>JFBN01011971.1_pt1 | contig 62975 bp, 60 predicted proteins | sample 768741 | NCBI WGS metagenome assembly JFBN01 (sample SAMN01983846, study PRJNA193217) | chicken gut metagenome | biome: terrestrial biome; isolation source: ceca of Broiler chicken | host: Gallus gallus | place: United Kingdom: England | collected 2010-09-07
CACGGCGGAAACGGCGCCAGCCATATCCGCGTCGGAAAGTGCTTCAAGCGTCTGCTTCATCTTATTGACATTCTGCTTGAGCACCGCACCCGCTACCTTAAAGTTCACGGTCAGGAATTTGTCCTCCAGCGCGTCGGCAGACTCCAAATAGTGAAGCGTTTTGATGTTGAGCTCGTCGAGAATATTTTTCTCAAAGGTTTTCAGTTTATCCGCAGATGCTTTATCACAGCAGACATACATAGCGGCAAGCGGCTGGCGAACCTTGAGTTGCTGTTCATTACGAAGCCGCATGGCGACCGCAATGGCTTCGCGTGCGAATGCGGTCTGCTCCACAATGCCGTTGTCCTCAAAATCCGCAAGCGGCTGCGGCCAATCACTTAAATGCACGGAGAGAGGCGCATTCGGCAGGACTTTGCGTGTCAGCGTCTGCCAGATGTATTCCGTCATGAACGGGATAACAGGCGCCATGACCTGAACGGCAGTGTTAAGCGCGTGGAACAGTACCCAATATGCCAGCATCTTATCCTGCTCATCGTCGGCTTTCCAGAAGCGGCGGCGATTGGTACGGACATACCAGTTGGAAATATCATCCACGAACACTTCAAAATCTTTGACCAGCAGATAGACCTTATAATCATTGTAGCAAGCCGTGGCGCGCTTTAAAAATTCGTTGGTGCGCACGGTGAGCCAAAGGTCGGTGGGTGTCATTTTGGATTTGTCAGGCACATAGCCCTCAAAATTCGGCTTGTCGATCTTGGCATACGTCTCAAAGAACGTATAAATGTTCCAGAAAGAAAGCAGCTTGCGGCGCGCTTCGTCGCCCAAGGTATAGCCGAAGCGCACATCGCTTGCAACAGGCGCGCCCGCATACATATAGCGCACGGTGTCGGCACCGATTTTTTCAGCGGCCTCGTCAAACTTGATCATAAATCCGGTTTTGGAGAATTTGGAACCATCCTCCGAAACGACCGCGCTGTTGGTCAGCACGCGCTCATACGGCGCTCTGCCTTCAAGTACAACGCTCATGAACAAAAGCGAATAGAACCACAAACGCACCTGCTCGTGCATTTCGGTGACCCACTCGGCGGGGAAATTCTTTTCCCAATATGCCTTATCACTGAAATATTTGAGCGTAGAAAACGGAACGATACCTGCATCCAGCCAAACGTCGCCGATCTCGGTCACACGCGAAACAGGCTTGCCGCAGTGCGGGCATTTGATTTGGATCTCATCCACCCAAGGACGGTGCAGCTCGGGCAGTGCATCTACCTTTGCGGGATCTATCGCAAGATCGTGCAGTTCCTTGCGCGAACCGACTACTGTCACATGTCCGCAGTCACACGGATAGAACGGCAGCGGCATGCCGTAATAGCGTTTACGCGAGATGTTCCAATCGCCCATATTCGTCAGCCAGTCGTGCATACGCTTGCCGTTGGAAGCGGGCTCCCATTTTACGGCAGCAGCGGCTTCGATCAGCTTGGGCTTGACTTCTGCGGTACGGATATACCACGCGGGCACAAGGCGGAACACGACCTCGGACTTGCAGCGCCAGCACACAGGGTAGCTGTGCTCGTGCGGCTCGACCTTATACAGCTTGTTGTCCGCTTGCAGATGCTCGAAAACCTCGTCGGCAATGGTGTGGCTGTCCTTGCCGGTCATCCAATCAAAGCCCTCGAGATAGATCCCCATATCGTCAATGGGCATCACCTTAGGCAGTCCCAAACGCTCGCCGAGCTCAAAGTCCTCGATACCGCAGCCGGGCGCAATATGTACGACGCCCGTGCCCTCATCCGCGTCTACATCCTCCCAAGCGACGATCTTATGCTCGATGTCGGCTTGTGCAGGCAAATAAGGGAAGCAGGTCTCAAAATGCAGGCCCACAAGCTCACTGCCCTTAAAAGCACGCAGCACCTCCAGCTTATCGTCCCCGAGATGCCTGATCGCATTTTTCGCAAGGATCAGCGTCTGCTTGTCACTTTTGATCTTAACTTCCACATAGTCGATGTCGGGATTGACTGCCAGCGCTACGTTCGAAGAAAGCGTCCACGGCGTAGTCGTCCAGACAAGGATCTTGCTGTCAAGCTCTTTTACGGGCAGCTTAAAGTAGACGGAATTGTGGGTCATCAGCTTATACGAGCCGGTCATTTCATGCTCGGAAAGCGATGTGCCGCAGCGCGGGCACCAGGGCATCGGCTTATATTCACGCTGGATCCAGCCGTGCTCGTCGCACTTCTTTAAGAAGTACCAGATCCCCTCGATGTTTTCATCGGTGTTCGTAAAATAGGAATGATCCCAATCCATCCACTGCCCCAGCCGCTTGGACTGCTCGGTAATGATGGAGGAAAAATGCTTCACGCGGTCTTTGCAGGCTTGCGTGAACTTGTCCATCCCGTAATTTTCAATATCCTTTTTGGTCTGAAAGCCGAGCTGCTTTTCCACCTCGACCTCGACCCAAAGGCCCTGGGAGTCAAAGCCGTTTTGATAGCGGCAGTCACACCCATTCATGGCATGGTAACGGATAAAAATATCCTTGATGCTTCTGCCCCACGCATGGTGGATCCCCATGGGGTTGTTAGCAGTGATCGGACCGTCTAAAAAGCGGAACATTTTGTTGCCTTTGTTTTTGGCAACCAGCTTGTCAAAGCAGTGCTCCCGCTCCCAAAAATCCATGATCTCGTGCTCGAGCTCTACGAACTTGTTTTTTTCGTCAGCCACGCGGCGCGCCACCTTTCAGAACATAAGATTTATACAGACAAATATTATATAAAAAATCAGCGGTCAATACAAGGCTTATTTTGAATTTTTTTGCATAATGCGGACGGATCTGCGCACTCTGTGCTTATCCGCGCGCAGCAGAAGCATTGTCTTCGCCGAATTCTGCATCCTTCGGCAATATATCCGTTTCATCGATGATATAATGCGGACGACGCTTGACCTCCATGTATATGCGGGAAATATATTCTCCTAAAATACCCAAAGAAAGCAGGATCAATCCACCGATGATCAATATCGCGCAGATCGTGGACGGATAACCCGGCACGTCGCTGCCGTAGATCAGGGTGCGCACAATGATATAAAGCGCATATGCGATCCCCACAACGCTGCAAATCGCACCGCACAGCAGGGATATTTTCAGCGGCGCAGTGGAGAAATTCACGATGCCGTCCACAGCATAGGAAAACAGTGACCAAAACGACCATTTGGTTTTGCCTGCCGCACGCGCGCGGTTTTCATGCGGAAACCATTTGGTCTTGAAGCCGACCCAGCTGAAAATGCCTTTGGAAAAACGGTTGTATTCAGGCACTTGCAGAATGGCGTTGACAACCTTGCGCTTCATAATGCGGTAGTCCTGCGCGCCGGCTTCTATATCGGCATCGGAAATGCGGCTGATGATCTTATAAAACAGCTTGGAAAAACCGCTTTTCAGCTTCGCCTCGCCCGTGCGCGTCTCGCGCCGCGCTGCGGCAATGTCATAGCCTTCCTCTGACAGTGCGCGGAGCATCTCGGGCAGAAGCTGCGGGGAATGCTGTAAATCCGCATCCAGGATCCCGACAAATTCCGCAGTTGAAGCGCGCAGCCCCGCAAGCATGGCCGCCTCTTTGCCGAAATTACGCGAAAACGAAATATAGCACGCATTTTCGTGTGATCCGCAGAGCGCGCGCAATACAGACAGGGTGTTGTCCGTGCTGCCGTCGTCCACAAAAATCAGGCGCGTTTTGGTGTTAGCAAGCTGCAAAAGCACGTCCTGCACAGCCGAAAAAAACAGGGGCAAAGCCTCCTCCTCGTTATAGCAGGGTACAATCAAATCCAAAGTGTGCATCAAAAGCGCCGCCTTTAACCGTTTTTGCAATCTGTTATGCTGCCTTTCGCCATATCCTGCGGCTCACCGCAAGGGAGAGCGTCGGCAGGCATTGGCTTCGTACAAAATATATCAGCGTTATTGTACCATATTTTTTGCGCGAAGCAAAGAAAAAACTGCGGCCGACAGCATTTTTGCTGCCGACCGCGACGTTATATCGTTATTTCCGCATTTCTGACGCCTTGTATTTTTCGCGCGTGGCAAGTCCCCCGCGAATGTGTCTTTGCGCCTTGTTGACGTCAAGCACTTCACGCACCTCATTATAAAGTCCGGGGCTGATGCGCTGCAGGCGCTGGGCAACGTCCATATGTACCGTGCTTTTGCTGATGCCGAAAACCTTTGCCGCCGCGCGGACAGTCGCTTTGTTGTGCACAATATATTCGCCGAGTTCCACGGCGCGATCTTCCACTGTGTCTTTCACTTCGAGCCCTCCTTACCTATGTCAATAATACATATGTAAGGAGAAAGGCGGATATTCCGCCGTTTTGTCCACGGATTTTAAAACATGATATTGCATTTTTTTGACAGCTTTAGAATTTATTATCAAGGATATTCTGTTTTGCGCATCACAGAATAGTACTGCAAACGCAAATACACAGCAAAGGAGTGTTTACAGTGGCAAGCAAAAAGAACGTTGTTCCCGAGGCTCGTGCGGCGCTTGATAAGTTCAAGATGGAGGCTGCTTCCGAAGTGGGCGTGAACCTCAAGCAGGGTTATAACGGCGACCTGACCTCGAAGCAGGCGGGTTCTGTCGGCGGCCAGATGGTTAAAAAGATGATCAAGGCCTATGAAGACGGCATGAAATAACTTCACGGTTCGTTTAAATTCTTTCGGACAAAAAGGCGGTCTGCCGGGGTGACCCGACAGACCGTCGCTTTATCTTTCAGCTTTTCTCTTATGCCTGCGAATAATCTTTCAGAAAGTCGCGTAATGCGTCTGCGGCAAAGGAGAGCTCCTTGACCGTCGGCAGATACACGATGCGCGCATGGTCAGGCTGCGGATAATTGAACGCCGTCCCCTGCACGAGCAAGATTTTCTTTTTGCGCAGGAACTCTAAGACGAAGCGTTCATCGTTCTTCAAATTGAATTTGCGCATATCAAAGCGTGGGAAGATATAAAACGCCGCTTTCGGCTTCACGGCGGAAACGCCGTCAATGGAGTTGAGCGCATTATATATGAATTCTCGCTGTTCATACACGCGGCCGCCCGGGCACAGCAGCTCGTCCGCACTCTGATAGCCGCCGAGCGCCGTCTGGATGATGTGCTGCGCAGGTACATTGGAGCAAAGGCGCATGGAGGAAAGCAGATTCAAGCCCTCAATATAACCGCGGATCCGCTTTTTGTCGCCGCTGACGACCATCCAGCCGCACCGAAAGCCTGCAACGCGGTGGGATTTGGAAAGCCCGTTGAACGTGATGCACGGCACATGGGGTGCAAGAGCCGCGATGGAGATATGCTGTAAGCCGTCCATAACGAGACGATCGTAAATTTCATCCGAAAACAGGATCAGTCCGTATTTGTCAGCCAGCCGGACGATCTCCTCTAAGATCTCGCGCGGGTACAGCGCGCCCGTCGGGTTGTTCGGATTGATGAGGACGATACCTTTTGTGTGCGCAGTAATTTTGCTTTCCATATCGGCAATATCGGGATTCCACGCATTTTGCTCATCACACATATAGTGCACCGGCGTACCGCCCGCAAGCGATACGGCAGCCGTCCAAAGCGGATAATCGGGCGCCGGAAGCAGAATTTCGTCACCGTCGTCGAGAAGCCCCTGCATAGACATGGTGATCAGCTCGCTGACGCCGTTTCCCGTATAAATATCGTCCACACCGACATCGCGGATACCCTTGAGCTGGCAGTATTGCATGATCGCTTTTCGCGCGGAAAAAATACCCTTGGAGTCCGAATACCCTTCCGCACTGCGCAGTGTGTAGATCATATCACGGATGATCTCGTCCGGAGCCGTAAAATGAAACGGCGCGGGATTGCCGATATTCAGCTTCAATATATCCACACCGTTTGCGATCATACGATCGGCTTCATCGAGCACCGGTCCGCGGATATCATAACAAACATGGTCTAACTTTTTTGATTTTTCAAATGTGCGCACAGCACTCACTCCTTTTGATTATCCCTATTTTAACCATTTTGCAAGGTTTGTCAATGTTTTTGACTTGCGGAAAAGCTACATTTCCAGTATAATACCAGCAGATACGATAAATCCATTTATGAGGTTTTGCCATGAACAGCGGATTTTTAAAGGTCGCCGCCGTTTCGCCGCGCGTGACGGTGGGCGGCATAAAGCAAAATTTGGAAAACGCCATACAGGAATTACACGCTGCCGAACGCGACGGCATAAAACTTTTGGTTTTTCCCGAATTGTATCTTTCTGCATACACCTGCGGCGATCTGTTTTTGCAGCGCACTTTACAGGAGAATTGTAAAAAAGCTTTGCTCACACTTTGCGACAAAACAAAAGGCTCAGACATGGTCGTGTGCGTCGGCGTACCGCTGGTTTGGAAAGCAAGGCTTTATAACTGCGCCGCCGTTCTGCAAAACGGGCAGATCCTTGCCGTAATTCCAAAAACGTATCTGCCGAATTACAATGAATACTATGAAAAACGCTGGTTCGCAAGCGGCGACGGTGTGCAGAGTGAACTGAGAATCGGCACGCAGACCGTACCGTTCGGGCAGACGCTTGTGCGCCTTTCGGAAAACGCGGTGCTTGGCGTAGAGCTCTGCGAGGATCTTTGGGTGCCCGCACCGCCGAGCACCTCGCTGTGCCTTGCGGGTGCAAACCTCATTGTCAATCTTTCCGCAAGTAACGAAGCTGTTACGAAAAATGACTATCGCCGCAGCATTATCGCCGCACAGAGTGCCAAATGCTTTTGCGCGTATGTGTATGCGTCGGCAGGCGTCGGCGAATCTTCTACCGATCTTGTATTTTCCGGCGCGTGCACAATTGCCGAAAACGGCACGATCCTCTCGGAGAGCGAGCGCTTTGCCTTTGACGGCAGCCGCGCCGTTGCGGATATTGATTTGGACAAGCTATGTGCCGAACGGCAGCGCGACGGCTCGTTTTCCGACAACGCCGCACACCTTGCCGCGTTTCCGGCTGTCAGCACCTGTGTACCCGTACCCGAAACAGCTTTTGAAGATGTTACACGTCTTTTTGACCGGCATCCGTTTGTCCCTTCGGACGAGCGTGAAAAGGACGCGCGCTGCCGCGAGATCCTTGCGATCCAAAGCCACGCGCTCGCCAAACGGCTTGCACATACGGGGCTTCATAAAGCGGTCGTCGGCATATCTGGCGGGTTGGATTCCACATTGGCACTGCTTGTGTGCGTGCGCACCATGCAGATTTTAAAGCAGCCGGCGGAAAATATCCTTTGCGTCACAATGCCCGGCTTCGGCACAACGGACCGCACCTATCACAATGCCTGTGATTTGGTGCGCGCCTTTGGCGCACAGCTTTTGGAGATCCCGATCCGCGACGCGGCACTCGGGCACATGCGCGACATCGGGCATGACCCAAGCGTGCAGGATGTGACCTACGAAAATACGCAGGCACGCGAACGCACACAGATTTTGATGGATCTTGCCAACAAGCACGGCGGGCTTTTGGTCGGCACGGGAGACTTGAGCGAACTTGCGCTCGGATGGTGCACTTACAACGCGGATCACATGAGCATGTACGGCGTGAATGCAGGCGTGCCGAAGACGCTTGTGCGCCATTTGGTCGAAAACGAAGCGGAGCATCTGCCCGAGAACGTTGCCCGCATCCTGCGTGATATTCTGGATACGCCTGTAAGCCCTGAGCTTTTACCGCCTGATAAAGAAGGAAATATTCAGCAAAAGACAGAAGAAGAACTTGGACCCTATGAAGTACACGACTTCTTCCTGTATCACTTCCTGCGCTTCGGGACACTGCCTAAAAAACTTCTGTTTATGGCGCGCCGCGCATTTGCCGACACCTATACGGACGAGCAGTTGACGCGGTGGCTCAAGTTGTTTTTACGTCGTTTCTTTGCCAACCAATTCAAGCGTTCCTGCCTGCCTGACGGGCCGAAGGTCGGTTCCGTAAGCCTGTCGCCGCGCGGGGACTGGAGAATGCCCTCAGACGCAGACTGCACGGATTGGATGAACTTTTGATTTGCCTGCATTGTATAAAAGAACAGCCCGTTTCAAACGGGCTGTTCTTTATTTATGATATGTTCGTGTCCTTTTTGATTCGAAATAACCAGCGCAATATCCCGCCGAGCACCTTCGGACTTTTGACCACAACGACTTTCATACCATAGCCTCCTCAGCAATTTTTGCACAGCAGGATGCCGCTGACGATCAAAGCCAGAGACAGCGCGACCACCAGAAATCCGGAGGGAAAAACCAGCGCGAGGATCAAACCCGCACCGAGCATGGCGAACATCAGTCCCAGATTGCCGCCTCTTGACCTTCTTCTCATGCAGACACCGCCTTTACCGTTGCTATTATCACTATATGCGGCGTCAAAAAATGTGTTAATGGTCTTTATCCGTTATAAATATGAGGGCTGTCCCCTTTTCAACTTCGATCTCCGCTTGCTCGGCTGTTGTCTCATTGCTTACGCCGAGGCCGCTGAAAGGCTCAAATGTGTAATTTTGCAGCGGATAAGCAAAGCCGCGCAGTGACACGGTACACGCGCCGCCGACGGCAAAAACCGAAACGTATTTTCCGGCATCGCCGTTTATAACACGAATCTCGTTTTGCAAAGCGAAAATCTCGTGATGATCGTCCACGACCGCTAATGCCACGCCCTGTGTTTTGGCATGCGCGCACAAGTCAAAATTTGCAAACGTATGGTCAAGCCGCCCACCCGTGCCGCCGAAAAGCACGATGTTCTTGTACCCGTGGCTGACAGCTTGCGCATATGCACAAGCGGTGTCGGTATCGTCCTTGACGGGATTTAGGCGGATCACCTGCATGTTCGGGTTTTCGGAAACGGGTGCGCCTGAATCAAAATCCCCGATCACGAGATCCGGCTCCAAACCGCAGGCGCGGCACAGCTTATATCCCGCATCGGCCGCAACAATAAATGCATCATCCCGTAAAAATTCCCGTACACGTGCGGGTGAAACGGCACTGCCTGCGGCAAAGATCGCGCAGTCCGCTTTTTTTATGTTTCCCATGCTTTTTTGTCCTTTACCGCGTTATACATTTGCACATAGCTTTGGTGGCGGGAAGCGCTGATCTCGCCGCTTTCCACAGCTTCCAAAACCCTGCACCCCTTATCGCAGGTGTGCGAGCAGGAGGTGAATTTACACTGTCCCAAAAAGGGGCGGAATTCACGGAAACAGTCGGCAAGCTCTTCCTTCGGGATCCACTCGGTTTTCTCGGGCTCAAGCGCAGAAAAACCGGGCGTATCAACGATATATCCGCCGCAGGTCTTGAAAAGTTCCGCCTGACGAGTCGTGTGCCTGCCGCGGCCGAGCTTATCGCTGACCTCTCCTGTTGCGAGGGATAAAGAGGGATCTAAGCGATTGAGAAGCGACGTTTTGCCTACGCCGGAATTTCCCGTAAAAGCGCTGACTTTGCCTTGCAGAACCTCGCGTACGGCGTCTACGCCCTCGCCCGTTTCGTTGGAGACAGCCAAGCAGCAGATCCCTGCGGCTTTGTAAATCGCCGCAAGATCATCCGCGGGCTGCTCGTCCGTTTTGGTGAACACAACGATCGGTTCCATCGCCTTATACTCCGCGATGGCAATGAGCTTGTCGATGAGCAGTGCCGACGGTCGCGGGACGGACGTCGCCGCTACAATAATCAGATTGTCAATGTTCGCTACAGGCGGGCGCAGCAGAAAATTTTTGCGCGGCTCGATTGTGTCTATGGTATTTTCCGACCTGCCGTCGGTCACGGTGATGCGCACACGGTCGCCCGCAAGCGGCGTGACCTTTTCCTTGCGAAACGCACCGCGGGCACGGCACACATATACCGCATCGGCGGCTTCCACCGTATAGAAGCCGCCGACGCCTTTCAGCAATATTCCGTTAAGTTGCTTGTTATTCATACTTTTTGCCGTCATCGACGTACTGTAAGCGTAATTTGCGTAGAGGGAACAACTCTTGTACCGCCTACGGGTGATTGTGCGATCACAACACCACTCTGCCCGGAAATCTCATTGCCGCTTTCATCTACAAGTCTAATATTGGTAAATCCCGCAACCTCCAAATCATCCAACGCATCATCCACCGGTGTATTGTTCGAAACATCCGGCACGGCAATAGGATATTCTTTCGTCACGGAAGTAAATGTAGGCGGATTCTGCGTAAAGTCGATCGTGCCGCTTTGGATCTCCGTGTCATCGATCACAACAGAATACGGTACGGCGTTGCCGGAGCCTTGCAGTGTGATCTGCGTAGTACCGCCGTCAAGACGAACTTCGATTGGGTACCCGTCTACAAGCGCGCCGTCCAGGTAGACGCGCATGGAAGCGCTTGTGTTGGCGTTCGGGCGCGTTACGGAAATAGTGGCAGACGAAGCCGGTGCTTTGCCCGAGCTGACGACCAGGCTCACTGCACCGCCCGCGTCGGTCTGCTGATTGGCCTCCGGCGACTGCGAAAGAACGATACCGGCGGCCTTGTCACTGTCTTGCTCGGTCACATTGCCGACCTTCAGCCCCGCACTGGTGATCAACTGCTCGGCAACTTCACGGCTGTAGCCGACAACATACGGCACAGTCGTGGCATCCGGGTTTTCATTCGTCGCAACATAAATAGTCACAAGCGAACCGCTTTCAGCGTAGGAACCCTCAACAGGATAGGTATCATACACGATCCCTTCCTGTGCGTTCGGGTCATAATTCACAATGGTATTGACCTCAAAGCCGCTCTGCTTCAGTTTGGCTTCCGCTTCATCCGCGGTAAGCCCGATGATACCGGAGATTTGGATACTGTCGTCATTATAGGCGATCTCAAGCGTGATGGTGCTGTGGATACGCACACGCTCCTCCGCCTCGGGATCCTGGGAAAGCACCGTTCCGGGTTCCGCGTCAGCGCTGTAAACCGGTGTGGTCTCAAAGGTAAAGTTATCCGTATATTCCGCATTGTTCGCGATCTCATCGTTGTAGTTCATACCCACAAAATTCGGCACATCCACGCGCCGCGCAGCCACGCCGAAATAGATACCGACAAAGATCGCGACAAGCACCACGACACCCGCCAGTACGCCGAACAGGATCGGCAGCGTTTTGTTGTTTTTCTTGTCTTCCTCTTCCTCGCTGCCCTCCTCCGGCTTTTCTGGCTGCGCTCTTTCGGGATTCTTAACAGGTGCAGGCGTACCTTTACCGCCGACAAACTTGGTGGGTTCGTTATCTACAAAGTAGTTATAGTCAAATTTGATGGAAGGATTTTTGCGGAACTCGTCCAGATCCAGCAGCATTTCCGAAGCGGACTGATACCGATTTTTCGGATTTTTCTGCATAGCGCGCATGGTGATCTGCTCAAGCCCGAGCGGGATCTCGGGATTGATCTCACGCGGACGCTTGGCATCCTGCTGGAGCTGCATGATGGCAACGGAAACAGCGCTGTCCGATTGGAACGGCAGCTGCCCTGTGAGCATTTCATACATCACTACGCCGACGGAATAAATATCCGCCTTATCGTCAGTGATTTCACCGCGCGCCTGTTCGGGGCTGATGTAATGTACGGAGCCGATGGCGCTTTCGGTCATGGTGCGCGTATCCCCGCGAGAGAAACGCGCAATGCCGAAATCACTGACCTTAATGGTACCGTCCTGCAAGAGCATGATGTTCTGGGGCTTAATGTCACGGTGGACAATCCCTTTGTCATGCGCATGCTGAAGCGCCTTTAAGATCTGGTTGACAAAGTGAACGGCCTCTTTCCAATTGATGACCTTTTGCTGCTCAATATACTCTTTGAGGGTGATGCCCTCGATATATTCCATAACGATATACTGCAGCCGATCGCCGAAGCTCACATCATACACCTTGACGATATTCGGGTGAGACAGGACCGCGATCGCCTTCGCCTCATTTTTGAAGCGGCGGCGGAACTCCTCATTGGCAAGAAATTCTTCTTTGAGGATTTTAATTGCGACGATGCGATCATCAATATTGTCATAGGCTTTATAGACCACCGCCATACCGCCCACGCCGATGATCTCGCGGATCTCATATCTGCCGTCTAAGCGTTTGCCACAATAATTTTCCATCATTTCATCTCCTTAATATGCAAGCGTTACTGCGGTGACGTTGTCACCGCCGCCGTTATCGAGCGCTCTGGAGACCAGACGCTCCGCGAACTCATAATAGGTACCTTTGGAAAGCGCACAGATCTCCTCGCTTTCTACAAAGTTGGTCAGCCCATCTGTGCACAACAGCAGAATGCCGTCATCCGCCATGGCTTGCTCGAAGAAATCAACACGCACCTCCGGGTGGACGCCGAGCGCGCGTGTGATAATGTTTTTGTGGGGATGCCGTTTGGCTTCGGACTGCGTGATCTTGCCCGTCTCCACCATATCCTGCACCATGGAGTGGTCGCGCGTCAGCTGAATCAGTTCGCCGTTTGTGAGCATGTACGCGCGGCTGTCACCTGCATGTGCAATGTATGCCATGTGCTCGGTCACGATTGCACATACGACCGTGGTGCCCATACCGGCAAAGGAAGAATTTGCCTGTGCAATATCGTACACGCTGATGTTTGCAGCGTTTATGGCAGAAACCAGCAGATTTTTGATCGACCTGCCGCGCATGGAAGTCCGATATGCCGATGTGATGCGCTCGGAGATCACTTTGACCGCCGTGGTAGCGGCGATGTTTCCACCTGCCACGCCGCCCATGCCGTCGCAAACGACCGCCCACGCGACACCTTCGGGCAATTCACCGGTCGCGTATGCATCCTGATTGCTTTCGCGAACCTTGCCGACATCGGTTTTTGCAGCAATTTTCAAACCATCACCTTCTTTGCGGGATGTTTTTATATTGAAATTTGAGATAGTAAAACGGTTATGTCTGCATTTTTGCCGCCCGCAGCTGCCCGCAGGAGGCGTTGATGTCCTCCCCGAGCGTACGGCGCACCGTAACGGTTAGACCGCGCTTTTGGAGGATTTCGGAAAAACAGCGCAGCCGGTCTGCACGGCTCTTTTGATACTGCTTTTCCCGAACGGTGTTGACCGGGATCAGATTGACATGGCAAAGCATACCGTGAAGCCTTGCGGCGAGTTCCTCGGCGCAGGCGTCGCTGTCGTTGACACCGTCGATCATGGTATATTCGAATGAAATGCGTCTGGATGTTTCCTTTGTATAAAAGCGGCAGGCGCGCAAAAGCTCGTCGATCCCCCATGTACGGTTTACAGGCATAAGCCCGGAACGGATCTCATCGTTCGGCGCGTGCAGCGAGACGGAAAGCGTCAGCCCAAGGTGTTCTTTTGCAAGATCATATATACGCGGAACAACGCCGCAGGTCGAAAGTGAAATATGCCGCATGGAGATGTTCAGCCCCCGCTCGTCGGTCACAAGCTGTAAAAAGCGCAGAACATTTTCATAATTATCCAGCGGCTCGCCCGTACCCATAAGCACAATGTGTGAAATGCGTTCCCCGAGATCTGCCTGTGCGGTATAAATTTCCGAAAGCATTTCCGACGGGCGAAGCTGGCGTCGGAAGCCGCCGATCGCCGACGCACAAAACGAACAGCCCATCTTGCAGCCAAGCTGTGTGGAAATACAGACGGAAAGCCCATATTTATAGCGCATTACAACACATTCGGCGTATTCGCCGGGCTCGAGCTCATACAGGTATTTGACCGTTCCATCCGATTCAGAACAAAGCTTCGTGTCGATCGAGCAATTATACAGCTTACATTCCTGTTCCAGCGTTTCACGCAAGGATTTGGGGATGTTTTGCATCTCCGAAAAAGAGCGTACGCCTTTTTCATGCAGCCAGGAATAGATCTGTGCCGCGCGGAACTTCGGAAGCCCGTGCGAGACGATCATTGTCTGCAATTCTTCAAATGTCAGAGAGCGAATGTCCTCATAATTCACGGTTCGATTCTCCGAAGCCGCGCGATGAAAAAGCCGTCCGTTCCATCCTTATGCGGCAAAAGGGTTTTGTAATCCCCGTCCTTTTGATACATGGGGTTCTCGCGCAGAAAGCGATCGCAAACGCCTTCGTTTTCAGCGCGGCTGAGCGTACAGGTCGAATAGACCAAAATGCCGCCCATACGCAGATATTTTGACGCATGGACTAAAATATTATACTGTATTTCCGTCAAATTGTCAATAAATGTAAGCTCACGCAGACGGATCTCCGGCTTTCTGCGAAGCACCCCGAGCCCCGAGCACGGCACATCGCACAAAACACGATCTGCCGTTTTTTCAAGTGCCGCATGGAAAACAGCTGCATCCTGTGCTTGTGCATCAATGATGGATATTCCGAGCCGTTTTGCCCCGTCCGAAATCAGCTGCACGCGATGTTTATGCAAATCAAACGCCATTATACTGCCTTGATTTTGCATGATCTGCGCTGCGGTAAAGCTTTTGCCGCCGGGCGCCGCGCACATGTCCAAAAGCGTCTGACCGGGCTGCAGCCCCAACGCCTGCACACAAAGCGCGCTGGCGGTATCCTGCACATGAAATAAACCTTCTTGGTAAGACGAAAGCTGCTCAAGCGCACCGCCCTTTTGCACGATCAGGACATTTTCTAACGCACCGGGAATCGTTTCTATGCCCTCGGTCTGCAAGCGGTTTTGCAAGTCTTTCGCTGTGGTTTTCAGCGTGTTGACACGCAAAACCGTCGGCGCGCCGCTGAGAGAAGCCGACAAAATACCTTGGGCATCCGATTCCCCATAGTCCTTTATAAAGTGTTCCACAAGCGCCTTTGGGCAGGCATACCGAATGCTCCAATCCGAAACGAGGTCACCGGTCTCGGGATATGTAAGCGTTGTTTCGGAAATTTTACGCAAAACGGAATTCACAAGCCCCGAAGCGTATGCACAGCCGTTTTTCTTGACCAATTTTACACTCTCGTTGACGGCTGCGGACGCGGGCACCTTATCCATAAAATAAAGCTGCAAAACGCCCATGCGCAAAATGACGCGCACCTCGGGACGCAATTTGTGAAGCGGCTTTAGAAGATACTGCTGTAAAACAAAATCAAGCGTGATCTGCCGCTCTAAAACGCCGTACACGAGTGCCGTCACAAAAGCCGCCGGCGCGCCGTTCGCAGAGCGTTTCAATTCAGCGTCGAGCGCCAAATTGGAATATGCATTTTCCCGTTCCACACGCAACAGCACGCGGAACGCCGTCTGCCGTCCATCCATAGCGCTTATTTCCTTCGATTATTAGCAAGCAGCAAAAGCCGCAGCAGATTCGCGGCAGTCACGGCAAACGACGCCACATAGGTCATGGCAGCTGCACGCAGCACCTTAACTGCGCCGTCGCGTTCTGCGCCTGCGAGCAAACCGGTCTGCTCGATCACGGAAACCGCACGGCGGCTGGCATTGAATTCCACAGGCAATGTAATCAACTGGAACAGCAACACAGCTACATAGAGAATGATGCCGAAAAGCACCAGGGGCTGAGAACCGAGGAAAAACCCGATGATCGCCAGCGGCCAAGCGGCATTGGAACCGATCTGCGCAGGCATGAGCAGCGAATTGCGGATCTTGATGGGGCTGTATCCTTGCGCATATTGTGCCGCATGTCCTGCCTCGTGGCAGGCAATGCCTACTGCGGCAACAGAGCAGCTGCCAAAGACACCGTCTGATAAGCGGATCACATTTTCGCGCGGATCGTAATGGTCGTTCAGCTTACCGCGGACATGCTCGACACGCACGCCCTGCACGCCGTAAAAACGCAGAACCGCCTCCGCCGCCTGTGCGCCCGTAAGTCCGTGCATATTCTGTACGGCGGAATAGCGCCGATACGCTGAATTTACACGCGACTGTGCAAGCAGGGAGATCAGCAGTGCCGGCACAACAAGCAAAAAGTAATAATATAAATCCAAAAGATTCACCGCCTAAATTATTCCAAAAGGGCGCCGACGGGCAAATTGTGCCCGACCAAAAATGCGGATGCGGACATACGCTTTTTTCCCTCCGGCTGCAATTCCGTAATGTGTACAAGGTTCCCGTCACCGCAAACTACGGCAATATCACCGTTGCAGGACACGACCGTACCGGCTGGAAACGCTTTGTCAGCAGTGCCGCCGAGCTTGCTTCGAAACGCCTTGATGCGCTTTCCCGAAAGCAGAAACGTCGCAGTGGGATAGGGCGACAGCCCGCGGATCTGGTCGTGTACTTCCTGCGCCGACTTGGAAAAGTCCAGTGGGCAAAGCGCCTTTGTGAGCATCGGTGCATAACTGCTCTCCCCTGTCTGCGGCACTGGACAAAGCGTCCCGTTTTTCAGTGCCGAAACGGTTTCGGAAAGCACCTGCGCGCCGAGTTCTGCCAAAACGTCATGCAGTTCGCCTGCGGTCATATTTTCTTCGATTTTTGTTGTCTTATGCAAAAGCATGTCGCCTGTGTCGATGCCCTCGTCCATCAGCATAGAGGTCACGCCGGTTTCGGTTTCGCCGCAAAGGATGCTCCACTGGATCGGCGCCGCTCCGCGATATTTCGGCAAAAGTGACGCATGGATATTGACCGAATGATATTTCGGAAAAAACAAAATCTCCGCCGGCAGGATCTTTCCGTACGCCACAACAACGATCAAATCGGGCGCAAGGGAACGGATGATCTTTTCCGCCTCACCGTCACGCAGCGTGGTCGGCTGGAATACGGGAACACCGTGTTCCAATGCTGCTGTTTTCACGGGCGGCGGTGTAAGTGTATAGCCGCGTCCTTTCGGCTTGTCCGGCTGGGTGAACACGCCCACGACCTGCTCACCGTCCGCAAGAAGGCGCAAAAGGCAGGGTACGGCAAAGTCGGGCGTACCCATAAATATAATGCGCAAGGCTTTATCCCTCCGTTTCGGAATGTTGCTGCCGAATGCGGTCGAGCGCATCTTTCGGCGCAAGACGCCGGGTGTAAAGGATCCCGTCTAAATGGTCGATCTCGTGGCAAAACGCTCTTGCCAAAAGATCCTCCCCTTCGAATTCACACACATCTCCCGCACGATTCTGTGCGCGCACACGCACATACTGCGGACGGAGCGTGATACCGCTCTCGCCGGGCAGTGAAAGACAGCCTTCGGCTTCCATCTGCTCGCCGCGCGTTTCCACGATCTCAGGGTTGATTAACTCTATGGGGCCGTCGCCGACATCGATAACGACCACACGCTTAAGAACGCCGACCTGCACGGCGGCAAGACCGCAGCCGTCGGCGCGGTACATCGTTTCCCGCATATCGTCAAGCAAGGTACAGAGTCTTCCGTCAAAACGTTCTACATGGCGGCTTTTCAGTTTCAAGATCGGGTCTCCCTTGACCCGAATATTTCGGATTGCCATAGTCTCACCTCAATATATGTTTTCAGGGTTGATGTCCGCAGTCACCGAAACCGCTTTGGAGAACGCGGACTGTTTTGCAAAATCTTTCAAAAGTGCTGCGATGAACGCACGGAACCGGCGATCATTTCTGCCCTTAAGCAGTACGCGGAAACGATATTTCCCCGCGGCACGGGCTATGCGCGGCGCAATAGGTCCGAGCGCGATCAGCTGCATATCGGCATACTGTTCACGGTGCAGCGCTTTCAAATGCTCTAAAAATACTTGCGCTGCCGACTTTACGCGTGCTTCTTCCTGCCCCGTAAATCCGATCGCACAAAGATCGCAAAACGGCGGATAGATCATAGAACGCCGGATCTGCATTTCCAATTCAAAAAAAGCGGGAAAATCCTGTTTTTGCGCAAGGCGAATGATCTCATTATCGGGAAATGCCGTTTGGATCACGGCACGGCCTCGTTTTTCACCGCGTCCGGCGCGCCCGACAACCTGTGTCAACAAGTCAAATGTGCGTTCAGCGCTTTTATAGTCGTCGTTATACAGCATCTGGTCAACAGAGACAACGCCCACCAGCGTGACATTCGGGAAATCCAACCCTTTTGCCACCATTTGCGTACCGACCATAATATCATACTCGTAATTTGTGAACTTTTTTAGTGCATTTTCAAAAGAATATCTGGAAGCCGTTGCATCCGTGTCAAGCCGTAAAATTCGCGCAGACGGCAGCGCAGATGTTAGCTCGTCCTCCAGCCGCTGCGTACCGTAGCCGGAATATGCCACCTGCTTTTCACCACAGAAGCGACAGGTTTCCGTAAACGGCTCGGAATAGCCGCAGTAGTGGCACATCAGGCGGTGGTTGCGCATATGGTAGGTCAGCGAAATGCTGCAATTCGGGCAGGTCATCACCTTTCCGCAGGCGGTGCAAGCCGCAAAGGTGTTAAAACCACGGCGATTCAAAAGCAGGATGGCCTGTTGCCCTGCGTCAAGCGTGGCATGCAGTTCTTCAAGCAGTTCACCGCTTATCTGTGATGCATCACCGTGATGCATCGGCATGGGAACGGTATGTACCTCGGGGAGGACCGCACCGCCATAACGGTTTTGCAGTTCATAAAGTGTATACATGCCGTTTTTTGCGCGTGCATAGCTTTCCAAGGACGGTGTGGCGGAGGCAAGCAGCAATAGCGCATGATGTTCCAAAGCGCGGCGGCGTGCCACGTCACGCGCATGGTAGCGCGGTGTCATTTCGGATTTATAAGTGTGCTCCTGTTCTTCGTCTAAAATCAAAAGCCCGATATTTTCCAGCGGCGCAAAAACTGCGGATCGCGTGCCAAGCGCGATTTTTGCATCGCCCTGTTTCACACGTTTCCACTCGTCCAGCCGCTCTCCCATGGAAAGCGCGCTGTGAAATACGGCGACCGTACTGCCGTAGCGCTCATAAAACAAAGTGAGCATTTGTGGTGTGAGGGATATTTCCGGCACCATGACGACAGCGGTGCGCCCGCTTGCGATACAATCGTCCAGCAGCTTCATATAGATCTGCGTTTTGCCGGAGCCTGTGACACCGTACAGCAGCGCCGTTCCGGGATCCCGTTCTATCATCTGCCCGTATAACCCGTCATACACGGCAAGCTGTTCTTCCGTCAGGTGAATAGGCTGCACAATCGAGGAAGTGCGCTGAAACTGCGGACGGCGAAACACCTCATTTTGAAACAGCTCCACGACGCCTTTTCCCGCGAGCGTGGAAGCAACAGCGGGTGTTACACCTGTAAAATAACAGATTTCCTTGACCGAAGCCGAACCGACATTTTCCAACAGCGCGACTACGTCCTTTTGCTTTTTGGTCAGCTTGACGGACAGCTCCTGCTGCAAATACGCTTCGGTCAGGCGCGCCATTTTTACAGTTGCATCGCCGATGCGGCGGTGCGCATCCGTATTGCGGAGTAAAAAGCCTTTGGAAACCATTTCTTCAAAGATACTTGAGTCCTGCGGCAGCCCAAGATCCTCAAGCAGCTTTTCGCGGCGCACAAAAATCTCTTTTTCGCACAAATAGTCAAAAACCGTTCGTTCGGATTCCGACATCACAGATGTCGCTTTCTCCACAATAATATCCGGATTCGCAAGATACGACAAAACAAAACGAAGCCCTATTCCCGACGGAAGCATGGCTTTTGCAGCTTCAAACAGCGTACAAAAAGTATGCTCCTTCAGGAATACGGCCAATCGTAAAAGTTCCGCATTCAAAAGCGGCGTTTGATCTAAAACCTCGGCGATCGCTTTCAGTTTTTTTTCAGGATGCTTGTTTTCGCGCAGGGCAAACACCAAGCCCTGTCGTTTACGGCTGCCCTTGCCGAACGGCACGACTACCCGCACGCCCGGCTGCACCTGCGCGAGGTGCTCCTCGCGAATCGCGTAATCGAATGCGTCGTCAAAGCTGTAAGCGGCGTTTTCCACAGCCACTTTCGCAATTACCTCCGTCACTCGATTCACCTCACGTTCAGATATCGCGGATCTCCTCGGGCTCGACGATCACATACTTGCCCTCCACCAGCTCGTCAAGCGCAAGGCTGACGGGCTTTTCAGTCATGATCTCGCCGTCTTCTAGTGCTTGATCGGAGATCTCGCGCGCGAGCTTTGCCGTTGCAGTCACAAGCGAATAGCGGCTGACATGGTCTTTTAAAACATTCTTCAAATCCGGGTTAAACATAACTGTCCCTCACTTTATTGTATTGCAGTTGTATCCAAGATGGTCAAAAATTCGTCGGCAGCGCGTTCCAGGCTGTCGTTTACAATGCGATAATCATAGTTTTCGCTTTTACGGATCTCATCACAGGCGATGCGCATACGGCGCGCAAGGTCCTCCTCATCCTCTGTGCCGCGGTCGCGAAGCCTGCGCTCGAGCACCTCCATAGACGGCGGCAAAATAAACACGGAAAGCGCCTGCGGATAGATGTGCTTGATCTTTTCCGCGCCCTGCACCTCAATTTTCAGAATCACCGTTTTTCCTTCGCGCAGCCACTCGTCCACAGGTTTTTTCGGCGTACCGTAAAGATTTTTGCCGTATTGAGCAAATTCCAATATATCCCCTGCGGAAAGCAATTCCTGAAAATGTTCCGGCGTTACAAAAAAGTAATCCACGCCGTCCTTCTCCCCGTTGCGGCGCTGCCGCGTAGTTAGGGAGATCGACCGCTGCAAAGCGGGGCGCTTTTTGGTAAGCACCTCCAACAGCGTGTCCTTCCCCACGCCCGACGGCCCCGAAAACAACACCAACTTACCGCTGCTCATTTGCCGCCTCCTGCTCACTGACTTCAGAATTGAAACGGCTCAAGATCGTTTCCGTCTGCAAATAGGTCAGGATCACATGATCGCTGTCCGTAACGAGCACTGCGCGGGTACGGCGCCCTTGTGTGGCATCGATCAGCAAATGCCGCTCACGCGCTTCCTGCACCATGCGTTTTACGGGGGCGGAATCCGGCGAAACCACCGCCAAAACACGGTCTGCATTGACCGCGTTGCCAAATCCGATGTTGATCAGTCTCATACCTTCGTCTTTCGCGCCTTTCCGGTCCGCTTTGCCCTAAAAATCTATCACTCGATGTTCTGCACTTGTTCGCGGATCTTTTCCACTTCTGCTTTAATATCGATCACAGCTTTTGCGATCTCAACATCCTGTGCCTTGGAGCCGATCGTGTTCGACTCACGGTTGATCTCCTGCACAAGGAAGTCGAGCTTTCGACCAATGGGCTCGTCTGCACCCAGAAAGTCATGCAGCTGGGACAGGTGGCTGTGCAGACGAACCGTCTCCTCATCCACCGCGACCTTATCGGCAAAAATCGCCGCTTCTGTAAGCAGCCGCTGCTCGTCCACGTTTGCGTCCCCAAGCAATTCCGCCATACGCCGATGCAGCTTCTCGTTATATTCACGCACCGTCTGCGGTGAACGGGATTCCACAAAGGCGACAAGCTGCGCGATTCGGTCAGCGTGCGAAAGGATATCCGCGCGCAGTTTTTCGCCTTCGGTTTGCCGCATGGCAATAAACTGCTCAAGCGCAAGCTGTGCAGTCTGCTGCACGGCGTTCCAAACACGTTCTTCATCCGGCTCCGCCTTATGTACGGTCAGCACATCGGGGAAACGCGACAACTGTGCGGCGGTCGGTTGTTCATTTGTGCCGACCAAATCCGAAAGAGACCGGATCGCAGCAGCATAGCCGCGTGCAAGCGCCGTGTTGACGGTGACCTCGACCTCATCGTTTTCCGGGTTTTCAATACTGACGTAACATTCCGTTTTGCCGCGCGCAACCGTAGCGTTTACAAAGCTCTTGAGCTTTTCCTCCAAAAACCCGTAATTGCGCGGTACACGGGCGCTGAATTCAAAATAACGGTGGTTGACGCTTTTGAGTTCGACGGTAACGGTCATGCCGTCCACCGTCGACTGCGCCCTGCCAAAACCGGTCATACTTTTGATCATAAGACTTCACCTTTTTGCAATATCGGTTTATTGTACACCGCTTTTCTTTAACTGTCAACCATTCTGCGGATGGCAACGTGCACAGCTGCCCTGCAAAAGCGTCGGGATCTCGCCGAGAAAATCGCCGTCACGCTCCGAAAAGCCGAGCGTAAGCAGGGTGTCCTGATATGCAGGCAGTGCGCAACGCGCCGAAAAAGCGCCACGATTCGCAGCAAAATGCAGCGATGCGCGCACAAGCAGTTCGCAAAGCAGCGCGTCGGAAGACTGCGTCTCGACCCGAAGAATGCGACAGCTATTCCCCTCAACGCGCACAAGACTTTTCCCGAGCGGCAGGTCGCCCTCCAATGCGGTATACGCCCCATAGATGCCATTAGCATCCAAGCTTTCCGAGGGGAACAGCATGCGGATCTCCGAAAGATCCGTATACGGTTTACAATACAGCATGGTGCTTTCTCCTTTTTTCTGCGGCATTCGTCAACGCACGGACCTCTGCTTCGGTCAAACGCCGCCATGAACCGACTTTGAGCATTCCAAGCTTCACAGAACCAACCTTTGTGCGCTTGAGCCGCGCCACCTCAAGACCTACCGCCTCACACATCTTTCGAATTTGCCGGTTTCTGCCCTCGTGTATCACAATTTCCAACACGGCGCCGGTGCTGTTTGCATCGAGTATGCGCACATCGGCGGGCAGCGTCCGCTTGCCGTCGATCAAAACGCCGGCAGAAAGAGCTGTAATTTGATCATCCGACACAGCGGAACGCACGGTCACACGATAGGTCTTTGGAACGTGCGACGATGGGTGGGCAAGCAGATTGGCAAAATTCCCATCGTTTGTCATAAGCAAAAGCCCTTCGGACTCGCGGTCAAGCCTGCCGACGGGGTATACACGCTCAGGAATGTCGCCGACCAGCTGGGCAACGCATTTTCTGCCCTTTTCATCGTGCATGGTCGTGATATAACCGCGCGGCTTGTGGAGCATATAGTACGCATTTTGCCCTTGCGTTCGGATCGGCTTGCCGTGTACCGTAACGGTGTCATCGGGACAGACCTTATCCCCCACACAAGCTTTTCGACCGTTGACACGCACTGCACCCGAAGCGATCAAATCCTCACATTTTCTGCGGGATGCAACACCGCAGTCCGCCATGAATTTTTGCAGTCTGATTTTTTCGTCCGCCATATTACTCCCGTCCGAATATGCTTTTGATCCGCTCCCAAAGAGAAGGCTTATCCGTTTCCTGAGACGCTTCTTGCTCTGCCGTCGTACAGGAGACATCGCTTTCAGCAACAAGCGGTATTTCCAAAATCGTTTTTCCGTCCAAAGTGTATTGCACAGACCCGATACAGTCACCCGCTTTGAGCGGGGCATACAGAAACGGCTGTACAAATACCTGCGCCGTGATCTGCGGTGTACTTTGCGCTACATCTATGAAAGGTGTTTCGGCAAGCACGGCGCGCACCGTCGATGCGTCCCCGCCTACTACGGGAACATTCGGCAGTTGTGCGGTCAGATCGGTACAATCCCGTGCTTCTGCAACTGAAAAACCGTAATCTAAAAGTTTTCGGTGATCCGCCCAGTCGTTTGGCGCATTGAGCGTCACGGCAATAAGCGTAACTCCGTCGCGCTCGGCAGCGGACACCAAACACCTGCCGCTTTTTTTAGTATAGCCTGTTTTGATGCCAAACGCACCGTCGTAGCTTTTCAGCAGACGGTTATGGTTGGAAAGCGTACGCGCATACGGTGGATTCCCGTAATATACACGTTCGCTTTCCAGCGAGCAGATTTGCCGAAACAGCGGATTTTCAATCGCACAAGCTGCCAAAAGCGACATATCGTAAGCTGTAGAATAATGGTTTTCGGAGTCGAGCCCCGACACCGTTTCAAAGTGCGTATTCTGCATGCCGATTTCCTGCGCCTTTGCATTCATCAGTTCCAGAAAAGGCTCGATCCCGCCAGCCACGGCATACGCCGTCACATTGGCGGCGTCATTGCCGGATTCCAGCAGCATGCCGGACACAAGCGTCCGCAGGGAAATGGTATCGCCCGCAAGCAGACCGATGGAGGTCCCTTCCACGCGCACCATTTCATCGGTCACAACGATCTCGCGCTCCGGGTACCCGCTCTCAAGCGCTAAAAGCGACGTCATGATCTTAGTCGTGCTCGCCATGGGAAGCTGTTCGTCTGCATTTCGCGCATACAGCACTTCGCGCGTTTCGGCGGCCATTAAAACACAAGCCTGTGCGGACAGATCCCCGGGCGATGCCGCAGCACTTTTCACAGTGAAAAGCGCAAGCAGCAGCGCAGCGCACAAGCAAACGGAAAAAATTTTTACAGACAAATCCACCACCTGCCAAAGCTTGATTTTCCGCACGGCAGCAAACGTGTGCCGGGCGGAAAATCAAAGTCTTAATAAGTATATGCAGGCAAGGCAAGTCCTATTTTTGTTACGCCTCAGGCTTTGCGAGTTCTTCCATCGTAGCGGAAACTAAAGCATCGTCTGCCGCGTCCTGCGCAGCTCTGGCTTTTTCTTTCTTCGCCTTATTGACTACGGAAGTTACCTTATCAAACATTTCGGGGACGAGGTTGACCACACGCTCAGCAGCATTATCAAATGCCGTGATATGCTTAAGCGTTACTTCGCCGTCGGAAATGACAAGGAACGCGACCGGCGTGATCGTCACGCCCGCGCCGCCGCCGCCGCCGAAAATTTCCTGATTGCTTTTCGAGGGAAAATCCGAACCGCCCGATGCAAAGCCGTAAGTCACTTTGGAAACGGGAATGATCGTCATGCCTTCGATTTGCATGGGGTCGCCGATGATCGTGCTGACGCTGACAAGATTCTTGACCTTCTCGATCGTCGTTTCGAGGATCCCGGCTGCAGATTGTTCTTTCATACAGTTGCACCACCTTGTATGTTTTCAGTATCTTTATTTTCTAAGGCTTTGGGTGCAGGCTTTGCGCGACGCACCTTCAAAACCACTTTGAACAACAATCGTACCGCCAAAACAAGAGCGGCGTTAATGAGAAAAATCGGCCGGATCGACACGGAAAAAGAGAATTGTGCACTGCTGAATGTTCCCAGAAAATCCGGTTCGACTTCTACATCATATTTTTTGACTTTGAGATTCGAGCAGATGAAACCCATAGCCGGGAAGATCTCCCGGCAAGCCTCCCCGTATTCGATCGCTGTGCGCGCAGCATCGTGGTTATGCGAAACGATCACAAACAGGAAAAGCTCGTCCAAGATCAAATGCTTTTTGATGCTTTTCATCAAGGAACCGAGCGCGTCCGCCGTATCGCGGATCAACTGCTTTACGCCCTCATATCCTTGGTTTTCATAAAAGGTTTTAAAAGGATTTGGCTTTTTAGGCTTGGGTTCTTCCGGGGCAGGTGGTTCTTCCTGTTTGGGCTTTTCTTCTTTCGGCTTTTTCTCTTTAGGTTTTGTCGGGTACAGATCAAAAGACAAAAACGCCCAGCGCAGTTTTGCGCGGAAGCTGTCTATGTATTCCGCATCCACACGGACTTTGACGCTCAACAGCAAAATCAGCAAAGCTACGATCCCAAGAAGAATGTACAATGCGACCAAAAGAACACCTCCTTTTTTCAAATATCATTTATGTCTTCACTCTGCGGGCTGTTCACGGGGCTCTTCCGAAACAGCGGCAGAACCGTCCACTACAGTTTCTCCGCCCGTTTCCGTATCGTTTTCGGTCGTCACCTTATTCGGAAGCTGTGGGAGCTCGTCCAGTGACGAAACGGAGAAGCAGCGGAGAAAATCCGGCGTTGTACCGTACAGAAGCGGTCTGCCGGGCAGGTCGAGCCGCCCTTTTTCTTCGATCAATCTTTTCTGGCAGAGCGTTGCAATAACGCCAGAACAATCCACGCCGCGCACCTGTTCGACAAAAGATTTGGTAACGGGCTGATTATACGCGATGACCGCGAGCACTTCAAACGCCGCCTGCGACAGCGGGGCGTTGCGCCGCACTTCTAACACGCTGCGGATCTGTGGAGCGAACTCCGTACGGGAGGCAAGCTGGTATTTGGAACCGAGCTTTAAAAGGCAAACCCCGCTGCCGCGCTCGTCCAGCGCGGCGGACAAATTCAAAAGCACCTGCTCGGTCAGCTCCTCATCGATCTCCAACGCCTCTGCGAGCCGCAGTATCTCTAAGGGCTCGCCGACCGAAAATAAAATCGCCTCTGCGGCAGCCTGTAAGGTTTTTGCACGAGCCAAAAGCGCCCTTACCCCCATTCTTTGGAACCGAAGTCCCCAAAGTCTTCCGTTAAAAGTTCCACATCCGTTGTGTCGCCGTCGCCCTCTACCCGCAGCTTCTTGGCTTTTGCAAGCTCAAGAACAGCGAGGAAGGTCGCCACCAGATCGGACCTGGACTGTGCGTCGGCAAACAGCGCACGAAACCGCTGTTTTTTGCCTTTGCGCTTGAGTGTATAATAAATTGACTTGATTTTGGACTCGACTGAGACGATCTTAGTCGCCACAATGCCGCGGAACGCCTCCACCGGCGGCGGCAGCTTTCGAAGCCGCTTACCGACCGCGCTCATATACGCCCGTAAAAGCTCAGAGGGCTCATGCAGCCGCGTGTAGGTGGGGTCAGCTTCAATCTCAGTAGGCTCTCGTACAAAACGGTCAAAGCCCTCCGTTTGATGTGACAGCTTTTCCGCCATCAGACGGCAATCCCGATATTCGAGCAGCTCGCCTGTCAGCTCTTTTTTCAATTCTTCCGCTTCTTCATAGACAGGCAGGAGTGAAACAGTTTTGATATAAACGAGGCGAGCCGCCATTTCCAAAAAGGCGCTGGCGACATACATATCCTCTTCCTGCATACGTTTGACATAATCAGTATACTGCTCGACAAGCGTAAAGATCGGAATATCGTAAATATTCAGCTTGTGTTTGGAAATGAGGTGCAAAAGCAGGTCCATAGGGCCCTCAAACACCTCTAATTTATAGGAAATCTCCTCCATACAGCGACCTCTCAGCGAAACGGATACCCAATGACATAGTCCAAGCCGTTGAAGATCACCGTCTCCAAGTATGCCAGCGGACGGCTGAGCACACCGAAAAACAAAAGTGCAAATACGATCAAGACAATATAACGCTCATATTGCAGAAATTTATAATAATATTTGGAGGGGATCAGCAGCTGCAGCACACGCGAACCGTCCAGCGGCGGTATGGGGATCAGGTTAAACACGGCAAGGCCGATATTGATGATCGCGGCATACGTGAAAAAGAGATACAGCGCCGTCGCCAACACATTGGCCGCAGGAAGCAGCCCGACAATATTTTTAAGCAGGATAAAAATCGCCGCCATAAGGAGGTTGGATACAGGCCCCGCAAGCGCTGTCAGCGCCATACCGGTTTTCGGGTTTTTAAAGTTGCGCGGGTTGACGGGGACAGGCTTTGCATATCCGAAGCCGACCAAAATGATCATCAGCGCGCCGATGGGGTCGATGTGCTTCATGGGATTAAGCGTCATACGTCCGGACAGGCGCGCCGTACCGTCGCCGAGTTTGTTGGCGACAAAAGCATGTGCACACTCATGCACAGGCATAGTGCAAAAAACCACGAATACGGAGGCAAATAAGCCTGCGATCAAAGCGATCGGATCAAACCCGCCTCGCAGAATATCTAAAAGCATAGCAGAACTCCCAAAACATCTTTGAAATAGTATTATACATGGATTTCTACGAATCTGTCAACATGATTTGCATCATAATGCACACGGCTTCGCGCACAGTCCGAAAAAAGTAAAGCGATCGCTTCACCCTGCCCGTCGCCGCACTCGAACCACAGGCGTCCGCCCGAACGTACACAAGGCAGCCAAAGTTCTTTTATGGCGCGATAAAAATCCAAGCCGTCGGCACCGCCGTCGAGCGCTGTACGCGGCTCACAGAGCACTTCGGATTGAAGCGAATCGATCTCCCCTGCCGGGACATAGGGCGGATTGGAGACGATCATATCAGGAAAAGGAAGCCCCTTAGGCGGCGGCAAAAGCACATCCGCCTGTACGATCGCAGCATTCTGCGCGCCGAACATATTTTGATTTGCGTTCAAAAAATACAGGGCGGCATCATATTTTTCGAGCATTACGACCTGCAAATCGGGAACGTTCAACGCCAGCGTAAGGCCCAGACAGCCAGACCCCGCGCAAAGATCCCAAACTACGGCATATCCGTTTTCCCGCACGGCTCGGGAAGCGTGCTCTGCAAGTTCTTCCGTCTCAGGACGCGGAATCAGAACACCCTTGCCGACTTGGAATTCCCTGCCGCAGAATGTCCATTTTCCCAGTATATATTGCAGCGGCTCGCCGGAAGCCCTGCGGCGGATATACGAAAAGAACTGTATTTCAGCCTCCGGCTCTAAAACGTCGTGTGCATGCGCAATGCGAGCCGCATGCGCATATCCGCAGGCCGCTTCAAACAGACAGCCGCAGTCAAAAGCCGTATCCTCTATTCCGTTTGCGAGTAAAATCCGCTCGCCGTTTTGGAATGCTTCTAAAACGGTCATTGTACGTTTTCTTCGCCGAGAGCGGGCGGGTCGCTGTCGGGTTTCGGCGTCTCCGTTTTAACCGCTTTTCCCTCGCCGAGCGCTGCTTTTAAGGATGCGATGCCGACCTCAATGATATCGTCGGTCGGTTCCTTTGTGGTAATTCGCTGCATCCAAAGCCCGGGCGCAGCAAGGATTTTTACAAGCAGGTTGTCGTGCCGCCCTGCATAACGGATAAATTCATAGCCGAGTCCCATGACGATCGGTAAAATCAAAATCTTTACGGTGATCCACAAAATCCGATTGACATCGGCAAGTCCCGGGAAAATCAGAACCAGCGCGGACGAAAGCAAAATACTCAGCAAGATCATCACGAACATAAAGCTTGTACCGCAGCGCGGGTGAAAGCGGCTTTGCTTTCGTACATTTTCCACGGTCAGCTCCAGCCCGTGCTCATAGCAGAAAATGGATTTGTGCTCGGCACCATGATACATGAATACCCTATGAATATCTTTCATCTTGGAGACAAGCACCATATACAACACAAAAATGATGACGCGGATAATGCCTTCAAACAAGGCGTGAAACTTCAGAAGCGCACCGCGTGTCACTACATCGACCAAAAAAGTCGGCAGCCACATAAACAGGAAAAAAGCAAGCCCAAAGCCGAGCACGGCGGAGATGATGCCGATAATGTTCATCATTTTCTCGCCGAAATGATCGTTGATCCAGCGGTCGAGCTTAGAAAGGTTTTCCGTATCCTCCTCCAAGCCCTGTGTGGATTTTTCAGCGGACTCCATAAGGTAGCCGTAACCCGTCACAAGCGATTCAACAAAGCCGACAATACCGCGAACAAGCGGGAGTGAAAAGAATTTGCATTTTTCGCGCCACGGCTTTGTTTCTTTATATTCCGTTTCGATCTCGCCGCTCGGCAGACGTACGGACATCGCCGTTCCGCTCGGGCCGCGCATCATAACGCCTTCAATGAGCGCCTGCCCGCCGACCGAGCTGTATTTGCAAGGTTTTTTCTGCTTTTTGGCCAATTTTATTCTCCTTTCGGCAAAGCCGCTTGCGTTTCTATCGGAAAGCGTAGGGTGACGATTGTCCCCTCGCCGGGTGTGCTGTCGATATGCAGTTCGCCGCCGTGCATGGTAACGATCTCTGCCACCACAGCAAGCCCGATCCCCGAACCGCGCACAGCTGTGTTCGCCTTATAAAACTTTTCGGTCACGTGCGGGAGATCCGCCTGTGAAATGCCGCATCCGCAGTCTTGAATTGAAATCCGTACAGTGTTTTGGTCGAGGACAGCCTGAACTAAAATGCTGCCGCCCTGCTCGGAATATTTGAATGCGTTATCCAAAACGTTTACAAACACCTGCTTGATTCGGTTTCGATCACCGTACATGACCGCGCTTTCAGAGGCGATCTCATAGGTCAGTGTGATCGCCTCGCGGCGGGCGCGCTCATTGAACAGCAGGATCGCCTCGCGCAGCGCACCGAATACGTCGAACCTCTCCATCTGCATCGAAAGATTGCCGCTTTCCATACGGGAAAAGTCTAAAAGCTCCTCTACAAGCTGCGAAAGACGTTCCGACTCGCTGATAATGACCTTCAAGCCCTTTTGCGTAAGCGACGCATCCTCGTTTGGGGAATCCAGCAGTGTTTCGCCCCAGCCCTTTATAGCCGTCAGCGGCGTGCGCAGCTCATGCGAGACAGTAGAAATAAATTCATTTTTCAGGCGATCCGTCTCATTGAGCTCACGTGCCATATCATTGATCGTAGAACTCAAGCGACCCAGCTCATCCTCATATTCGCTGTCCGCAATGCGTGCGCTTAAATCGCCGTCGGCAATGCGCTGCGCAGTTTCGGTGATGCGCTTTACAGGCTGAACGATAGAACGCACAAAATAAAGGCCCGAAACGGATACTAAAATCAAGATCACGCCGCACAGTACAAACAGCACGACGGCAAGCGTGCGAAGCTGCGCGTCAATATCTGCAAGAGAAATGATATATCGTACTGCGCCGCCCTCTCCGTTTTGCGGAACAAGCATAAAGCTTAGCGCCATAACATGCTCGCCCGAAGATGTATAACCTGTCCAAAACGCCTTGCCGTTTTCTGAAACAAGCGCTTCCTCGTAATCGGGGAAAGGCTCGCCCGCCACCGAAAAGCCGCTGGAGGAGACGACAACGCTGCCGTCACTGCCGATCACCCAAACCTCCATAAGCGTTTTGTCGTTGAAATTCTCAACATACTCATTGGCGCGCATGTTGAAAGACTCTTCAGTCGGCGTGCCGGATGAAAAAGAAAAATAGGAGCGTACAAGGCCGGTCGCACGCGCGTCCAGCGTTGCGCGCACTGCACCGTAATACTGCTCACGAAACAGCAGCAGCGAGACCAGCGTAACGCCGATCAGAACCACAACGATCACGCAAAGCGTATTGACGACCCAGCGCTTTGTGATGCTGCTCTTGCTACGCGTCAAACGACTCGCTCCTTTCCGGCCGCGACTTAAACGATCCACTTATAGCCCATGCCCCAGATCGTCACCAAATGCTTCGGCTGCGCAGGGATATCCTCGATCTTGCTGCGCAGGCGGTGGATATTGACATCAATGACCTTGTCATCTACATAGCAATTCGCGCCCCAAACCTCATTCAAGATCGCTGCGCGTGTCAGGACGGTGTTGGGATTTCGGAACAGAAATTCCAGGATCTGAAATTCTATTTGCGTCAATTCAACCGATCTGTTCCCAATATACAGCAGCCGCTCGTTGAGCTGTAAGGTAAAGTCGCCGAGACGAATGCTCTGCTCGGACTGCGCTTGTGCGTGCCGCGCTTTGACAAGCGCCACCCGGCGAAAAATCGCATCGACACGCGCCATCAATTCGGAAGGAGAAAACGGCTTGGTGATATAGTCATCTGCACCATTCATCAGCCCCGTGACCTTGTCGATCTCCTGCGATTTTGCCGACAGCATCAGGATCCCGATCTCCGCGCTTTTGTCGCGGAAATAACGGCAAACCTCCATGCCGTCTTTTTCCGGCATCATAATATCCAAAATCGCAACATCGATCTGCCCATCGCAATCGTCAAACAGAGCTATCGCCTGCGCGCCGTTTTCCGCTTCAAGGACCTCATAACCGCTTCTTTGCAGATTGATGACGATAAACTCCCGAATAGAAGCCTCATCCTCTGCAATCAATACTCGTTTCATTCAACCTCTCTCCTTTACCGCGTTACCGCAAAACGCTCCTGCAGCCCACTCGGTGTAACGCCGAATGCTTCACCCGCCTGTGTGATCTCATACGCATAAGTACGCCGGCCGCTCTCCGCCAGAAAAACACGCGCGCCGTTTTCGCCTTTTTCCCAGTTTACCGTTGACGTAACCGACAAGGTGAACAGCAGGTCACCGCGCGTTCCGTCCGAAAGCTGACGGTAAAAAGAGCAAATCTGCGCAGCCGGCTCATAAACGACTGTGAGGGACTGCAGTTCTGCCGCAGTCAGCTGAAATGCGCAGGACGCGCCGGACAGCATCAGCGCACTTGTTGTCACCTGCAGTTTGCTGCCGTCGAAAGAGAGCCACACAGTCAGCGGCAGTGTTTGACGCTCGTTGCCCACCGCAGTGACCGCATTGGAATAAAACTGCTGGGTCGGGATCTCGGGCACACCGTCCGCATCGACATCCATACAGGGAAGAGACGCAGAGCGCGCGGTCTGCGGCACGAGAGCACGGTTATCCTCCGTCAGCGGTGCGCGCAGGCAGTGTGCGGCAGCGTCCCAATAAACGACTTCCGTAACTGCAATGCTTTCATTCAGCACACAGTCCGCATACACTACCGCTGCCCCCTCCTGCGCGTTTAACGCCTGCAGGGACAGCACGCTGAGCGCCGGGACAAGCTCCAAGCTGTCCATCGCATAGATCCCGAATTCATCGTCCATGGCAAGCACCCTGCACACGGTATGATTCGCCCCGAACTCTGTGGTAATCAGCATCAAGAAGATCTCATCACGACCGTCCGCATCAACATCCGTTGGCAGCATCTGTGTAAACGGTTCCTGTGCGAGCTCCCGAAGCGAAACGGTATTCTCATCGACACGCGGGGTATACACGGTCAGCACTCTGCCGCCCGTACTTTCAAACAGCGACCAGCAAACCACGATCTCCTGCCTGCCATCGCCGTTCATATCGCAAAAATCGATCTGATACACCTCGCTGCCTTTTCCATTTATATCGGCAACAGACTCCCAGCGTGTCCCATTAAAATCCAAAACGTGCATATACGCCGTAGTCTCATCCTTGGTATCTGTATAAAATGTGATAGCTTCCTGTGTACCGTCGGCATCAAAGTCGTAGAGGACATACGCCGAACGGTATTCGCCCGCCATCGGGGTCTTGACCTGTACAGTTTTATTTTGTGTAGCGAGCTCAAACGCTTCCTGGATCCCGCTGTTTTCCCCGGAAAGGCGGGGCGGGCGCATCAGCTCGTCAACAGCGGTTATGCGCGCCGAGCAGCTGCAAAGCCCAAAGATCAGCAGGGACGAAAGCAACAGTAAAACGCACTTCCGCTTCAATGCCTTTGCACCTCCCGCTGTATCTGCCGCTTACCCACTCTGTGCCGTCGTGCTTTCGGCGGACTGTGCGGACTGTATGCGCACCGTATAGGTGCCGGAAGCCCAAGCCTTTGTATTGCCGCGTACGATTACATTGACTTGAACGGTCTGCTCACCGACCTGTATATCATAGTCCGAGAGATCGAGCTCTACATACAGCATATCGTTCGTAAGCGCAGCGATCTCCTCCGGCGTACCGATGACCCGGACATTTTCGATGCTCGCGGGCACCACTGTTGAAGCAAAGCCCTCTTTTTGTGCGATGATCGACACATTGTTCTCCGGAACGGTAAAGGAAGCAGAAGTCGTGCCACGCATATCGACGGTAACACGGAAACGTGTGGTGTTATCCGTTACAATGTAGTCGGTGATGTCGGCGGCTTCAAACACAAACCGGTTATAACCGATATCCAGTTCCGAAAAATCCAGCGTACCGACGCTGATCGCGGTAACAACGTCAACCTGTTCGATCGGGATGGACGCCTCCACACTGCTCGGAGAAACGGTAAACGGGATATCATCATTCAAATATCCGGCCGGTGTATTGCGGAACGTGACCGTTGTCGGCAGTACGACAGTTTTAAGGACGGGGATCGTCATGGTCACTTCGCTGTCCCCCGCATTGATCTGCACATTGGACAATGTCTCATTTGCATCTGTTTGCAGCCGAAGCTCCGGCTGCAGCGTCGTGGTGGCGGAAAGCGGCGCGTCAAGCACGACCTCTGCGACCACGCCCGTAACGGTATTGACCTCCGTCGCAGGGCCGCTGACAACGACCGTGCTTCTGGAGAACACCGGGTCGCCGAGGGTACACCCTTCGATCACAGAGCCTTCATCGGGCGCAACGATCCGCGGTTCGATAGCAAATTCGGCTTCCTTGTAGGTGTCAAAATACACATCGATATAATTTTGCGAAAGCCCCGTGATCTCAAAATCCTTGGAGTTCGCCGCAGTCGCGCGAAGCTGCAAAGATTTTGTGCCGGCGGAATCGACATAATTGGTCTGCGCCGTCACCGAGATATCCGAGGCGGTAAGTGTAGACGCAACAAAACGCTTGGCGGAAACCGTTACGTCCACGTAGTATTCCGTCTGCCCGAACATTTGCAGATTGAGCTGCGCGGGGACGCTGTTTTCCATATCAATCTGCACAGGGACAGAGCTGATTGTGACCTCTACGACAGGACTTTTTTCGATCGCTACCCAGATCCAAATACCGAACGCAACGATCAGCGACAAAAGCATCATCAGCTTATTGTTGTTGATAAGTCCCCCGCTTTTTTTCTTTTCCGACGCATTCCCCGCATCGGCGGCGGGCTTAGTCTTCAGATGCAGTTTCTTCATGCTTGCGACGTCCCTTCAGCAGTTTCTTTAAGCGGTTGTCCTCGTTGTTATCGGTTTTTATGAAAGTTTGCGTCAGCAGCTCGCGGAGATCCCCGCTGGAAAGCCCCCGCCGCAGATTGCCCTTTGATGCAGCGGAGATCGCGCCGGTTTCCTCAGAAACCACAATGACCAGTGCGTCACTCTGCTCGCTCATGCCAAGTGCGGCGCGGTGACGTGTACCGAGCTCACTGCTTAAATTTGTGTTCTTCGTCAAAGGTAAAATGCACCCGGCAGCACAAATACGCGCGTCGCGGATCACCGCAGCACCGTCGTGCAGCGGCGCTTTTGGATAGAAAATATTGCCGATCATTTCAGCTGAAATAGAAGCGTCCACCAAAGTACCCGTATTGATAATGTCACCAAGGATACTTTCCCGTTCAAAGACAAGCAGCGCACCGATCCTTTTGTCGCTCATGTCGGCGCACGCCTTGGTCACGGCATTGATCATGTCCGCCAAACGCTCCTGCCGCTGGATCTCGTCGCCGTGCTTAAAGTTGAACAGGTTGAAATTGGACACACTGCTGCGTCCGACACTTTCAAGCGCATGGCGGATCTCCGGCGAAAAAATGATGACGAGCACCAAAAGAATATTAGAAAACAAGAGCGAGAACATGTAGGAACTGACCTCCATGTTCAGCAAATACACCGCCGCATACAGCAAAAGCAGCAAAATGAAACCCTTTGCAAGCTGGATCGCGCGCGTTTCACGGATCAGCTTAATGGCGCTGTAGATCACAAACGCGACCAAAAGCACGTCCAACACGTCTGCAAGGCTGCGGAAGCTTAGAATAGCATTACCGATATCCCGAAATGTATCGGCAACAGACAGCGCATGGTACATTCTAACACCCGATTTCGATAAAAAAATACAACATATCGCAAAATGCACGAAACTGTGCATATAAAATCACGATATATTGTATCATACTCAAGCCTTTTTTGCAATTTGAAATACGGAATTTAATAAACTTTTTACATCTTGTTCCTTGGTAAAAATCGAAGGGCAGACACGCACAGTACCAGACGCCGTCGTGCCGTAGGTTTGGTGCGCCAAAGCGGCGCAATGCAGCCCCGCGCGTACAGCGATCCCGCGACGGGCGAGCGCGGCGCCGACCTCCTCGCTGTGCATACCGCGGATAGTAAAGGAAAGCAAAGGGGCAAAGCGTTCCGTAGGACTATCAAGGGCGGTATACAGCCGTACATTCGGCATTTGCGAAAGTGCTTCTGCTATGCGGCGCATAATATGCATTTCGTGTGCATAAATTTCAGAAACCCCGTTTTGCTGCACTGTACGTACGCCTGCGCCGAGTCCCGCGATGCCGGGAACATTGAGCGTGCCGCTTTCTAAACGCTCCGGATAATTTTCAGGCTGGGTGAGCTGTGCGGACAAATTCCCCGTGCCGCCTTCCATGAGCGTTTCGAGGCGCGCTGTGGAATTGCATAGCAGGACGCCCGTGCCCATCGGGCCGTACAGCCCCTTATGGCCCGGCGCGCAGGCAAAGTCTATGCCGCTTTTGCGCATGGAAAGCGGCAGGATGCCTGCCGTCTGCGCAAGATCCGCCACAAATGGAATACCGTGCGCGTGGGCGAGCGCCGCCAGTTTTTCGAGCGGCAGAGCTTTCCCGAACACATTGGATGCGCCGGTGCAGATGATCGCAGCCGTATTCTTTCGGATACACGCTTGAAAGCCCGCAACCGTTTTTTCCTCCGTCTCGCCGGTGCACGCGGCTTCCCAGGTGCAAACGCCGCGCTGTTTCAGCGTTTCCAGCGGGCGCGTAACGGCGTTGTGCTCTAAATCGGAGCAGACAAAATGGCAGCCGGGACGCGCAAGTCCCTTGATAACAAGGTTGAGCGCCTCCGTGCAGTTTTTTGTAAAAATGACGTTTTCGGGCGCGCCGAGGTCAAAAAATTGCGAAAGTGCGGTTCGGACGCCGTAAATTTCTTCCGCAGCGGCATATGCCATTTCATGCCCGCCGCGCCCGGGGTTTGCGCCGAGCTGTGTCAGCGCGCGAGAGACCGTCTCCCGCACGGCGCGGGGCTTCGGATATGTCGTTGCCGCATTGTCAAAGTAGATCATGTCGCCCACTTCGTTCCGAGTATATCTATATTTTCCCGCTGCAGCAGCGCGGCGACATTGACCTGCGGATTTTCAACCGAAACAGAATAGCCGCAGCCCTCGTTCTTTTTTGGATTCGCAGTTTTTATAACGGATGCGTGGAGCCCATGCCGCTGCAGCACAGACTTAGCCTTCATGGCGTAGGTCACAGACCCCACTTGTATAAGCAGCTTTTGCATTCTTTTCCACCACCGAAGTCTTTTAAAAATCAGGGTAACGACGCCCCTGCCTCATCCCATTCTATGCATAAAAAAGACAGGCGGTGCAAGACAGCCGCAGCAAAGGCCGCGGCTGTCAGTTTGATCGTTGTGTAATTTTTTCTTTTTCCGTTTCGGTCAGCAGCCTGCATTCCCCCGGCTGCAAAGCAGGATCAAGCGCGAGCGCACCCATATGTGTGCGTGTTAAAGTCTGCACCGGGCAGCCGACGGCGGCGAGCATACGCCGGATCTGATGATATTTGCCCTCGCAGATCTTGATTTGCACCGTACGCCGGTCTTGCGTGCACACACGCACCTCAGCCGGCAGGAGTTTTGTGCCGTCGCGCAGCGTGATCCCCGCTGCAAGCGTTTCCAGCGCCGCTTCGGGCAAGGGCTCGGAAATCAAAGCAAGGTAGGTCTTTTGGATGTGATTTTTCGGCGAAAGGATGCGGTGGGCAAAATCCCCATCATCGGTCAGCAATACAAAGCCGCTTGTATCTTTGTCGAGTCTTCCCGCAGGGAACAGGCCTTTTCTGAAAAGCGGAGCCGGCACAAGGTCCAAAACGGTCTTCTGCGTACGGTCACGGCTGGCACTGACCACGCCGAGAGGCTTATGCAGCATGATATAAATATGCTGCTGTGCTGTATAAGTCTTGCCGTCCAAACATAATACATCGCTGTCAGGATCAATTTGCATCCCCGCGTTGTGCACTGTCTCACCGTTCACGCAAACACGCCCGGCGCGCACGAAGTCCTTGACTTCCTTACGCGACAAGCCGCAGGTATTCGCGATCCACTTATCCAGCCGCTGTGCGGACATACACCATCGTCCTTTTACATCCTGTGTTCAACTTAAGCAGCCACCGAAGTCTCGACGGTCTGCGTATCCGTTTGCTCTTTTACAAAGCCGTGCATAAAACCGTCGAGCTGGGTAGAGCAGATATCCCCGCCGATGACCTGCCCGTCATAAATCAATAAGGTTGCCTGAATGCAGTCGAGATCCTCATAACCCGGATAGTTGCGCACACGGTATATCCAGCGTTTTACACGCTTTGCCGCATACAGGGACAAATCAAAGCCCTGCGATTTTTGCAATTCATTGTAGTTGGTATACGTTTCGTCGAATGTTTCCGGAATGATGATTTCCGACACTTCAACGGGGTCTTCATCCACCTGCCAGCCGAACTGTGAGAGATAAGCGATGCGCTCCTCAGCCGTAGAGGCATTAATATTCAAGCCCGTTTCGTTGGAAGTTTCCACCCCGTTTTTCGACACAATTGCGAATGCGACCGCCACCGCGGCGATGCAGAGGATCAAAAGGGCAAGCCGAATCTGTTTTTTATGCACGGAAAACACAAACATAAACTTTCACCTCGTACACATGTATATGCGACGAGGTGAAAGAATAGACAGTTTTCGGGAAGCTTTAGTTCTCCACTTTTTTATGCTGCGCCGCCGCGCGAAGGGACTGACGTGCCCGGCGGATCTCATTGACGGAATTCGTCAGGCTTTCGTCGGCCAGCGCCACGATATTTTCAACATATTCGCCTGCGCTTGTACGCATATCGTTTGCCCACTTCTGCGCCTGATCGGTCAGCTGCGACGCGGTCGCGCGCGCGCCTTCCACGATCTCGCCCGCCTGTGTGCGCGCTTGCGCCATGATGTCGGCGGCGGAAATCTCAGCGCCCTTGGTGATCTCGTGTTCGGCAACAAGTTCCTTTGCGCGCTTGTGCGCCGCTGCGATGATCTCATCGGCGGAATTCTGCGCAGCGGTCAAGATCTCCTTGCGTTCGGAGGCGATCTTACGCGCCTGCATCAATTCATCCGGCATGTTCAGACGGATGTCTTCAAGCACACGCTTGATCTCATTGACATCCACGAGCAGGTTTGAAGTAAAGGGCATGCTTTTGCCTTCGTCGAGAATGTCTTCCAATTCGTCGAGCAAGCTTTCTATGTTCATTGCTTGTCACCTCTGCCTCTTAATCTTTTGATAATATCGTCACGAATCTCCTCGGGAACGAATCCGCTGATGTCCCCGCCCAATTCGCAGACTTGTTTGACAACGCTGGAACTCAAAAACATATTTTCGGCTGTCGTGGTCACAAAGACCGTATCCAGCTCACTGTTCAGCTGCTTATTGGTAAGTGCCTGCTGGAATTCATATTCAAAGTCCGAAACGGCACGCAAGCCTTTGACGACAGCGACCGCCTGTTTTTGCCGCGCATATTCCGCCAAAAGCCCCTCGTATGCCTCGACCTCGACATTGGGAAGGTTTTTCGTACAGCGTTTGAGCAATTCTACGCGCTCCTCGGCAGAAAACGCATGGCTGTTGCGTTTTTGGTAATTGCTCATCACGACCACGATCACCTTGTCGAACATTAAGGCGCTGCGGCGGATGATATCCATATGCCCGACGGTCACCGGGTCAAAGCTGCCCGGGCAGATGACGGTTTTCATTCGGCGTCCTCCTGCATCCTGTAAGTCGTGAGCTTGGTCTTGGAGTATTTGTATTCCCGCAGCCGTGTAAGCGCACCGACACGTTCAGGCAAAGTCACTCCCGCCTCAGTCTCACATATAACGATAGCGCCCGGTTTGCAGCAGCGTTCAGCGAGCGGCAAGATCTTTTCAACCGTACCTTTACGGTAAGGCGGATCAAAAAGCAGAATATCAAACCTTTCACGTGCACTGTGCAAGTAGGAAAAAGCATCCGTTTGCAGAACAACGGCGCGATCCGCAAGGCGCGTATGCTGCAAATTCTCACGCACGGTGTCCACGGCCTGCCGATTCTCATCCGTAAAGACCGCCCTTGCAGCCCCGCGGCTGAGCGCCTCAATCCCAAGCTGACCTGAGCCTGCAAAAGCGTCAAGCACTGCAGCGCCTTCCAATTCAAATTGTACAATGCTGAACAGCGCTTCCTTGACCCGCTCGGCAGTCGGACGCACGATTTCGTCGCCTGCAAGCGTTTTCAGTTTTCTGCCGCGCGCCGACCCCGTAATGACTCGCATGGTCATTCTCCTTACTCTACCCTATTTTTCACTATTTTAGCACAAATGTCAACCGAATTCAGCAACTTTTTAGCTTTAAGAGCATATTTTTTAATTCGGCGGGGGTATTCGCCAATGTTTTTACGCCTTCTGCCCGCAGCTGTGCCTCGTCTCGGAATCCCCACAGCACGCCGATCACGTCCAGCTTCGCATTGCGGGCAGTTTGCATATCCACCTCGCTGTCTCCGACAAACACGGCTTCCTCTGCGGTTACGCCCATTTGCTCAAGCGCATAGAAAACGCCGTCGGGCGCAGGCTTATTGGGTCTGCCGTCTACGCTGCCGACCACAGTTTTGACATATTTCCCAAACAGCGACCCGCAAAGCGCCTGCGCGGCAAAATCCGCTTTATTGGTGACAATGGCAAGCCGGTAGCCCGCTTCACGCAAGGCGGCGAGCATATCGGAAATGCCGTCGTACTCTGCCGTCTTATTCTCCATATTTTGCTTATAGTGTTCACAAAATATTTGATAACATGCTTCCGTTTGTTCTGCCGTGGCAGTATTCGGCACAGCGCGTTCTATGAGCTTACGAATCCCGTTGCCGACAAAACGGCGAACTTCCTCAATGGTGCGTGTGGGAAAACCCACAGTCGCCAATGCGTAATTTGTGCTGTCGCACAGGTCGTCGAGCGTGTTGAGCAGCGTGCCGTCCAAATCAAATACGACTGCCTTTTTCATACGGTTTCGTCTTCCTTTCCGTGATAGAAAACATATATTTTTTCCGCAGTTTTGCGGGAGATCCCCTCCGCCGTACACAGTGCGTCCACATCGGCATTGCGTATGGCAGTGAGCGTTTTAAATCTGCGCAACAGTGCACGGGCTTTTTTCTCACCGATGCCGTCGATCTCACACAGGGACATGGAAAGCGTCCGTTTTGTATGCCGGCTATGATGATATGCAACCGAATAGCGGTGGACCTCTTCTTGAATGTCGGAGATCAGCGTAAATACACGGCGATTGGAACGAATTTCGATCTCACCGCCGTTTAGGGCAATGGCGCGCGTACGGTGGCGGTTATCCTTGACCATACCGAATAACGGAATATGCAGTCCGAATCGATCGAGCACGGGCTGTACGGCGCTGACCTGCCCGGCGCCGCCGTCCAAGAGGATCAAATCGGGCAGTCTGCCGAAGCCCTCGCCGCTGTCTTTGAGTTTTTCATACTCGTTGAAGCGGCGCGTAAGCACCTCGTGCATGGAACGGTAGTCGTCGTTCCCTTCAAAGGATTTGATGATAAAGCGCCGATATGCGGATTTTAAAGGTTTTCCGTCGCAAAACACGACCATGCCGCCGACACTGTCCTGCCCTGCGGTATGGGAAATATCATAGGCTTCAATATAGGCGGGCGCGCTTTTCAAGCCTAAAATATCCCGCAGTTCTTCAAGGATCGCAATATCCCTGCCGCGCATACCGAGCTTGAGCGCCAATTTTTCCTGCGCGTTTTCACGGCACATTTTGACAACTTCGACCTGTTCGCCGCGCTGCGGACAAAAAATCATAGTTTTTTTACCGCGTTGCGCACAAAGCCAGCGCTCTAAATCCGCTTTTCCCTCCACCTCGCCGTCTACGGTGACGCGGCGCGGAATATTATGCCGCATGGTATAATACGAAGTGATCGCAGAGGTCATGGTCTCTGCGGCGCTTTCCTCTTTTTCAAAAAAGAAATGCTCGCTGTCAAACAACCGCCCGTCCGCAAAACGCAGGACGGCAAGGCAGACATTATTTTCGCTTTCCGCCATGGAGAACACGTCCTGCTCCTCAACGGATTTAAATACGACCTTCTGCTTTTCCTGAAGTTTCCGGATCGCCTGAATACGGTCGCGAAGCCGTGCGGCACGCTCGAAATCCAAACGCTCGGACGCTTCCTCCATTTGCTTTGTAAGCATTTGGATCACAGCGCCGCTGTCTCCCTTTAAAAAGCGGATCGCCTGTTCAGCGGCGTCGGCATACTCCTTTTGGTTGACTTTTCCCGTACAGACACCGCAGCAGCGGGAGATATAATAATTCAAGCACGGCCGTGTTTTTTGAAAACCTTTGTCAAAATCTTTTCCGCATTGCGGGAGCATGAATATCTTATTCGCTGCGTCCACGCTTTGTTTCACGGCATAGGAACTGGTAAAGGGCCCGATATACTGCGCGCCGTCATCCTGCTTTTGCAGCACGGCAGAAATCGTTTTAAAGTTTTCCCCTGCCACACGGATGTAGCTGTACCCTTTATCGTCTTTGAGCAGGATGTTGTACTTGGGCATGTGCTGCTTGATAAGGCTGCACTCCAGCACCAGCGCTTCAAATTCGCTGTCGGTGACAATATAGTCAAAATCCTGCACGTTTTCAACCATTTTGCGTACCTTGACCGTATGCGCTTTCGGCGAGCCGAAATATTGGCTGACGCGGTTTTTCAAAGCCTTTGCTTTACCGATATAAATGATCTCGCCCGCCGTGTTTTTCATAATATACACGCCCGGCAAAAGCGGCAGGCACATAGCTTTTGCGCGCAGCTGTGCTCGTCTGTCTTCCGTTTTGCCCACCGCCTTTCCCATAACAACAAAAACAGACACACCGTAGAGCCGGCGTGTCTGAAAAAAGCTCTGATGTAAATTATTCAGCGAAGCCGGACTCAACCAGCTTCACAAGCGCTTCAACCGCCTGCACCTCATCGGGACCGCCTGCAATAATGCGGATCGTGGTGTTGCCCATGATACCGAGTGAGAGAACGCCGAGCAGGCTCTTTGCGTTGACGCGGCGCTCGTCCTTTTCAACCCAGATCGAAGATTTGAACTCATTGGCTTTCTGGATAAAGAACGTAGCCGGGCGCGCATGCAGACCAACCTGATTTTGAACAAGAACTTCTTTGACGAACATAAAACATTCTCCCCATATATCAGAGTATTAGCTGTTTTTCCTGCTTTTCGATAACATATTATACCACAAAACTTGTCCGCGTCAACGGTTAAAACACGATATATGGGGGATTTTGTGAGATTTCAGTGGGTGCACCAAAGTCCATTCCGTCCGCGCAAAGAAACTTTGTGCAAAATCACAATGAAAAATGTTTTCATCTATTGAATATATACAAAAAATCGCAATCGTCAGTTTAAGACCCGCTGATGTACGACCGGGGAAGATGTAGTGAGCGCTGCAAATTTGCAGCCGGCCTTTTTATAGTATTCGATGACGGCCGGCAGCGCTTCGACCGTGCTTTTTTTCGGCGAAGCATCATGCATGAGTACGATCACAGCATTGTTGCGCGGAACTTTACGGCAGTTGTTAATAATGGTCTGTGCGGAAACCCGATTGCCCGCTGCGTCGCCGGATTCAACATTCCAGTCAAAATATACATAGCCGCGCGCAGCGACCTCTTTTGTCAAGCGCGTCATGATGCCCTTCGAATACTTGCGGCTGACAGTATTGCTGCTTCCGCCCGGGAAACGGATCAGATTGGAACGCACGCCCGTTTGCTCGTACACGACATCCGAGATCTTTTGCAGATCCGCAAAATAGTTTTCTTCGGATGCGTAAATGTTAGAGTAGTTATGCGAATAGGAGTGCAGTGCTATGCTGTGGCCTCCGTTCACAATGTCCTTCATATATTGGTTATATTTTCCGCCGTTGATGACAAAAAACGTCGCCTTGACGCCGTATTGATCCAAAATTTTTAAGATCTCCGGCGTGCGGGGCGACGGTCCGTCATCAAACGTGAGGTAAACGGTTTTTCCCGAAAGATCTGCAGTTCCCGTCTGCACGGCGGGGCTTTGCGTAACGGGTGGCTGCGTGGTCGCGGCACGCTTGATGGAGATCTGGCGATTAAGATCGGCGATCGTTTGCTCCAGCGCATCTTTTTCGCTTTGGTGCGCCTTATTTTGCGCGTCTATCTGTGCCTGATAGGAGGACGCCTCCTGTGCACGCGCCGACTGCTCGCTGCCGAGCGCTTCGGAAAGGCTCTCATAAGCCTCGCCCGCTTGTGCGCCGTTTTCGGAAAGCCGATTATTTTTAACGGAAAACACTGTCAACGCCACGGACAGTACAATGATCACTGCCGCAAATACAGCAAGCATCACACGTAGTATTTTATTTTGTTTAACAACCTGCATACTTAGCCCAATCCTTCGACAAATTTCTGCCTCTGCTCATATTATATAGGCTTTGTCGAAAAAGGCAAGTTACAAATGGTTAAAAACGTTACAAATCTGCTAAACTTGCTTTTTGTCCATAGAAAGCGTCAAAATCAATGCATTTTCATCGGGATCGCGATAAAAATTTTTGCGCATACCTGTCTGCTGAAAGCCAAACGCTCGGTACAGCGAAACGGCGGGGATATTGCTCTCCCGAACCTCCAATGTGACAAACGCCGCTTTCTGCGTGCGCGCGTATGTCACAAGCGCCGATAAAAGCAGCCCGCCAAAGCCGCGGCGGCGAAATTCGGGCAGGACGGCGAGATCGTTCATATACACCTCACCCGAAATGTTGTCCGCACCGATGTATCCCGCAGGGCGGCCGTCCGCAGTCAGCAGGAAAAAGCAGGCATTCGGGTTTTCAAGCGATTCGCGCAGCGCGGTTTCGCTCCACGGATGCGCAAAACACGTCTGCTCTATGGCGGCAGCCACTTTCGCATCCTGCGGCTGCATGCGCCGTACGCCGTCGCAGCCGAACACAAAACGGAACACTTTCGGCATAGCATCGCTCAACTGCTTGGCACAGCGCATATACACCTGTTCATCCCCCATGAAGGGGTCGGAAACGGACAGGGATAAAATATGTTCGGACAAAACACCTGCGCTTTGCAGTACGGCTGCATGCTGCGGTGTCATACAAACGAAACGTGTATCGGGCGTTATATCCGCACCGGTCAACGGTCTTGAGCGATGCGCAGAAATATCCGCGCCAAAGCCTGCCGCTGCTTTGACAGCATTCTCCGAAGGCGGCGCGCCCGCCGCTGCCGCAAGCCCGGCGCTTTCTACTTTGGCGCAGTCCTGAAGACCCATGTTCTGCAAATACAAACGGAACAAGCCCGCCGCCATGGGACTGCGGCAGGTGTTGCCCGTGCAGACAAAAATCACGTGAAACATTATGTCATCCCTTTGCATCATACCAGGTTTTACCGATGTTGGCGTCACTTTTTAAGCGCACTTTCATTTCGCATGCGTTTTCCATTTCGCGCGAGACGATCTGCGCCGCCTTTTGTGCTTCTTCTTCGGGCGCTTCAACGATCAGCTCGTCATGCACCTGTAAAATGAGCTTTGCACGCATGTTTTCTTCTTTTAAGCGTTTATAGACGCGGATCATGGCGATCTTGATGATGTCCGCAGCCGTACCTTGGATCGGCATATTGCGCGCCACACGTTCACCGAACGCGCGCAGCATGGCGTTGGAGGAAGCAAGCTCCGGCAAATACCGGCGGCGCGCAAACCGCGTGGTCACATAACCGTCCTTTTTTGCCTGAGCGACGACCTGCTCCATATAACGGTTCACACCCGCGTAGTGATGGAGATAGTCTTTGATATATTTATCTGCTTCGGCGCGCGTCACGCCGATGTCCTTGCTTAAGGAAAATGCGCCGATACCGTAGACAATGCCGAAATTGACCGCCTTAGCGCGGCTGCGCATTAAAGGTGTGACCATCTGCGGCGGCATATGGAACACCTGCGAGGCGGTGACCGTGTGAATGTCCGTGTCTGCATTGAATGCGTCGATCATCGTTTTGTCATCCGCAATATCCGCAAGCACGCGCAGTTCGATCTGTGAATAGTCCGCGTCCACCAGAAGATGCCCCTCGCCCGCCATAAAGAACCGGCGCATTTCCCGACCAAGCTCCTGTCGGACGGGGATATTTTGCAGGTTCGGCTCCGTCGAGGAGATGCGCCCCGTGCGTGTTTCGGTCTGGTTGAAGCTCGAGTGGATGCGTCCGTCCTCGCCGATCACCTTCAAAAGCCCGTCGCAATAGGTGGATTTGAGCTTTGTAAGCGTGCGGTATTCAAGGATGCGGCGAACGATCTCGTACTCGTCGGCAAGCCCTTCGAGCACCTCGGCATTCGTGGAATAGCCGGTCTTGGTTTTCTTTTTGGCGGGCAGGTGCAGCTTATCAAATAAGATTTCGCCAAGCTGCTTGGGCGAATGGATATTGAATTCCTCACCCGCAAGCTCGTAAATACGCGCCTGCGCCGCATCGATCTTGCCGGTAAGCATTTCGGAAAACCGCTCGATGCCCGCCTTATCGACCAAAACGCCGACGCGTTCCATCGAGGCGAGCACTTCGGCAAGCGGGATCTCCATGTCTTTTAACAATTCGGTCTGCCCGCACGCCTCCAGCCGCACCGCCAGCTTTTCGCAAAGCAAGGGCAGATTGGCGCAGGCATCCGCCGTTTGGTCGTCCGTTTCGGCTGACGCTGCACGAGGACAATATTCCTGCACAAGACGGGACAAGTCATAGTCCTTGGCGTTGGGATTTAAAAGATAAGCGGCAAGGGTCACATCCATGCAGATGTTCTGTGCCTCGGCACCGTTTTGGAAAGCGAATGCAAACACCTCTTTGGAGGAATAGACAAATTTCGGCACGTCGCAGTCAGCAAGCAGAGATAAAAATTCGACCTTCTGCTTAGCGTCCGCAAGATCCGCCGCAACGACTGCCTGCGGGGTTCGGAAATATACGGTTTGCCCGGCAAGCACAAAATACGCGCCGCCGCCGACAAGCAGCTCTTCCCGGGTAGGCAGTCCTGATGTTAAAAACGGGATCTTTTCCGCAGGTTGTGCAGTTGCAGCAGGCTTTTGAGCGTCATCAAAATGAAGCTTTTCAAGGATCTTGAACATTTCCAAGGAGACGAGCAAAGCCGTTGCCTCCTGCTCGTTGGGCGCGTCTTTTCGGTAGGCTTCCGCGTTTGTATCCACCGGCACGTTCAAATCAATGGTGCCAAGCTTATAGCTTAAATACGCCATGTCCTTGTCGTTTTGCAGCTTTTGGCGCACACCGGGCTTAATATCCGCAGAATCCAGCGACGCATAAAGCTCGTCAAGCGTCCCGAACCGTTGGATCAGATCCTCCGCCGTCTTTTTACCGACACCGGCAACACCGGGGATATTGTCGGAGCTGTCGCCCATGAGCGCCTTGATGTCGATCATCTGCCGTGGGGAAACACCATACTCCTCCCGCACACGTGCGACGTCATAAGCGGTCGTTTCGGAACGCCCGGCTCTGGTAGATGCAAGCAGTACCTGCACGTTATCCCGCACCAACTGCAGGCTGTCACGGTCGCCCGTAGCGATATAGCAGAAATTTTCCGCACCAACATGGGAAGAGAGCGTGCCGATGATGTCATCCGCTTCATATCCCTCTTTGGTAACGATCTTATATCCAAGCGCTGTCAAAAGCTCTTTGAGCACGGGCATCTGCTCGGCAAGCTCCGGCGGCATCCCCTTGCGCGTCGCTTTATAGCCATCGTAAAGCCTATGGCGAAAGGTCGGGCCCTTCAAATCAAACGTAACCGCCACCGCGTCGGGCTTTACATCTTCCTCAAGTTTCAGAAGAATATTCATAAAGCCGTAGATCGCGTTGGTGTACCGCCCGTCTTTCGTGGTCAACAGTTTGATGCCGTAGAAGGCGCGATTGAAAATGCTGTTTCCGTCGAGCACAAGCAGCTTCATGGAAATCACCTCTGCACACAAATTGCTTGTCTGTATTTAATATACCATATGTACCGATGAAATGCACGGGATTTTTCGGTTGTGTGGAAAATTAAAGTGTGGTATACTGCTGGTGTTTGCCGAAACAGACAGGCAAACGGAACGGATGAAAACCATGCAGATCGGAAACACGAAACTAAACGGTTTTGCCGCGCTCGCGCCTATGGCGGGTGTAGCGGACCGCGCATTCCGCGAGTTATGCGTCGGCTTCGGTGCGGCGTACACGGTATCGGAAATGGTCAGCGCGAAAGGCGTTTCCATGGGCGACCGAAAATCAAAGTCGCTCATGCAGTTGTCTGACGCTGAGCGCCCCGCAGGCGTGCAGATCTTCGGAAGCGACCCGGAGATCATGGCGCAAAGCGTGGAGACGGTTTTACAAATGCACCCGCAGTTTGTGGACATCAACATGGGCTGCCCCGCACCGAAGATCGCGGGCAACGGCGGGGGTGCAGCACTGATGCGCGATCCGGCGCTTGCCGAAAAGATCGTCAGAGCCGTTGCGCGCGCATGCGGCGATGTACCCGTAACGGTCAAAATTCGTGTCGGTTGGGACGAAGAACACTTTAACGCCGTGGAAATGGCGCAGCGTGCCGAGCAGGCAGGCGCGGCGGCGATCACCGTGCACGGCAGGACGCGGCGGCAAATGTATGCACCGCCCGTGCGCTTGGAACACATTGCGCAAGTCAAGCAAAGCGTGAAAATCCCCGTGATCGGCAACGGCGACATCACGGACGGCCCGTCGGCTGCAGAAATGCTGTCGAAAACAGGCTGTGACTTTTTAATGGTCGGGCGCGGCGCGCTCGGACGGCCCTGGGTCTTTGAGCAGATCGATGCGTACTTACGCGACGGTACGCTGCTCCCCGATCCGCCGATCGAGGAGCGCATGCGCGTGATGTGCGCGCACGTGCAAAAGATCTGCGAATACAAAAGTGAGCGAATCGGCATTCGCGAAGCGCGCAAGCACGCCGCCTGGTACGTAAAAGGCATCCGCGGCGCGGCCGCCTATCGCAAAGACCTAAGTATGCTGGAAAGTGTGGAACAACTACAAAAGATTGCCGAAAAAATCACTTCGGAATGCGCGAAAGACCTCGCTTAAACTATCAAGCACCTAAACAAAAAGCCCGCCCCGTGCTGAAAAAAACAGTACGGGGCAGGCTTTTTCTTTGATGTAAAATCAGGCGATTTTTAACTGCAACCGCATTTTATCGCTGATCATGGCTATAAATTCCGAATTGGTAGGCTTGCCGCGAGAATTCTGAATGGTATATCCGAAATACGAGCTGAGCACGTCCACATCGCCGCGATCCCACGCGACTTCTATGGCATGACGAATCGCACGCTCTACCCGTGAGGAGGTCGTAGAGAAGCGTTTGGCAACCGTCGGGTACAAAACCTTGGTTACGGAATTCATCATTTCCGTATCGTGGATGGAGAGGATGATCGCTTCTCGCAGGTACTGATAGCCTTTGATATGCGCGGGAACGCCGATCTGACGCATGATATCGCTGACGAGCACTTCCAGCTCCGAGTCGCTGATATGCGGCGAAGCAGGTACATCCATTTTCCCGCTCGAAAGCTGCCAGGATGTCATCATCGCAACACGTTCTGCAAGCATCTGCACATCAAAAGGCTTGAGAAAATAGTAATCCGCGCCGGCCTGCAGCACTTCATTTTCAAAGCGCTGGTTGTCCACGCCCGAAATCACCATGATGATCGGGCGTTTTTTCGGTGGGTTTTTCTTTAGCTGGTTGAGCACACCGAGCGCATCGACCGAAGCCATGATCGCATCCATGATCAACACGTCAGGCTGCTCACTTTGCACAAGGCGCAAGACTTCCGAACCGTTTTTCGGTGTAAGCTTTACGTCAAACCCCTTGTCTTTGAGCGCCTGCGTGCAGCTGCGCCCAAAGCTGTTTTGCTCCTCTGTAAACAAAATTTTCAATGTTTTTTCCAATGAAAACAACCTCCTGTTTTGATTTCTGCCATATTTTACCATATATGGTATTATTTGGCAAGTAGAAATTTGCAAATTACGCAAAAAAATCTGCGATCAAACAGGAACAGCCAAACCACGCGGCGCGTATCGTTTTTTGTCATAAACAAAGGGTGCGCGGTACCGCGCACCGCACACCCTAAGCCACCTGCGCCCTTTCCTCTTGCTCAAGCTCAGCCGTTTCCACGGATTGGGATTCTTTGAGCATGGTTTCTGCAAAAATGCCGTACCCCTGCAGCGCATTGTTGACGAATACGTGTGTCACCGCACCGACGAGCATCCCGTCTTGAATAATAGGGCTGCCGCTCATTCCCTGGATGATACCGCCCGTTTTCGCGATCAGATCCTCATCTGTGACTTCAAGGATCATATTTTTACCGTTCTCATCAGAATTTGGGTAAACCTTTACGATCTGAACATCATAATAGTGCGGCCCGGTGTCGTCAACCGTGGAAATGATTTGCGCACACCCGGTTTTTACCTCGTTTTTTGTAGCGACCGGCACGGATACCGCAGAGGTGTCAAACTCCGTTAAACATCCATAGACACCGGCGTCACAGTTGGTGTACAGCTCGCCGAGTGTTTCTTCCTGGAACACACCGCACAGCTCGCCCGTAACGCCTGCGCTGCCTTTGTAACAGCCGCTGATGACCGTTTCCACCGCGACGCCGCTTTTCAAGGGCATGACCGCGCCGGTATCCAAGTCGCATATGGCGTGACCCAACCCGCCGAACACACCGGTCTGCGGGTCATAAAAGGTCATGGTGCCTACACCTGCGGTGCTGTCACGCACCCAGAGTCCTGCTTTTAAACTGCCGTCGTTTTCAGAGACTGCAAGTGTCAAAACGGTCTCAAAGGTCTCACTGCCGCGCCGTACCTGTACGCATACCTGCTGTGCGCCGCTGTGCAGCGCTTCGGTAAGCGCTTCAGTCGTATCTACGGTCTTGCCGTCCACAGCAAGTATGGCGTCACCGATCTCAAGCCCTGCATCCTTTGCAGGATTCACAGCGCCGCTTGCCGTAAACACATCGTCCATGCCGACGACCAGAACGCCGTCCGTGTAGATCTTGACCCCGAAAATGTCGCCGCTTGGCACGACATACTGCCGCTTGCTGACCGTAACAGTCGAGGATTTGACCGGGATCGTGTTAAAGACAGAGATCTCCACCGTATAGCTGCCGGGCTTTTCGGAAGAGACCGAAGCTACCGAGGCCGCAGAAGCATTATTTTCCTCTTCTTGCGAACTCTTCAACGAGTAAATGCCGTTGACATGGATCTCTTCGTTTTCCAAAAGCTGAATGCTGTCAGGGATCGTGATCTCGCCGAATAACACGAATGCAAAGATGACAGAGGCGATACATAAGCCGAAAAGGCTGAAAAAATGGAAGAGCTTCTTCATTTTTCACCTCCGCACGCGACCTTGCGGCCGCACTAATACTGTATGCGATTCAAGCCGCTTTATTTGCGGTAAAAAAAAGACTTTACGGCGGAAATTGACCTGAATGGTTTTCAATCAGCCGTAAAGTCTATTTTTTGCAGGATTTTGAATTTTAAACGTGTAAAGTGTCAATGGTGCCGTTTTTTTGCAAAGCCGAAAGCAATTCACCGACAGCATCTTCCGGCGTTCCCGGATGTGCACAAACGGTTATATCGGCGTAAGTTCTATAAAGCGGCAGACGTTCTTGATAAATATCCGCGACGCTCTCACCTTTTTTTGCCGCAACGCCGCGCGTTTTGATATTTTGAAGCCTTTTTTGCACTTCGCCGAGCGGAACATCCAAAAACACCACAACACCGTTTGCTTTGAGTTTTTGCATGGCTTCTGCACGAAAAACGGCACTGCCGCCCGTGGCAATGACCGTATCAGAACAGTCAAGCGACAAAATCGCATCGCGCTCCGCGTCGAGAAAAGCCTCGATACCGTCCTCGTCAATGATCTGCTGTAAAAGGCGGCGCTCACGCTGCTGGATGAGCAGATCCGTATCACAGAAGCCGATGCCAAGCGTTTTGGCAAGCAGCACGCCCACGGTACTTTTGCCGCTGGCAGGCATGCCGATCAGAACGATATTGCGCATCAGATGGAGATCTCGTGCGCAACGCGGTACAGATCGAGATCGATGGACTTTTTCATGTTCAGCGCCTCAAAGATATCGAAATCGACGATCTGATCTTTTTGCATGGCGACAACGCGGTTGCCCGTGCCCTCTTTCAGAAGTTCGACGGCACGGTAGCCCATCTGGCTGCCGGCAACACGGTCGCGCACGGTGGGCGAGCCGCCGCGCTGCACATGGCCGAGGATCGTTGCGCGGGATTCCACACCCGTTTCACGCTGGATGCGTTCCGCCATTTCCTGCACGCCGCCGACACCCTCGGCAACAATAATGATAAAGTGGCGCTTGCCCGCCTTCTGCGTGCGGCGCATGCGCTCGATCACATCGCGTTCAAAATCGAACGGCACTTCGGGGATCAAGATCGTCGTTGCGCCGCAGGCGATACCGGCGTTGAGCGCGATATACCCCGCTTTTCTGCCCATGACCTCCACGACCGAGCAGCGGTCATGAGATTCGGACGTATCACGCAAGCGGTCAACCATTTCCATGACCGTGTTCATGGCTGTATCATAACCGATCGTATAGTCGCAGCAGGCGATATCGTTATCGATCGTGCCGGGGATGCCGACACAGGGCACGCCGCGCAGCGAAAGGTCGCGTGCGCCGCGGAAAGAACCGTCACCGCCGATGACGACGATCCCTTGCATATCAACCTCTTTGCAGACATTGATGGCTTTCTGCATACCCTCTTCGGTTTTGAATTCGGGGCTGCGCGCAGAATACAGGATCGTGCCGCCGCGATTGATGATGTTGGAGACACTTCTCAAATTCATTTCATACATATCGCCGTACATAAGCCCGTTGTACCCGCGGCGAATGCCCATCACGCGAAAACCGTTTTCACAGCCGGAGCGCACTACCGCACGGATCGCCGCGTTCATGCCCGGCGCGTCGCCGCCGCTTGTCAAAACACCGATCGTTTTCATCTTTCGTCACCTCATGATATATTTATGGAAATAGATAAAGCCCATGCAAACGAATTACAAAACTTGCGCCGAAAAGCACATAGAATAAGGCGCTGTTATATAATACACGAATCCGCGCGGTTGTCAAGTAATTCCTGTTTTTTCAACAAAACGCATTTCAGCGCAGCAGCACGCCTTTTTCCCCGAGCAAGCGGCGTAATTCAGACAAAAGCGGTTCATTTAAATCCGTTCCTCGGGAGGTCACGAATTTTTTGCGTGTATCGTTGTAGCAAAGATACACAGGGATCTGCCCCTCAAAAATCGAAAGCAGATTTTTGACCTTTCTATCCTGTGCGCTGTTTGCAGAATCGATCAGCAAAAAAAGCCCCTGCCGTATCTGCTGCGGCTGATCCTGCGCCTGCCCGGAACGTGCGGAAGCTGCGGAATTACGCGATTCCACCGCGTTTGCATCAGGCGGCGGAGAAATGCGGTCGGGCAAGACCTTCGGGCTTTCATCCTCCCGAAGAGAAAGACGCCCGCACACATAGACGACGCTTCCAACCGTCAACAGATGCGAATACTGCGCATAAACTTTCGGGAACACCAAAAGCTCTATGCTGCCGTAAATATCCTCGACCGTGACAAAGGCCATCGTGTCGTCGTTTTTCGTCGTCTTGCGCTTGACCGCCGTTACGATCGCCAACAGCGTGACCGTGCTGCCGTCGCGATGCGTATCCGCCGCGTCCTCCTCCGCCTCCAACAGTTCGGAAACCGGAATTGTCCCCAGCTTTTCGGCAAGCTTCGCATATGCCGCCATCGGGTGCCCCGAAAGGTAAAGCCCCGTCGTTTCCTTTTCCATTTGTAAAAGCTCCTCGGCGGGAAATTCCGAACAGCGGCTGTATTCCGGCGCCAAAGAGACGGGCTTTGACTGCCCGATCGAAAACAGGTCCAGCTGGCCGTCTAAATTGCGGCGGCTTTCCGCATCGAGTGCGGCGGTCACGACGGGCAGGTTTTGCAGCATCTCGCGGCGATTGAGATCCAAGCCGTCGAGCGCGCCGCTTTTGATAAGCCCCTCGACGGCGCGTTTGTTGAATTCCTTACCGTACAGACGTTTGCAGAAATCATAAAAGCTCGTATATGCGCCGTTTTTTTCTCTTTCTTCCAAAATAGCGGCAATAAACCCCTTGCCCAAATTTTTGATCGCAAGCAACCCGAAACGGATAGCCCGCCCCTCCGGCGTGAAGGACTGCCCGCTGCGGTTGACATCCGGCGGCAGCGTGCGGATCCCAAGGCGCATACAGTCGGCAATATACAGGGAAATTTTGGTCGCGTCATCGATCACGCTGGTTAAGAGCGCCGCCATGAACTCGCCCGGATAGTGGCACTTGAGATAAGCCGTACGGTACGCCACGACCGCATAGGCGGCGGAGTGGGATTTATTGAACGCATACGACGCGAACGACGACATATCATCGAAAATGCTGTTCGCCGTTTTTTCGTCAATGCCGTTTGCCACGCAGCCGCAGCACGCTGTGGAACCGTCTTCGTTTTTCAGCCCGTAAATAAAGTTGTGCCGCTCCTCCTCCATGACCTTGTGCTTCTTTTTGGACATGGCGCGGCGGACGATATCCGCCCTGCCGAACGAATATCCAGCAAGCGTCCGGAAGATCTCCATAACCTGCTCCTGATAGACCATACAGCCGTAAGTCACATCCAAAATCGGCTTTAAAAGCGGGGTTTTGTAATGGATACGGCTCGGATCGTGGCGATTGGCAATATAATCGTCAATGGAGTCCATAGGGCCGGGCCGGTACAGGGAAATGACCGCGATAATGTCCTCTAAATTTTGCGGCTTCAACCGCGTCAGAACGCTGCGTAAGCCCGCCGATTCACACTGGAACACGCCGTAGGTCTGCCCTTTTGAAAACATCTGATAGGTTGCGGCATCATCCATCGGGATCTTATCGATATCAAAATCAGGCGTGTGCGCACGGATCATCTGCTCGGCATCGTGGATGACCGTAAGCGTGCGAAGTCCAAGGAAATCCATTTTCAGAAGCCCAAGCTCTTCAATGGCGGTCATGGTGAACTGTGTCACGACCGCATCGTCATTGCGCGCAAGCGGCACATATTCGCTTACGGGGCGGTCGGTGATCACCACGCCCGCCGCATGTGTGGACGCATGGCGCGGCATCCCCTCTACGCGCTTTGCCGTGTCAAGGAGCTCCCGAATTTTTTCATCCCGCTCGTACATGGCGCGCAGTTCGCTGTTCTTTTGCAGCGCCTTGTCAATGGTTATACCCAATTCACGCGGGATCTGCTTGGAAACGCCGTCCACCGTGTTATACGGCATCCCAAGCGCACGCCCGACATCGCGCACCGCTGCGCGCGCCGCCATTGTACCGAAGGTGACAATCTGCGCCACATGGTCGGCGCCGTATTTTCGGATCACATAGGCGATAACTTCTTCGCGCCGCTCATAACAGAAATCTACGTCAATATCCGGCATGCTGACGCGCTCGGGATTTAAAAATCGCTCAAAAATGAGACTGTACTGCATGGGGTCGATGCCCGTAATACCCATACAGTATGCCGCAAGGCTGCCCGCCCCCGAACCGCGTCCCGGCCCGACGGGGATACCCTGCGATTTCGCATAGGCAATAAAGTCTGCGACGATCAAAAAGTAATCGACATAGCCCATGTCCCGTATGACAGACAGTTCGTGTTCGAGCCGCCGGGTATATGCTTCGGGCGGGTTTTCACCGCAGTGCTGCCTGAGCCCCTCATAGCAGCGGTTACGGAAATAGGAGAAATGGTCTTCACCGTTCGGCACGTCGAAGCGCGGCAGCTTCGTTTTACCAAACTCAAAATCCACATTACAGCGTTCGGCGATCAAAGCCGTATTCTCCAAAGCCTCAGGCGCAAAGGCAAAACGCTCACGCATTTCTTCTTCGGATTTGAGATAGAACTCGTCTGTAGAGAATTCCAGCCCCGTGTCCTCATCTATGGTGTGGTTGGTCTGGATACAAATAAGCACCTTTTGTGTTTTGGCGTCTGACTTATGGATATAATGCACGTCGTTGGTCGCAACGCAGGGGATGCCGGTCTCTTTGGAAAGCCGCAAAAGCTGCGGCAGGATCGCCTGCTGTTCGGGCAGCCCGTGGTCCTGCAATTCGAGGTAATAATTCCCCTGCCCGAACACGCGGTTGTACCAAAGCGCTGTTTCTTTTGCGCCCTCAAAGTCGCCTGCCGTAAGCTTTCGCGGGATCTCGCCGGCAAGGCAAGCCGACAGGGCAATCAGCCCCTCGTGATGGGCTTCAAGCAGCGCTTTGTCTACGCGCGGGCGGACATAGAACCCATCCACCCAGGAGCGCGACACCATATGGATCAGGTTTTTATAGCCTGTCTCATTTTCACACAGGAGTACCAAGTGATAGCGCTCGGAGTCGAGCCCGTGGACTTTATCGGTCAGCTTACGCGGCGCGACATAGACCTCACACCCGATGATCGGCTTAACGCCGTTCGCCTTTGCCGCCTTATAAAACTCGACCGCACCGTACATGTTGCCGTGGTCGGTCATGGCAAGCGAGGTCATGCCCAGCTCTTTCGCGGCAGCACAAAGCTCCCCGAGGCGGCAGGCGCCGTCGAGGAGGCTGTATTCCGTATGCAGATGCAGGTGCGCAAACGCCATACCGACACCTCGTTTTATGCGTTCAAAACCTTTTCGTAAAATGCGGGAAAGCAGTCAAACGTGGCAAAATAATCCTTTGGCGTTTCTGCGCGGCGGATCATCTCAAAGTCTCCGTTTTCTTTCAGCAGGATCTCTGCCGAGCGCAGCTTGCCGTTGTAGTTATAGCCCATGGAAAAGCCGTGCGCGCCTGCATCATGGATATAAAGCAGGTCACCCATTTCGATCTTCGGCAGCGCGCGATCCACAGCAAATTTGTCGTTATTCTCACAAAGTGAGCCGGTCACGTCGTAGGTGCAGGTCGCGGGTTCATTTTCCTTGCCCATGACCGTGATGTGGTGATATGCGCCGTACATGGCAGGGCGCATCAGGTTTGCAGCACAGGCATCCACGCCGATATATTCCTTATAGGTGTGCTTTTCGTGGATGACGCGCGTTACAAGCGCGCCGTAGGGACCCATCATGAATCTGCCGAGTTCCGTGAAGATCGCCACATCGCCCATACCCGCGGGCACAAGGATGCGGTCATAGACCTCTTTGACGCCGCGCCCGATCTCGGCGATGTCGTTCGGCTCCTGATCGGGGCGATAGGGAATACCGACGCCGCCGGAAAGATTGATAAAGCGGATATTTGCGCCCGTTTCCTTTTGCAGCCGAACCGCAAGATCGAACAAAACGCCGGCAAGCACGGGGTAATACGCATTCGTAACGGTGTTGCTCGCCAAAAACGCATGGATGCCGAATTCCTTGACACCCTTTGCCTTTAAAATACGGAACGCATCAAAGATCTGCTCGGTGGTCATGCCGTACTTCGCTTCACCGGGGTTGTCCATAATGTCCGTAGTGATCTTAAACTCCCCGCCGGGATTGTATCGGCAGCAGATGCGTTCGGGCAAACGTCCAAGCGTTTTTTCGAGCACTTCAATGTGTGTGATGTCGTCGAGATTGATGATCGCGCCCATATCGGCGGCATATTGAAACTCCTCGGCGGGCGTGTCGTTGGAAGAGAACATGACGTCCTCCCCCACTGCGCCGATGGCTTTTGAAAGCATCAGCTCTGTTTTCGAGGAGCAGTCGCACCCGCAGCCGTATTCGCGCAGGATTTGAATCAAAAACGGATTCGGCGTCGCCTTTACGGCAAAGTACTCCTTAAACCCCTTGTTCCATGCAAATGCGTCCTTGAGCGCCTGCGCATTGCGGCGAATGCCCGCTTCATCATACAGATGGAACGGGGTCGGGAACTGCGCAGCGATCTCTTCTAATTTTTCCTTGGTCGTAAACGGTTGCTTTGTCATATACTCCTCCATATCACGGTTTCACAGAATTCTCTATCACAGCCGAAAGCGCCTCTGCCCCGTCGCCGCGCACGGCGGAAAACGGGATCAGAAGCTCGGGCGAGAGCTCGGAAAAGCGCGCCCTGAACGCCGAAAGACGTTCGGCGTATTCCGTTTTATTGAGCTTATCACATTTTGTGAGCACCACAGCAAACGGAAGACCTGTCTCAGATAAAAATGCAAGCATGGTCTCGTCGTCTGCGGTAGGCTCGTGGCGCATATCCACAAGCTGCACCACAAGGCGAATATCGCGGTTCGAACGAAAATACCCTTCCAATAGCTGCGCCCAGCGTTTTTTTTCAGATTTCGGAACTTTGGCATAACCGTAGCCGGGCAGATCCACCAGCCGTACATTGCCTGTCCGGTAGAAATTGACCGTAACCGTTTTACCGGGCACGGAGCTGACGCGCGCCAAAGCCTTGCGACTACACAATCGGTTGAGCAAAGAGGATTTTCCTACGTTGGAACGTCCCGCAAAAGCGATCTCGGGCAAATCGGAGCGCGGCAGCTGCGCGAGCGTCCCAAAAGCGGCTTCAAATTCCGTCGTTTTGAAATTCATGAAAGCTCCTCGCCCCTCTTCTCTGCACGGCGGCGCTTAACGACCGGCGGCGTGGACAGCACGGGATGCACCTGCGCACGCGGCTCTTCCTCGACCGCTTCTGCTTCTTTCGGCAGAACCAGCGCACGGGACAGCACCTCGGCAACGTCCGTTACAGGCACAAATTCGAGCGCTTCGGCAACGACCTTGTCGATCTCCCGAAGGTCGGGCAGATTCTCGTGCGGGATCAGCACGCTGCGAAGCCCCGATTTATAAGCTGCCATAGTCTTTTCCCGAAGCCCGCCGATGGGCAGAACCCTGCCCGTGAGCGTGACCTCGCCCGTCATAGCGATGTCCGCGCGTACCGGGCAGCCCGACAGGGCGGAGGCAAGCGCCGTGGTAACGGCAATACCCGCCGACGGCCCGTCCTTGGGCACGGCGCCCTCAGGGAAGTGGATATGGATATCCTTATTTTTGTAGAATTGATCGTCAATATTCCACTCGTGCGCATGGCAGCGGATATAGCTGCATGCTGCCTTGGCGGATTCCTTCATCACATCGCCCAGAGACCCGGTTAGTTCAAGTTTTCCGGTGCCTTCCATGACGGCAGCTTCCACTTTCAGGAGTTCGCCGCCGACCGAAGTCCAAGCGAGTCCGTTGACTACACCGACGGTATCCGTCCCGATGAGGTCATCCGGCTTAAATTTGCGCGGTCCGAGCAGAGCTTCAAGGTCGGAAGCATGCACGGTGATCTTTCCGGTTTTGCCGCCGACGATCTCGACCGCCGCCTTGCGCATAATTTTTGCAATGGTGCGTTCGAGCTTGCGAACGCCCGCTTCGCGCGTATAGCCGTCGATCATCAGGCGCAGTGCGTCGTCTGCAATGCGAAGCTGTGCGGGCTTGATTCCGTTTTCATCCAGCTGTTTGCGTACGAGGTGGCGTTTTGCGATTTGGAATTTTTCCTCCGCCGTATAGCTGTAAAGCTCTATGACCTCCATGCGATCCAGAAGCGGCGCAGGGATGGTGCTCGTGTCATTGGCGGTTGTGATAAACAGAACCTTGCTCAAATCAAACGGAATCTCAATATAATGGTCACGGAAGGTATTATTCTGCTCAGGGTCAAGCGCCTCCAGCAAGGCAGAGGCGGGATCTCCCTTATAATCGCGCGAAAGCTTGTCGATCTCGTCAAGCAGGATCAGCGGGTTCGCGGTCTTGGCGCGCGTGAGTGCGGCAACGATGCTGCCTGGCATGGAGCCGATATAGGTCTTGCGATGCCCGCGGATCTCGGATTCATCGTTCACACCGCCTAAGGAGATGCGCTCATATTTGCGGTTCATGGCGCGTGCCAAAGAGCGGGCAATGGACGTTTTGCCGACACCGGGAGGTCCTGCAAGACAGATGATCTGCCCCTTGGCGTTGCCCGCAAGGCTTCGCACCGCTAAAAACTCCAAAATACGTTCTTTGACGGATTCCAGCCCGTAATGGTCTTTATCGAGAATTTTACGCGCGCGGTCAAGGTTCAGATTCTCCTTTGAATATTTTCCCCAAGGCAGCGCAAGCACCGCGTCGAGATACGAGCGGGACACCGCGCTTTCGGGGCTTGTCGGCTGCGTGCGCACAAAACGGTCGCACTCCTGCAGGAGCTTTTCCTCGCTCTCTTTCTCCAGATGCAGCTTTAAAATCCTTTCGCGGTATTTCTGCGCTTCGCTCACGGAGGATTCCGTGTCACCGAGTTCCTGCGAGATCACCTTCATCTGCTCGCGCAAATAGTATTCCCGCTGGTTTTCGTCGATCTGCTCCTGTACGCGCTCGTCGATCTCTTCCATGGCTTCGAGCATCTCGATCTCATGCACCAGCAGCACGCACAGCTTTTCAAGTCTTCTCTGCACCTGCAATTCTTCAAGGATCGTCTGCTTGTCCGCAAACTCCAGCGGCAAATTGCCCGCGATGAAATCGGCGAGCTTACCCGGTGTTTGGATGCGCATCACGGCTGGCAGCAGATCCGAAGAGAGCTTTTGGTTGAGCATAGCGTACTCTTCAAACAGCGTTTTGGCATAGCGGATAAGCGCTTCCGTCTCCGCAGGCGACGCCGTGCGCGGGTCACGGTCGGCAAGCGGTCGCAGACGTGCGGTCAAATGGGGCTTTTGCGCAGTAAGCTCCAACAGCCGCGCGCGAAAACCGCCTTGCGCCATCACGCGGTAGTAATCCCCCGATGGCAGCCGCACAAGCTGTTTAATCTCACACACAACACCGATCTTAAAGAGCGCATCTGCGCCGTCCACTTTTTCGGACAAATCAGTCTGCGTTACCAAAAACAGATTCTGCTTGGTGAGCATAGCATGCTTGACGGCGGCGACAGACTGTTTTCTGCCGACGTCAAAATGCAGCGTCATATCCGGGAACACCACAAGCCCCCGCAGCGCGACGGCGGGCAGTGTGAATTCTTCACGAGCCAAAGGGTTCATATGTATTCACTCCAAAAAGATAAAGACAAATTAAAATCGCTTTTACGATTGAATATTGATTATATCGTATTTTTTAGATTCCTGCAACAGAAACATTTTTAAAGCGAAAAGAATCGACGAAATAGGATGGGTCTATTTCTTATTTTGTTAATTTTTTGAACAACTTTTTCAATTTTACGGAATTTTTACAAAAAAGATTGTTATTCTTTTGTCAATTCATTGACTTTTCTATTTGCGCTTTGCTATAATGGCAAGCACAGTGAAAAAATGTATTCGGAGGTATTTTTATGTCCAGAGTTTACAACTTCTCCGCAGGTCCTTCCATGCTGCCGGAGGAAGTCCTAAAAAAAGCTGCTGCTGAAATGCTCGATTACCACGGCTGCGGGCAGTCCGTTATGGAGATGAGCCACCGCTCGAAGGTCTTTGACGAGATCATCAAGGGGGCGGAAGCACTGCTTCGCGAGCTGATGCACATCCCTGACAATTACAAAGTCCTGTTTTTGCAGGGCGGCGCATCCACACAGTTTGCCGCTATTCCGCTCAACTTTATGAACGGCAGCGGCAAGGCGGATTATGTGATCACCGGGCAGTGGGCGAAAAAGGCGTTTGCCGAGGCGCAGAAGTACGGCGATGTGAAAGCGGTCGCTTCTTCGGCGGATAAGACCTTCTCCTATATCCCGAAGCTCAACAAAGCGGACTTCACGCCCGACGCGGATTATTTCTATATCTGCATGAACAACACCATTTACGGCACAGTCTACCACGAGCTGCCCGACACAGGCAATGTGCCGCTGATTGCAGACATCTCTTCGTGCTTCCTTTCCGAACCGCTGGATGTTTCCAAGTTCGGCATGGTCTACGGCGGCGCGCAGAAAAATGTTGCGCCCGCAGGCCTTACCATCTGCATCATCCGTGAAGATCTGTTGGGCAAAGCGCGTGACATCACGCCGACCATGCTCAATTATCAGGTCCATGCGGATGCGAACTCGCTGTACAATACCCCACCCTGCTACACGATCTATATCTGCAAGCTGGTGCTCGAATGGCTCAAGGAAAACGGCGGGCTTGAGGCTATGCAAGAACGCAATGTCAAAAAAGCAAAGCTTTTGTATGACTTCCTTGACAACAGCAAGATGTTCCGCGGCACGGTCGTGCCGGAGGACCGTTCGCTGATGAACGTCCCCTTCGTGACCGACAGCGACGAGCTCAACGCAAAATTCGTCAAAAAAGCGACAGAAGCCGGCCTTGTGAACCTCAAGGGTCACCGCACCGTCGGCGGCATGCGCGCTTCCATTTACAACGCCATGCCGTATGAAGGCGTGCAGGCGCTTGTAGACTTTATGGCTAAATTTGAAAATGAGAATGCGTAAGAAAGGCGGACAAAACAGAGATGTATCGTATTTTGACCTTAAATAAGATCTCGGAAAAAGGACTGAAAAACTTCCCCGATACTTATTCATACTCCACAGAGGAGAACGCGCCTGACGCAGTGCTGGTGCGCTCGGCCTCTATGCATGACATGGCGTTTCCGGAAAGCCTCAAGGCGATCGCAAGAGCCGGTGCCGGTGTGAACAACATTCCGATTGACCGCTGCAGCGAAAACGGGATCGTTGTATTCAACACGCCCGGTGCAAACGCAAACGCCGTAAAAGAGCTGGTGCTTTGCGCCATGCTGCTTTCTTCGCGCAAGATCCCCGCCGCAATCGACTGGGTAAAAACCCTGAAGGGCAGCGGCGCAGAGATGTCCAAGGCGGTGGAAAAAGGCAAGTCCGCTTTCGCAGGTCCCGAGCTCAAAGGCAAGGCGCTCGGCGTAGTGGGTTTGGGTGCGATCGGCGTACTGGTCGCCAATGCGGCGCGTGCGCTCGGCATGACGGTTTACGGCTACGACCCGTTTTTGTCTGTAGACGCGGCATGGGCGCTTTCGCGCGGTGTGCACCATTCGGCAACGCTGGATGAGATTTTCGCAAACTGCGACTATATTACCCTGCATGTACCGCTCACGCCCGATACCAAAGAGATGATCTGCAAAAAGAACATTGACCAGATGAAGGACAACGTGCGCATCATGAATTTCGCGCGCGGCGACCTCGTGAACACGGCAGACGTGATCGAAGCGCTCGGCAGCGGCAAGATCGCCGCCTATGCGACAGACTTCGGCACGGATGAGCTTTTGGACGTTCCCGGCGTGCTCGTTCTGCCGCATCTCGGCGCTTCCACGCCCGAATCTGAAGAAAACTGCGCGGTCATGGCTGTAGATGAAGTCCGCGATTTCTTGGAAAACGGCAACATCACCCACTCGGTGAACCTGCCCGACGTGAGCGTGCCGCGCACCGGCAGAGCGCGCATCACCATTATTCACAAAAATGTGCCGAACGTCATCAGCAAGATCACAACAGTCGTCGCCGAGGAGAACATCAACATTGACAACATGGTCAACAAATCCCGCGGCGAATATGCCTACACGATGCTCGATACCGATGCGGATGTCTCCGCGGAGGCGATCGAAGCGATCTCGGCTGTAGAAGAGATCGTGCGCGTGCGGGTAATCTGACAAGCTGTTTTTTCAAAATACCACCCGAAAAGTTCGGGTGGTATTTTTATGCGGATATTTACAGAAACACAACGCTTATGATAAGGAAATCAATCATGGCAAC
>JFBN01306637.1_pt1 | contig 62902 bp, 65 predicted proteins | sample 768741 | NCBI WGS metagenome assembly JFBN01 (sample SAMN01983846, study PRJNA193217) | chicken gut metagenome | biome: terrestrial biome; isolation source: ceca of Broiler chicken | host: Gallus gallus | place: United Kingdom: England | collected 2010-09-07
ATATATATAATTAATATTAAAAATTAAGACTTACTGATTCTAGTATAGAATCAGTAAATAATAATATGTGCAATTTGTGGCCCATGAACACCAAAAACAGTGATAAGTTCTATATCTGCTGTTCTTGAAGGCCCTGCTATAAATAAGATATTAGTAGGTAAAATTTCATTTTCTTTTTTTACTAAATTTAAAGCTTCGCTAAGACTTTTAACAACATTTTCTTTTTTAAGCAATACTATGCAAAGTTTAGGTGCAAGGCTTAGCATTCTAGGTTGGGTTTTACTTGAAGGTATAAGTGCAACTCCGTGAGAGCTTACCCCTGCTCTTGCGTGAATGATGGAAAAATCACTATGAAAAACTTCAGATCTTAAATTTTCGATTTCTTTATCAAAGCAAATCTTTTTTTCTGCTTTGATTTGTTCTAAATTTAAATTTAAATCCGCTCCATAAATCATACTTTTAAAGCCATATTTTGCGACAATTTCATTGATTTTTTCTTCTAAGGTATCTTTTGTAGCATTTTCAACGATGTATTTGTTATCGCTCATTTTTTGCTTCATTTCTGTAAGCATATCTTGGGTTGTCTGGATATGTTCTACAGGATCTATACTTTCAATGCGTGTGAAAGTTGTTTCTTTGTAAGCTTTTTTAAGATGTTCTAAAATATTTGCTTTGCTTTTGCTTGAAATTTCATCGATTTTACTCATAGCTTACTCCTTCTAGTTTTTGCACTTCTTTATAAAGATCCATTTTAATTTGAGGTAATTCTTTAAAAGCGTACCATTTTTTAATCACAGGCAAAATGCTTGCGAAATTTTGTACCGTCCAGTTGAAATAATGTGCTTTTGAAAGTGAAAAACGCCATTTATCGCCATTGGTTGCGATATTTTTAAATTGTTTAAAAGCAAAGGCTTCTAGGGCATTGTGATGAACATTATTTGCTCCTAAAGGTGGATTTTTACCTTGTCCTATTTTATCACATCTTAATTTGCGAATAAGATCAGCCAAAGGAATTTGGACTGGACAAACTTCAGAACAACGCCCACAAAGTGAACAGAAATTCAAAATATCTCCTGTATGATCTATACCAAAAATATTAGGACTGATTACTTCTCCTATAGGTCCTGGATAAGTGGTTTGATAAGCATGTCCGCCGATTTGATCATAAACAGGGCAAAAATTCATACAAGCCCCGCATCGAATACAACGCAAAGCCTCATAATAATCCTCATGAGCTAACATTTTAGAGCGATTGTGATCAAATAAAATCACATGTACTTCTTTAGGACCATCTAAATCTCCATTTTTTCTAGGGCCTGTAATGATATTGTTATAAGTTGGTATAAATTGTCCTGTGGCTGAAGGAGTAAGTAAAGAAACCATAGTAGCCGCATCTTCAAAGCTTTCCATGACTTTTTCTATACCACAAAGTGCGATATGAATATCAGGTGCTGTAGTGCACATTCTACCATTTCCTTCATTTTCTATAAGCCAAAAAGCTCCTTCTCTTGACATGGCAAAATTGACCCCACTAAGTCCAAGTTTTAAGCCTTCAAAATCTTTTCTTAAATGTTCTCTAGCCACCGCATTTAAACTTTCGGGTTCATCGTTTTCTAAATTTGCTCCTAATTTTTCTTTGAAAATTTCTCCGATTTCATGGCGGTTTCTATGTATGGCAGGTACAACTATGTGTAAAGGGGGTTCTTCATTAAGCTGTAAAATAAGCTCTCCAAGATCGGTTTCTATAGCTTTTAAACCTTTTTTTTCTAGGTAGTGATTTAGGCCTATTTCTTCACTTGCCATAGACTTGCCTTTTAAAAGCTTGGTGATATTTTTTTCTTTCATGATTTCATAGACGATTTCACAGGCATCTTCATCACTACTTGCCCAATGCACCTTAATGCCATTTTTTGTAGCATTTTTTTCAAATTCTAAAAGTCTTTCTTCTAAGCTCATTAAGGCATTATTTTTAGCTTGCTTAGCTTTAGCTCTTAAGCCCTGCCAGTCTTTAAATCTAGCATCAATAACATTGAGTCTATTTTTTTGCAAAGTATGCATGGCAGTCATTAAATTTTCTTGCATTTGTTTGTCATTGAGTTTAATTTGAACGATTTGTTCGTGAGGAATTTTTTGACTCATAGTCTCCCTCCTTCTAAGCGTTTAAGTAAAAAGTCATATAAATGTATGCCTTTTATATCCAAACCCATTCTTTTTATTGTGCCATCTATATTTAAAAGACAACCTCCATCACCACTGATGAGATATTTTGCACCGCTATTTTGTATATCTTTGATTTTGCTTCTTACCATAGCATTTGAAATTTCAGGCTCTTTTACTGAAAAGGTTCCTCCAAAACCACAGCATTCTTCTTCGTATTGAAGTTCTACTAATTCTACGTTTTTTAGTTTTTTGATAAGATTTTTACTCGCTTGTATGCTTTTTTGCACTCTTAAAGCATGGCAATTAGAATGCCAAGTTACTTTTATAGGTACACCTTTATCTTCATAATCTACTTTTAAAACTTCATCAAGGTATTGTGAAAGTTCTATCACTCTAGAGCTAAAAGTTTTTATTTTGGAAAATTCAGGTCTGTTTTTAAAAAGCTCTTTATAGTCATGACTCATCATACCCGCACAAGAACCACTGGGTACAACGATGGGATAATCTTTATCAAATAAATCTACATTATATAAAGCGATCTCACGACTTTCATCGAAATAACCTGAGTTAAAAGAAGGTTGGGCGCAACAGGTTTGATTTTTTTTGAAAATCACTTCAATACCCTCACGCCTTAAAAGTTTTATCGCATTTAAAACGCTTTGTTGCATAGCAGTACTTCCTAAGCATGTGGCGTAAAAATACACTTTTTTCATCATTTTTCTCCTTTTAGGATAATTTAGGATAAATATTCTAATCCTGTAAAAATAAAAGCAAAGTAAAATTTCTAACAAATATTCTAAAAACGAATATTTGTTGAAATAAAACTTAAATTTTTTTAATTATTTCACTATAACTTCAGGGATGATTCCTTGTAAGAAAAAAGCTATAATGCAAGTCCAAATTCCTATTAAAATAATAAAAGCTACAGAATATTTTAATGTGAATTTGAAAAGATCAGATTCTTTTCCCACAAGTCCAACCGCTGCACAAGCTATAGCAATGCTTTGTGGACTGATCATCTTCCCAACAACCCCACCTACTGAATTAGCTGCTAAAAATAAAGCTTCGCTAATACCTAGTTTTTGAGCGCTTACTTGTTGCAAGGTTCCAAAAAGTAAATTAGCACTTGTATCAGAGCCTGTTAAAAATACCCCTATCCAGCCAATGATTGGTGAAAAGAAAGAAAAAGCATCACCTGTGTGTGCAAAAGCAAGTCCTAAAGTAGTGCTCATACCACTATTTTTAGAGATAAAAGCAAAGGCCACAACCAAACCTATGGTGATACAAGGTATAGCCATTTCTTTTAAGGTAACCCAAAAGCATTCTGCAGCATCTTCGGCTTTGATTTTTAAAATAGCTATAGTTAGAAAAGCGGCAAGTAAAATCGCTGTTCCTGCTTGAGCTACGGTTTTTCCATTGATTAAATCTACACCCAAGGCCAAAGATAAAGGCTTAGTTTCTCCTATGCCTGTGATAGAAGGGCTTAAAATTCCAGTTGTGATATTGCTAAATTGTAAAGTAATACTTGTATAGCTTAAAATTCCGTCCTTATCAAAGAGAGCTTTAAACCAAGGTTGTGTCCAAATGATAATACAAACAATGAGTAAAATAAAAGGTGACCAAGCTTTTAAAATTTGATTAAAACTTAAGGTGTTATCTTGAGTGAAATTGCTTTCATTGTCAAATCTAAAAATATTTTTTGGTTTCCAAAATTTCAAAAATACAGTCGTAACTGCTAAAGAAACCACAGCTGAAATAATATCAGGTAATTCCGCTCCTAGGTGATTTGAGCTTAAAAATTGAGTAGTTGTAAAACTTAGCGCCGCAACTAAAATAGCTGGAAAAGTTTCTTTAATACCTTTAAATCCATCCATTAAAAAAACTATGAAAAAAGGTATAGTAAGGCTTAAAGGAACTAGCATTCTACCTACCATGGCAGAAACTGAATGCTGTTCTATGCCGACAAGATTTGCCATAGCAATAATAGGAATTCCCACCGCACCAAAAGCAACAGGAGCGGTATTTGCGATAAGACAAAGCCCTGCAGCTTGTAAAGGACGCAAGCCAAGTCCTACTAAAAGTGCAGCGGTTATAGCCACAGGGCCACCAAAACCTATAGCACCCTCTAAAAATGAACCAAAACAAAAACCTATTAAAATCACTTGAATTCTATGATCTGGAGTAATGCTCATCACGCTTTTTTTAATGATTTCAAAAGAACCTGACTTGATAGAAAGTTTGTAAAGAAAGATTGCCGAGATGATAATCCAAGCTATAGGCCACATACCATTTGTAAAGCCTTGAATAAAACTTGCACCCACTAAATTCCAAGGCATTTTATAGGCAAATAAAGCTACTAAAGTAGCAAGTATAACAGTTAAAAAACCTGCTTGATAGCCTTTAAGTTTTAAAACAACCAAACAAACTAAAAAACATAGTATAGGTAAAAATGCCACTAAAGCACTTAGCCAAATGTTTGAAAAAGGGTCATAAATTTGTTGCCATGTTAAAATTTGTTCCAATTTTTCCTCCTTGATAATTATTATGTATAAATTTATTGTAACAAAAAATTAAATTAAAATAAAAGAATTATAGAGTAAGGTAAATTACATTGTATTATTATTAATTATTTTGTGTATTTTAGTAATATCATAAATATTAAATAAATATAAAAATAGAACAAGATAAAAATCTTATTCTAAAGGGGTAGCAGCTGTTAAAGGTGGGGTTATAATCATTAGTTCATTTACTTCAGCAAAAAAAATAGGATCTAGGGTGCAAGGGGCTATTCCAAAGCGTTTTTGTATAGGAATATTTGGATTAAAAAAAGTTACTATACATTCATCAGATTCCAAAACTAAAGAACGAATTTGCACAGCTGAAGTTGTTGTTGGCATTATAGAAAATACAGTTTCTAATTTACCATCTTTTAGATCATCTTGACAAGATTTTGCTCCAAAGGTTCCATCTTCTAAGATGGCTAAACAAAGATCGCTTTCTTTTGGATTTGTAAATTGCACATAACCAAAAGGAAGTTCATCAGCTAATTTATCTTTTTGTTTTAACTCATCGCTTAAAACAATTTCTTTAATATTCCAATTTTGATCAATAGGATCTTTTGAGGTATCCCTAAAGGCGCTTAAAAAAATTCCCGTTTCTAAGCTTCTTATAGAAACCATTTCGGTAAAATCTTTCAAATCTCCAGTAGGAGTTGCAAAGGCTAAAGTTATAAACATAAAAAACAAAGTAATAATTTTTTTCATATTAAATGTCCTAAAATTTTCTAAAATTTACTGGAAAATGATCTGAAACTATATGAGATCTTAAACTTGCAAGCATTAAAATCGCAGCTAAAAGCGGTGGAATATAGGTTTGTTGTCTATTTGAATTTCCTGTAATTGCATAATCAAGAGTCCCTCCGCTTGCTTGAGTTGCGCTAGTTGGAAAAACCACTCTAATTCTATTTGCTAATTCTCTATCCACTGTACTTGTTATAGTAGAAGGATCACGGTTAAAATCCCCTGCTATCATCCAGTTAACTTGAGGCATATTTGCAAAATGTGCATCTACAGCTGTGATAATTGCTCCTACATCTGTTCCTCCATTAGCTAAAGCATGGATATTGAAAAAAGCATCATTTCCATTGCGAATTCCTATAATGGGTCTTGAAACTGTAGTAGGTGGAGGTAAAACAATCACTTCTTCAGCTTGCATTCTTGAAACTATAGCTAAATTTACACGATTAGCTCCTACATCAACGCGAGAATAATAAATAAAAACCCTATCAGGCCTTGAAAGAGTTCCTAAATTCCACTCATATTCATCAATAGGTGTTCCACCTTGTTGCACATGGCGTCCTGTTGGAGTGGCTGTTCTTGGTAAAGTTCCTGCTTCTTGTATCATTAAGATATCTAAGGGGTTTGCTCCACTTACAAGTTGTCTTACGCTAACACTCCATTTGCTTTCTGTGGCTGCGGATGAGCCTTGCAAATTCCAAGTGCCAACATTAAAATTTTCTAAATTTGCAAAAGCAAGGTTAAAAGATAAAAATAAACATATAATTTTTTTCATCGTACCTCTCCTTGGCGATATAAAGGTTTTGCGGTGAAAGGCGGAGTAGTTAAAAACCATTGTTGATCAAAATTATCTTTTTTTGCACACTCTACGGTAAAAATTTTAAAAACCTTGTGAAAATCACCATAAAGATTTGTAATAGGTGCTTGTATGCATTTTCCATTTCCTAAATTTTTAATTTGAACCGCTGTATTGCTCATAGGGATAAGTTTCCACATTTGTGCGTGATTGCTTGCATCGCAAGGATAATGGACAATTCCATTACCATAAGCATTAAGACAAGTATTGGTTTTGGCATTTTTAATCATTGCAAAATCATTAGGATAAAGCAAAAGTTGCCAAACTCTAGCATCGCCAAATCCTTTACTATCGATTAAAGTATAGCCCCAAATCCAATTTCCTTGTGCTAAAGCCCAAACCGTTAAAGCTGCTCCGCTAGGGCCTAAAATGGTTAAAAAATCAGAAACCGCAGGGCGATTTTCAAAAATTAAAACATCATTAAAAGCTTCGTCTTTAAAGCGAGGATTGATCCCATTTGCTGCATTATTGTTGGCACTATTGCTTGTTCTAGTTAAAGGTGGGGTAATAGGAGTAATAGGTACTAAATCAGCACCGCTAATTAAACTTGGAATTTCTTGATTGGTAGGAAAAGTAGGTTCAAGTCCTAGTTTTAAAGGATCAGTATCTTCAAATTCTCCAAATGAACGCCCCAAAGGATTTACATTTTCAAATTTAGAAGAACATGCATAAAGAAAAAAAGTCATAAAACAACATAAAATAAAAACTATAATTTTTTGCATTAAAAACCTTGATATGTATTTAAATTTTTAAGAAAATAATAACATAAATTTCATTATAATTTTCCGCTTTTTAAAAATGTTTTATTTTGTTGTTTTTAAAGGTAGAATTTATATGTATCTTAAACACTTATATTTTAGCATCTCTCAAATTTTTAATTTTTACAAAGAAGGTTTTAAAAATTTAACTCTTGGAAAGACCCTTTGGAAAATTATTTTTATCAAACTTTTTGTTATGTTTGTGATTTTAAAACTTTTTGTTTTTGATGTAAATTTTAATTCTATTTTTAAAAGCGACAAAGAAAAAAGCACTTTTGTACTCAAAAATCTTACACTCGAAGGAAAATAAATGAACGAACTTAGTAGCGTTGATTGGTCAAGAGCGCAGTTTGCTTTAACTGCACTTTATCATTTTTTGTTTGTGCCTTTAACCTTAGGCTTGTCTTTTATGATCGCTATCATGGAAACCATCTATGTAAAAACTAAAAATGAAAGATGGAAAAAAATCACCAAATTTTGGCTTTCATTATTTGCTATAAATTTTGCTATCGGTGTAGCTACAGGCATTATAATGGAATTTGAATTTGGAACAAACTGGGCAAATTATAGCTGGTTTGTGGGTGATATTTTTGGTGCACCTTTGGCGGTTGAAGGTATTATGGCATTTTTTTTAGAGGCTACTTTTTTTGCAGTTATGTTTTTTGGCTGGGATAAAGTAAGCAAGGGTTTTCACTTACTTTCAACTTGGTGTGTGGCTATAGGAAGTAATCTTTCTGCTTTTTGGATTTTAGTGGCAAATGGTTGGATGCAATATCCTGTAGGAATGAGCTTTAACCCTGACACAGCAAGAAATGAAATGCAAAGCTTTTTTGAAGTAGCACTTTCTCCTGTAGCTATTTCAAAATTTTTACATACCATAGGCAGTGGTTATGTGATTTCAGCTTTATTTGTAATGGGAATTTCAGCTTGGTTTATGTTAAAAGGACGCCATATTATCGAGGCTAAAAAAAGCTTAGTTGTAGGAGCTAGTTTTGGTTTGGTTTGTTCAATCTTTTTGTTTTTCAGCGGAGATGAAAGCGCTTACCGTGTAACTCAAACTCAACCTATGAAACTTGCAGCTATGGAAGGGGTTTATCAAGGTGAACATCGTGCAGGACTTGTACCTTTTGGAATTTTAAATCCTAAAAAAACCATAGATAATAACGAAAGTGTGTTTTTATTTGACATTACTATACCTTACGCTCTTTCTATATTAGGAAACCGTGATCCAAATTCTTTTGTTCCAGGAATTGAAGATTTGATCTATGGAAATGAAAGCAAAGGTATAGAACCTATGCAAAATCGTATCGATAGAGGAAAAATCGCTATACAAGCTCTAAAAGACTATAAACTTGCTAAAGAAAACAATGATACAATAGCTATGGCAAATCACAAATCCATTTTAGAAACTCATTTTAAAGATTTTGGTTATGGATATTTAGAAAAACCAAGCGATACTATTCCACCTGTGGCTTTAACTTTTTATAGCTTTCATATCATGGTTGCTTTAGGAAGTTTTTTCTTTTTACTTTTCATCGTTACGCTTTATCTTACCATGGCAAATGATATTGAGAAATTTAGAAAAGTACTTTGGGTGTGTTTGTTATCCATTCCATTGGGTTATATTGCCGCTGAAGCAGGTTGGATTGTTGCTGAAGTAGGCAGACAACCTTGGGCAATTCAAGACTTGCTTCCTGTACATATCGCAGCAACACAACTTGGAAAAGTCAATGTTCAAATTTCATTTTGGATTTTTGCAGTACTTTTTACAGCCTTATTGATTGCAGAAGTTAAAATCATGCTTACTCAGATTAAAAAAGGTTTTGACGCACATGCAGGACATACTCCACTTATGGGCAAAGGAGAAAAATAATGTTTTTTGGTTTAGAACTTGAAGGTTTGCAAATTTATTGGTGGTTGATTTTAAGTTTACTTGGTGGACTTTTAGTTTTTATGTTTTTTGTTCAAGGTGGACAGACTTTAATCGATGAGCTTAGCAAGGATGAGCTTGAAAAAACTATGCTAGTTAATTCTTTAGGGCGTAAATGGGAGCTTGGTTTTACAACTCTCGTACTTTTTGGCGGAGCAGCTTTTGCAGCTTTTCCACTTTTTTATAGTGCAAGTTTTGGCGGAGCTTATTGGGCTTGGCTTTGTATTTTATTTTGTTTTATTTTACAGGCTGTGGCTTATGAATATCGCAAAAAAGAAAATAATGTTTATGGCTCTAAAACCTATGAAATTTTTCTTAAAATTAATGGTTATTTAGGTGTGTTTTTAATCGGAGTTGCAGTAAGTAGTTTTTTTAGCGGTTCTGAATTTATCTTAAATGAGCATAATTTTGTTTCTTGGCAAAATCCTTTGCACGGCTTAGAACTTTTACTTAATCCTTTTAATTATCTCTTAGGCTTAGCTTTAGTATTTTTAGCAAGGCTTTTAGGCGCAGCGTATTTTATGAACAATATCAATGATGAGAATATCAAAATAAGAGTTATGAAAAAACTCATGATCAATAGTATTTTATTTTTACCTTTTTTCTTAGGTTTTTTAGCGTGGATTTTCTTAAAAGATGGTTTTAGTGTAGATACAAATGGAGTTGTAAGCATGAGTGCGAATTTATATTTATATAATTTCTTAAATCAAATGATTTTTGCTGTTTTGCTTGTTATTGGTGTGATTTTAGTGCTTTTAGGTATGGTTCAAGGAACAAAAGGTTGCTCTAAAGCTATTTTTACCCTAGGACTTGGAACGGTTTTAACAGTTTTTGCTTTATTATCAAGCATTGGTTTAGGTCAAAGTGCTTTTTACCCATCTTTAAGTGATTTACAAAGTTCTTTAACTTTAAAAAATGCAAGTTCAAGCTATTATACTCTAAACGTCATGGCTTATGTATCTTTACTTGTACCTTTTGTTTTAGCTTATATTATCTATGTTTGGAATGCAATGGATAAAGTAAAAATCACACGCGAAGAAATCGCAAACGATGATCACGCATATTAAGGAGAAAAAATGTTACATGCTTTGTTTTTATTGGCTTGGCCTTTAGTAATTTATCTGAGCTATAAATTTATAATGCTAAATATCAATCAATTAGAAAAAGATAGCAAACTATAAAGCAAGATAAGATTTAAACCGATATAAGTATAAATCTTTTCAAAATATTGCAATTTGCCCATTTTTGGGCATCTTTTAATTATAAATCTTTTAAAGCTTCATTAGCAGCATCAAGGGCGTGAATAAGACTTGTATCAAAAATTTTGATATTTGTATCATTTTTGGATATTAATAAACCAATTTCAGTGCAAGCTAAAAGCACTCCCTTTGCCCCTTTTTCTTGTAGTTTTTTTATAATATTTAAATATTTTTCTTTAGATTCTTGCTTGATTTCACCTTTACAAAGCTCATTAAAAATGATATCATTAACGATTTTTATATCTTCATCGCTAGGAATAATAACGCTAATATTTTCTTCAATAAGCACTTTTTTATAAAAATCCTGAGTCATTGTGTATTTAGTACCCAATAAACCAATTTTTTGTATGTTTTCTTGTTTTAAAGCCTTAGCAGAACTTTTTGCAATATGTAAAATAGGGATATTTATATTTTGTTGAATTTCATCAAAAACCTTATGCATAGTATTAGTTGCAATTATTATAAAATTAGCCCCTGCAAGTTCTAATTTTTTAGCACATTGAGTCAAAATTTGTGCAGCTTCTTGCCATTTATCTTGGCTTTGTAAATTTTCTATTTCTTCAAAATTAACACTGTAAAGTAAAATTTTTGCAGAATTTAAAGATTTTAATTTATCATTTATAGCTTGATTTATTGTTTTATAATAAGTAATAGTGCTTTCAAAACTCATTCCGCCTATAATACCAATGGTTTTCATTTTTCTCCTTAAGAATTAATTTTTGAGTCGTTTTATTACAATATATTTCATAGAAATATGATTTATTTTTAAATAAATAAATATATTTTAATATTTTTATTAAAGTTTAAAATAATTTTTTAAACTATTTTCCAATCTATAGGAATTTTACCAACTTTTTTTAAAAATTCATTAGCCTTTGAAAAATGCTTACAACCTAAAAATCCTGTTCTAGCTAAAGGGCTTGGGTGAGCTGCTTTTAAAATCAAATGCTTAGTATTATCAATCAAAATCTCCTTGTTTTTTGCGTAATTTCCCCAAAGCATAAAAACAAGCCCTGATTTTTCATTACTTAATTTATGTATTATAGCATCACTAAATTCTTGCCAACCCCACGAACTATGGCTAGCTGCTTTATTTGCTTCAACGCTAAGAATAGAATTTAAGAGCAAAACTCCTTGTTTTGCCCAAGAGCTTAAATCTCCGCTTTTTGCTGGAGTGATGTTTAAATCATTTTGCAATTCTTTAAAAATATTATTAAGACTTGGTGGGATTTTTACATTTTTTGGAACCGAAAAACTAAGCCCCATTGCTTGATTTGGTTGATGATAAGGATCTTGTCCTAGGATAATAATTTTAATTTCTTTTAAAGGACATAAATTAAAAGCATTAAAGATTAAATTTGCAGGCGGATAAATAACTATATTTTGATTAATCGCATTTAGGTATTGTTTTTTGATTTCTAGAAAATATTTTTTTTGAAATTCGTCTCTTAAAAATTCTTTCCAGCCATCATTTATTTTAATCTTATCTATGTTTATTGTAATTTCTTCCATATTATCCCTAATTATTTAAATTATTAAAAATTTTATTCTAACAAAAAAGCTTGCAAAAATATATTAATTTTTTTTGAAGTAAATAAAATTTTTTATATTAATAAAAATTAAATATAAAGACATAATAGGATATAAAAATACTTAATTTATTGTATTTGAAAGTAGTTTTCTTATTAACCAATTATTAACTAAAAATGCAATATCATTATTTTATGATTTAAATCAAAAATTTTTGATTTTAAATTAAAATACTTTTATGAAAGGTTCAAAATGGGAACAAGAAAAGAACATGATTTTATTGGGGAATTAGAAATCTCTGATGAGGTTTATTATGGAGTGCAAACTTTTAGAGCTGTTGAAAATTTTGATATTTCTCATGATAGATTAAAAGATTTTCCTCGCTTTGTTAGAGCTTTGGCTAGAGTAAAAAAAGCTGCAGCTATGGCAAATCATGAATTAGGTCTTTTGGATAAAAATATCCAAGATGCGATTATTAAAGCGTGCGATAAAATTTTAGAAGGCGGGTATTATGATCAATTTGTAGTAGATATGATCCAAGGAGGTGCTGGAACAAGTACAAATATGAATGCTAATGAAGTTATAGCGAACATAGGACTTGAACTTATGGGTCATAAAAAAGGTGAATACCAATATCTTCATCCAAATGATCATGTTAATTTAAGCCAAAGTACTAATGATGCTTATCCTACGGCTTTACACCTTGCCTTACATGATTATTTAAGTGATTTGGCAAAAGCTATGGAACATCTAAAAAAAGCTTATGAGAGAAAAGCTGAAGAATTTAAAGATGTTCTTAAAATGGGTAGAACCCAACTGCAAGATGCTGTACCTATGACTTTAGGTCGTGAATTTAAAACTTTTGCCGTAATGATAGGTGAAGATATACAAAGAGTATTAGAAGCTAGAAAATTGATTTTAGAGATCAATTTGGGTGGAACTGCTATTGGAACAGGAATTAATTCTCATCCTGATTATCCGAAGGTTGTAGAAAGAAAAATAAGAGAAGTGACAGGTTTTGAATATACTGTGGCTGAGGATTTAATCGAGGCGACTCAAGATACGGGAGCTTATGTACAAATTTCAGGTGTTTTAAAACGTGTTGCAACAAAACTTTCTAAAGTATGTAATGACTTAAGACTTTTAAGTAGTGGTCCAAAATGTGGTCTTAATGAGATTAATCTTCCAAAAATGCAACCAGGTAGTTCTATCATGCCAGGTAAGGTAAATCCTGTTATTCCTGAAGTAGTTAATCAAGTTTGTTATTTTGTTATTGGAGCAGATGTAACTGTAACTTTTGCTTGTGAGGGTGGACAATTACAACTTAATGTTTTTGAACCAGTTGTAGCATATAGCTTATTTAATTCTGTTGTAATGCTAGAAAAAGCAATGTATACTTTAGCTGATAAATGTATAGATGGTATTACCGCAAATGAAAAAATTTGTTCAGATTTTGTCTATAATTCAGTAGGTATAGTAACAGCTTTAAATCCTTATATTGGTTATGAAAATTCAGCTTCTATAGCCAAAGAGGCAATGAACACTGGAAAAAGAGTGGCTGATATTGCGCTTGAAAGAGGGCTTTTAAGCAAAGAACAAATTGATGAAATTTTAACTCCATCAAATATGCTAAATCCTCACATGGAAGCTAAAAAATAGCACTTAGGATTTAATATGGATATAATGATAATTTTGCAAGTAATCGTCCTTCTTGGGGCGATTTTTATCGGTATTCGCCTAGGTGGTATTGCTATAGGTTATGCTGGAGGATTAGGTGTAGTTATATTAGGGCTTGTTTTAGGTATGAAACCTGGTAATATTCCTTGGGATGTTATTTTAATTATTGCCGCAGCTATTGCAGCAATTTCTGCTATGCAACAAGCAGGTGGACTTGATTATATGGTAAGGGTGACAGAAAAAATTTTAAGATCAAGCCCTAAATTTATAAATTATTTAGCTCCAGCTTGTGGATGGTTGCTTACAATCTTAGCAGGAACAGGAAATGCAGTATTTTCTTTAATGCCTGTTGTAGTTGATGTTGCAAAATCTCAAAACATAAAACCTAGTGTTCCACTTTCATTAATGGTTGTTTCTTCGCAAATTGGAATCACTGCTTCTCCTGTAAGTGCAGCTGTGGTTTATATGAGCGGAGTTTTAGAGCCACTTGGATGGAATTATCCAACTTTAATTGGAATTTGGATTAGCACAACTTTTGTAGCTTGTATGCTTGCAGCTTTTATAGTGAGTTTAATCACTCCTATGGATTTGAGTAAGGATAGTGTTTATCAAGAACGATTAAAAGCAGGACTTGTAAAGGATGCAGGAGCTATTTTGCATGGCGAAGATAAACCAGGCGCTAAACTTTCAGTGGTAATTTTCTTGATCACTGTTTTGGCAGTTGTACTTTATGCAACCGCAATTTCAAGCAATATTAAATGGATTGATCCTGTTGTGGTTCCAAGAGATGCAGCTATTATGAGCTTTTTACTTACTGCAGCAACTTTGATCACTTGGCTTTGTAAAGTTGAACCAGGTAAAATTCTTGACACTAGTGTATTTAAAAGCGGTATGACTGCTTGTGTTTGTGTTTTTGGTGTAGCATGGCTTGGAAATACTTTTGTTGCAGGACACGAAGCTTCTATCAAAGAAGTAGCAGGCGACTGGGTTAAACAAACCCCTGCTATGTTAGCAGTTGCATTTTTCTTTGCAAGTATGCTTTTATATTCCCAAGCAGCAACCGCAAAGGCCATTGTACCTGTAATTATCACTGCTTTAGGAATTTCAGCAGCAAATCCGCATGATTCTTATATGCTTGTAGCTTGTTTTGCAGCAGTTTCAGCACTTTTTGTACTTCCAACTTATCCGACTTTGTTAGGTGCAGTGCAAATGGATGATACAGGAACGACTAGAATTGGTAAATTTATATTTAATCACTCATTCTTTATACCAGGGGTTTTAGCTATTGCAATTGCTGTAGCATTAGGCTTTGTATTAGCTCCTATGCTTATTTAAATCAAACCCTAGGTTTTTCTCCTAGGGTTAAAATTTTTTCATTAGTTTTTAAGTATATACTACGCTATAATATTCATTTTTACTTTTCTTTAAGAAAGGAATTTAATGAAGATAAAAGTTGGGTTGATTTTTTCAGGTATTGTTTGCCTTTTTTTAACAGCTTGTGTTAATCAGGTTAAACAAAATACAACATTTGAAAATACTTTAACACAAAAATATTGTGGTGATGATTTTTTCAATCAAAATTTAGAAAAAATTAAAAAAAATGATGATGTCATTTATACAGGATTAAATGCAGGTTTGATTGCTAGAAATTGTGGTGATTTTAATAAAAGTAATGTATTTTTTGATGCTGTAGAAGAATCTTATAAATATGATGTGGATTTAGAAAATGTAGGCTCTAAAGCAACTAAATTTGTTGGTACAACCTTGCTTAATGATAATATAGTAGATTATGATGGTTCTTTATATGAAAGAATTATGGTTAATATATATAAAGCTCTAAACTATATGGAAGAAGATGATTATGAAAATGCAAGAGTTGAGTTTAATCGTGCTTTAATGCGTCAAGATAAGGCAAAAGAATATTTTGCTAAAGAAATTGAAAAAAATCGTGCTGATTTAGATAAGGCAAAAGAAGATAAAAATTATGATAAAAATATGAATGAAAATTCAAAAGTTATAGAAGAGCAATATGACAACTTATTTAAAGAATTTGATACAACAAAAAATTTCATAAATCCTTATGCGACTTATCTTGCTTCAATATTTTTCTTTATGGATAAAGATTATAGAAAAGCTGCAGATTTATTTAGAGAAGTAGCTATTATTTATCCAAAAAACAAAACTATCAAAAAAGAGGCTAAAATTTTTAAAGAATATGCCACAAAAATAAAAGTCAAAAAAGCTAAAAAATATGTTTTTGTAGTTTATGAAAATGGATTTGGTGTAGTTAAGGATGAATTTGCTTTAACCTTACCTTTTATAGTGGATAAAAAAATTATTAGCACAAATATTGCTTTACAAACCTTGAAAAAAAGGGAAGCTTCTTTTGCAAATTTAAATATAAATGGTCAAAATACAAATGATTTTGTAGATTTAGACAATATTGTCGCTACTGAATTTAAAATAAATATGCCTGTAATGATTGCTAAAGCCTTAGCTCAAACTATAATTAAAACCACTTTAAATGTAGCTGTTGCAAATAATGACTCTACAGGTGGATGGCTAAGTCTTGCAACAGCAGTAGCAACTGCTGCAACCAATAAAGCTGATGTGCGTTCTTGGAGAGGTTTACCAAAAAGTATTGCTATAGCAACAATAGAAAACGACGGAAATTTAGAAATCAAAGATCCACAAGGCAATATTTTGTTTCAAAAATCATTAGATAAAAATAAAAATGTTCTTGTGATAGTGCGTTCTTTTGCTCCGTATTTAGCCGCAAGTGTTGCTATCATGGAAAAATAAGGCTAAAAGATGAAAAAAAATATTTTATTTATTTTAATGTTTTTACTTAGTGCTTGTGCACCAAGTTATCAAATAAATTCAAATCAAAATACTGTAATTTTAGGTTCAAATTTACCAAAAAGTTTAGTAAAACAATTTCAAAAGCGTATAAATAGCAATGGTTATTTAGAATTTGAAGTGATTTTACGCAGTACTTTTGCTAAAGATGTAATTTATAAAGTGGATTGGTTAGATAAAGATGGTTTTGTGCTAAGAGATGTTTTAAATGAGGACTATCAAGCCCTTAGAATTCCAGCAGGACAAGAGGTGATTCTTCGTAAACTTGCATCTGATATAAGAGCGAAGGATTTTAGATTAGAAATTAAAGCAAAAAATTAATCTCATTTTAGGAAGGATAAATCATGAAAAAAACAAAAATTTTAGGAACAGCTCTTATTGGAACTTTGCTTTTTAGTGGTTGTGCGCAAACAGCTTATACAGATGGAAAGGCAAGTCAGGTAAAAAAAGGCGATGCTTTAACCTTGGGTCTTGATAGACAAGATTTTGAAAGTGCAGCTGAAACTATGATAAATAGTATGTTAAGCGATCCTGCTTTTGCAAATATTAAACCAGGTACAAGAAAGGTTATTGCTATTGGTAGGGTTGTGAATGATACCCCACAAAGAATCGATACTGAAAAACTCACCGCAAAAATCACTTCTGCATTAAGAAAATCAGGTAAATTTGTTCTAACTTCAGCAGTTGCTGCAGGTGGAGCACTTGATAGCATGAGTGAAGATGTAAGAGAATTAAGAGATAATGATGAGTTTAATCAAAAAACCATAGCAAAAAAAGGGACATTGGTATCGCCTGATTTTTCTCTTGCGGGTAAAATTAGACAAGATAATGTAAAACTTAGCAATGGTAAAACTCAAGTAGAATACTTTTTCTTACTAAGACTTACTGATTTAACATCAGGTTTAGTTTATTGGGAAGATGAACAAACTATTGATAAAACCGGTTCTAGTAAATCAGTTACTTGGTAAAATAAAAATTAATTTATGAATAAAATTTTTTAGCTCAAGTGTTTAGCTTGGGCTTTTTTTATATTTTTAAAAGGATACGAAATGAAAAAAATATTATTTATCGGCTCTTTAGTTATGGCAAGTTTACTTTATGCACAAGGTTCCCAGCCTGTAGAAATTACACAACAAGATATAAATACTCAAAATGAAATGTCTGATGCAAGTACTAAGGATATTACCCCAAAATCAATTGAAGATTTTTTTGAAGAATTTGCGGATAATTTCGGTATAGAATATGGTATAACCAAAGATGGAAAAACTTTTTATACAGGAAAAAGTACTGTTGCTGTAAATGATACTGATCCACAATTTGCACAAGCTTTACAAAATGCTTATCAAAAAGCAATGTTAAATTTGCAAAGTGAATTTATAAGAGATGCTTTTGGAAGAATTGCTACAAGCAGGATTCAAAATTATGAAGCAGATAATTCTACTAATGCTAAGGAATTTGATGAATTGCCAAAAGGTGATAAGGTTGATCAAATTTTAAATAAACTTACACAATTAGCTGGTGCTCAGCTTGATAAGGCGTTAAAAGATTTAGGTATAGATACAAATTCTTTAAGCGAAGACAGAAAAAAGACTTTATTAAAGCAAGAATTTCTTAATAAAACTATGACAAATGCCATAGGTTCTATGAGTGGACTTGTTCCTGTGCAAACTATAGTTACACAAAGAAGAGGTGAGTATGATGTAGGTGTTATTGCTGTTATTTCCAATAAAACTCGCCAATTAGCAAAAGATATGGCACTAGCAAGACAGAGTGCTATTAAGGGTAAAGGCAAGGCAATAAGTGAGTATCTGCCAAAAGATACAAAAGGCTTTTTAAATGAATATGGAATTCGCTTAGTTTATGATGAAAATGGTGCGCCTATTATTTTAAGTTATGGAAACTGGGGTTATGTAGCAGATCCTAGCAATGCTAAAAAAACAAATATTTTAGAAGATAGAGCCAAAGAAACAGCACTTACTATGGCTGATGCTGCTATTATAGAGTTTATTAATACAAATTTAAGTCTTAAAGATGAAAGAACAACTGGTGATACTTACGAGGAAATCATCAAACAAAGTATTAATGTTAATGATAGTTCCACTCAAGAACAAACTCAAAACATAACAAATATTATTGATAAAGTAAATAGTAAAATAAAAGCAAGCGCAAGCGGTAAAATTCGTGGTATTCGTACTCTTAAAAAATGGAGCTATACAAGTGAAAATGGTATTGAACATGTAGGAGCTGTGAGATTTTATTCTTATGAAAATTTAGCTAACACAAATGAGGCTTTAAATTCAAAGTCAAATGCAACAAAAAATGAAGCTAAAAAATCTTCTAGCATACAAAGAAGCTCTAATGTTGTAAATAGTATGGATGATTTTTAAAGGTAAAAGATGAAAATAATTAAAATTCTTTTTTTAGGCTTATTTTTAAGCCTAAGTCTTAATGCTAAAGTTATAATCACAACTTCAACAAAATCAAGCACAGGCGAAGGCACAGGCTTGACTAGGGAAGATGCGATAAACAATGCCATTATAGAAGCTATAGGAAAAATGAGTGGAGTAAGCATCAATTCTCTTAAGAAATCTAACACTAGCGTTTCAACTGATAATTCAGGTTCAAATATACAAGATAATTACAGCGAGCAAATTTCAAAAGCCACCAAAGGTAGAGCTGATACTTATGAAATCAATAGTGTTGAACAAGATGCAAATGGTAAATATACAGCCAATGTAACGATTTTTAAAACCACAACAACAAAAAAGTATCAAGCTCCAGGTTTAAGTGCAGATAATAGAAGAAGTATTACTGTTTTTGATTCTACTCCAGATGCTGCAAAAAGAGGTATAGGCTCAGCTTTGCAACAAAAAATCATTTCTGATTTATTGCAAAGTCGTAAATTTAATGTTTTAGACCGTGATTCTAGTGGCTATTATGAAATGGAAAAAGCTTTAATCAAAAGTGGTGACGCAGCTAGCGATGAAGTTTATAAACTTAAAAATGTGTTAGCAACAGATTATATTTTATTGTTTTCTATTTCAGGACTTGAAGGTAAACAAAAAACAAGCAATTTAACAGGAAAAAGCAAAACTGAAATTGAAGTTATCGTAGATTATCGTGTGCTTTTATTTGCTACAAGACAAATTAAATTTTCTAATACTTTAAGTATGAAAGTCAATCTTAAAGACAATAGTCTTAGTGCCAATGAAGCTGCACTCAAACAAATTGCAAATCGTATTGCAGGAGATATTTTAAATGCAATTTATCCTTTGAAAGTTGCAAGCGTTGAAAACAATGAAGTAGTATTTTCTCAAAGCTTAAATCAAGGTGATGTTTATGAATGTTTTGCTCTTGGCAAGGCTATAAAAGATACTTATACAAAAGAAAATATAGGAAGAGTAGAAAGCAAAACAGGAAGTATTGAAATCACTCGCACAAGCCCTAAACTTTCTTATGCAAAAATCACAGAAGGTGGTGTAAAAGTGGGCGATATTTGTAGACCTTTAATTGGTAGCAATAGTGGAAATGGCTACACTATAGGTCGTGATGCAAATTATCAAACCGAAGAAGGTGGCGGAGTAAATCTGGGATTTTAAATTTTTAGAGTTTGATTTTTCTCAAACTCTAAATCTTTTCTTAAATTCATCAAAAATTAAAGAAAAATTTTGTAAAATCGAAATTTTATTAAACCACTAAAGCTTTTAAATCCGTTATTGCGGTGCTTTATGGTACTACCAATTTATAAGGAAAAGCAATGTATGCTATTATCAAACACAGCGGAAAGCAATACAAAGTAAGTGTTGGCGATGAGCTAAAACTAGATCACTTTGAAGCTGAAAGCAAAGCAAGTATTGAAGTAAGCGAAGTTCTTGCTATCAATGATAAAGAATTAAAGGTAGGTGCGCCTTTCGTAGCAGGTGCAAAAGTTGTTTTGGAAGTGATCAATCACGGAAAAGATAAAAAAGTTGTGATTTACAAAAAAAGACGCAGAAAAGATTCTAAACTCAAACGCGGTTTTAGAAGACAATTTACTCGCGTTGTAGTAAAAGATATCAAAGCTTAAGGAGTAAAGAATGGCACACAAGAAAGGTCAAGGTTCAACTCAAAATAACCGCGATTCTATAGGTCGTCGTTTAGGTGTTAAAAAATTTGGTGGCGAGTTTGTTAGAGCTGGAAATATCATCATCCGCCAAAGAGGAACTGCAACTCATGCAGGTAACAATGTAGGTATGGGAAAAGATCATACTATCTTTGCTTTGATTGATGGTTTTGTAAAATTTGAAAGAAAAGACAAAGACAGAAAAAAAGTTTCTGTATATCCTGCATAAGTTTTTAGGACGCTTTTTTAGCGTCTTGAAAACTTTAAATTTATAAATTTAACTTCTTTTATTTACTCAAATTTAGCTTTATAAATTTAAAGTCAAAGGCAATTTAAATGTTTATTGATAGTGTTAAAATTACTTTAGCTTCAGGCGATGGTGGTAAAGGTGCTGTAAGTTTTCGCCGTGAAAAACATGTTCCACTTGGTGGCCCTGATGGAGGAGATGGTGGAAATGGTGGCGATATTATTTTCGTATGTGATAATAATACCCACACTCTTGTAAATTTCAAAGGCAAAAGAGAATTACGCGCGCAAAATGGTGCTGGTGGAATGGGACGCAATAAAAATGGCAAAAAAGGTGAAAATTTAGAACTTATAGTACCCGAAGGAACGCAAGTTATCGATGCACAAACTAATGAAATTTTACTTGATCTTACCAAAGAAGGACAAAAAGAGCTTTTTTTAAAAGGTGGAAAAGGCGGACTTGGTAACACTCATTTTAAACACGCCACCAATCAACGCCCCGATTACGCACAACCTGGTATAAAAGGAGAAAGTCGCTTAGTCAGACTTGAACTTAAACTTATTGCCGATGTAGGGCTTGTAGGCTTTCCAAATGTAGGAAAATCTACTCTTATAAGCGTTGTTTCAAATGCAAAACCTGAAATTGCAAATTATGAATTTACCACCCTTACTCCAAAACTTGGACTTGTGGATGTAGATGAGTATAATTCCTTTGTTATGGCTGATATTCCAGGGATTATCGAAGGAGCAAGTGGGGGTAAAGGCTTAGGACTTGCCTTTTTAAAGCACATAGAAAGAACAAGCTTTTTGCTTTTCGTACTAGATCCTATGAGGCAAATGCATTTAAAAGAACAATTTATAGTACTAAGAAAAGAACTTGAAAAATTTTCCAATGAACTTTTTGGGCGTAAATTTGGTATCATGATTTCAAAAAGTGATAGTGTGAATTTAGGAGAAGAATTTGCCGAGCAAATTACTTTAAACATTAATGAGTTAGAAAATTATCTCAAAGAAATAAATAACCCACAAAGCTTTTTAATCAAAGTCTCAAGCCTTGAAAAAACAGGACTTAAAGAACTTAAATTCATGCTTTTAGAAGAAATTAAAACTTTAAGAAATAACAAATAAAAATTTTAACAATCTAGGAAGTGTTTTATATTAAAAGTTTCAAACACTCCCTATTTTTTCAAAAAATAACTAGTTTATATGAAATTTTGGCTAAAATTATAAAAATTTTTCAAGGAATAAGCATGAAAAGAATAGTTGTTAAAGTGGGTTCTCATGTGATTAGCGAAGAAAACACTTTAAGTTTTGAGCGTCTTAAAAATTTAGTCACATTTTTAGCTAAACTCATGGAAAAATATGAAGTGATTTTAGTAACTTCAGCGGCTATTTCAGCAGGACACACCAAACTAGATATCGATAGAAAAAATCTCATTAATAAACAAGTTTTAGCCGCTATTGGACAACCTTTTTTAATCAGTGTTTATAATGAACTTTTAACCAAATTTAACAAACTAGGCGGACAAATTTTACTTACAGGTAAGGATTTTGACTCTAGAAAAGCTACTAAACACGCAAAAAATGCTATCGATATGATGATAAATTTAGGAATTTTACCTATCATCAATGAAAATGACGCTACAGCTATAGAAGAAATTGTCTTTGGTGATAATGATAGCTTAAGTGCTTATGCTACGCATTTTTTTGATGCGGATTTGCTTGTGATTTTAAGTGATATTGATGGATTTTATGATAAAAATCCTAGTGAATTTAGTGATGCAAAGCGTTTAGAAAAAATCACTCATATTAAAGAAGAATGGCTACAAGCAACCATAAAAACAGGTAGTGAGCACGGAACGGGTGGTATAGTAACCAAACTTAAGGCAGCTAAATTTTTACTTGAACACAATAAAAAAATGTTTTTAGCAAGTGGCTTTGATTTAAGTGTGGCAAAGACATTTTTATTAGAAAATAAACAAATAGGCGGAACTTTGTTTGAGTGATTAATTTATTAAATTCTCTTTTAAAATCAAATAAGCTATAATTAAAATTTTTAATTTCACACAAAGCGAAAAAATGAAAAAAATTATTTTTATGGGTACTCCATCTTACGCAACTTGTATTTTAAAAGCACTAGTAGAAAATGAAAATTTTAAACTCGTAGCACTTTTTACCCAGCCTGATAAAGCCGTAGGTAGAAAGCAAATTTTAACTCCAAGTGATACTAAGGCTTTTTTAAGTCAAAATTATCCTAGTATTCCTATTTTTACTCCAAGTTCTTTAAAAGATGAAAATATTATAAGAGAGATTAAGGATTTAAATCCTGATTTTATCGTGGTTGCTGCCTATGGAAAAATTTTACCTAAAGCCATTTTGGATTTAGCACCTTGTGTGAATTTGCACGCTTCTTTACTTCCAAAATACCGTGGTGCCAGTCCGATCCAAAGTGCGATTTTAAACAAAGATGAAAAAAGTGGAGTTTGCACCATGCTCATGGAAGAAGGGCTTGACACAGGTGCTATACTTGAAAGCTTAGAATGTGATATAAAAGATAAAAATTCAAGTGAAGTTTTTGAACTTTTAGCAAATTTGGCCGCTAAGCTCATCCTCTCTACTCTTTTAAATTTCGATAAAATCACCCCTAAAAAACAAGAGGAAAGTCTAGCAACACTTTGTAGAAAAATCAAAAAAGAAGATGGGCTTATAAATTTGCAAAATGCAAGAGAACTTTATCAAAAATATCTAGCTTTCACCCCTTGGCCTGGAGTTTTCTTGGAAAATGGACTTAAATTCTTAGAACTTGAACTTGTGGATGAATTAAAACAAAATGCTAAGATGGGTGAAATTTTAGAATTAGAAAAAGAAAGTTTTTTACTTGCTTGCAAACAAGGAGTTTTGCGTATTAAAAAACTTCAAGAAAGTGGAAAAAAAGCTCTTGATGGCAGGACTTATTTAAATGGAAAAAGGCTTAAAAGTGAAGATAGTTTGTGTTGAAAGTATAGACTCAACTCATCTTTTTTTATGCGAGCAAATACGCAATGGAAAGATTGATGAAAATTTTGCTATTTATGCTTTAGAACAAACAAATGGAGTTGGAAGTAGGGAAAATTCTTGGCAGAGCTCTAAAGGAAATTTACATCTTTCTTTTTGTATTAAAGAAGAAGATTTACCAAAAGATTTACCTTTAGCTTCTGTGAGTATTTATTTTGCTTATTTACTTAAAGAAGTTTTACAAGAAAAAGGTTCTAAAATTTGGCTTAAATGGCCTAACGATCTATATTTAGATGATAAAAAAGCTGGAGGAGTTATAAGTGCTAAAATTTCAAATTTTATCATAGGCGGTATGGGTTTAAATCTGAAATTTGCACCCCAAAATACAGCTTTATGCGATATAGAAATTTCGCTTAAAGATTTAGTGAGTGAGTTTTTGCAAAAAGTAGAAAAAAAAATTTTATGGAAGAATATTTTTAGCAAGTATATGTTAGAATTCGAAAAATCAAGAAAATTTAGCGTCCATCATGAAGGTAAAGTTTTTTCACTTGAAAATTCTTTTTTGTATGAAGATGGTTCAATTTTACTAGGCGATAAAAGGGTGTATAGTTTAAGATGAGCGAAATTATTACAATAGCAAATCAAAAAGGTGGAGTAGGAAAGACTACAACAGCAGTAAATTTAGCCGCTTCTTTGGCTGTGGCTGAAAAAAAAGTACTTTTGATTGATGTTGATCCGCAAGCTAATGCGACTACAGGACTTGGTTTTAATCGTAATAATTATGAGTATAATATTTACCATGTTTTTATAGGAAGAAAAAAGCTTTCAGATATTATTTTAAAAACAGAATTGCCACAACTTCATTTAGCTCCTTCAAATATAGGTCTTGTAGGTATAGAACAAGAGCTTGCTAAAGGTGAAAATAATGAGAAAAAAATGCTTCTTAAAAATCAAATTCAAGAAGTGATTGATGAGTATGATTTTATTATTATTGATTCTCCACCTGCTCTTGGAAGTATTACTATAAATGCTTTTGCAGCAAGCGATAGTGTAATTATCCCTATACAGTGTGAATTTTATGCGCTTGAGGGTGTAGCTATGGTTTTAAATACAATTAAAATTATCAAAAAAACTATTAATTCTAAACTCAGGGTTCGTGGATTTTTACCGACAATGTATAGCTCTCAAAATAATCTTTCTAAAGATGTTGTAGATGATTTGAAACAAAATTTTAAAAAACAACTTTTTACTATTAATGGAAACGAAGATGATTTTATTGTGATCCCTCGCAATGTAAAACTTGCAGAAAGTCCAAGTTTTGGAAAGCCTATAATTCTTTATGATATTAAATCGCCAGGTTCTGTTGCTTATCAAAATTTGGCGTATTCTATATTAGGATAATTATAATGGGGTTAAATAAAGATAGGGGTTTAAGTAGTTTAATCAGTGATATGGATACTGTTTATAGCAAAGAATTGGGTTTTGATAAAAATCAAAGCACTATGATAGAAATTGATCAAATTTCACCCAATCCATTTCAGCCAAGAAAGAATTTTGATCAAGAAGCTTTAGATGAGCTTGCTAATTCTATCAAAGAATTTGGACTTATTCAGCCTATTATTGTATTTAAAAAAAATAATAAATTTATTTTAATTGCTGGGGAACGTCGCTTAAGAGCAGTGAAAGCATTAGGAAAAAAAGAAATTCTAGCTTTTATTGCTGATATTGATGAGAATAAGCTTAGAGAATTGGCTCTTATTGAAAATATACAAAGAGAGAATTTAAACCCTATTGAGCTTGCTAATTCTTATAAGGATTTAATGCAAGTTCATAAAATTACTCAAGAGAATTTAGCAGAACTTATTCATAAGTCTCGTACTCAAATAACAAATACTTTAAGACTTCTGAATTTAGATATTAGAACTCAAGAGTTGATTGCTTCTGGAAAAATTTCTCAGGGTCATGCTAAAGTTTTGGTTGGTTTAGATCAAAAAGATGAAAAAATGTTGGTTGATAGTATAATAGGTCAAAAACTTAATGTTAGGGATACTGAAAAAATAGTTAAAAAAATAAAAAATAATGAAAGCTTGCCTAATCAAGAATTTGAAGATGAAATAAAAAAATTAAAACAAATACTAAATCGCTTTGGATTTGACTGCAAAAATAAAAATAATGATTTTGTAATTCATTTAGAAAATATTGATAAAATTAAAAAATTAATCAAAATGCTTGAAAAGCTTTAACCAAAATCTTAGCTTTTTTATGGTAAAATAGTCCTTCGAAAATTCTAACCAAGGAGAATTATGTTTGAAGATATGCATCCTTCCATAATGCTTGCTACTATGGCTATTTTTTTAGCTATGATAGTTATTTTAAATAGTATGCTGTATAAGCCGCTTTTAAAATTTATGGATGAAAGAAATGATTCTATAAAAAATGATGAGAATAAAGTAAAAGAAAATTCTCAAGAAGTTTTATGTGTGAATGATGAATTAGAAGTTATTCATATTAACACTAGAGAAGAAATTCAAAAAATCAAACAAAGTGCTATAGCTGCTGCTAAAGAAGAGGCAGAGCAAATTCTTAGAAGCAAGAAAGAAGAATTAGAAAGAAAAATGGCCAGCTTTTATGCAGATTTAGCTATTCAAAAAAAAGAGTTACAAGAACATTTAAACATACATTTACCTGAGCTTAAGCAAGCTTTGCAAAATAACATAAAGAAAATTTAAGAGGAGAGAAATGAGTAAGTTATTATTTATTATATTTTTGCTACCTTTGTATGCTTTTGGTGCATCAAACGGTAGTGGAGAATATGATATTATTCCAAGGACTATTAATTTTTTAATTTTTGTGGGTATATTGTATTATTTTGTTGCAACTCCATTTAAAAATTTTTACAAAAACCGTATTGTAAAAATTTCTTCTAAACTTGATGAAATTCAAAAAAAACTTTTAGAAAGTAAAGCTAAGAAATTAGATACGATGAAAAAACTTGAAGAAGCTAAGACAAGTGCTGCTGCCGCTTTAATTACAGCAAAAAAAGAAGCTGAAATTTTAGTTCAAAATATTAAGAAAGAGACTCAAGATGAGTTAGATTTACTTCAAAAACATTTTGAGGAACAAAAAGATTATGAATTTAGAAAAATGGAAAAAGAATTAGTATCAAATACTTTAAATGAAATTTTTTCTGATCCAAATATGACATTAAAACAGAGTGAAATAATAGAACTTATGATGAAGAAGGTATCTTAAATATGGAAAATATAATTGCAAGAAGATATGCAAAAGCGATAGCTTCAAGAGCTGATATAAATGATTTTTATCAGAATTTGTGTATTTTAAATTCTGCTTTTGTTTTGCCAAAATTTAAAAATATTATAGAATCTAATGAGATTAAAAAAGAAAGAAAAATGGAATTTCTTGATTCTTTTTTTGATATTAAAAATTCTAGTTTTCAAAATTTTTTAAGACTTTTGATTGAAAATTCAAGATTAGAATGCATTCCTCAAATAGTTAAAGAACTTGAAAGACAAAAAGCTTTTAAAGAAAATATTTTTGTTGGTATTGTATATTCTAAAGAAAAATTAAGTCAAGAAAATCTTAAAGATCTTGAAGCCAAACTTAACAAAAAATTTGATGCAAATATTAAACTAAATAATAAAATCAGTCAAGATGATAGTGTTAAAATAGAATTAGAAGAATTAGGTTATGAACTTTCTTTTTCTATGAAAGCTCTTCAAAATAAGCTAAACGAATATATATTGAAAATTATCTAAGGAGAAAAAGTAAATGAAATTTAAAGCTGATGAGATCAGTTCAATAATCAAAGAAAGAATTGAAAATTTTGATTTAAATCTTGAAATTGAAGAAACAGGAAAGATTATTTCTGTAGCTGATGGTGTTGCTAAGGTATATGGACTTAAGAATATTATGGCTGGAGAAATGGTAGAATTTGAAAATGGTGATAAAGGAATGGCCTTAAACCTTGAAGAGTCGAGTGTAGGTATTGTTATACTTGGAAAAGGAGAAGGTTTAAAAGAAGGTGCTTCTGTAAAAAGACTTAAGAAATTACTTAAAGTTCCAGTAGGTGAGGCTTTGATTGGCCGTGTTGTAAATGCTTTAGGTGAGCCAATTGATGCTAAAGGTGTGATCAATGCTAATGAATATCGTTTTGTTGAAGAAAAAGCAAAAGGTATTATGGCGAGAAAAAGTGTTCATGAGCCTTTACATACAGGAATTAAAGCTATTGATGCGCTTGTGCCAATTGGTCGTGGTCAAAGAGAGCTTATCATAGGTGATAGACAAACAGGTAAAACTACTGTTGCTGTTGATACTATTATATCTCAAAGAGGTCAAGGAGTTATCTGTATATATGTTGCAATTGGTCAAAAGCAAAGTACAGTGGCACAAGTGGTTAAAAGACTAGAAGAACATGGTGCTATGGAATATACTATTGTTGTAAATGCCGGTGCTTCAGATCCTGCGGCTTTACAGTACTTAGCTCCATATACTGGTGTAACCATGGGTGAATTTTTTAGAGACAACGCAAAACATGCTTTAATTGTTTATGATGATTTGAGCAAGCATGCTGTAGCTTATCGCGAAATGTCTTTGATTTTACGTCGTCCTCCAGGTCGTGAAGCTTATCCAGGCGATGTTTTTTACCTTCATTCAAGATTGCTTGAAAGAGCAAGCAAGCTAAATGATGAATTAGGTGCTGGTTCTTTGACGGCATTGCCGATAATTGAAACACAAGCAGGAGATGTTTCTGCTTATATTCCAACTAATGTTATTTCAATTACAGATGGACAAATTTTCTTAGAAACTGATTTATTTAACTCAGGAATTCGTCCTGCAATTAATGTTGGTTTATCAGTATCTCGTGTAGGTGGGGCTGCTCAAATTAAAGCTACAAAACAAGTTTCAGGCACATTAAGACTTGACCTTGCTCAATATAGAGAGCTTCAAGCTTTTGCACAATTTGCTAGTGATTTAGATGAGGCAAGTAGAAAACAACTTGAACGTGGACAAAGAATGGTTGAACTCTTAAAACAACCACCTTATTCTCCGCTTAGCGTTGAAAAACAAGTAGTTTTAATTTTTGCAGGAACCAAAGGTTTCTTAGATGATATTGCTGTTTCTAGAATTAAGGAATTTGAAGATGGAATTTATCCTTTTATTGAGGCAAAACATCCAGATATTTTTGAGCAAATTCGCTCTAAAAAAGCTTTAGATTCTGATTTGGAAGAAAAACTAGCTAAAGCCATTAATGAGTTTAAAGCAAATCATTTATAAGGTCTTTTATGTCTAATTTAAAAGAAATTAAAAGAAAAATTAAAAGTGTTCATAACACTCAAAAGACTACAAATGCTATGAAGCTAGTTTCTACTGCTAAGTTAAAAAAAGCAGAAGAAGCAGCTAAAAGATCAAAAATTTATGCACAAAAAATCGATGAAATTTTGAGTGAAATTTCATTTCAGATCAATAAAATTGTTCACAATGAAGATGATGTGCGTTTATCTTTGTTTCATAAAAAAGAACAAATTAAAACCGTAGATTTAATATTTATCACTGCAGATAAAGGCTTATGCGGTGGTTTTAATATTAAGACTTTAAAAACAGTAAGTGAAATGCTAAAAGAATATGAAGCAAAAAATATTAATATTCGTCTTAGAGCTATAGGTAAAACTGGGATTGAATATTTTAATTTTCAAAAAATAGAATTGTTAGAGAAATATTTCCATCTTAGTTCTAGTCCTGATTATGAGAAAGCATGTGAAGTAATTCATGCTGCTGTAGATGATTTTTTAAATGGAAATACAGATGAAGTGATTTTAGTTCATAGTGGTTATAAAAATATGATTACCCAAGAACTTAAAATTAATCATCTTATTCCAGTTGAGCCAAAGAGTATTGAACAGACTCATAATTCTCTTTTAGAGCTTGAACCGGAAGGAACTGAGCTTTTAGAAGATTTAATGAAAACGTATTTTGAGTATAATATGTATTATGCGTTAATCGATTCTTTGGCGGCAGAGCATAGCGCAAGAATGCAAGCTATGGATAATGCAACTAATAACGCAAAGGCAAGAGTGAAACAACTAAATTTAGCTTATAACAAAGCAAGACAAGAATCCATTACTACTGAGCTTATAGAGATTATCAGTGGTGTTGAATCAATGAAATAGTAAAATTTTAAGGAGAAGATAAATAATGCAAGGATTTATTTCACAGGTATTAGGTCCGGTTGTTGATGTAGATTTTAACGACTATTTACCTCAAATTAATGAAGCAATTGTTGTAAATTTTGAAAGCGAAGGAAAAAAACATAAACTTGTTTTAGAAGTAGCAGCTCATTTAGGAGATAATAGAGTTAGAACTATTGCTATGGATATGACAGATGGTTTGGTAAGGGGCTTAAAAGCTGAGGCTTTAGGTGCTCCTATTAGTGTTCCTGTTGGTGAGAAAGTTTTAGGAAGAATTTTCAATGTTACTGGAGATTTGATCGATGAAGGTGAAGAAATTTCTTTTGATAAAAAATGGGCAATTCATAGAGATCCACCAGCTTTTGAAGATCAAAGCACAAAAAGTGAGATTTTTGAAACAGGGATTAAAGTTGTAGATTTACTTGCTCCTTATGCAAAAGGTGGTAAAGTAGGTCTTTTTGGTGGTGCAGGTGTTGGTAAAACTGTTATTATTATGGAGCTTATTCACAATGTTGCATTTAAGCATAGCGGCTATTCTGTATTTGCAGGTGTGGGTGAGAGAACTCGTGAAGGAAATGACCTTTATAATGAAATGAAAGAAAGTAATGTTTTAGACAAAGTTGCTCTATGTTATGGACAAATGAATGAACCACCAGGGGCAAGAAATCGTATTGCTTTAACAGGTTTAACAATGGCTGAGTATTTTAGAGATGAAATGGGTCTTGATGTGCTTATGTTTATTGATAATATCTTTAGATTTTCACAATCAGGTTCTGAAATGTCAGCACTTTTAGGAAGAATTCCATCAGCTGTGGGTTATCAACCAACCCTAGCAAGTGAAATGGGTAAATTCCAAGAAAGAATTACTTCAACTAAAAAAGGCTCAATCACTTCAGTTCAAGCTGTTTACGTTCCAGCTGACGACTTAACAGACCCAGCTCCAGCAACTGTTTTTGCTCACTTAGATGCTACAACGGTTTTAAATAGAGCTATTGCTGAAAAGGGTATTTATCCCGCAGTTGACCCACTTGACTCAACTTCAAGAATGCTTGATCCAAATATCATTGGAGAAGAACATTATAAAGTTGCTCGTGGTGTTCAATCAGTGCTTCAAAAATACAAAGATTTACAAGATATCATCGCCATTTTAGGTATGGATGAGCTTAGCGAAGAGGATAAACTTGTAGTTGAAAGAGCAAGAAAGATTGAAAAATTCTTATCACAACCATTTTTCGTTGCAGAAGTTTTCACAGGTAGCCCAGGAAAATATATAAGCCTTGAAGATACAATAGCAGGATTTAAGGGAATTTTAGAAGGTAAATATGATCATTTACCAGAAAATGCTTTCTATATGGTTGGAAATATAGATGAAGCTATTGCAAAAGCGGATAAATTAAAAGGTTAATTTATGAACGATTTGATTAATTTCGAGATAGTTACGCCTTTGGGTGTAATCTATCAAGGAGAAGTAAAATCTGTTACTTTACCGGGTAGTGAAGGAGAATTTGGCGTGCTTAAAGGACATGCTGCTTTGGTTTCTTCTTTAAAATCTGGAGTAATTGATATTGAAAAAGCTGATTTAAACCATGAATTAATTGCTATTGATGCTGGACATGCAAAGGTAGATGAAGATAAGATTTGCGTGTTAGCAAAGGGTGCGGTTTGGGTTTGTGGAAGTGATGAAAGTGAGATTGAAAAAAATCTTGCTCAAGCAAAAGATTTGATTAAATCTATGAGTTCTGATAATGCAGCTTTAGCAGCAACTTTTTCAAAACTTGATAATGCAAGGATGCATTAATGAATTTTGAAGCTATATTTCATTTTTTCAATAGTTCAAGTATTATTACTTATATAGTTTTATTATGGCTTTCTTTATATTTTATTTTAGCATTTAGTATTTTGTTTGCTAGATTGACTTATTTGGCTACATGGAGAAATAAAGAAAAAGAAAGTTTAGAAACTTTGCTCTTGGGTGAGAAGGATTTAAGTCGTACTGATTCGATTTTAAGAAAATGCAATGATACAACTTCAAATCATTTAGAAATCTATAAAAATTTAGCAAGTCGCCGCGCTTCTGCTGGACTTACTTGGCTTAGTATTATTGCTTCAACTTCACCTTTTATAGGTCTTTTTGGGACAGTTATTTCTATACTTGAAACTTTTGGTGGGCTTGGAACTCAAAATTCTTTAAGTATCATAGCTCCTAAAATCAGCGAGGCTTTAGTTGCTACAGGTTGTGGTATTTTAGTAGCAATTCCTGCTTATACATTTCATCTCATCATTAAAAGAAAAGCTTTTGAACTTTTAAGCATTATTGATAGCGAGATTAAAGTTATAAGTTCGAGTAAATAAGGTTAAAAATGCCATTTGATGATGAAAAACCTGAGCTTAATATCACACCTTTAGTAGATATTATGCTTGTATTGCTTGCGATTTTAATGGTAACAGCTCCAAGCATTACTTATGAAGAAAAAATTAATCTTCCACAAGGTAGTCAAAAAAATACTAGCGCTCCAACTGTTAAGAGTTTAATTATTAGTATTAATGCAAAAAAAGAAATTTTTTTAAATCAAGAAAAATACGATTTTATAAGTTTTGCTGACAATATTGCTCAAAGAAAAGCACAATTTAATACCGAAGATCCGGTTTTTATACGCGCTGATAAAAGCTTAAAATATGACGATGTTATTTCAGTCTTAAGAAGTGTAAAAAATTTAGGATTTAATAAAGTTGCTTTACAGACTGAATAATCATGAAAAATTATGGTTTGAGTAATTTAAATTCGTTTTTACTTGCTTTAGCAATATATATTAGTATAGTAATTCTTGTTTTTTTTAGACTTGTAAGCGAGGTTGAACCTGCTATACAATATACCGATATAAAAGATAGTTTTGTAGATATTGAACTTGCTGAACCATCAAAACAAGTTATTACTCAAAGCAACACTCCTAAAGAAATACAAAAACCAACAGAGCAAGTTGATATAGAAAAGCTTTTTGCTCAGACTACAAATAAAACAGTTAAAACAGAAGATATTGACCAAAAGGCGAGTAATTTTAATAAGCTTTTTGGAAATATCAAAGAAATACAAGAAGAAAAGACTACAAAAATTCAATCAAGTGCTAAATCAGGAGCTTCTAGTGCCCCAAAACCTCAAGCTTCCGAACTTGTAAAGCAACTTAATGATAGTTTACTTCAAGAAGAAAGTTCAACGCAAGGCCAAAGCACAAAGGCACAAAAAATTGGAATTTATGATGAATTTTTAGGGAAAGTCGTGCGTATTATCACTCAAAGATGGACTCAGTATTATCCAAATAGTGAAAAAATTTCTGTTAAGGTAAAAATTTTTATTGATGAAAATGGAAAATTTGGCTATACTTCAGTTGAAAAAAGTGGGAATCCTTTATATGATGCTAAAGTGGCTGAATTTTTAGAAAGTCAAAAAGGTAAATTTATTACTTATCCTCCGCAAAATAAAAATATAAGCATTACCATGAATTTAAGAGATGAAGCAAAAGTTAAAAATGATTAGGAGAACAAAATGAAAAAAATTGTAGCAATTTTTTTAGTCTTTTTAGGAAGTCTTTGGGCAGAAGATCCGGTTATTGATGTTGTTAATTCTGGTGTGGTTTTACCAAAGATTATCGTTAAAGATAATTCAAATTTAAGTGATGAGAATTTAAAGAAAAGCTTTTATAATATCATTGTGAACGATTTGAAAGTAAGTTCAAACTTTGAAGTTGTTGCTAATGCAACTGAAACAAGTAATTATACTTTTGAATACGCTTTAAATAAAAATGGTAACACTTTGAGTTTAAATGTAAAAATAAAAGCTGGCGGTTCTGATAAGTCAGAGCAAACTTATACTTTAAATGGTTTAGAGCAATATCCATTTTTGGCACATAAAAGCGTCAAAGCTTCTGTAAATGCGTTAGGACTTGCACCTGTTGATTGGATGGATCATAAAATTTTGATCGCGAGAAATTCTAGCTCTAAAAAAAGTCAAATTATTATGGCTGATTATACTTTAACTTATCAAAAAGTTATTGTTGATGGTGGGCTTAATTTATTTCCAAAATGGGGAAATAAAGAACAAACTCTATTTTATTATACAGCTTATGATCATGATAAGCCAACTTTATACCGTTATGATTTAAATACCAATAAAGCTAGTAAAATTTTATCAAGTGGCGGTATGGTTGTAGCAAGTGATGTGAGTGTAGATGGAAGTAAACTACTTGTTACCATGGCTCCAAAAGATCAGCCTGATATTTATTTATATGACTTAAATACCAAAAATCTAACACAATTAACTAATTATTCTGGTATTGATGTTAATGGAAATTTTATTGGCTCAGATGATAGTAAAGTGGTATTTGTAAGCGATCGTTTAGGATATCCTAATATTTTTATGCAAGATTTAAATAGTAATAGTGCTGAACAAGTTGTTTTTCATGGTAGAAATAATTCGGCTGTTTCGACTTATAAAGATTTTTTGGTTTATTCAAGTCGTGAACCAAATCAAGCAGGTGTTTTTAATATTTATTTGATGTCAATTAATAGTGATTATATTCGTCAACTTACAGCAAATGGAAAAAATTTATTTCCAAGATTTTCTAGTGACGGTGGAAGTATAGTATTTATCAAATATTTAGGTGCGCAAAGTGCTTTAGGTGTTATTCGTGTAAATGCAAATAAGACTTTTTATTTTCCTCTTAGGGTTGGAAAAATTCAATCAATTGATTGGTAAAAATTTCAATTTTAGGTTAAAATTAATTAAAAATTAGATATAATAGTAAGAATTTATTAACTTTGAAAGGTCATAAATGAAAAAAATTCTTTTTACTTCAATTGCAGCTCTTGCAGTTGTTATTAGTGGTTGTAGCACAAAAAGCACTAGCGTAAGCGGTGATAGTAGTGTTGATTCAAATCGTGGTTCAGGTGGAAGTGATGGTTGGGATATTGATTCAAAAATTTCTCAACTTAATGATACTTTAAATAAAGTATATTTTGATTTTGATAAATTCAATATTCGTCCTGATATGCAAAATGTTGTAAGCACAAATGCTAATATTTTTAACACTGAAGTAAGCGGTGTAAGTATTACTGTTGAAGGAAACTGCGATGAGTGGGGAACCGATGAATATAACCAAGCTCTAGGTTTAAAAAGAGCAAAAGCTGTAAAAGAAGCTTTAATCGCTAAAGGTGTAAATGCTGATAGAATTGCTGTTAAAAGCTATGGAGAAACAAATCCTGTGTGCACTGAAAAAACTAAAGCTTGCGATGCGCAAAATAGACGTGCTGAATTTAAATTATCAAGATAATTAATGAAAAAAATATTCACAGTAGCTCTTCTTGGAGCTACTTTACTTTATGCAGAAAGCTCAGCTTTTGGTGCAGGAGATATAACAAGCAATTCTTCTTATGGTTTAACTTCAAATGAAAAATTATTTAAAGAAAAGTTAGATAATTTAAATAATGAAAATATACAAACAAATGCTAGAATTAATGAAATTAACGAAAGAATCGAGGGTTTACAAAGCACTTTAGAAGGTATAAATTCTCAATATGCCAAATCAAATTCTAGATTAAGTCAAGTTGAAGAGAATAATCAAAATATTGAAAATAATTTTACTAGTGAAATTCAAAAATTAAAGGCTTATGTTGAAGAAAGTAGAAAAATTCAAGAAGCTAATAATAAGCAAGTAAAAAAAGTTTTAGCCGAACTTAGTTCTTTAGTAGATGCTATTAATGCAAATTATGTTTCTAAAAACGAATTAAATGATGCAAATTTAAGCGTTAAAACTATTACACCTAGCGTTGTTGTTTCAACTACAGATTCAAATAGTACCATTGAAAACAATAATACTCAAAATACCCAAGATGATAAAGCAAAACAAATTGATGAATCTTGGAAAAAGAAAAAAAATAATGAAATTTTAGAATTAGCGATAAAAGATGTTGATAAAAATGCTTTTGAAGATTCCAAAGCAAAATTAAATTTTCTCATAATAAAGCAGTATAAACCTGCAAGAGCAAATTTTTGGTTAGGGGAGATCGAGTATAAACAAAAAAATTATAACAATGCTATTGTTTATTATAAAAAAAGTTCTTCTTTGAGTACAAAAGGAGATTATTTCCCAAAACTTTTATATCATACTGCCATTTCATTGGATAAAATAGGTGATACAAAAACAGCAAATGGTTTTTATAAAGCTTTAAAAACTAATTATCCAAATTCACCCGAAGCAAAAGCTTCACCTAATAGAAAATAAATTAAGGAGATAAAATGGCTATAGAAAAAAATAGTGTAGTTTCAATGTTTTATGAGTTAAAAGATGCAAATACAAATGAAGTTTTAGAATCAAATTTATATTCTCAACCTATTTCTTTTATTTTAGGCAAAGGTCAGATTTTAGAAAGCTTAGAAGAAGAAGTGATGAAGCTTGATTGCCCTAGCAATGCTGATGTGGTAATTAAAAAAGAAAAAGGTTTAGGCGAATACGATGAAAATGCGGTTCAAACTTTACCAAAAGAGCAATTTGCAGGTATTGATTTAAAAGTAGGTATGGAACTTTTTGGCGAAGGTGAAAATGGCGAAACCGTTCGTGTAACTGTAAAAGAGATTGGCGAAAATGATGTGACAATTGATTATAATCACCCTTATGCAGGTCGTGATTTGCTTTTTTCTTTAAATATCGTAGATGCTAGAGCTGCGAGTGAAGATGAAATTCTTACAGGTATTATCGCAGGAAGTCATAGTTGTGGTTGTGGAAGCGGACATGGACACGATCATCATCACGGACATGGACATGGTGGTGGCGGTTGCTGTGGTGGTGGCGGTTGCGGTTGTCATTAATGAATGCTGCGTTTATATTTCCAGGTCAAGGCTCTCAAAGTCTTGGCATGGGAAAAGATTTTTATGAAAACTCTATAAAAGCCAAAGAACTCCTTCAAAACGCAAGTGATTTTTGTAAGATTGATTTTAAACATTTGCTTTTTGAAGAAAACGAAAAACTCAATCAAAGTGAATTTACTCAACCCGCCATCGTTTTAAATTCCTTAATGGCTTATAGTGTTTTACTTGAAAAAAAACCTGATTTAAGTTCGAAATTTGCTTTAGGGCATTCTTTGGGAGAATTTTCAGCCTTAGCTGTCAATGGTGCTTTTGATTTTTTAGAGGCTCTTTCTTTGGTCAATAAAAGAGGGCTTTTCATGCAAGAAGATTGTGCAAAAGTTGAAGCAGGTATGATGGTGGTTTTGGGGCTTGATGATGAAAAGGTTGAAGAGCTTTGTCAAAAAGCACAAAAAGAAAACAAGCAAATTTTCGCTGCAAATTATAACTGCGATGGACAAATCGTTGTAGCAGGTTTAAAACCTGATTTAGCAAGTTATGAAAGTGTATTTAAAGAAGCAGGAGCTAAAAGAGCTATGCTTTTAAATATGAGCGTGGCAAGTCATTGTCCTCTTTTGGAAAATGCTTCAGCTAAGCTTTGTGTGGAGCTTGAAAAGGTGTTAAAACCAAATTTTAAAGCCGTAATTTCTAATGCAAATGCCAAAATTTATACAAGCAAAGAAGAAGCCCTTGAGCTTTTAAAAGCACAACTTATCTCTCCTGTGCTTTATAAACAAAGCATTAAGGCATGTGAAAATGAAGTAGATTATTTCATAGAATTTGGCGCAAGTGTGCTTAAGGGTTTGAATAAAAAAATCACTTCAAAAGAAACTTATGCTTTAACAAATATGAATGATATTGATGAATTTTTAAAGGTTGTATGATGAAAATAGCAATTTTAGGAGCCATGAGTGAAGAAATCACTCCTTTGCTTGAAACACTTAAAGATTATACGAAAATAGAACACGCTAACAATACTTATTATTTTGCAAAGTATAAAAACCATGAACTTGTTTTAGCGTATTCTAAAATTGGCAAGGTAAATTCTACTCTTAGTGCTAGTGTGATGATAGAAAAATTTGGCGCACAAGCTTTGCTTTTTACAGGAGTTGCAGGTGCTTTTAATCCTGAACTTGAAATTGGCGATTTGCTTTATGCAACAAAATTAGCTCAATACGATCTTGATATTACTGCTTTTGGACATCCTTTGGGTTTTGTTCCAGGTAATGAAATTTTTATCAAAACCGATGAGAAATTAAACAATCTTGCTTTAGAAGTTGCTAAGGAATTAAATATCAAACTGCGTGCAGGCATTATTGCAACGGGTGATGAGTTTATTTGTGATGAAGCAAAAAAAGCAAAAATTAGAGAAATTTTCAATGCGGATGCTTGTGAAATGGAAGGCGCAAGCGTGGCTTTGGTTTGTGATGCTTTAAAGGTGCCTTGTTTTATCTTAAGAGCTATGAGTGATAAAGCAGGGGAAAAGGCTGAATTTGATTTTGATGAGTTTGTGATCAATTCAGCTAAAATTTCAGCCAATTTTGTGCTTAAAATGTGCGAGAAATTATGATAAATCTTAGCAAAAAACTCATACGCCAAGTTGCACAAGCTAATGCTAAATTTGGACTTATTAAAGATGGAGATAGGGTTCTTTTAGGGCTTAGTGGCGGGAAAGATTCTTTGGCTTTAGCCCATCTTTTAAATCGTATGCAAGCTCACGCTCCTTTTAAATTTGAACTTGAAGCGGTAACTTTGAGTTATGGTATGGGCGAGGATTATTCTCATCTTCATGCACATTGTGAAGAACACGGCATTAAACATAGCGTGCTTGATTCAAATATTTATGAAGTTTCAGGCGATACCATAAGAGAAAATTCAAGTTTTTGTAGTTATTTTTCGAGAATGCGTCGTGGAGCTTTATATACTTACGCTCTTGAAAAAGGTTTTAACAAGCTTGCTATAGCTCATCATTTAGATGATGCAGCAGAAAGCTTTTTTATGAATTTTATTCATAATGGAGCTTTAAGAACCTTAGCGCCTATTTATCAAAGCAAACGCGGTATAACTGTGATACGCCCTTTGATTTTTGTGCGAGAAAGACAGCTTAGGGATAATGCTACGCAAAATGAACTTAGCGTGATAGGAAATGAATTTTGTCCTGGTATGAAACTCAGCGAAAAAAATGTGAAATTTCCACACGCTAGAGAAGAAGCTAAACAGCTTTTAGCAAATTTAGAAAAAGATCATCCTAAGCTTTTTACAAGCTTAAAAACTGCTTTTACAAATTTACACACAGAAAGTTTTTGGCTTCAAAAGGCATAAAAGCATGAAAAAAGCTTTTGTTTTAGTGGATTATCAAAATGATTTTATTGATGGAAGTTTAGGTTTTGATAAGGCTTTAAAAATCAAAGAAAATATTCTTAAAGCCTTAAATCAAATCGATTTTAATAACACGCATTTGCTTTTAACCTATGATACGCATGATGGGCATTATCTACAAAGTAAAGAAGGTTTAAATTTACCTGTAAAACATTGCATTAAAGAGAGTTTGGGTTGGCAAATGCCAAAGGAATTTGAACCTTTTTTACAAAAAGCTCATAAAATTTTTTATAAAAATACTTTTGGTAGCTTAGAATTAGCTAATTTCATACAAAAAAGTGATTATGAAGAACTTCATTTTGCAGGGCTTGTTTCTCATATTTGTGTGTTTTGTAATATTATTTTAGCTTTTGGTGCTAAGCCTAATGCAAGGATAATTTTACACCAAAATTTAAGTGCAAGTTTTGATGAAAATTTAGAAAAATCCGCTTTTGATATACTTAGGGCTTATGGTATTGAAATTGTTTAATGCAAGGCTTTATACTTCATACTCAAAAAGTTAAAGATGAGGATTTGATTGTTTATATTTTAAGTCCTAAAATGCTTATTAAGGCTTATCGTTTTTATGGACTTAGACATTCTAGTATTTTAAGCGGCTATAAAATCGACTTTGCTTTAGAAGAAAATCCTAGTTTTTTACCAAGACTTAAAGATGTATTGCATTTGGGATTTTTATGGATTATGCAAAGGGATAAAATGCTTATTTGGCAAGAATTTATCCGTCTTTTATATAGGCACTTAAAAGATGTAGAAGAGCTTGATAGTTTTTATTTTGATTTACTTGATGAGTGTGTGAAAAGGTTTGAAAAACAAAATCCAAAGCGTGTTATTGTTGATGCTTATTTAAAAATTTTGGAATTTGAAGGAAGATTGCATAAAGATTTTTTTTGTTTTGCCTGTGACGAGAAAATTCAAAATTCCATTACATTGCTAAGGGCTTTTTTACCTTCGCATTCTCAATGTGCTTTAGGATTTGAGTTTGAAGAGAAAAAACTAAAACAATTTTATAGTAGTAAAAATTGTGCGATTTTTGATGATGAAGAAATAGAAAATTTATATCATTTGATTAAGGAAGGTTTATGATATTAAGTGATGAAAAATGTGATTTTTTAGAATCTATAGCAAGTTTTTTAAGTCCTAAAGATGTGGAGCTTGTCTTTGTGGATAGTAAAGAAATGCAAGAAATTAACTTAGAGCAAAGAAAACAAGATAAAACCACTGATGTACTTTCTTTTCCACTTGAAAATATCGATGAGAGTTTGCCTTTGGGTTCTGTTGTGATCAATATGGATTTGGCAAAAGAAAAGGCTAAAGAGTTAGGGCATAGCTATGAAGAAGAAATAAGCTTGCTTTTTATCCACGCTATGCTTCATTTGTTAGGTTTTGATCATGAAAATGATAATGGAGAAATGAGAGAAAAAGAGAAAGAACTTATAGAGCATTTTAATTTACCTAAAAGTTTGATTGTAAGGACTTTGGAAGATTAAGTAAGATTTTTTTCAAGGGCTAGAAGACTTGCGCTTTATATTTTAAATATATGAGTAAAAATATTAAAAAAAATCATTTTTGCCGATTTACTTTAGAATAAAATTTATTCCAAGGTGATAAAGATGATAGTATTTCCTCTAAGCTCTTTTAATAGATATTTTGGAAACAATCCTTTGCAAACACTTACCAAAATAAGAGATGAAAGTATTGAAAATGGAAATCCCGAGCTTACAAAAAAACAAAGAGAAGAATTAGGTAATGATTTGATAGATTTGTATAAGATTTCTAAAAAATTCAGCGATAAAATAGAATTAGTCGAGGGTTCAATAGAAGATAAGCTTAGAAACAATGAATTACCAGAATCAGAAGTTAAAAATTTATTTCAATGGATGGATGAAAATGCTAAACACCCTCGTTGGATGCATATTGATGGCGTGAGTTATGATGAAGCTTATGTTAAAATTTTTCACACAAGCAAAAGTATAGATGAATTTAAAGAAAAATATCTTGAGCTTCAAAAAAAATATTTTGTTGATTTTAACAATATTGATTCATCGCAGAAAAAACTGCAAGAAACTTCAGAAGAAGACAAAAAAGCTTTCAAACCTATACAAGTAGAAAGTAAAAGCGAAACCTACAAAGATGATAATAAAATGAATGAGCTTTTAAGAAAACTACTAGAAACTAAATTTGGCACAAGCGATGAGCTAGAAATTCTTTTTGGTATGAATTTTAGCAATGATAATGCAGGGGAATTTAATAAAATTCTTTCTCAAAACACTTCAGCAAAAATTATAGATATTAAGGCTTAAGATTTTTTAAATTATAAAAATCAATCAAGTTAAACTAAAAAATTCTTCTATTTTTTTTCGCATTTCTTCGACATTGTCGATACGATTAACGGTATCTCTAAAGGCTGAAGCGTCTTTATGCCCTTTAGAATACTCGTGTAAATGCTTGCGAAATATACTTACGCCTTGATCTTTGTAGTGTTTTATCATTTCATCAAAATGAGTGAGTATGATTTCTTTTTTGAGTTTTTCATCTACACTTTTACCGCTTTTGATTTCATAAAATACCCAAGGATTTCCTACGCTTGCACGCCCTATCATGAGTCCATCACATTTTGTGATTTTATAAACTTCTTTAGCGTTTTGTGCGTTAATATCGCCATTTGCAATCACAGGAATTTTCACGCTCGCTTTAGCACTAGCAATGGATCCATAATCGGCTTTTCCGCTATAAAGCTGTTTTCTTGTGCGTCCGTGGATACTTATAAAATCCACCCCCAAGCTTTCACAAATTTTAGCCATTTTTTCAGGATATTTTTCATTAAATCCTAGTCGAAATTTCACACTTGTAAGGCTTTTTTTATTGTTTTCTTTAATCACTCCTACAAGATTTTTAAAAAGCTCTAAATTTTCTAGCAAAGCACTGCCAGCACATTGTTTAACAACTTTATTTACAGGGCAACCGCAATTAAAATCGATCCCATCTACAAAATCCATTTCATTTAGCATTTGCACTGCTTTTTTTAGCACTTCTTTATCTCCACCTGCAATTTGGACTATATAGGGATTTTCTAATTCAGCTCTTTCTAGCATATGTAAAGTTTTAGAACTTTCATAAACTAAGGCATTAGAACTTATCATTTCACTTATGGTAATATCAGCACCAAATTTTTTTACTACATTACGAAAAGGCAGATCTGAAAACCCTGCCATAGGGGCTAAAAACAGGGGTTTTTTGCTAAAATCTATCATTGTATGAGTTGATTTAGATCGATTTTGATATTTTTTTCACGCAAGGCTAAAAAGGCTTTAAAATCATTAAATTTTTTATCATCATTGTGAATTTGTTCTCTTAACTCATCTAAAAGTCCAAATTCAGCCAAAAGATATAAATATGCTCTTAAAGCTTCGCTTTTTTCATTTTTAATTTTGTTAAAAATTCCTAAAATAGCATCAGGATTTAAAAGTTTAGTACTTAGTTTTGCTGCATTAAGATAGTCTTTTTCGCTTAATATGTTGTGTGAAAGTAAAACTTCATATTCTGCTACACTAAGTTCTAAATTTCCTTCTTTAAAACGCTTGATAAGTGTGAGAACTTCAGAAGGCTTTTTAGGGATTTTTACATTTTTAATTTGCTCATAACTAGCTTTTTCTATAAGAGTGTTAAAAGCAATTTCTTCAAATTCATCTTTGATTTCATTAAGGTTTTTAAGTTTGTTATAGGCATAATTTGCATCATTTTTGAGATGATTTTTTTCATTTTGCAAATATAAAACATTGTTATTTTCGAGTTTAAATTTGCTAAGGTTAAAAAATTCGTTTTTATTTAAACCATCAATAAGATCTAAAATTTCATTGATTTTATTTGAGTGTGGAATTTTTTCATGTGTTTTTATGGTTTTAAAAAGTTGTGCTACAGATCTAAATTCTTTTGTTTGAAAAGTGGTTTTAAGATCTTTTTCAAGAAGTAAATCTTGAGTATAAGCTTCAAATTTAGCTGCATCTTTAAAAAAATGCTTAAATTTTAAATAACGCAAAAATCCATAAAATGCTATGTGTAAAACGGCTAAAATCATATAAATAAATAAAGGAATAACAAGCCATATCATAATAGGTAGTTCAAAGGTATAAGTGCTGATATTTAGAGTATAGCTTCCTAGTTCTAGATGCCAAGCAAAGGCAAAAATAAGTGCTATATAAATAAAACTTGCAAGTAAGAAGAGTTTAATTTTCATGTTTTTTTCCTTGTTCTGCAATTTGACGGCAAGTGATACAATATCTTGCGTGAGGTTTGACTTTTAGTCTTTGAGAGTCGATTTCATCATCGCAAGATTCGCAAATTCCATAAGTGCCGTTTTTGATTTTATCTAAAGAATCTTCGATTTCTATAAGTTCTTCTTTGAGATTGGTGCTGATAGCAAAGTCAATTTGAGAGCCTGTTTCTATGACAGAAAAATCTACACTATCGCTTGGGACGCTATTGTGAAGAGCTTCGATTTCATTTGAATTGCTTTGCAAATTTTCTAAGATAGCTTTTTTTCTTTCTTCTAAAATATTTTTGAAATTTTGTATTTCATTTTTTTTCATTTTAAAACTTTCTATTTGTGATAAGGGTGATTGTTGTTGATGCAAAATGCACGATAAATTTGTTCTAAAAGTAAGGTTTTAACAAATTGATGTGCTAAAGTAAGTTTGCTTAATGATAGTCTAAAATCCAAACTTTGATTAAATTCTTCTCTTAAACCATAAGCACCTCCTATAAAAAAACTTAATTCATTTTTATCTTGGATGAGTTTTGCAAATTCTATACTTGTAAGATCTTTCCCTTTTTCATCAAGAGCGATACAATAGCCTTTTTTATAAGGCATAAAAGCTTCTTCATAGCTTTTTTTTGCTTCTATGGCATTTAAATTTTGAGCTAAGGCTATTTTTTTATTAAAAACATTTATTTCTTTTAAAGTGGCGTATTTGGAGATGAGTTTAGAGTATTTCTCACTACAAGTTTTAAATTCATCACTTTTTTGAATACAAAAGATATTAACTTGCAAATTATTTTCCACTAAAAAATTTTAGTACATCGCTAAGATATTGTTTTTGTTCTCCTCTTTCAACTATGGCATCTATAAGTCCATGTTCTAACAAGAACTCTGCTTTTTGAAAACCTTCAGGTAAATCTGCTCCTATAGTTTGTTTAATAACTCTTGCACCAGCAAAACCTACTAAAGCTTCAGGTTCAGCGATGATTAAATCTCCAAGCCAAGCAAAAGAAGCACTTACTCCACCCATAGTAGGATCGGTTAAAATGCTAATATAAGGAAGTTTTTCTTTGCTAAGAAGTTTAAGTGCAGCACTAGTTTTGCTCATTTGCATCAAAGAATAAGTACTTTCTTGCATTCTAGCTCCACCGCTTGCACTTACGATGACAAGAGAAGTTTTGCTTGTGATAGCTCTTTGTATAGCTCTAACAATTTTTTCTCCTTCAACAGAACCTAAAGATCCGCCCATAAAAGAAAAATCAAATACAACAAGTTGGGTTTTTAAACCATTGATTTCACATTCTCCACTGATGACAGAACTTTTTCTACCTGTTTTACTTTCACCTTCGCTAAGGCGTTTTTTATAGGATTTGCTATCAACAAATTTTAAAGGATCTATAGCTTCTAAATTTGCATCATACTCAATAAAACTGCCTTCATCGCTTAAAAGTTTAATACGTTCATCAGCTGAAATTCTCATGTGATAATTGCATTTAGGACAAACATTAAAACAAGATTCTATTTCTTTATAATACATCAAAGCATGACAACTTTGGCACTTTACCCAGTGATTTGGCGCTTCTTTAACGCTAGGTTGTTGTCTTCTTATTTTTGAAAAAATATCTGCAAAATTCATATATTCACCTAATTATTTTTTAAAAATTCTAAGATTATATCAAAAATTTTTTTGTCTTGGCTTAGGAGAAGGAAATTTTCATTTTTTTCTATATATAAATTTTGATGAATTGCTAAAGCAGCTGCTGTATCAAAAATTCGTGTTTTTCCAAGAATTAATACAAAACTAAAATACGAAGCATAAGCAAGACTTAAGGCTGTTGCACCCAAAGAGCGAAATTTTAATTGATTTTTTGTTAAAAAATCGAGAAGTTCTGGATAAAGTGAAATTTTTTCAACTATACCTATTTTAGAAAATAGATTAGGTGTTAAGGGTGAGTATTTTGGATCGGAAAGATTGGATTTAAAAGCTTGTTTGTTATTAAAAGCAAAAATTTCTTGACTGACAAGATTGCAAACAAAAGCGCTTTTTGCCTGATCTTTTTCCATAAGAGCTATAGAAGTTCCATAAAATGGTATTTTAGAAACAAAATTTGAACTTCCATCCAAAGGATCAAGAATCATTTGTTTTGGGCTAGCTTTTCCGATCAATCCGCTTTCTTCAGAAAAAATTTGTCCAAAACAACTAAGATATTTTATGAAAATTTGTTCACATTTTAAGTCAAGCTCATAGCCTTGATTTTTATCATAGCCTAATTTAGAGCAAAGTTTAAGATCATTTTGTGGGATATTGTTTAGATACTTGCGTATTTGCAAATTTGCATTCAAGCAAGCATCTAAAAATTCTTTCATTAAAAGCGTGTTCCAAGATTAAATTCAAAACTATTAGTATCATCACCTTTTTTATCATTAAGAGGTTTGGCAAATACAAGTTGTAAAGGTCCAATAGGTGTAATCCATTCAATGCCTATACCTGTACTCATTCTTTTTATTTCATCTAAATTTTTACGCCCTATCATACCATAATCAAAAAACACGCTACCACGAAGTTTGATTCTATCAATCAAAGGAAAACTAAGTTCTACGGAATTGGCAAAAGCTATGGTTCCGCCTATTTCATCTCCCCATTGATTTTTAGGACTTACTGTTCTGCTTTCAAAACCGCGTATCGATCTAATACCACCTAAATAAATTCTTTGGTTAATTGGTAAATAACCTTCATCCCATACTTTATAAAAACTCGCTTTATAGCGATAAATAAGATCATATCCTATATAGTCTTGCAAACCTTGATAAAAGTTAAATTTAGAGCTTGATGAAATAAATTCTTGATCTCCGCCAAGTCCAGCGTATTCTAAACTAGTTGAAGCAATGATACCTGATCGTGGCAGATAATAATCATCTGTATTGTTAAAGGTGATTGCTGGAGTTATAGAGCTTTTAATACTTTTGCCAAGTTCATATCCTGTTCTTAAAAGAGTTGGACTTAAGTGATATATATCGCTTTGTTCAAGATTATAAGTTAAGCTTACATTATAGTATCTTGCAAATTGGCGTCCAACTGTTATATCAAAGCCGTAATTTTTTTCTGAATAATTATCCCATTCATAGTCATTTGAATAAAGTGTTCCACCCAGACTATATTGACTATCAAGAACGCGTGGATTTACGAGACTAATCCTTCCCGATAAAGTATCATCGCTTTTATCTACGCTTACAGAGCTTTTTATTCCTGAACCAAAGATATTTGTATCCGATAAAGAAGCGTTAAGCAAAATACCATCGCTTGATCCATAGCCAATGCCTCCAGAAATAGCTCCTGTAGAAGCTTCTTTAACATCAACAATCAAATCAATATGTGTATCATCAACTTTTTCTTCTTTGATATTTACATCGTCAAAATAAGAAGTTCTTTTTAAAGCATTTTTTGACTCGCTTAAGTCTGTTCTATTGTATAAATTACCTTCTGTTATATATAATTCTCGGCGTATGACGCGATCTACGGTGCGTGAATTTCCTGAAATAATAACATTTCTTATATAAACTTTATCGTGAGGGATTACTTTAAATACAACGGTGGCTTCTTGAGTTTGATCATTTTTTTGAATATCAGGATAGACTTCTACAAACGCATAACCCAAATCAGCACTTTGTGTTTCTATGGTTTTAACATCTTTTCTAATGTCTTCGATATTGATAGTTTTGCCAGCGCTTGATCTTAAATCTTTTACGGTTTGTGCATTTTGTTTATCATCAAATAAAGGATTTTCTATGCTTATACTTTTAATTTTATAAGGCTTTCCTTCTTTGATAAAATAAGTCAAATTTGCTTGATAAGTATCTGTGTAGGTTTTAAGATAAGGGGAGGATACTTGAACATCTAAATATCCTTTTTTCATATATTCATCAGCAATTCTTGAACTATCGTTACTAAGTTCAAAAACTTTTAATTTTCCATCATTGCGTCCCCACATCCATCCCATAAATTCTTTTTCTTTGTTAACAACAGCAGGTTCTATATCAGAATATGAAAATTTCTTGGCTCCACTTAAATGAACATTATCAATAATGATATTTTCGCCACGATTTACTATAAATTCAAGCTCTAGTCCATCAGTATTTTCTAAAGTCTTTTTTTTGTATTCTACAATAGTATCAAAATAACTTTTTGCTTCATAATAAGCTTTAATGCGTTCAATAGCTTCTTTTATACTTCCTTCATCAAGTAGTGTACCTCTTTTAATCCCTAAAATACTTTCAACTTGTTTTCTATCATTGGAAGCTATACCTGTTATACTAACCTTTGCTATAGTTGGTTTTTCAGTAACTATAATTTCCAAAATTCCATTGTTGTTTTCTACTGCAATATTTTCGAAATAATTTTGTTTATAAAGATTAAGAATAGCAGTGTTGATTTTTGCAGGATTTATTTCCTCGCCTATTTTAAGCCCCGCGATATTTATAGCGCTTGTGTTCGATAAATGATTTAATCCGATAAATTTAATATCTTTAATGGTTGCTGCATTGGCCATAGCAACTAAAGCACAAATACTAATAAGATGTTTTTTCATTGATTTTTTACCTAAAGCTTTATTAAAAGCTGTATAATAGCAAAAAAAATTTAACAAAAAAACTAAGGTAGAAAGTATGAAAATAGCAATTATAGGGCTTGGGCTTATGGGTGGATCTTTAGGGCTTTGTTTGAAAGAAAATAAGCTTATTTCTTGTGTTTATGGTATGGATTTAAGCAAAGAAAATGAAAAAGATGCCCTGCAATTAGGTCTTATTCATGAGCTTATAGAATTTAAAGATTTAGCTTTATGTGATATGATTTTTGTCGCAACTCCTGTTGATGCTATTATAGAAATTTTGCAAAAGTTAGTTGATTTGCCTTCTAATGTAACAATTATAGAGCTTGGAAGTACAAAAAGAAAAATTATAGAAAGTTTGCCTAAGAATTTAATCAAACAAACTCTTTTTGCTCATCCTATGACAGGAACTGAAAATTCAGGTCCAAAAGCAGCTTTTAAAGAGCTTTATAAAGATGCAGTTTGTGTTCTTTGTGATAGTGAAATAGCTGATGATTTACATCAAAAAAGAGCGGTAGAAATTTTTTCTCATTTAGGGATGAAAATTGTTTTTATGGATAGTAAAGCCCATGATCATCATGCTGCTATTATTTCTCATTTGCCTCATGTTATAAGTTTTTCTTTGGCAAATTTTGTAATGAAGGAAGAAGATAAAAGAAATATTGTTCATTTAGCCGGAGGATCTTTTAAAGGTATGAGCAGAATTGCCAAATCATCGCCACAAATGTGGGAAAGTATTTTTTTACAAAATAAAGATAACTTATTAAGTTCTATTGATTTTTTTCAACAAGAATTAGAGAGATGTAAACAAATGATACAATTAGACAAAAACGATGAATTAAGAGAATGGATGAAACAGGCTAATACCCTAAGAGAAATTTTATAAATTTGCTAGATATTTACTGAAAATATAATAGAATTTATATTAAAAGCAACAAAAACATTGAAAATTTTTAAGGAAGGTTATGGCAAAAAGAAAAGGCAAAACTTATTTATCTGTTTTAATTTTAGTTTTAATAGCAATTTTGATTTTTTTTATTTCAAGATTAAGTATTTTTGAAAAAAATCCTCCTCAAATTTTAATGCCAGATGTTGTATATACTGATCTTAAAAAGCCTATTTTAGTGCATGTTAAAGATGATGAAAGTTCTATCAAAAACGTACAAATTATATTGCATAAAGACGACAATACTAGTGCAATGGTTATAGCAGATGAAAAGATTTCTAATTTAAAAGATATTACCTTACAAGTTGCTTTGCCAAAATTTGGTTACAAAGAAAATGTAAAATCTTTTGTTTTGGAGGTGATAGCTAAAGATTCTAGTTTTTGGAATTTTTTTAGTGGCAATGAAGCAAGAAAACAAATTGCGGTATTAGTAGATAATACGGCTCCAAAAATCAATATCATAAGCAATTCTTACCAAATCGAGCAAGGTGGTGCTGGGGCAGTTGTTTTTAAGGCTGATGATGCTAATTTAGATAAGGTGTATATAGAAACAAATAAAGGTAAAATCTTTAAAGCCACACCTTATGTAAAAGAAGGATATTATGCGGCTTTGATTGCTTGGGATGCAAGAGATGAGGAATTTCGTGCATTTGTTATCGCTACGGATAAAGCAGGCAATATTTCAAAAGAACGTATAAGGTATTATTTTGTTAATCGTAAATATCGTGTTTCAAATATCAATCTAACGGATAAATTTTTAGATGGAAAGATTGAGAATTTAGCAAATCAGTACGCTCCAAAAGATAATAATCTCAATCGTTATGAAAAATTTAAGTTTGTCAATGAAACTTTAAGAAATAGCAATGAAAAACTTATCCATGAAATCACTTCAAAAGTACCTGAGGAAAAAATTGATAATTTTGATTTGAATTTATTTTTACCTCTTAAAAATGGTATGAAAGTAGCGGATTTTGCTGATCATAGGTATTATTCTTATAATGGGCAATTTGTGAGTGATTCTTATCATATGGGGCTTGATCTAGCAAGCGTAGCACAAGCTCCTATCATAAGTAATAACGCAGGCAAGGTTGTTTTTGCTGCTGAAAATGGAATTTATGGTTTAAATTTAATTGTTTATCATGGTTTTGGAGTATATAGTCTTTATGGGCACTGTTCTTCTAAAAATGTTGATTTAGATGAAATGATTAATAAACAAAGCATTATAGGCAAAACAGGAACAAGTGGTTTAGCCTTAGGTGATCATTTGCATTTTGGAGTTTTGGTTCAAGGGGTTGAAACGCGTCCTGAACAATGGCAAGATAAAAAATGGATAGAAAATAATATTTACAATGTTTTAAATGATGGTAAAAAGATAATTTTAGGAAAAAATTAATGAAACAATTAACTTTAGCAAAAACTGTCAAAGGCGTAGGTATAGGACTTCATAAGGGTGAACCCATAGAAATTACTTTAGAGCCTTTAGAAGCAAATAGTGGTATAGTATTTTTTAGAAGTGATCTTAATGCAAGCTATAAGGCAAGTCCTGAAAATGTGATCAATACTCAAATGGCAACTGTTTTAGGAGATGAAAGAGGGTTTATTTCTACAATAGAGCATTTAATGAGTGCGATTAATGCTTATGGAATCGATAATGTACGCATAGTTTTAAATGCAAATGAAGCTCCTGTTATGGATGGATCAAGTATTAGTTTTTGTATGATGCTTGATGAAGCAGGGGTAAAAGAACTTGATGCGCCTAAAAAAATTATGGTAATTAAAAAGCCTATAGAAGTAAGAGATGGTAATAAATTTGTGCGTTTAACTCCTACTAAAGAACCCCGTATTAATTACACAATTAAATTTGACAATGCTGTTATAGGTGAACAAAGTTACAATTTTGAATTCAGCAAAAAAAATTATATAGAAAACATAGCAAGAGCTAGAACTTTTGGTTTTTTAAAAGATGTTCAAGCTCTTAGGAGTATGAATTTAGCACTAGGTGGAAGTTTAGAAAATACTATAGTGGTAGATGAAAATCGTATTTTAAATCCTGAAGGTTTGCGTTTCAAAGATGAGTTTGTAAGACATAAAATTTTAGATGCAATTGGAGATTTAACCTTACTTGGATATCGTGTTTTTGGGGATTATACTTCATATGCTGGGAGTCATCATTTAAATCATTTACTTACTAAAGAAGTTTTAAAAGATAAAGATGCTTATGAAATTGTAAGCCTTGAAAAAACAACCCAAAAAGCTTATGAAAAGGTATTTGCATAAAAACTTCTCTTTTACTTAATACTTTATCTAAGCCTTTAATGATCGGAATTTATCAAGATGATAAACTTATAAAAACTTATAAAAGTGAAGAAAAAGCAAGCGAATTTTTACCAAAAATTTTAGATGAATTGCTTAAAGAATATGATTTTACAAGTTTAATCTATGCTAATGGTCCAGGTTCTTATATGGGGATTAAAATTTCTTATGTAAGTTTGAGTACTTTAAGTATAGTAAAAAATATTCCTTTATTTGCGGTGAGTGCTTTTGAATTAAATGGCTATAAACCCATAAGTGCAAATAAAAATTTTTGTTTTGTATATAAGGAAGGTGAAATTTGTTTAGAGCAAAATATCCCAGCAGAGTTTTTTTTACCAAAAAATTTACAAGAGCTTAAACTAAATAATGATAATCTTCCCTTTTATTTTTTAGATGCAATTTAGGATGAAATTTGAAAATTTTAGTTCCAGCTACGAGTGCGAATTTAGGGCCAGGTTTTGATTGTTTAGGACTTAGTTTAAAGCTTTTTAATGAAACTCAAATCCAAAAATCAGGTGTTTTTAGCATTAGTATTGGAGGCGAGGGAAGTGATAATATTTTTCTTAAAAAAAACAATATATTTGTAAATATTTTTTATGAAATTTATGAAAAACTAAGCGGAAAAAAAGATAATTTTCGTTTTATTTTTCAAAATAACATTCCTCTTTCAAGAGGATTAGGAAGCTCTTCAGCTGTGATTGTTGGAGCTATTGCCAGTGCTTATTATATGAGTGGATTTAAGGTAGAAAAAGAACGTATTTTAGATGAAGCTTTAATTTATGAAAACCATCCAGATAATATCGCTCCAGCTACTCTTGGTGGTTTTGTGTGTTCTTTGGTTGAAAAAAATAAAGTTTATAGTATCAAAAAAGAGATTGATAAAGATTTAGCTGCTGTGGTTGTGATCCCAAATTTGGCAATGAGCACGGAACAATCACGCCAAGCTTTGGCCAAAAATTTAAGTTTTAATGATGCGGTTTTTAACCTTTCTCATGCTTCATTTTTAACCGCTTGTTTTTTGGAGAAAAAATATGAATTTTTAAAATTTGCAAGTCAAGATAAGCTCCATGAAATCAATCGTATGAAAAACTTACCCGAGCTTTTTGAAGTGCAAAAATTTGCCTTAGAAAATAAAGCTTTAATGAGCACACTTTCAGGTTCGGGATCGAGCTTTTTTTCTTTAGCTTTTAAAGATGACGCTTTAGCTTTGGCAAAGAAAATACAAACAAAATTTAAAGATTTTCGTGTGCAATATTTAGAATTTGATGATAATGGCTTTGAAATTTGCTAAAAAATATAAAAAAAAGATATAATTTTGAAAAAACATATACCAATTAGAATGTGCATAGTGTGTAAAAACCGCTTTGAGCAAAATATGTTATTTAGATTTAAAGTTGTTTTGGGAGATATTGTGCCTAAAGCAGAACATGGAAGAAGCGGATATTTATGTCAAAATTGTATTGAGAGAGAAGATAAAGTCTTACAAAAAGCATTTTCTAAAATATGTAAAAATTTAAATACTAAAATTACTCAGCAAGGACTTAAGGAGATATTTTTAAATGGCAAAGATTAGAATTCATGAAATCGCAAAAGAATTAGGTTATGATAGTAAGGAAATTATTGAAAAGGCAAATGAATTAGGACTTGGAATTAAAACAGCATCAAATGCTGTAGAACCTGAGATTGCGGCAGCTATTTATGAGTATATACAAACAAGAGAAATTCCAGAAGCTTTTAAGAAAAATATCAAAACTCCTACAGCAAAAAAGCCTAAAAAAGAAAATATAAAAGAACAAGAAAAGCTAAATGAATCTGAAAAAAAAGAACCTAAAAAAGAAGAAAAGCTTAAACAAGAAGTTAAAAAAGAAGAATTAAAAATTGAAAAAGAAAATGCAAAAGAGGAAGAAAAACAAGAAATTATTGATGCTCATAAGCCACAAAGCCTTGCTAGTGCAACTTTAGCCAAAAGACGCGGACTTGTTATTGTTAAAAAGAAAAAAGACGAAGAAGAAATTCAAGTTAAAAAAGAAGAAGTAAAAAATTCAAATGATATATCTATCAATAATGAAGAGCGCTTAAGTTTAAAAACTATGTTTTCAAATGCTGATGAGAGTTTAAAGAAAAAGAAAAAAGAAAAAAAATCTTTTGTTGCGAGTAAAAAAGAAAGTACCGAAAAAATGAATTTTTTAGATGAACATGATTTTGGTGATATTTCTTTAGATGATGAAGATGAGGTAGTATTACCTGATTTTAGTGTAAAAGAACAAGAAAAACCACAAAATATCAATAAAAAACAACCTAATTTTATAAGACAAGCTGTTGGAAATTCTGCGGGTTTTGGGCTTGAAGGTGGAATTCAAAGAAGAAGTCGTAAAAAACCATCTAAAAAGATTGAAAAAAAGGAAGTAGAAGAAGTAGGTAGCGTTGCTATTTCTAAAGAAATTCGTGTGTATGAATTCGCTGATAAGATAGGAAAAAGCACTAGTGAAGTGATTTCAAAACTTTTCATGCTTGGAATGATGACAACAAAAAATGATTTCTTAGATGAAGATGCGATTGAAATTTTGGCTGCTGAATTTGGTATAGAGATCAATATCATTAACGAGGCTGATGAGTTTGATTATGTAAAAGACTATGAAGAAGAGACTGATGAAAAAGATTTAGTGACTAGAGCACCTGTGATTACCATCATGGGGCATGTTGATCATGGTAAAACTTCTTTGTTAGATTATATTAGAAAATCACGCGTTGCAAGTGGTGAAGCAGGGGGTATTACTCAGCACGTGGGTGCTTATATGGTAGAAAAAAATGGACGTAAAATTACTTTTATTGATACTCCAGGTCACGAAGCTTTTACTGCTATGCGTGCAAGGGGTGCAAGTATCACTGATATTGTAATCATCGTTGTAGCCGCAGATGATGGGGTAAAACCACAAACTAAAGAAGCGATAAATCATGCTAAAGCAGCAGGTGTGCCTATTATTATTGCTATTAATAAAATGGATAAAGAAGCAGCAAATCCCGATATGGTAAAAACTCAACTCGCAGAAATGGAAATCATGCCAGTAGAATGGGGCGGATCTTATGAATTTGTAGGAGTTTCGGCTAAAACAGGAATGGGGATTGAAGATTTGCTTGAAATCGTGCTTTTACAAGCTGATATTTTAGAGCTTAAAGCCAATCCAAAAAGCTTTGCTAAAGCAAGTATTATAGAAAGTTCTGTGCAAAAAGGGCGTGGTGCGGTAGCTACTATTATCGTGCAAAATGGAACACTTACTGTAGGAAGTACTGTGGTTGCAGGCGAGGCTTATGGAAAAGTGCGTGCGATGAGCGATGATCAAGGTAAAGCTTTAAAAGAAATCAAACCAGGTGAATGTGGGGTTATCGTAGGACTTAGTGAAGTAGCAGATGCAGGTGAAATTTTAATTGCAGTAAAAACAGATAAAGAAGCAAGAGAATACGCTAATAAACGCCACGAATACAACCGCCAAAAAGAACTTAGCAAATCCACTAAAGTTAGCATTGATGAGCTTGGAGCTAAGATCAAAGAAGGTAATCTAAAAGCCTTGCCTGTTATTTTAAAAGCTGATGTGCAAGGATCTTTAGAAGCCTTAAAAGCAAGTTTAGAAAAACTTAGAAATGATGAGATTAAAGTGAATATCATTCATAGTGGGGTAGGAGGAATCACGCAAAGTGATATAGAGCTTGCAAGTGCGAGTGAAAACTCTATAGTACTAGGTTTTAACATACGCCCAACAGGGGAAGTTAAAGAGCGTGCTAAAGATAAAGGCGTAGAAATTAAAACCTATAATGTGATTTATAATCTTTTAGATGATGTAAAAGCCTTGCTTGGTGGTATGATGAGCCCGATTATTTCTGAAGAGCAATTAGGACAAGCAGAGATTAGACAAGTGATCAATGTGCCAAAAATCGGACAAATCGCAGGTTGTATGGTAACTGAAGGGGTGATTAATCGTGGAGCCAAAATTCGCCTTATCCGTGATGGAGTTGTGGTTTATGAAGGAAATGTAAGTTCGCTTAAACGCTTTAAAGATGATGCTAAAGAAGTGGCAAAAGGCTATGAGTGTGGCGTAGGTATAGAAGGGTGCGATGATATGAGAGTGGGTGATTATATAGAAAGCTATAAAGAAGTAGAGGAACAAGCAAGTCTATGAACCCAAGTGAGATTAAAAAACTACGCACTGAAAGTATCTTAAAAGAGCTAATCCCTGAAGCTTTAGCAAATTTAGATGATGAAAATTTGAAAAATTTGTGTGTAGTGGATGTAGAGTGTAAAAAAGGCAGATATGATGCTTTTGTGTATCTTGATAAGATGTTTTTTAATGTTCATGAGCAAGAAAAAATTTTATCTTCTTTAAAAAAGGCAAGTAGAGCTTTGCAAAATTACTGCATGAGTGAGCAGGGTTGGTATAGGTGTCCGAATTTTCATTTTAAATTTGATGATAGGCTTGAGTATCAAAACCATATGGATGCACTTTTTGAAAAAATAAAAAAGGATAAAAATGAATCTTGAAGCCCTTTGCAAAGAAGCAGGACTTAGTTTTTATGATGATGAGCTAGTAAGTGAAAATGGCAGAAAAATTTATAGAATTTATGTGCAAAAAGAAGGCGGGGTAAATCTTGATGATTGTGCAAGGCTTAGTGAAATTTTATCGCCTATTTTTGATGTAGAACCACCTGTGAGTGGGGAGTATTTTTTAGAAGTATCAAGCTGTGGGCTTGAGAGAAAACTTAGCAAAATCGAGCATTTTGCAAAAAGCATTAACGAGCTTGTAAAAATCACAACCAATGAAAAAGAAAAAATCGAGGCAAAAATCATCGCTGTAGATGATGAAAATATCACTTTAGAAAATTTAAAAACCCAAGAAAAAACTACTATAAATTTTAGCAGTATAAGAAAAGCTAAAACTTTTGTTATATGGTAAATTTAAGTTAAATATTAATATAATTTAATTATTTTTTATAAAAAACAAAAATCAAGGATGTTAAATGACAAAAATATTTTCTGAAAATAACAAGAAAGAAATCCAAGATATTTTTAAAAAAATGATTGATTTGGCAATGAAATTTTACAATGATCGCAATTCTACTTTCAAGGACGACATAGAAGATATTCAAAATTTTTTTGAAAGCTATGAGTGGAAATTATATACTGGATTGCAAACACTCCAAAAGGATGAATATAAAGGGTTTGCATTATATAAAGAAATTGAAGAAGAAGAGTATATAAAGTTTAAAAAAGGTAGATCTGCTTGGCATGGTATTTATATATGGTTTGGAGTGTCAAGGGATGATATTTATATGCGCATAGTTACCAAAGAAGAAGAGAAGTGTAATGCATTGCTTAAAATACAAAAAGACAATATACTCGATTATAAATTAGAAGAAAAGATTGATAAATTTGAAGAAATAAAGGATAGGTTATTTGATGTATTTTTATACTTATCAAACTATATAAATAATTTATCTAAAGATGATTTTAAAATTATAAAGGACTATAATATGATGAAGAACAATACGCCTTTAAATCAAATTCTTTATGGGTCTCCAGGGACAGGAAAAACTTATCATACTATAGATAAAGCTTTAGAAATTTTAGGTGAAAATTTAGAAAGTAGAGATGAGAAAAAAGCTAAATTTGATGAGTATGTAAAAAATGGACAAATAGTTTTTACTACTTTTCATCAAAGCTATGGATATGAAGAATTTGTAGAAGGTATAAAGCCTCGCATAGATAGCAAAGAAAATTCTAAAGAAATAGAATATGAAATAAAAGATGGAATTTTTAAAGAACTTTGCGAAAAAGCTTTGGATAATTATGAGAATAGTATCTTAAATGCAGATGAGTTGAATAAAAAAATAGAATTAAAAGAAAAGGTTGAAAATTTTTTAAATTGGCTTTTGGAAACAAATGAGCCTATTGGTAAAACAAAGGGTGGAAATTTCTTTGTTGTTGAAATTGATAATAAAACAATTGTGATTTATAGTGAAGGCGTAGAGAGATTCGATGGAATTTTTAATTTAAATTTATCTATATTTATGGAATTATTAAAATGCAAAGATGAATTTAACAATGCTACTGAAATGTTTAAAAAGGTATTTAATAGAGATTATGCTGATAGAACTCATACTTATTACTTTAATTTAGTGAAAAAATTTAAAGCATATGAAGAAAAACAATTAACCGCAAAGATTGAAAATAATAAAAACAATGATAATTCTTTAAAACCTTATATAATCATCATAGATGAGATTAATCGCGGTAATCTGAGTAAGATTTTTGGTGAGCTTATAACCTTGATAGAACCTAGTAAAAGGATAGGTGAAAAAGAAGAGTTAAAAGTGACTTTGCCTTATAGCGGTGAAAAATTTGGAGTGCCTAAAAATGTTTATATCATAGGCACTATGAATACAGCCGATAGAAGCATAACTTCTCTTGATACAGCTTTGCGAAGACGCTTTGAATTTATTGAGATGATGCCTGATGTGAGCAAATTATCTATAGATTGTGAAGGTATTAATTTACAAGAATTATTAAAAGCTATAAACACTCGTATAGAATATTTACTAGATAGAGAAAAAACCATAGGACACGCATTTTTTATAAGTGTTGAAAATTTAGAAAGTTTAAAAAAGGTTTTTAAAAATAGAATCATCCCACTTTTGCAAGAGTATTTTTACAATGACTATGCTTTGATTGATGCGGTTTTAAATAAAAATGGTATGTTGGAAATTAGTGTTGAAAATAAAGATTATTTAAAAAATATGACAGAATTTATAGAAAGCGATAAGATTGTTTATAAATTTAGTGATAGTAATAATTGGAATAAAGATACTTTTATAAAAATATATAAATAATGAAAACAAGTAATACTTTTTCTATCATCGAACACCAAGCTTTTTCTAAAGAAGATTTAAAAGAAATTTTCAAAGAAAAGGCCGAAGGGTTTTATAAAGAGCTAGAAGACTTTGCAAAAAATAATGAAAATCTTCTAGGCTTTAAAAACAAAAATTCCTTAAAAGCTAAAAATTATGTCGGCATTATACAGACTAAAAGCGGGGTTTTGGAGATTTTGCCAAAATGCACGAATTTAGATAGTTATAAAAAAGAAGATAGTTCTTCAAATCATGATAAAGAAAAACTAAGAAGATGTTATGAATTAGACAATATTTCTAAAAATAATGATTTTTATGAAAAAGATTTTAAATTTAATCCTAAAAATCTTTTGATAAATATGCTAAAAACCTTAAAAAACTCCCCCTTTAAAAAATCACAAATTTCATCTTTGCAAAGTTCTAAAATTCCTTTATTTGAAGTGTTTATCACTATGTTTTTAGATGAATTTGATAGCGTGTATAAAAAAGGCTTGATGAGATCTTATCTAAGTTGCGAAGAAAATAGGGCTTTTTTGAAGGGAAAATTACTATTTAACGAGCATATCAAGCAAAATTTAATACACAAAGAAAGATTTTTTACAAGCAATGATGAGTTTGTTTTAGATATAGCACCCAATCGTTTGATAAAATCAACGCTAAATTTTTTAAAATCAAAAACAAGTTTGAATAAATTTAGACTTATAAAAGCCATGCAAATGCTTGATGAGGTAGAATTTTCTAAAAATTATGAAAAAGATTTTAGTTATAAAATTTCAAGACATTTTGATTATTATGAAAGCTTGCTTTTGTGGTGTAAAATTTTCTTAAAAAATGAAAGTTTTATGCCTTATCATGGTAAAAATGAAGCTTTTGCTTTGCTTTTTCCTATGGAGAAAATTTTTGAAGATTATGTAGCTTATATGTTAAAAAAAGTAAATCCAGCTCAAGATATTAAAGTCCAAAACGATGGAAAGTATTTAATCTCAAAAAATGATGAAAAATGTTTCATGTTAAAGCCTGATTTATATATAGAAAATAAAATGATCCTAGATACCAAATGGAAAATTCCAAATGATAGTGAAGATGAGAAAAAACAGGGTATAGCACAAAGCGATTTGTATCAAATGTTTGCTTATGCTTGCAAATTTAAAATTTATGATATTAAACTTGTGTATCCTTTATGTGAAAAAACTCAAGATTTACAAAGAAAAATCGCAGAAAAATTTTTTGTTTTTAAGGCAAGCGAACATTTGTATTTTAAAGAACAAGGGCAAAAAGATATAAAAGTGCAAGTGTTTTTCGCACCCTTACCTTTTTAAAAATTTGCCTATCAAATGCACTAAAAAACCAAAGCAAGCTACAGCTATGATGCAAGCACCGCTTGAGAGATTAAGATAATAACTAAGTATAAGTCCTAAAACACAAAAAATCATACTTAAAAAACTTGCCAAAATCATGATAAAGCCAAGTCTTTTAGTAAAATTTTCAGCAATAAAGCTTGGGATACTAAGTAAAGCCACAACTAAAATAAGTCCTACAAGGCGTATGGAAATAACTATGCAAAAAGCCATAAGGGCGATTAAAAGATAATGAAAAAAACTTGTATTGATACCACGAACTTTTGCAAATTCCGCATCAAAGCTTAATGCTTCAAATTGTCTATAAAATAAAAAAATCAAAAGCACTACTACGCCATCAACCAAAGCCATAAGCCATAAATCTTGTGTTCCTACAGCTAAAATACTTCCAAAAAGATAAGCCATTAAATCTGTGTTATAACTAGGGCTTAAATCGATTAAAATAATCCCAACAGCCATTCCAAAAGCCCAGATTACAGCGATAATGCTATCACTTCTGTGTTCATAGCGTTTAGCTAAAAAAGCTACTAAAAAAGCCAAAAATAAAGTAAATATTCCCGTGCTTAATAAAATAGGCAAAGAGAAATAAAAAGCTATACCTATACCACCAAAAGCCCCATGTGTTATACCTCCAGCCATAGAAAAAAGGCGATTTATCATCACCAAAGTGCCTATGATCCCACAAGCTATACTGACTAAAATCGCTCCTAGTAAAGCGTTTTGAAAAAAAGTGAAATTTAAAATTTCAAGCATTATTTTCCTTTGAAAATTTTAAACAAAAATTTTCTTTTTTAAATTCTGTTTTTTTCAAATTTCTTCTTGTAAATTCTTGTTCGCATAGTTTTTTACTATCGCAATTTTCTTCATCGCAAAAACAAGTATTTAAACTCATTTCTACATCACAAAAATGAGAGTGGTTTTCGTATAAATGTTTTAAAAATGAACTTTTTTCTTTTTCTTTAGTGTTGGTATGTAAGAAAAGTTTTTTGTTTAAATGTGCAATTTTATCGCTATAAGCTAATACAAGGTTGATATCGTGACAAATGAGTAAAATTCCCATGCCTTTTTGGTGCAAAGAGCTTAGAAGTTCAAAAATTTGTATAGCAGACTTGTTATCAACGCTTGCGGTAGGTTCATCTAAAATAAGCATCTTACATTCACTAGCTAAGGCTCTTGCGATAAAAACACGTTGTCTTTGTCCTCCGCTTAGAGAATCAATTGTTTTGTTCCAAAATTTTTCCATTCCTACACTTTTTAAAGCTTGCATAGCTTTTTCTTTATCTTTTTTCTCATAAAAACCAAAAATTTTTTTACTTACAAGTCCCATAAGAACGATTTCAAGTACTCTTGGACAAAAATTAGGATTGGCTAGAGTGTGTTGAGGAACATAGCCTATTTCTTTTCTTTGAAGAGCTTTGAAATGGATTTCATTTTTGGATTTTAAAAGTCCTAAGATAAGTTTTACGAGTGTTGATTTTCCTGCACCATTTGGACCTATGATAGAGAGAAAGTCTTTATTGTCATAGCTAAGATTGATGTTTTTTAAGATGATTTCATTATCATAAGCGTAGTTTAGATTAGAAATTTCAAAAAAAAGCATCAAAAAACCTGATTATAAATTATGAGAAAAGGCATCAGCAGTTTTTAAAAGCTCATTTTCCCAATCATAAGATAAATGATCTATTTTGTAAATTTTTGCATCACATTCTTTAGCAAGTGTTTTTGCTGCATTTTCAGGGAAACCATTTTGAACAAAAATGACTTTTAAATTTTTATCTTTCATTAGAGTGATAAGTTTTTGCAAATCTTTACTTTTTGGTTCCTTACCTAAAATTTCTACAGGAATTTGCGTAAGATTATAGCGTTTTGCAAAATATGTCCAAGAAGGATGATAAACTACAAATTCTCTATTTTTTAATTTTTCTAATTTTGAGGCAATTTGTAAATTTAAACTATCTAATTCTGCTAAAAATTTATCTAAATTTTCTTTATATAAATTTTCATTTTGTGGATATTTTTGAATCAAGGTGTCATAAATATTTAAAGCCATAGTTTGGACTAAAATAGGATCTAGCCAAGTATGAGGATCAAAATGCTCATGTTCGTGGTGTTCATGCCCATGAGAGTGTTCGTGTGTATCATGAGTTTGAATCAAAGCTATGTTTTTTTGCATATTTACAACTTGAAGTTTTGAAAAATTTTGTTTAAATTTATCCGTAAAAACTTTTTCAAATTCTAAGCCTATAGTGAAATAAATATCACTTTTTTCAAGTTTTTTCATAGTACTTGGTTTAAATTCAAAATTATGCTCATTGCTATTTGGGGGCAAAATAACATTGACATCTAGAGTATTTGCAGCTATTTTTTTAATAAAAAATGCTTGAGGTGCTATACTGACACTAACTAAATTGCTACTAGTATTTTGTTCTTGCTCTAAATTTTTAGCTTGTGTGAAAGTATAAAATATCCCTAAAGATAAGATAAATAATAGAATTTTTTTCAAAATATTTCCTTCGATATAAATTTTTTAAATTATAACGATATTAAGCTTAATACATATGAATTTTCGAAGCGATATTTATTTAAATAAAAATAATAAATATAAATTAATTTAATATTTATTAAATAAAATTTTTTATCACTTTTATATTTAAGTAAAAATTTAGATTTTTTAATTTATAATTCTTAAAAAAATTAATTCAATTTAAAAGGAAAAAATATGAATAATATCAAAATAAAACTTTCCCTCATTGCAAATTCAATTACAATTTTTGCTTTAAGTATTTTGAGCATCATTAGCTTTTACTTTACAAAAGATTCTTTGTATCAAAGTACGCTTTATACTCAAACAGAACTTCTTAAAGCAACACAAATTTCTATAGAGGATTTTAGATCCAGAAATATATCTTTACTTAATACTCTTGAAAAAGATATATTAAATTTACCCTATGAAGCACTAAATTCTCAAGATAACATAGTTAATAATGTAGGGGTCATATTAAAATACTACCGCAATAGTGGAAATTTGCTTGCTGTTTATATTGGTTTAGATAATGGTGAAAATATCATGAGTAGTGATCTAAGCGAGAAAAAAAATACTAATATAACTATAAATGGAAAAGCCAACAACTATAATGCAACTACTAGGGAATGGTATAAAGGAGCTAGAAATAGTAATCAAATCTATATAACCCCAGCTTATATTGATGCTTTTACTAATGAATACTGCATTACTTACTCTAAAGCTCTTTATAAGGATGGTAAATTTATTGGTGTTTTAGGAATTGATGTTTTATTAACTAGTTTACAAGATCAAATCGCTAGAACTCCAGGCAATACCTTTGCTTTTGATAATAAAGATAAAATATTTGCAGCAACCAAC
>JFBN01012058.1_pt1 | contig 62582 bp, 45 predicted proteins | sample 768741 | NCBI WGS metagenome assembly JFBN01 (sample SAMN01983846, study PRJNA193217) | chicken gut metagenome | biome: terrestrial biome; isolation source: ceca of Broiler chicken | host: Gallus gallus | place: United Kingdom: England | collected 2010-09-07
GGCCCGACCGTTTGGATTTTATTTTACTCTAAGTTGACGCTAAGACCGAGACCTCTCAACTCGTGCAGGAGCACGTTCAAAGACTCGGGGATACCGGGTGTAGGCATGGGCTCGCCCTTGACAATGGCCTCGTAGGCTTTGGAACGGCCTACAACGTCGTCCGACTTGATGGTCAGAATCTCTTGCAGCACGTGAGCGGCACCGAAGGCTTCGAGTGCCCAAACCTCCATCTCTCCGAAACGCTGACCACCGAACTGAGCTTTACCACCCAACGGCTGTTGCGTAATGAGCGAGTACGGACCGATTGAACGGGCGTGCATCTTGTCTTCGACCATGTGGCCCAGTTTCAACATGTAGATGACACCTACCGTGGCAGGTTGGTCGAAACGCTCGCCGGTGCCACCGTCGTAGAGGTAGGTCTTACCGTAGCGGGGAAGACCAGCCTTGTCGGTCCAGTCATTGAGGTCGTCGAGGCTAGCTCCGTCGAAGATAGGCGTAGCGAATTTCTCGCCCAGCTCGGCTCCGGCCCAACCCAGAACGGTTTCAAAAATCTGACCCAGGTTCATACGCGAAGGCACACCCAGCGGGTTCAGCACGATGTCGACGGGAGTTCCGTCGGCCAGGAACGGCATATCTTCCTGACGCACGATACGCGACACGATACCTTTGTTACCGTGACGACCGGCCATCTTGTCACCCACACTGATCTTACGCTTCTTGGCGATGTAGACTTTGGCCATTTGCACGATACCCGAGGGGAGTTCGTCACCGATAGAAATATCGAATTTCTTACGGCGCAACTCGGCATCATACTCTTTGTATTTCTTCAAGTAGTTGATGATGGTGGCACGAATCAACTCGTTCTTGGCAGCATCGGTCGTCCACTTGCTCACCTGTACGGTGGTATAGTCGATTTTATTGAGAGCAGCCTGGGTAAACTTGGTTCCCTTGGGAACGATGTCGGTACCCATGAAGTCTTTCACACCTTGCGAAACCTTACCCTGAGTGAGGACGAGCAGCTTGTCGATGAGAATGGCTTTCAAGCCGTTCATCTTCTCTTCATACTCTTCGTCGAGCTTGGGCAGAATGGCTTTGTCGCTCAGTTTCGATTTTTTCTTCTTGATGGCACGCGAGAAGAGGTTGGTACCGATAACCACACCTTTCAACGAGGGGGTAGCTTTCAACGAAGCATCTTTCACATCGCCGGCCTTGTCGCCAAAGATGGCGCGCAACAGCTTCTCTTCGGGCGAAGGATCCGACTCGCCTTTGGGGGTAATCTTACCAATCATGATGTCACCGGGGTTCACCTGAGCACCCACACGGATAATACCGCGTTCGTCGAGGTCCTTGGTGGCATCTTCGCTCACGTTGGGAATATCGGAGGTGAGCTCTTCCATACCGCGCTTGGTCTCACGCACTTCGAGCGAATATTCGTCGACGTGAACCGAGGTGAGGATATCTTCACGAACCATGCGCTCGTTCAGCACGATGGCGTCCTCGTAGTTGTAACCCTTCCAAGGCATGAAGGCCACTTTGAGGTTGCGGCCCAAAGCCAACTCGCCGTTCTCGGTCGAATAACCTTCGGTGAGAATGTCGCCGGCTTTCACACGGTCGCCCTTGTGGCAGATAGGACGCAGGTCAATCGTGGTGCTCTGGTTGGTCTTGCGGAATTTCGGGAGCTTATACTCTTTAACGGCATCTTCGAAACTTACAAACTCTTCGTCCTCGGTGCGGTCGTAGCGGATACGAATCACGGTGGCGTCGACAAACTCGACAACACCGGCACCTTCGGCCATAATCTGGGTGCGCGAGTCGCGTATCAGCTGGCCCTCGATACCGGTTCCTACGATAGGAGCCTCGGGACGCAGCAGAGGTACGGCCTGGCGCATCATGTTCGATCCCATCAATGCACGGTTGGCATCGTCGTGTTCGAGGAAGGGAATGAGCGATGCGGCAATCGAGGCGATTTGAGTAGGCGACACGTCCATCAGGTTCACCTGGTCGGGCGACACGATGGGGAAGTCGGCATCCAAACGGGCTTTTACCTTGTTGCGGATAAAGGTACCGTCGTCATTGAGCGGGGCATTACCCTGAGCGATAATCTGACCCTCTTCAACCTCGGCGGTCAGGTAGACAACACCTTCGGGCGAGAGGTCTACTTTTCCGTCTTTTACCTTACGGTACGGAGTTTCGATGAAACCTAAATCATTAATCTTGGCATATACGCACAACGACGAAATCAGACCGATGTTAGGACCCTCGGGCGTCTCGATAGGACACAGACGACCATAGTGGGTGTAGTGCACGTCGCGCACCTCGAAACCGGCACGCTCACGCGACAGACCGCCGGGACCCAGGGCCGACATACGGCGCTTGTGGGTAATCTCGGCCAACGGGTTGGTCTGGTCCATGAACTGCGACAAGGCATTGGTACCGAAGAAGGTGTTGATTACCGACGATATCGTCTTGGCGTTAATCAGGTCGATGGGGGTAAACACCTCGTTGTCGCGCACGTTCATACGCTCGCGAATGGTGCGGGCCATACGGGCCAACCCTACGCCGAACTGATTGTATAATTGCTCTCCTACGGTGCGCACACGACGGTTGCTCAGGTGGTCGATATCATCGACATCGGTCTTGGAGTTAATCAGTTCGATGAGATACTTGATAATCTCGATGATGTCCTCCTTGGTGAGCACCTTCACGTCGGGCGAGGTGGAGAGGTTTAATTTCTTGTTTATTCTGTAACGTCCTACTTCGCCCAAGTCGTAACGTTTCTCCGAGAAGAAGAGGTTGGTGATAACCTCGCGAGCACTGGCTTCGTCGGCCGGCTCGGCGTTACGCAACTGGCGATAGATATAGAGCACTGCCTCCTTCTCCGAGTTGCTGGAATCCTTTTGGAGGGTGTTGAAGATAATCGAATAATCCGAGGTGTTGCCGCCTTCCTTGTGCAGAAGGATATTCTGGACACCCGATTCGAGAATGTCGGCGATGTGCGACTCTTCCAGGACGGTTTCACGGGGAATGACGATTTCGGTACGTTCGATGGAAACAACCTCGCCCGTATCTTCATCGACAAAATCTTCTACCCACGACTTCACCACATTACCGGCCAGACGACGGCCGATAGCTTTTTTCAGGTTGGTCTTGGATACTTTGAGGTCTTCTGCCAGACCGAAGATTTCGAGAATATCCTTATCGGTCTCGAACCCAATGGCACGCAACAAGGTAGTCACGGGCAATTTTTTCTTCCGGTCGATATAGGCATACATTACGTTGTTGATGTCGGTAGCAAACTCGATCCAGGAACCGCGGAACGGAATGATACGGGCCGAATAAAGTTTCGTCCCGTTGGCGTGCGTACTCTGGCCGAAGAAGACTCCCGGCGAACGGTGCAGCTGCGATACCACTACCCGCTCGGCACCGTTGATGACAAACGTGCCTTTGGCCGTCATATAGGGAATCGGGCCCAAGTAAACGTCTTGGATTACCGTAGCGAAGTCCTCGTGATCGGGGTCGGTACAATAAAGTTTCAGCTTGGCCTTTAAGGGTACGCTGTATGTCAACCCTCTTTCCAGACACTCCTCAATCGTGTATCTGGGCGGGTCGATATAGTAGTCCAGGAATTCGAGGACAAAATTGTTGCGCGTATCAGCAATGGGAAAGTTCTCGGCAAATACCTTGAAAAGACCTTCGTTTTTTCTCTTTTCAGGCGGAGTGTCAAGTTGCAAAAAGTCTTGAAACGACTTCAACTGAACTTCAAGAAAATCCGGATAAGGCAGCGGATTTTTGATTGAAGCGAAATTTACGCGTGGTTTACCTATTGTAGAAGACATTTAAAAATGGATTAAGTGAACTTAATTAAAAATATATACACAAAAAGGTTAAGAATCACCGACTAAGATGATTCTTAACCAACCTATCTGATAATCAGATATATTATTTAAGTTCAACTTCTGCTCCAGCGTCTTCGAGTTGTTTTTTCAGAGCTTCAGCATCAGCTTTAGCAAGACCTTCCTTGATGTTGTTAGGAGCACCATCTACGAGGTCTTTGGCCTCTTTCAAACCAAGGCCGGTGAGTTCTTTCACCAATTTAACGATAGCCAGTTTGTTTGCACCAGCAGCTTTCAGAACTACATCGAACGATGTTTTTTCCTCAGCAGCAGCTCCGCCGGCAGCGGGAGCAGCGGCAACAGCAACAGCTGCAGCAGCAGGTTCAATACCATATTCGTCTTTCAAAATTTGAGCAAGTTCGTTTACTTCCTTTACGGTCAAGTTAACTAATTGTTCTGCAAAAGCTTTCAAATCTGCCATTTTTGTATGAATTAAATGTTATTATTCGTAATAATGTTTTTGTATAAAAAGTTATCTTTCTGATAGAGTCTGTAATACTCCATGGAGGGTCGAACCGCCTGACTGAAGAGCCGATACCACATTCTTGGCAGGAGACTGCAAGAGGGCGATAACGTCAGCAATAAGTTCGTTTTTGCTCTTGATGGCAACCAGCGTATCCAACTGATCGGCGCCGATATAGAAACCTTCTTCTACATAAGCGGCTTTCAAGACGAGGTCCTCAGAGGTTTTTCTGAATTCCTTGATCAGTTTGGCCGGAGCGTTACCTACATTCGAGAAGAACATTGTTGTAGAACCCTTCAACGAGCTGTACAGCGGCGTGTAGTCGGCATCGAGACCTTCGAGAGCCTTGTGCAGCAAAGCGTTCTTTACAACCATCATTTTGATACCTTCTTTGAAACATGCGCGACGCAGATTGCTGGTTTTCTCGGCATTCAACGTAGCGGTTTCGGCGAGGTAGAAGCAGCTGTACTCCTTTACAGTGTCTGCTATTTGTGCAATAATAGTGCCTTTATCTTCCTTTCTCATAATTCCTAATTTTAGTTCTCGTCAACCGATTTGGGATCAATCTTGATACCCGGGCTCATTGTACTCGAAAGATAAATACTCTTGATATAAGCACCCTTAGCAGCAGTAGGTTTCAATTTGATCAACGTCGAAACAAACTCTTTTGCGTTGTCGCGAATCTGCTCGGCAGCAAACGAAATCTTACCTATCGAGGCATGTACTATACCGTTCTTGTCGACTTTGAAGTCGATCTTACCTTGTTTTACTTCTTTTACAGCTTTAGCCACATCGGTAGTAACCGTACCACTCTTGGGGTTAGGCATCAAACCACGGGGGCCCAACACACGACCCAGAGCACCGATTTTACCCATGATAGCAGGCATCGTAATAATCACGTCGATATCGGTCCAACCGCCTTTGATTTTCTCGATATACTCGTCGAGTCCTACATAGTCGGCACCAGCTTCTTTGGCAGCAGCCTCGGCATCGGGCGTACAGAGCACCAATACACGTACTTGCTTACCGGTTCCGTGAGGCAACGATACGACGCCACGAACCATCTGATTGGCTTTACGAGGGTCAACACCCAAGCGTACATCAATATCAAGCGATGCGTCGAACTTGGTAAAAGTAACATCTTTTACCAACTGAGATGCCTCGCTGAGTGAGTAGGCCTTCCCTGCTTCAATCTTTGCTAAAGCTAACTTTTGATTTTTTGTCAGTTTACCCATTTCAATTGAAGTTTATTAGTTATTTACCGGGAATTCCCCTTTTACGGTGATACCCATACTTCTCGCTGTACCAGCAACCATGCGCATGGCCGATTCTACGGTAAAACAGTTCAAGTCAACCATTTTGTCCTCGGCGATTGCTTTTACCTGATCCCAAGTGATCTCACCCACTTTCTTACGGTTGGGCTCGGCCGAACCACCTTTTACTTTGGCAGCTTCCATAACCTGAATGGCTACGGGAGGAGTCTTTACAACAAAGTCGAAAGACTTGTCGCTGTAATAGGTGATGACAACCGGCAGAATCTTACCGGCCTTGTCTTGGGTACGGGCATTGAATTGCTTGCAAAACTCCATGATGTTTATACCCTTCGAACCCAGAGCAGGTCCTACGGGAGGAGAGGGGTTTGCTGCACCACCTTTAATCTGTAATTTGATTTGTCCAGCAATTTCTTTAGCCATTGTTTTTAATTTTGATATTATTAAAATACCGAGGATTCATACAAGCGCGTAACCTCTTGTATTACTCCCGCTCTACTTGCGAGTTTTCCAATTCCAACGGAGTCTTGCGACCGAAAATCTTGACCATCACTTTCAGCTTCTTCTTCTCGTTGTTCACCTCTTCGATAATTCCACTAAAGCCGTTGAAGGGGCCATAGTTTACTTTTACCGTTTCGCCTACGTGATACACAACAGCAGGCTCGTCGCCTACTTCCTGCATCTCGTCCACAGCCCCCAACATACGATTAACCTCCGAAGGCCGCAGGGGCTCCGGCTGGTTGGATTTTCCGCCCAGGAAATCGATTACGTTGGTGGTGTTGCGCAGGTGGTGAATCACCTCGCCTACTAAGATGGCTTCAACAAAAACATAGCCCGAATAAAGGTTTTTCTCCTTTACCACTTTTTTCCCGTTACGTACGGTATAGACTTTTTCGGTAGGTATCAAGACCTGAAATACGTAATTGCCAAGATCAGTATTCTTGATTTCGGCATCAAGAACTTCCTTGACCTTGCTCTCTTTTCCGCTTATGGCACGCAGCACGTACCAGCCTCTTTTTTCTTCAGACATTGATTTACCTCCCTAATTAAAAACCTCCGTAAATAAGGTGCATGATTTTGTCGATACATTGGTCCATTGCAAATATCACGATGGCGATAATAAGGGAAGCAAACATAACCACCACTGCGCTATTTGCCAACTCCGATTTGGTAGGCCAAGATACTTTATGAACCAGTTCATTGTAAGAATCCTGGATATCGGCAAGTATTTTCAATTTCTTCATTGCTTCATTAAGTTTTGCACGGGTCGAGAGACTCGAACTCCCGACACCTGGTTTTGGAGACCAGTGCTCTACCAACTGAGCTAGACCCGTATAAAATCAGCCCCGCGTGAGGGCTGATTTTTATGATTTTTCAGTACTAAATTCGCGTGGAATATTAGTCGAGGATTTCGGTGATTTGACCCGAACCTACCGTACGACCACCTTCACGGATTGCGAAGCGCAGACCTTTGTCGCAAGCAACCGGCGTGATGAGTTTCACGTTGATGGTTACGTGGTCACCAGGCATTACCATTTCTACACCTTCGGGGAGAGTGATTTCGCCCGTTACGTCAAGCGTACGGATGTAGAATTGAGGACGATAGTGGTTGTGGAACGGAGTGTGACGACCACCTTCTTCTTTCTTCAAGATATAAACTTGAGCTTTGAATTCCGAGTGGGGTTTTACTTGTCCCGGGTGGCAGATTACCATACCACGTTTGATTTCGTTCTTGTCGATACCACGGAGCAACAGACCTACGTTATCACCAGCTTCACCTTCGTCGAGGATCTTACGGAACATCTCAACACCGGTTACAACCGATTTCTTGTCGGCACCCAAGCCAAGGATTTGTACCTCGTCGCCTACTTTTACGCGACCGGCTTCGATACGACCCGTAGCAACAGTACCACGACCAGTGATCGAGAATACGTCCTCAACAGGCATCAAGAAGGGTTTATCAACATCACGCGGAGGCAGAGGAATCCAAGTATCTACGGCGTCCATCAGCTCCATGATTTTCTCTTCCCATTTGGGTTCGCCATTCAAGGCACCCAGAGCAGAGCCACGGATAATAGGCGTGTTGTCACCATCATATTCATAGGCGTTGAGCAGCTCTCTCATCTCCATTTCAACGAGTTCGAGCATCTCTTCGTCGTCTACCATATCACATTTGTTCAGGAACACAACGATACGAGGCACGTTCACCTGACGGGCCAACAAGATGTGCTCACGAGTTTGAGGCATAGGACCATCAGTTGCTGCAACTACGATAATAGCACCGTCCATCTGAGCAGCACCGGTTACCATGTTCTTTACATAGTCGGCGTGACCCGGGCAGTCAACGTGTGCATAGTGACGGTTTGCAGTTTCATATTCTACGTGCGAAGTATTAATTGTGATACCACGTTCTTTCTCTTCAGGTGCGTTATCGATCGAGTCGAACGAGCGCATTTCCGAAAGACCTTTCTTTGCAAGAACCATCGTAATGGCGGCGGTCAAGGTCGTTTTACCGTGGTCTACGTGACCAATAGTACCAATGTTTACGTGGGGTTTGGTACGTTGAAACTGTTCTTTTGCCATAGTTTTGTATTTTTTATAAAATGATTAGCGTTTCTAAAAACTTGGAGCCGATGACGGGATTTGAACCCGTGACCTCTTCCTTACCAAGGAAGTGCTCTACCCCTGAGCTACATTGGCAATAATTTCTTTTTCGAGCGGAAGACGAGGCTCAAACTCGCGACCCTCAGCTTGGAAGGCTGATGCTCTATCAACTGAGCTACTTCCGCAATCTCTACGTGGGCAAAGATGGATTCGAACCACCGAAGGCGTAAGCCAGCAGATTTACAGTCTGCCCCATTTGGCCACTCTGGTATTTGCCCATTTTCTTTTGTCTCTCCGGCGAAGGCCTCCGCCCTGCCGTCCGGCTCGCCCCGTTTCTTTTGCCGGGGACAATTTTGCACCCGCTTGTCACGCTGCGTGTCGGTGAGAAACGGGTGCAAATTTAGGCATTAATTTTAAACTACAAAAATATCAGTACATTTTTTTTACTTTTCTCTCATCTTTTCTTTGGATTTCACCAGCTGCTTGGCCAGTGCATCGACAGCCACATCGACCGCTTCTTCAAAAGAATCAGCCACTTTGCTCGAAAATACAGCTTCGTTTCTCGGGATAAGTACTTTGATGCCGGCCTCTTTATTTTGTGCCGTCTCGGGTTTTACCACCTTTAATGAAACCTCCACGGCGATGATACCATCGTAATATTGTTCGAGTTTGGATACCTTCTTCTGAATGAACTTTTCCAGTTTCTCCGATGCGTCGAAATGAATAGCTTGAATACGAATTTCCATATTCCCTCCTTTTTTTATGGCTTCCTTTTCGGGAAAGCCTGGTTATAACTTTGTTTTAGCTCTTCAAACGTAATATGTGTATATACTTCGGTTGAAGCTAACGAATGGTGCCCGAGCAGTTCCTTGACACTATTGAGACCTGCGCCGTTGTTGAGCATGACCGAGGCAAAGGTATGACGCAGCACGTGCGGACTCTTTTTTTCGAGTGTGCATACCTGCGACAGGGCTTGCTTGACAACCCGATAGACCAGTTGCGGATAGAGAGGCTCACCGTCTTTCTTTATAAAGAAATAGTCGGTGTGTGCAAATCCGGCTTCCCGACGTGCCTTTCGATAGTCGGCTATCAGCGCCACCAGTTCCGGGCCGTAAGGCACCAGACGCTGCTTGTTGCGCTTACCGGTCACCTTTATCTCCTCAGCCCGCACATCATCGTCATGCAATCCTATCAGCTCGGCCCGACGGATTCCGGTATTGTAGAACATCTCGATGATCAGTTTGTTGCGTATGCCTTCAAAATCGTCACCATACTCCACGTCATCAAGCAGCTCGTCCATCGTGTCGCGCCGCAGGTAGACCGGCAATTTCTTCCTCACTTTGGGCACCCGCACCTCTTTTACCGGGCTGCCGGCAATCACCGACTGCGCCATCAGGTAACGATAAAACGCCCGCAACGAGGAGATCTTGCGCGAAACGGTGCGGGCCGACATACCGTCCTCCGACAGGGCGGCTATCCACTCCCTCACCTGCTCGGGGGTTACCTGTTGCAATTCACACCCCGGGGCAATGGTTTCAAGGAACTCTTTAAACTGAAACAAATCGTTTTTATATGACAATACGGTATGAGTAGAAAGATTCTTCTCATACCGGATATATCTTAAAAACGATTCGGCCAGCATAACTCGTAGCTTTTACTTACGCTACGAATATAAGGGAAATTATTGAAAAATCCAATATCTACCGGGAATAAAAAAATTACTCTTCGTTCTGATGGAGTTTCTGAATATAGATAGCCCGCATCATCTTTTTACGGTTTGTTACCGACGGTTTTTCAAAAGCCTGACGGTTACGCAATTCTTTTATTACACCTGTTTTTTCAAATTTCCGTTTGAATTTCTTCAAAGCCTTTTCGATGTTTTCGCCTTCTTTTACTGGAACTATAATCATAATTATTTAGATATTAGTTTATTTGTTTCCTTGTTTAGATAATTGCGGTGCAAAATTATAGATTGTTTTGTGATTAGCAAAACTTTCGACCGCTAAAATACATCGCATCGACATTTTTTTCAATAATTCGTCGCAATCTCCATTCATCTTCATTGCGATATTTTCACACCCTTTTATCGTCTTATTTAACCAAATATGACTACCTTTACAAGCAATTATACAATAGGGTAGAATACACATTAAAAAATAGAGATATTATGAGCAAATCGACATTACCCCGACTGAAAGCCCTGCGCGAAGAGATGGGCAAAGCCGGTATTACCGCGTTTATCATACCGGGGACCGATCCGCACCAAAGCGAATACTATGCCAGCCACTGGGCTGCACGTACCTGGATTTCGGGTTTCAACGGATCGGCCGGAACGGCTGTCGTAACCACCAATCGGGCCGGACTGTGGACCGATTCGCGCTATTTCCTGCAAGCGGCTCAACAGTTGGAGGGCTCGGGATTTGAACTTTTCAAAGAGGGCCTGCCCGACACGCCCACCATCGAGCAATGGCTCCTGAACACGTTGCCCCAGGGGGCTACCGTGGCCATCGACGGGACTCTGTTCGGTGCCTCCAAGGCGGCCGAAATGAAACAGAATTTCGAGAAACACGGATTGCGCTTCGTCACCGACTTCACGCCGTTCGACTCCATTTGGGAGGATCGTCCGTCAATTCCCAAAAACGAGGTGTTCATTCACGAGGAGAAATATAGCGGCGAATCGGTGGCCGACAAGATGAACCGCATCATGGAGCAGGTACACCAGGCCGGCGCCGAGGCCTTGCTGCTGGCGGCTCTCGACGAGATTGCGTGGGCTTTCAATATCCGCGGGAACGATGTGGAGTGCAACCCCGTAGTGGTTTGCTACGCCTACATTGACGACACACGCCGCATACTCTTCATCGACAAGGACAAAATCGGCGACTCCGTAGCTCAGTATCTGAACAAGAATGGAGTAGAAATCATGCCCTACGAGAGCATCTTCGAGTTCGTGGGCACCCTGCCCGTCGACAAGAAGGTATTCGTCGATACCAACAAAATCAACTACACCTTATTAAATAAGCTCAATGCCACATCGGTTTCAGGCCAGTCGCCCATTGCTCTGTTGAAGAGCGTCAAGAACGAGACTCAGCTGGCCGGTACCCGCGAAGCGATGATTCGCGACGGTGTCGCCCTCGTGCGCTTCTTCCGCTGGCTCGAACAGAATATCGAAAGCGGCAAGGTAACCGAGATAACCGTTGCCGAGAAATTACGCGAATACCGTTCGCAACAGAACCTCTACGTGGGCGAGAGCTTCGCCACCATCGCCGGATTCAACGAACACGGCGCCATCGTCCACTACTCGGCCACTCCCGAGAGCAATGCCACCATTGCCCCCCACGGCTTCCTGCTCATCGACTCGGGCGCCCAATACCTCGACGGTACGACCGACATCACCCGCACCATCTCGCTGGGCAACCTCTCGCCACGCCAGAAACGCGACTTCACGCTGGTCATGAAGGGACACATCGCCCTGGCTACCTGCCACTTCCCGCAAGGCACGAGGGGCTCGCAACTCGATGCCCTGGCCCGTCACTTCCTGTGGGACGACCACCTCAACTACCTGCACGGCACGGGACACGGCGTGGGGCACTTCCTCAACGTGCACGAAGGTCCGCAGAACATTCGCCTCGAAGAGAACCCCACCCCGCTCATGCCGGGCATGATTACCTCGAACGAACCAGGTCTCTACCGCACAGGCGAGTATGGCATTCGCTGCGAGAACCTCATTCTCACCGTACCTGACTATCAAAACGAGTTCGGCATGTTCTACCGCTTCGAGACCCTCACCCTCTTCCCCTTTGACACCGAGGCGCTCGACCTCTCGATCATGACCGAGAAGGAGATCGAATGGCTCAACAACTACCACGAGATGGTGTACGACCGGCTCAGCCCCATGCTCAACGAAGAGGAACAGCAGTGGCTGCACCGCAAAACGACCTCTATTTAACGACTAAAAAAAGATATTCGATATGGCACTGATCAAATCTGTACGGGGATTTACTCCCCAGGTCGGCAAGAACTGTTTCCTGGCCGACAACGCCGTACTCATCGGCGATACCGTTCTGGGCGACGAATGCAGCATCTGGTTCGGAGCCGTGTTGCGTGGCGACGTCAACTCGATACGCATTGGCAACCGGGTGAACATTCAGGACGGAGCGGTACTGCACACCCTCTATGAGAAATCGACCATCGAAATAGGCGACGATGTTTCGATAGGCCACAACGTGACGATACACGGAGCCACCATACACAACGGAGCCCTCATCGGCATGGGTGCGGTGGTTCTCGACCACGCCGTCGTCGGCGAAGGGGCTATCGTAGCCGCCGGTGCCGTTGTACTGAGCAAGACGGTAATCAAGCCGGGCGAACTCTGGGGCGGGACTCCGGCCAAATTCATCAAGATGGTCGACCCCGAGCAATCGAAAGAGATTAACCAGAAGATTGCCAAGAACTACCTCATGTACTCAACCTGGTACGAGGAGGAGTAATTCCCCTCGCACTTAACCATACCCCGACGGGGCTGCCTTTACCGAGACAGCCCCGTCGGCTGTTTAAAGAGCAACTGCAATCGAGGAAAGACCGAGGTCATAACCTACGGTTATACATTATAACCATAAAGAAATCATTTATTTGAGAATAAAAGTCTACCTTTGCAGCGCAAAACCAAGGAAACAGAATCCCGGGCTCAAACATTTTACCGGCAAGCATTTGCAAAAGGCAGGCGAACAGGGCCTCGGGAGAAAAAGAAAAACAAACACTCTAATATTCTAACAATTATGTTCAGCGAAAAACAAGGCAATGTACTTCACGGCATTCTGCTGATTGTACTCTTTTCGTTTTCGGCCTTCTACATTGCCGAAATTCAATTCATAAAGAATCTCTCACTCAGTCCGCTTATCGTGGGTATCATATTGGGTATGCTCTATGCCAACAGCCTGCGCAACCGGTTACCCGAGACATGGGTACCGGGTATCAAGTTCTGCTCGAAACAGATTCTGCGCGCCGGTATCGTGCTCTACGGGTTCCGTCTGACGCTGACCGACGTAGCTGCCGTAGGTCTCCCGGCCATTGTGGTAGACAGCATCATCGTTTGCGGCACCATCTTCCTGGGCATCTTCCTGGGCAAGCTATTGAAGATAGACCAAGACACCGCCCTGATTACCTCTACCGGCAGTGCCATCTGTGGTGCAGCCGCCGTACTCGGTGCCGAGCCGGTTATCAAGTGCGAAGGCCATAAGACCGCCATCGCCGTGTCGACCGTGGTTATCTTCGGAACCATTGCCATGTTCCTCTACCCCATCATGTACCGCTCAGGACTGCTCTCCAGTCTGTCCGATACCCAGGTGGCCATTTACACAGGAAGCACCCTGCACGAAGTGGCCCACGTGGCCGGTGCAGGCAATGCGATGGATCCCACCGACACACTGGGCATTGCCGGTACAGCCACCATCACCAAGATGATTCGTGTCATGCTCCTGGCCCCCGTATTGGTCATCATGAGCTTCGCACTTGCCGGACGTAAAAAAGTATCAGCTGACGGCACAGTGGCCAAGAGCAAGATTACCATTCCCTGGTTCGCATTCGGATTCATCGGCATCATCTGCCTGAATTCCCTGCTCCAGTACCTCTTCGGTGCCCCGACCGTAAAAGACATTCCCCTGAACGGAGCCATCGAATACATCGATACCTTCATGCTAACCATGGCCATGACGGCACTGGGTGCAGAGACCAGCATCGACAAGTTCAAGCAGGCAGGAGCCAAGCCCTTCATTTTGGCCTTTGGACTTTTCATCTGGCTGGTGGGTGGCGGTTACCTGCTGGTAAAATGGCTGGTCTGATTCTATTCTAAAAAAAAAGGGAATCTCATATAGGGTCAAAAGCAATCCCTCCTGGTTGAAGCCGGTGGCTCAACCAGGAGGGATTGTCGTTTTTATCGTTTCCGGCCGGAAGAAAGGCACCATGTACCTACGGCTTGATGCCCCTTTTCCCGGTTGGATCAGATACTTGTCATTGCTTTGCATACTGCCCCGAGACGGGGACAGGAATCAACCTCTACGACGCTTCTCGTCGGGACGCGATTTGGGGGTCGAATGGCGTCCCCGTACAGGCTCAGACGATGCACCTCGACCCGTACTCTTCCTGTCGGGACGACCGGCCACACGGTTTTTATCGGCAAGAATACCCCGCCGGGACGATTCGTAGGCTGCGGCAGACCCCGCATGACGGCCGCGACGGCCACCCGCCGGCTCCTCCTCCCGATAGCCCCGGCGTGTATTCTGAGGCTCCTCGTCGCGCCCCGTTGCCCGATTGCGCGAGATACGGCGGGCAAGACGTCCCTCCTCGGCAGCTTCGGCGCCAAACGAGGCGTTCCGGCGCGAAGAGGCTCCGTAGCGACGCAACTTATACTCGCGTTGTTCCATGGGGATATAGTGCAGCGGTTCGCCGTCGATCTTTACCTTGTCGCCCTCTTCGACCCGACTGCCCAGCGTAGCCAGCTCACCGTTGATGGTAACCCGCTCGTCGGTAATGAGTTTATCGGCCTCGCGGCGGGAACAGAATCCCGAATCGCCGATGTATTTGTTAATCCGGATACCCGGTAGTGTCTCTTTCTTTGCCATAACAGACTAAAAATTTTTATCGTTATCCCAATACAATGCGTTCGGCCTCGACCGGTTCATTGAGGAACAGGGTGGCCGCCTCGGAAAATTTGGCCGTCGACTCGGTAGTGAGATACCGGCACCCCCCCCCTTTCGAGCAACGGCTCTCTATCTCGGGGTGACGGTGCAGATAGTCGTCGAGCCGGTCGGTAACCAGCGGCCCCTGCACCACCACCGAAACCGACGGGGGCAGATACCGCCTTATCTTGTCGAGCAACAGCGGGTAATGAGTACACCCCAGCACCACCGTATCGATGGCGGGCGACTGGGCCAACAGTTCGTCGATGTATTTCTGCACGAAATAGTCGGCTCCCGGCCCCTGCGCCTCGTTGTTCTCGACCAGCGGTACCCACATGGGGCAGGCCTGCCCGTAGACCTCGAACGAGGGATACATCTTCTTGATTTCCATCTCGTAGGAGTGCGACTGTATGGTACCCGGGGTGGCCAGTATGCCGATGTGCCCCGTATGGGTCAACGTCGACAACGCCTCGACCGTGGGGCGGATAACCCCCAGCACCCGCTTGTCGGGGGCGATGCGGGGCAAATCGTTCTGCTGGATACTGCGCAGCGCCTTGGCCGAAGCCGTGTTGCAGGCCAGGATTACCAGCGAGCACCCCTCGTCGAAGAGGTGCAGCACGGCCTGTTTGGTAAACTCATAGACAATCTCAAACGACCTTGTACCGTAGGGGGCCCGGGCATTGTCGCCCAGATAGAGGTAGTCGTACTGCGGCAACCCCTTGCGCACCTGTTCGAGAATGGTGAGGCCGCCGTATCCCGAGTCGAAGATACCGACAGGTCCTACCGCCGTATGCTCGTTTTGCATATTCATCATTGATGGCATAAATATGGAAAAAGGATGATAAGTTGCGTTATCACCCTTTTATGAAATCCCTCGACGAGGGGAATTTATTTCAAGCCCAGTTTGGCTTTTACCAACGGTGTCACATCTTCGCTGGGAGCGCCTTGATAGATCACAATGGGATAGGCCAAATCGAAGATATAGGTATATTTGCCTTCGGCACCTACGGCCTTGATGGCGTCCATCAACTTCTGTTGAACCGGAGCGAAGAGGGCTTCCTGTTGTTTTTGAATATCCTGGGTGGCCATTTCGCGGAAGCTCTCGATACGCGATTGCGAGTCTTGAACCTCTTGCATGCGACGGGCACGGATTGTCTCGGGAATCGTATCACCCAAAGCCATATACTCTTTATACTTTTTGGTAAACTCTTCCTGAATCTTTACAAATTCGTCTTCGTATTTCTTATTGATATCTTGAAGAGTTTTCTCGGCAGTTGCTTTCTCGGGCATCAGCATGAAAATTTCCTGAGAGTTTACGGTACCGAATTTAAGGGCCTGTTGCGCCTGTGCCATGAAGCTCAGCGAGCAGAAGCACACAGCAGCAAAAAGAAGTTTCTTGATCATACTATAATTTTTTGTTTTTATTGTTAGTTACGAATAACAGCACAAAAGTACGCAATTATTTTGAATATCCTAACTTTGTGAGCACTTCATTGCTTATATCAATCTTGGGCGAAGCGAAAATAATGTTGGGCGACGAGGCTCGGTCGATGACCATCGAATAGCCTTTATCCTCCGAAATTTTCTTGATGGCATTGTAAATATCGTCCTGGATAGGCTTCATGAGGCTCTCGCGTTTCTTGAACAGTTCGCCTTCGGGACCGAAGTATTTACGGCGCAGTTCCACCACCTCGGTCTCCTTGTTGCGAATCTCCTCCTCGCGTTTCACCTTCATCTCCTCGGTGAGGAAAACCAGATCGGACTGATAGTTCTGGTACATCGTCTTGGCCTCGGCCGCCTTGTCGTCGCACTCCTTCTGCCAGCGTTGCGACACCTGGTTCAACTGTTCGTTGGCCATCTCGTAAGAGGGTATGTTTTTGAGAATGTACTCCATATCGACCAAAGCATATTTCTGAGCTACCGACGAGGCGGCAAAGGCTATCGCCGCAATCGCCAAAAGGGCTATTCTTTTCATATCAAATCATTGGGTTTAGTTATACAATTATCTACGTTCCCGGGGAGAGAGCGAACCAATCACCACAGTCTCCGAAAATAAAGATAGCGCGATTCTTCTGAAATCGCGCTATCCTTTTATAGCATTTAACAAAAAAAGTATCTATTTTTTCACAAATTAAAATTCCTGACCCAAGATGAAGTGGAAATGGCTTCCGCCCCGTTCACCCTGTACCTTGTCGAAACCGTAGGCCCAGTCGATACCCATCAGACCAATCATCGGCAGGAAGATGCGCACACCCACACCGGCCGACCGCTTCAACGAGAAGGGGTTAAAGTTTTCGAGCTGAGTCCAGGCATTACCACCCTCGACAAAGGCCAAACCGTAGATGGTCGACGAGGGTTGCAACAGGAACGGGAAGTGCAACTCCATGGAGAAGCGGGTATAGGCACGACCGTCGGAATAAGGTGTAAGCGAACCGTTGTCGTAACCTCTCAACCCGATGGTCTCGGTAGCATAGGTGTAGGAACCGGTCATACCGTCACCTCCCACATAGAAGGTCTCGAAGGGGGTCTGTTTGTACTTGTTGTACGAGCCCAGCAAACCGAAGTCGGCACGTCCCATGAGCACCAGCGTATATTTCTCCGAGTTGTTCAACGGTGTGTAGATACGGCTCTTGAACTTGATCTTGTAGTACTCGATCCAGCGATAGAGTTTCTCGCGGTCGGCCTGCGACGAACTTTCGTAAAGGCTCTTGTAATCGGTCTTGGAGAAGAGCGAATAAGGCGGAGTAATCTGAGCCGACAGGGTGAACTGCGAACCACGGCGGGTATAGATGGGATTGTCGATTGAGCTACGTCCCAAGGTCAATCCCAAGGTGAAGCTGTGCGAGGTTCCGTTCTGCATGTAATAGAGATACTCCCAGTTTTTGAGGATATAGGCCTGATAGCCCAACTCGGCCATGAAGGTGAAATAGTCATCGGGCCACTCCAACCGCTTACCGAATCCAAGCGAAACACCCACCATCTGCAACGACTTGCTGGGGTCGAGGGCATTCTCATAGGCATTCTGGTAGTAGTCGTCGTAATAGTTGCCGTAATAATTGCCATAGTAATTACCGTAATAGTTACCATAGAGCGAACTGTTGTAGATGCTGTTGTAGGCATTGCTCAGGAACGAACTTTCGATACCGGTCTGGCGGCTGTAATAGGCCGAGAACTGGAACGAGTTGGGTCGTTTACCGCCGAACCAGGGGTCGTAGAACGAGATACTGTACTGTTGGTAATACCGGGCATTGGTCTGCGCACTGATGGTGAAGGTCTGCCCGTCGCCCTGAGGTATAATACCCTTGAATGATTTGGGATTCAACAGATTGCGCACCGAGAAATTGGTAAATTTCAGACTGAGTTTACCAATTACACCCGTCTGCCCCCAACCGGCCGAGAATTCAATCTGGTCATTGGCCTTCGATTCGAGGTTGTAAATGAGGTCGACCGTACCGTTCTCTTCGTTCGGTTCGGGTCTGATATCCATGGTCTCGGGGTCGAAGTGACCGGTCTGGGCAATTTCACGAGCCGAACGCATGAGGTCCGACTTGCTGAACAGTTCGCCCGGTTTTGTACGCAACTCACGACGAATCACGTGTTCATACAAGCGGTCGTTACCGTTGATGACCACTTTGTTGATACGGGCCTGCGGGCCCTCGAAGAGGCGAATTTGGAGGTCAATCGAGTCGTTCTGCACATTCCCCTCGATAGGTACCAGCTGGAAGAAGAGGTAACCCCGGTCCATGTAGAGGTTGGCCACGGCGTCTTCGTCCTCCATTGTCCGCTTGTTCAGCATCTTCTGGTTATAGACATCGCCCGGCTTCATGCCCAACACGGCCGACAGATAGTCCGAGGGATAAATCGTGTTGCCCACCCACTCGATGTTGCGGATATAGTATTTGTCGCCCTCGTCAATGGTGAGGTAGACGTCGACCGTCTTGTCATTGTAGCGCACCACGCTGTCGCTTACGATAGTCGCATCGCGATAGCCCAACTCGTTGTACTTCTCGATGATAAGGTTCTTATCGTTTTCGTAGTTCTCCTCGACAAATTTCTTGGTACGGAACAGGTGGAGCAGGTTGCCCTTCTCGTTGGTCTTCTTCATGGCCCACTTGATCTTGCGATCCGAGAGCACCTGATTGCCTTCGATGTAGATTTTGTGGACTTTGATTTTCTCCTTCTTATCGATATAGATGTCGACAATCACCTCGTTTTCGTGAGTGAGGTCATCGGTCTGCTTGATATTCACCTCGGCATTCTTGAAACCCTTCTCCTCAAAGTGTTTCTTGATAATGGAGGTGGCCCGGTCCACGATGTTGGGGGTAATCTGATTTCCCTTCACCAGGCCCAACCGAGTCTCCAAGTCCTCACGTTCGCTCTTTTTGATGCCATGATAGTTGATTTGCGAGATACGCGGCTGTTGTTTCAGTTGAATTTCAATCCAAGCCTTGTCGCCGTAAACTTTGGACAACTTGATAGTGACGTCGGAGAAGAGTCCCTGCCGCCAGAATTTCTTGGCGGCATCGGTAATGGCATTACCGGGAATCTCGATTACCTGTCCCACTTCGAGACCCGAATAGCCGATGAGCACATAATCCTCATAGTTGGGAGCTCCCGTCACGGTAATACCGGCAATCTCGTATTTTTGAGGTATGGCCGAGTAGACAACTTTGGGGTTGTATATCGTATCGAGCTTTTCTTCGTTCTGAGCGGTTGCCGCCAATGAACACAACGACAATGTCAAAAGGACGGCCAAATACCTGAAAGGCATATTATATTGCATTTTCAAATTCAAATTCTTCATTTATAGTTGTTCACTCGTTTTCCCGAACCGACGTTCGCGCGACTGATACTCGACGATGGCCTTGTAGAGGCTCTCGCCCGTAAAGTCGGGCCAATACTCTTCGGTGAAATAGAACTCGGCATACGACAGTTGCCACAACAGGAAATTACTGAGCCGTATCTCGCCTCCCGTTCTGATGAGCAAATCGGGGTTGGGCATGTCGGCCGTGGTCATGAAACGGTCGAGGGTCGACTCGGTGATGTCGTCGATGGCCAAGGCTCCCGACTGAACCTCGCGGGCTATGCACCGGGCAGCCCGGGCAATCTCCCACCGCGACGAGTAGCTGAGTGCCAGATTCAACACGATGCGTTTCCCGCCCGAGGTGTCGCTGATACATTTCAGCAAACGAGCCTTCACATCGGCCGGCAACCGATCGATGTCGCCGATGACCGACAGGCGCACACCCTTCTCGATCATGCCGGGGGTCTCCCGCTCGATGCCAAAGACCACCAACGCCATGAGGGCGTCGACCTCGGCCTGGGGACGATTCCAGTTCTCGGTAGAGAAAGCGTATAGCGTAAGATACTGCACCCCCACCTCGGCTGCGGCATCGGTAATTTCGTGAACCACGTCGAGCCCCTTGCGGTGCCCCTCCGATCGATCCAGGCCACGTTCCTTGGCCCAACGGCCGTTCCCGTCCATGATGATGGCGATGTGCCTGGGCACACGAGTACGATTTATCTGCTCTGCGTATGTCATTCCTTTCAACGATTATCGTTGTTACAAATCTCTTCTTTGCGGCCAAATTCATAGGTAATCGAGAACAAGGTCGTCGAGAACCAATCGGTATTTTTCAGCACGCTGCTTTTTATATTATAGGGGTCACTCAACGACTTGCCGTCGAAGCTGTCGCCCAACGTCTTGTGCATGGCGAACTCCAAACTGATGTTCCACCGAGGGGCTATCTTGTACCGCAGCCCAACACCCAGCGACCCGTCGACACTCACATACCCGCCGTCGACGGTCGAGTAGCCCACGCCGGCACCGGCCAGCAAATAGGGCGAAATCCGCTTCAACCCCTGATAGGAATAGCCTATCCCATAGTTAAAGAAGTTGAACTCCACCTGTCCGCCCAACCGGTATTGCCAACTCTCGAACGAATAGTCGTTCCCGTTGGGGAACCGGTTGTCAAAGTCGCGCGTGTCGCCCGAGAACTGCATGGCCGAGAAATCGGTCTTGACCGACCACCGATAGTTGAGCAGGAAGCGGAACACCCCGCTCATCGCCACCCCCGGCCGATGCCACGGCGACACCTGATTCGCATCGCCCATGTAGCAACTGATGCCGCCCGCCAAGCCTCCGTCGTAACGGAACTCCTGGGCCGACAAGATTGCCGTACAACTACTTATCCATATAACTATAATCGGAATTATTCTTTTCATGTGCGTGACGTTTTTACAGGTCTACATACATAAAACGGAATAAACCGACGAAAAGTATATCTGTCACTCGCTCCCCTCATCGCTTTACGGTATAGGGGGATAGCTCAGGCGTCCTATCGCGCCCCGCCATATCTGGTTGTAAACGGTTCCCTCAGCATTCTCGCCACCGAACAGATAGATGTAGGGCACCTTGTATTCCTCGTCGGCCCGGGTAACGGCCTTCGGCACCGTGCGCACAGGCAGCCATTTCCACAGACCCGACGCCCTTTGTGCAGCCTCGGCCGCACGCTCAATCACCAGTACCGAGGCAAAAGCCCGCGGTTCAATATAGGCAGGCATGGCCAGTGACTCGGGAGCCTTGCTCCACGTGTTGCCATTGTTGATCGACACATAGACGTTGTTGTTCACGCCGTTGGCATCGCGCCCACCGATGGCAATCCACGAGGTATATTGTGTGGTAACCCAATATGCGTTGGTCGTAAAGGTGAAATAGGGGAACAATACAACCCCTTCGCTGGGCGTGATCGAGCCGTCGAGCTGAGCCCACGCCTCGCCGTCATAGCCCCAGGTTGCACCCGTCAGGCTGTTGTCGGCCAAGCGGCCGCCCACCATAATCGACTGCGGGGTATTCAAGTCGTAATTCGACACGAATGTCACCATCTGGCTGCTGCCCGTGATGGGGAAACCGGCCGGAGCCGGATAGGGAGTAAAGCCGTCGGGGCGCGGATAACAGTCGTGCTTGTACACGCCGTTGTCGTCGACGATACCCAGTACTCTCGATTGCCACGTACCCACCAGCGAATAGAAGGTCTGCCCGGTAGCCGTCCAGTTCACACCATCGTCCGACCGGTAGAGTTCACCCGTCTGAGACAACATATAGAGCGCATCATCGGTTGCCTGTACCGATTCCACGTTGGGCGTAAACGGCAGCGCCAACTTCCGAGCAGTCCACTCGTCGCCATAAGGGTTCGTGGTCGTATAGACCGTATAGGTCGAATTGGACTCGACAAACGTATATACCCAATCGTTCAGACGAACGGTCTTTTGTGCCGCAACGGCTGCACCACTGCCACAAGGCAGGGGCTTTACACCAAAAGCGGTATTCCAGTAGAGCGAATCGGGATCAATCTGATGCACGTTGACCTTGACCGAATACCACTTCTCGGTCACCCCGTTTTGCGCAGTCACTATCAGCGACACCTTCGAGGTAAAGTCAATCGAATCGGTAGGCGAGGCCAAATATTCAATCGTATCATTTTTGGCGGGGTCGCCCCTGTCCATCAGTATGCGGGCGCGGCCCACGTTGTCAAACGAGATGTTAGCAATCAAAGCCGACACATCGGTTCCCTTCGGCAGGGAATCGGCATTATAAATTTGCCCCCCGTTCAGGTCGATGGTAAAGAAAATCGTATCGAGATTGGCCAGTACCGAGTCGTTGGCGGCCAACGAAAAGGCCGAGACCCGCACACTCTCCGACAACGTATAGGTTATCTGCTCATCATCGGAAGAGTTACATGAAACGCCAGATAAAATAAGAGCTGCTACACACAGGAAAAAATATATTTTTTGCGTCTTCATCAACTGATATGTGTTACAAGTTTGCAGTTACAATCGGCAAATTTAGCAACATTTTTGTCTTTGCACACTACAAACTCCAATAATTATAATTATTTATGGATAAGATTTTGACTCCTTGTCGCCACATCTCGGACTTCAAAAATAGAGAAAAAAATTCGTATCCTGCATTTATTTTAGACCAACCGAATGATTCGCCGGGCAAACGGTTGTTTTTTCTCTATTTTCATACCAGTCGATTCGGGCACGTCCACACCGCTCCGACCGTTGTGACGGCTGGCTCAATATCGGGGCGGCAACCCCTTCGCCCAGCCTCATCTGCCCGGTCTCTACCCGAGCCTCGTCCCAATAGCCGCTGTCGATAAACGACTGCAAAAGGGCAGCCCCCCCCTCGACCAGCAAGTGCTGCAACCGCCGGCGATACAGCTCGTCGAGCAGCGCCGGTATCAGCGTCTGGCCAAAAGGTAGCCGCACCACCTCGACCGACGGGGGCAACACCGGATAGTCGGTCGCTTCACCCGTCACCAGCAGGGTCGGCAACCCATCGGTGAAGAGACGGGCTCCCGCAGGCACCCGGGCATGTTCATCGAGCACCACGCGCAGGGGAGAACGTCCGGGCCACAACCGGGCCGTCAACGACGGGTTATCGGCAACAGCCGTACGGGTGCCCACCAGTATGGCATCGGCATCGGCCCGCAGACGGTGTACCCACACGGCCGAGACATCGTCCGAAATGCGGGCGGCCGGTTCCGACGGCTCGCGCAACCGGTCGATATAGCCGTCGCTGCTTTGGGCCCATTTGAGGGTAACGAAAGGACGATGGTGGGTCTGGAAGGTCATGAACGTGCGGTTCAACGCCAGGCTCTCCTCCTCCAACACCCCGGTAACCACCTCGACTCCCGCCTCACGCAGCCGGGCGATACCCCGACCCGAAACAGCCGGGAAGGGGTCGAGACAACCCACGACCACCCGGGGAATATGCTTGGCTACAATTAATTCGGCACAGGGCGGAGTCTTACCGTAATGCGAGCAGGGCTCGAGCGAGACATAAAGGGTCGACTCGGTGAGCAACCGCTCGTCGGCCACCGAGGCAATGGCATTCACCTCGGCATGCGGTTTCCCGTAACAGCGGTGATACCCCTCGCCGATGATACGCCCCTCGTGCACGACCACCGCCCCCACCATGGGGTTGGGCGACACGTGTCCGCGCCCCAGCGATGCCAGCTGCAAGCAGCGGCGCATGAAAGCAGAATGTATCTCTCTATCCATATCTTGAACTTTTTTATTTACCTTTGTCTGCACATACCGGCGAGAGTCTGCCCCGGTTCCAACGGTTCGAGAGCCCGGGCCCTGCCCCTCCTCCGGTATCCGTACCCAAGAGAATATGCGCATGCAAACCAGTATCGACCTGCTACGACATCAACTGGGGGGCATCTATCCTCCCGGCGAAATCACCGCCTTCACCCGCATGATTTTCGAGGCTCTGTGCGGCTACACGCCTACCGATATACTGCTTCGCAAAGATACGATTTTATCTGAGGATATACATCGAAAAGTCGAAGAGATAGCCGGGCGGTTGGCTCGACAGGAGCCTATTCAGTACATCTTGGGCTACGCCTGGTTCTGCAACCGGTGCTTCGACATAGCCCCCGGAGCCCTCATTCCCCGGCCCGAGACCGAGGAGCTGGTGCGGTTGATAATCAAGGAGAACAGCGAGCGGGAATTGCGCATTGCCGACCTGGGTACAGGCAGCGGCTGCATCGCCGTCACTCTGGCGTTGGAGCTTCCCCACAGCCGGGTCGAAGCGTGGGAGCTGTCGTCCGACGCCCTGGCCATCGCCTGCCGCAACGCCTCGAAGTGGCAGACCCGTGTCGATTTCGTGCAGCGCGACATATTGCACTACGATCTCTCGCAGGCCCCTCCCCGGTCGCTCGACCTCATCGTGAGCAACCCGCCCTATGTGCGACAGAGCGAACGCGAGTCGATGAGCGGGAATGTGCTCGACTATGAACCTCACGAAGCCCTCTTCGTCCCCGACGCGACGCCGCTTCTCTTCTACGACAAGATTGCCCGCGACGCCCTCACACTGCTCTCGCCCGGCGGCCGCCTCTACTTCGAAATCAACGAGACGCAGGGCGAGGCCATTGCCCACATGCTCGCCGGCTACGGTTACAAACAGATACGCATCATCAAAGACCTCTACGACAAGGACCGATTTGCCTCGGCCTCAAAACCTCACGCCCATGGCTAAACCTCTGACTCCCCCCGAAGCCCTGCACCGGGCCGCCGCCCTCTGCTCCTCGGCCGAACACTGCAAGGCCGACATACACGACAAACTCACGCGCTGGGGCATCAGCCCTGCCGACAGCCGGGCCATCATCGACCGCCTCGTGCAGGAACGGTTCATCGACGAGCCACGCTACGCCATCGCCTTTGTCAAAGACAAATTCCGATTCTCGGGGTGGGGACGCATCAAAATGCGTTATGCCCTGCAACAGAAGCGTATCGCCGGCAGCGACATCGACGCGGCCCTGGCCTGTCTCGACGAAGAGCAATACACCCAACGTCTGCTCGACCTGCTCCGCACCAAAGCCCGCTCGACAACCGGCGACGACACCGAAGCCCGCCGGGCCAAGCTCTTCCGATTCGCCACCTCCCGGGGATTCGAGAGTAACCTTATCTTCAACGCCTTGAAACAGATAGAGCCATGAGACCCTTCCACCCGCTCGACGAACTGCTCGACCTCTTCTTTCCCCGGCTCTGTCCCATCTGCCAGCGGGCCATGAACCGCGACGAGCGAGGCCTCTGCACCGGCTGTCTGCACCGGTTGCCCCGCACCCGCTACCACCTCGACCCGCTCAGCCCCATGGCGCAGCTCTTTCTCGGCAAAACTCCCATCGAGCGGTGTGCCGCCTACCTGCACTTCACCACCCCGGGCGACGCCAGGCAACTCATACACCACATCAAGTACCACGGCGGGAAACAATGCGGCCTCATCATGGGCGAAATCTTTGCCCGGGAGCTGATTCCCGACGGATTCTTCGAGGGCATCGACGCCCTGGTGCCCGTCCCTCTCCACCCCGACAAATTGCGGCGTCGGGGCTACAACCAGAGCGAATGGATAGCCCGCGGCGTAGCCCGGGCCACCGGCATAACACTGCACACCGACTGGCTGAAACACACCCGCGACACCCGGTCGCAAACCCGTAAAGGCGTGTACGACCGCTGGCTCGACACTCACACCGCCTACGACGCCCCGGAAGCTCCCGACCTCGACGGCCATCACCTCCTGCTCATCGACGACGTGGTGACTACCGGAGCCACCCTGCTGGCCTGTGCCCAGGCGCTCCATGCCCACGGTGCCCCCCGCATCAGTTGCCTCACCCTCGCTGCCACCCGGCCCTAAGACCCGGTTCATCTCTATTCCCACGAAACAGTAAACCCCGGTCAAAGATGACCGGGGCTCCCATCTATCCGACAAAAACGGGGTAAGTTCACCCCTCTTTATTCTCAGGTGACGACTTGGTCGACACATCGGTCAATTCACCACTCTTCAATTTCTTCATGAACTCGGTAGGATTCATGCCAAACTGTTTTTGGAAACATTTGGCAAAATACGAGGAGGAACTGAACCCGACCAGGAAACCGATTTCGGTGATGCGATAATCGCTCTCGACCATCATCTTGCAAGCTGTTTTCAGGCGAATCAGTTTGATAAAATCGTTAGGGGTCATGCCCACGATAGCCTTTATCTTGGAGAAGACATTCGTGCGACTCATACCCAATTCCTTGGCCAATTTATCTACCGTAAACTCGGGTTCGCTCAGGTTTTGGGTGATTATCGAGGTACACGTGTTGACAAACTCCTCGTCCAACTTATTGAGAACAGCCGTATGTATCTCGGTCAACGGGGTGGAGGTATATTTCTCTTTCAACTCGCTCCGCCTCTTCAACAGGTTTTTCAACTGGGCTTGCAGATGAAGGGGCGAGAAAGGTTTTTCGATATACGCCTCGATACCCAACTCCAACCCCTCTATTTTGCTGGCCGTATCGGTCTTGGCCGTCAAAAGCACGATGGGAATATGCGACGTATTCAAATCCGCCTTCACCCGTTTGCAGAATTCAAAGCCGTCCATCTCCTCCATCATCACATCGCTCACTATCATGTCGACCTGGTTGTTTTGGAGGATATTCAAAGCCTCGGTCCCATTCAAGGCCGAGATAACGAAATACTCCTGCGACAATATTTTCGAGAGGAAATCCAGCACCTCGGCATTGTCGTCAACAATCAATACCGTGTACTTTTTATCCTTGTCGGCAACCACAGCCTCGTCGTCCATCTTGTCCTGAATCGAACCGGTATCCGCCTCAGGCTCTTTCAAAATAAACGTATTCTCCATGGAGGCGGTCGACCGGTCGAGCGCCTCCGATTCGCTTCGCCTCGGCAATCGAATGAACATTAAAAGTCCGCTCTCCCCGTCCCGACGGTCGAGCGCCTTGATTTCGCCCCCCATCATCTTGACAAACGAATAGGTCATGTGGAGACCTATGCCTATACCGAGTTTGGCCGTGCCTTTATGATTCCGCACCTGATAAAAAGCCTCGAACACGCGCTTCTTTTCAGCATCGGGAATCCCCTCGCCATCATCGGTCACTTCGATACACACGCTGTCGCCTACCTCATAGGCCGATACGGTAATGCGGCTTTTGGCATACTTTAATCCGTTCGTTATCAAATTGCTGACAATCTTGGTCATCGCCTCACAATCAAGAACCCAATTCAAATTCTCAGGAATGTCGATTTCGAGTGTAATCCCCTTCTGCCGGGCAGTCCACTCAAAACGCGAAACAATCTTCTCAACCAGATTCCTCAAATTGCACACGCTATAACTCAACTTATACATGCCCGAGTCAATCTTCCGATAATCCAGCAATTCGCTCACCAAGCTGTAAAGCCGCTTGTAGTTCTGCTCGATAATACTCAGATAATCGCCATATTTTTCGTTGAGACTTTTCGATTTCATCAAAACTTCAAGCGGGCCTATAATCAGGCTCAGCGGGGTACGAATCTCATGAGCGATGTTGGTGAAGAACTCCATCTTCGAGTCGTACAACTCCTTCTCCTTCTCGGCATTAATCTTGGCAATCTTCTCCTGCTGTTTCTTGTTGGAACGTTTTACAGAATATAGAATCAACAACACAGCCACCACGGCCCCTACAACCGTATAGAGGCCATAGGCCAGCTTCGACTTGAAGAAGGGGGGCAGGACCGTTATCTGCAACACAACTTCATGGGGGCTCCATATTTTCTCGCTATTCGTTCCCTGCACATGAAACGTGTATTCACCGGCCGGCAAGTTGGTATATGAGGCATGCGGATTACTGCCCTTGGCCATGCGCCACTCTTTGTCAAACCCTTCGAGTTTGTACCGGTACCGGTTCTCCTCGGGCGCAATGTAGCTCAGCGCGGCAAAATTAAACCCGATGACCGACTGGCGGCTGTCGAGTGTGACATGGCGCGTGTGCTCGATAGAGTTACGAAGCGGCGAATTTTCGGTACACGACGTAACGCTTTTGCCAAAAATGGTCATATCGGTAATCAACACGTTGGGATTGTAGGCATTGTCGACCAGGTTCGACGGTGAGAATACGCAAAAACCATCGACCGAACCCAAGAAGATTTTCCCGTCGTTCGATTTCAAACCGGCCCCCAGCGAAAACTGTTCGTTATACAATCCGTTGGATTTGGAGTAAGTCTTCACGTAACCGCTATCGGGATTACAATACACCAGCCCCTTATTGGTCGAAAGCCACAGGTTATCCCCGTCGGGAATGATCGAAGCAATGATATGGTTCGGCAAATCGAGATTCTCGTAGCGGATAAATGCGTCGCTCTCCTCGTCATACCGGCAGATCCCATATCCATAAGTTCCTATCCAAAGGCGTTTCTTGCGGTCAATGGCCATCGTCGTCAAGGTATTGCGCAAAAGCGAGGTGGTATCGCTGGCATCGTATTGATACAACCTAACATGGGTCGTACGCTGGTCGTAGGAGTACAGGCCGTTCTCCGATGTGGCTATCCAAATCTTTCCGTTTGCATCTTCAATGATAGACGACACCCGGGTTTTAATCGCACCAATCCGCACGAAACTATCATCGCCTCGATCGTAGTAACACAACCCCTTGGAGGTTCCTATGTAGATTTGCCCGTTGCTCGCCTTATAGATGGCAAAAAGGCGCGATGAAGGGAGAGACTTCGGGTTGGCCGGATTGTGCAAATACGACTTTATCTTCTTGGTGCGCATATCAAACACCTCCAACCCCCGCTCGTAGGTGGCAACAAACAACCGGGCGTTGTCAAACAACATATCATGCACACAATAATAGGTCGAGCCGATGTCCTTGGCCGTGCGATAAGGGGTAACGGTTTGTGTTCTCGGGTCGAAACGGAACAGGCCGTTGTCGTCGGTACCAATCCAGTAAAGGCCATTAAAGCGGTCCCATTTAATGACGTTGATTACCTTTCCCTCTTTCGAGGCCTCGGAAGTAGCACAACTGAAATACTCAAAATTGTTCTGCAAGTCGGAATAGAAGTCCACCCCATTGAAATAAGAGCCCAGCCAAATACTCTCTTCGGCATCGATAAACAGGCAGTAAATAAACTTGTTGGCAATGCTTGCCGCCTTCAACGGGGATTGAGCGGTAGGAATTATGCGCCCCTCCTCGACCTTGAACAGCCCTATCCCGTTATCCGAAGCCACAATCAATTCGCCCGGCCGATACTCCACCACATCGTGTATGTGATAGAGCAGATTCTCAGTGCTCCTGTCCCGGTAATTGGAAAACCGCCGGGTCTTATAGTCGAACCGATCCAATCCATTCTGGAAGGTACCTATCCACAAGTTTCCATAAGAATCCTCATAAATCTTGTGAATCGAATTGTCCGACAGATTGTGCACTCCGTCACCTTGGGTATAGGTGGTAAACGAATCGGTTTTCTTGTCATAACAGGTCAACCCCTCGGCATAGGTCCCTATCCAGATATACCCCCGGCTATCTTCATGAATATCCATAGCCGTATAGAAATGTATCGACTTATGGTTGTCCCGGCAATACGAATAGAGACTATCGGTCGCCGGGTTATACCGGTACACCCCATGGCCATTGGTTGCAAACCACATTTCGCCGTCACGGTCCTCCACTATATCGGTCACCCGGCAGGTGAGCGACTTGCCCGATGCCGTGACAAAGGGTCTGAACGTATCGGAGAGCGGGTCATAAATGTTAATGCCATTATCCAAGGCAATCCACATTTTTTGCTGACTGTCGATGAACAAGTTGTGGATACTGTTGCTCAGAATGGAGCCCGGGCGATGCGAAAAGCGGTAATTTCTGAACTCGACTCCGTCGAACCGGCTCAAACCATCGTCGGTACCAAACCAGATAAATCCACACGAGTCTTGAAGTATCTTGTAAATCCGGTTGGACGGAAGCCCCTCCTCCATCGTATATTTTTTTGAAATAATCCGCTGCCCGTAAACCGTTGCATCTCCAACCCAGACAAAAAGCGCAATCAGGAGCAAACGGCTTATCCGGCGGGTGTGTATTTTCATGTCGTTCATATCGATTATCAATTATTGTCTCAATTCTGCCGCCAGGTCTTCTACAAGTCTACTCCGGCACGTGGCCTTCACACCTCAACGGGATAGCCTGTTCAAAAACTTCTTGCGGCCCGATTCTTTCGGTACATTGAATCTTATCTACAAAAAAAGCATATTTTATCCTTCCCGAAAGCAAAAATAGTTCAAAAGAAGGACAGTTTCGACATCGACCGGCCTCTATCCCTCCATTATGCCCTCACTTTTCACGCTCTCCACCGGTAAAATTGTTGTTGTTTTGTACATTTTTTTTCAACGCCCCCGCCACATCATAGTATTTTTGTAGACGAAACAATGGATATTCCTTGACGTAGGAATAAAGGAGGAAAACCTGCTGAGAGAAATAAACGACTATATAAATCTATAAATCTAACTGTTTACCATGAATGAAACTACACGTAAAATTAAATTTTCGCTCTCGAAATTTATTTGTGCCTTCACGGTCATTATAGGCCTTATGTCCTTCATGAGTTTCCATTCGAGTGCCCAGTCATCGACAACCCGGGTACTGAAAGGACAGGTTTTGGAAGAGGGAACCGACCTCCCGTTGATTGGAGCCAATATCTGGCTCAACGAGACCAGCGTCGGGACCGTGACCGATATTGACGGGAACTTTTCGTTGAATATTCCTGCCGGTCGAAGCGTAGTTCTCACGATTAGCTACATAGGCTACGAATCGAAAGAACAGGTGGTCAACGCTACGGACGAGAATATCAAAGTCATGCTGTCGGTAGGCTCGGGCGTTCTCGATGAAATCCAAGTAATCGGTTATGGAACCCAACGGAAGGAGAGTGTCATCGGCTCCATCTCGACCATCAAACCCAGCGAACTCTCGGCCCCTACCGGTTCAATCTCGACCAATCTGGCCGGCAAGTTGGGCGGCGTCGTTTCGGTACAGCGCACCGGAGAGCCCGGAGCCTCTTCCGAATTCTGGATACGTGGTATCTCCACCTTCGGTGCCAATAAGACCCCACTGATCCTGGTCGATGGCGTAGAGCGCTCGCTCGACCTGCTCGACCCCGAAGAGATTGAATCGTTTTCCATCTTGAAAGATGCCACGGCCACCGCCGTGTATGGTGTGCGGGGCGCCAACGGCGTAATCCTCATCACGACCCGTCGCGGTAAGGAAGGGAAGCCCAAGATTTCGGTCAAGGCCGAGATGGGACGTCTGGAAGCGACCAAAATTCCCGAGATGGCCAACTCGGTCGACTATGCCGAGATGTACAACGAAATGATCGGGTACAACTATTACAGCCAGGAGGTCATCGATGCCTACCGCTACGGCACCGACCCCGACCTTTACCCCAATGTAAACTGGATAAATGCAGTATTCAAGGACTATGCCATCAACAACCGGGTCACGGCCAGTGTAACCGGTGGTGGTTCCATCGCCCGATATTTTATCTCCGGGTCGTTCTACAACGAGGGCGGTATCTTCCGCACCGACCCCAACTCGTCGTACAATGCCAACCCCAACTACAAGCGATATAATTTCCGGTCCAATCTGGACGTAAACCTCTCGCCCAGTACAATCCTGTCGCTGACCCTGGGAGGATTCTTGCAGCAACAGCGCACCCCGGCCGACCAGGCTTCCATCTGGAAATCGGCATTCGTGCTTTCGCCCAATACATTCCCCATCAAATACTCCAACGGATACTGGGCCGGGAAGAGCGAGATAAGAAATCCCTATTACCTCGTTACGCAAGCCGGCTACAACAAGAGTTGGAAAAGCATCTTGAACTCGGTGATCAGTTTGGAGCAGGACTTCTCGAACATCATCACCAAGGGATTGAAGATGAATGTAAAATTCTCGTTCGACACCGACAGCTACCACAACAACAAATACACGCGTCAAGACGACATTTACTTTGCGTCGGGGCGTGACGAGAACGGAGCCCTGATTTTCGACAAACCCGAAATCAGCAAAGGCGGCCCCTGGTTTTCACAAAGCTCGTCGGGCAGCAACGCCACCTATCTCGAAGGTTCTATCAACTACAACCGGCTGTTCGGGAAACACCGGGTAGGCGCCCTGTTGCTCTATAACCAACGTATCTACAACGAAACGGCCAGCAGTTCTATCAAGAGTCTGCCCTACAAGACCCAGGGCCTGGCCGGTCGTGTCACCTACGACTTCGACAACCGCTATTTCATCGAAGGCAACTTCGGGTACAACGGGTCCGAAAACTTTGCCTCGGGTCACCGCGTAGGTTTCTTCCCCTCGGGAGCCATCGGCTGGTATGTCTCGAACGAGCGATTCTTCCAACCGCTCACCGATGTGATTTCGAAACTGAAACTGAAAGCCTCGATTGGTCAAGTGGGTAATGACAAAATAGGCGGCGACGTGCGGTTCATCTACCTGGGAACAGTTACCGGCACCGGCTCGTATGTGTATGGAACCAACTACACCAGTTCGAGCGGCGAACGGGTCGACGAGGTTCCCAACCCCAACGTTTCGTGGGAGGTCTCGACCAAGCAGAACTACGGTATCGAATTGGGCCTGTTCAACAAAATCGACATTCAGGCCGACTGGTTCAACGATACCCGCGACCACATCTTTGTGCGCGACAACAATATTCCATCGTATGTGGGATTGTCGACCGTCCCGATGGTTAACGTCGGCAAGATGAAAAGCTGGGGATTCGACTCCTCGCTGGAATATAATCAGATGTTTGGCGACCTGTTTGTCTCGGTGCGAGGCACCTTCACCTATGCCTCGAACGTGATTCTGGAAAACGGCGACCCCGACAACAAATATCCCTACATGAATACCAAAGGGCAGAAGATCTACCAGAACAAGGGATTCGTCGCCCTCGGACTGTTCGAGTCGCAGGAAGAGATTGACCGCAGCCCAATCCAATTCAGCGAAGCCATGCACAGCACGTTGCGACCCGGCGACATAAAATACCAGGACATCAACGGCGACGGCATGATCGACGACTACGACATCGTGCCCATCGGATACTCCGATATTCCCGAAATCACCTACGGAATAGGAGCCTCGCTAGGGTGGAAAGGAATCGACTTCTCCTTCTTCTTCCAAGGGACGGGACGCGTTACCTGCTTCGAACAGGGACAGACGCTGAACCCCTTCACCTCGGGTTATGCCGACAACGACGGATTCCACAAAGATGTCGTAGGCAACTACTGGTCGGAGAGCAATCCCGACCCCAACGCCCGTTACCCCCGATTGAGCAACGTGGAATACAGCAATAACAACAACACCAAGACCTCTACCTTCTGGCAGCGCGACGCCTCGTATATCCGGTTGAAGAATATCGAAATCGGTTATACCTTTCCCAAGGTGTGGACCAATAAATTCCATGTACAGACCCTACGTCTCTTTGCATCGGGCATCAATGTGCTTACCTTTGCAAAGGAGTTGCGCCTATATGACCCCGAACTGGGTACCACCGACGGACAAAAGTACCCGCCTACCCGCGTATTTAACATCGGGTTGAACATTAATTTCTAACACTCAAAAGGAAAAATACAAATGAAAACCGTAAAGCAACTTTTAGTATTTGTCTTTTCTACCATCATACTGGCCTCGTGCGACTCCTACCTGGATACGACCCCCGAGGACTTGCGCTCGCCCGACCAGATATTCGAGTCCTACAACTCGACGCAGAATGCCATGTTCGGCGTGTACTCCTACTTGCGCACCAACCCCTGCAACACGCCGGCCACCTATTCGACCTCCGAAGTCGATATTCCCTACACCAACGTACACACCTTCAATTTCGGTGTATGGAGCGCCTCATCGGCCCAGTACGACAAATGGGTATCCTATTACCAAGGCATACGCGAGGCTACCTATTTCCTGCAAAACGTGTATAAATGCCCCGACGGTGAAATCACCTACGAAACCCGGGAGCAGTTTAAGGCCGAGGTCCGCTGCGTGAGGGCCATTCTCTACGTAGAACTGATGCGCATGTACGGCCCGGTGGTTCTGCTCTACGACGAGCTGGTCGACTTTACCGCCGACAATCTCAACCGCCCCCGCAACACCTGGGACGAATGTGTCAACTGGGTATCGAACGAACTGCTTGAACTCTCCGAGAACGAATACCTCCCGTTACAGCAATCGGGTGCCGCCTATGCCCGCATGAGCAAAAGCATCGCCCTGGCCTACCGGGCCCGCATTCTGCTGACTTCGGCCAGCGACCTGTTCAACGGGAATCCCATGTATGCAGGCGTTCGCAACCCCGACGGCACGCCTCTGTTCCCCAGCAAAAAAGACCCTCAAAAGTGGGAACTGGCCCGCCAGGCCGCCCAAGAGGTCATCGATCTGGGCATCTATGACCTGGAAAAGGTGATGGAAGACGGCAAGATAAACCCCTACAAATCTTATCAGGCCATTTTCACTACCGAGCAAAGCAAGGAGATGATATTTCCCTTCATGGAGACCGACTCGTACCTCGACAAGCGACTGGCCCCGCAGAGCATAAACGGCTGGGGATTCGGATTCAGCCCCACCCAGGAGATGATCGACCTCTATGCCATGAAAAACGGGCGTTACCCCATCACCGGCTATCAAGGCAACTCCCATCTGAAACCGATTATCGACGCCTCATCGGGTTACAGCGAAGAGGGGTTTGCACAGTTCACCAACCCGCTCGAAGGCATTGAGCGGAAAACGTTCAAAATGTTCATCGACCGGGAACCCCGTTTCTATGCCTCGATACTCTATGGCGGATTAACCTGGTTTGTGTCGAGTACCGCCGACGAGCGCATCTATGTAGAGATGTTCAAGAACGGGAACAACGGATATGATGCCAGCCACAACCACTCCAACACGGGATATGCCCTGGTAAAATTTGTCATGCCCGACTATTCGGCCCGCACGCGTAACGTGAAACGCGAACTCCCCTTCATGCGCTATGCCGAAATCTTATTGGACTACATCGAAGCTACCATCGAGGCCGGAGCCACCAATCCCAGCCTGCTGAGCGATCCCTACATGATTCAATACTGGGACGAACTGCGCGAGCGTGCCGGCCTGCCCAGTATCTTCAAGGTCTATCCCGAAGCAGCCAACAATCATGACCTGCTTCTGGACTTGGTGCGCAAGGAACGCAAAATCGAGCTGGCCTTCGAGGGTATGAACTTCTACGACACCCGGCGCTGGCTCACCGGCGAAGAGACCGAATCGGGCTACTTCTACGGAATGGATACCCAGGTCGATGGCACGAGAGACTCGCAATCCTACCCCGATGCATTCTTCACCCGCGCACTGAATGCCGACCGGCCGAGCCCTCGCATATTCCACCCCAGCTTCTACTTATTCCCTATCCCGCAAAGTTCCCTGAACAAGAACCACGATCTGGTACAAAATTATAAATGGTAAAAAACGATATGGCCATGAAAAAGTATATAAGCACCTTATTACTGATACTCATCTTCTCTTCCTGCATCGACCACAGGTATGACGAGATGGTCGACGACACAGCCTATTTTCCCAACAGCGAGCTGGTGGCCTACCAACTCACCGTCACCAATGACAACGACTATGTATATGACCTTTGGGTTCACAAAGGCGGATTCTTTCAGAAAAAGTTTGTCGGGAGAGTAGAGCTCTCATACGCCTATCTGGTAGAGTACAACCAAGCCAATAACACCGACTACGAAATGCTCGACAGCCGGTACTATACCCTCCAACGCGACTTTACCATGGAGGAGGGCGAAAACGAGTGCGCCATTCCCATCACCTTCAAGGTCAAGCAGATGCTCGACGACTTCGGGTACCAGACTTTTTATCTGCCGCTGTCGGTACAAAGCCTCACGCCCGAAGGCGGTATCTACGACGAGAAATCGAGCGTATTGCTGGCATTTACGCTCAAACAACCCTTGGTTACCATCGATACCGACTGGAAAGAGAAACAATACAAAAAATTTGACAACGAGTCATCATACGAATTCGACATCACTGCCGTGATGGACGTCGATGCTCCCGAAGACTTCCAGGTAATCTACACCCGGGACGAGAGTCTGCTCGAACCGGGCGAGCTGGCCCTGGACCCGACATATTATACATTCTCCGACAGTGTGCTCATGGCCAAAGGCGAGAAGTATGCCGAGAACTACATGCAACTCAAAGTAGCCGAGATGCCTGATGGCGAATGGGTTATTCCCATCAAACTATCCTCCTCGAACGAAAAGATAGGCATGCTCGACGATGCCTGGCTCGCACTTACCGTGAGCAAAGGCGAACTCAACGAAGTTACTTGGAGTGCAACCTACCTGCAAGGCGACAAGATCATTATCCCCGGCTCGGCCGAAACGGCTCTTGAAATCGGCGAGATTGACCAGATTACAGCTACGGCTACGGCCGACGAAAGTTGGTTGCGGCCTCACATCACAGGCAATAAAATCGTGATCGAAACCGACGAAAACAATACCGGAGCCGAACGGTCGGCTACGCTCACGATACGCAACCAGGCCAACAACCTGCCCAAGACCATCGAAGTGGTTCAGGCCGATGTCCTGGCCGGTATCCCGCTGAACAAAGAGATATGGACTCTCGCAGCATACAGCGACAACTGCACGAAACACTTGAACGACATACCCAAAATGTATGACGGCCAGTGGCGGAAAAGTGCCAACGACAAAAACAGCTATGTCGAGTTGAACGACCGTGACCCGGCCGACCCGTTTGTCCTCACCTTCAACCTCGGTATGGAGCAAAGCCTCAACACCTTCGGTATCATGCCTCGCCAGCAATGGCTGCGCCCGTCGCCCAAACGGGTGAAAATAGAGGTCAGCCCCGACAACGAAAACTGGACAACCGTGGGCAAGGGACAGGACGCCAACGGCATCTTGGTCGGATTCGGCGATGCCGAGACCGACAGCAGCAAATACCCCGAACTGCTCTACAACGGAGTCATCAAATGGTTCGACTTTGAAGAGCCCGTGAGAGCCCGGTACATACGCCTGTCGTTGTACGAATCGTGGTGGAACAGCGGCAATGTAGTCTGCATAGAAGAGGTTTTTGCAAGTTTCAAATAACAGTTTACCGGTTGGAGCGGGTCCTGTGCTCGCTCCAACCCACCAATTTCAAAACACAAAGATTATGATACACAAGAATAGAAACAACAGAGTCTCTCCCCTCAAAATCGGGCGCAAGGTCCTGATGTTGCTGGCCGCATCGATTTGCTGCCTGCCGGCATGCAATACCGAAGATGACCTGAACTGGCCCCCCGACTCCCTGGCCATCTCTGTCTCGGGAACATTCGAGAATGAAAATGGGAAAGCATTTGAAGCCGGCGACGGGAACTGGGGCGTAAACATCAAACCCGAGTTTGGCGGTGACTTGCAAGTCGAGATTCAAGCCGACAAAAGCTGGGGTGTCAACATCGAATATTTCACCCTGGAAGATGACGAGTGGATCACCCCCTCGACCGTCGAGTCGACCGGGGCCAACCTGACCCTCTCGATTGCAGCAAACAAATCGGTCCTGTACAGGAAGGCCGCCGTAACCATTCGCACGCAGGGCGATGTACCGGTTGAGAAAAAAATTACAATCATACAAACCGATTCGGAACCGATCATCGAGTTTATGCCGCAGGAAGGTGACGACAGCTCCTTCGACAGCGACACCAAGACGTTGACCGTGGGATACAAAGCCAGCGAACAGATTATCGACTTCTGGTCCAACATCGAAGACTACACGTTGCAGGTGCGTCCCGAAAATGAAGGCGAGGATATCAGTTGGATCCAGGGATTCAGAGTCTCCGAAGAGGAGCGCACCCTCACCTTCTCCACAACCCACAACTTTACGGGGGCACCCCGCCGAGCCATGATTACCCTCGAAGCCGACGGATTTGAAACCACCACATACTATCTGGAACAAAAGGCTTCGCTGTACAAGAACCTACTGGTCAGCATCGACGGTCAGCCCTACACCAGCGAGTTGGAAGGCATCACCTATGGCATGAAAGAGCGCACGATCAGCATCGTGTTCGACTCCGATGTAGAGCTATCGGCCCAGTTGCTCGACCGCACGACCTCGGCCGAGGCCTCGTGGGGAAGCCTCGAAGCATCGGGCAACACCTTCACCCTAACCCTACGGGCCAACATCGAGGGCGAAACCCTGCATGAAGGGTTGTTGCAGGTCAAGGCTGCCGACGCAAGCCTGAGCGACCAGCCCGCCGTAGAATGGAGCTTCACCCAGCTGTACGAAATGCTCACCATCGATTGGCCGGAGAGCAGCCTGTATGAAAACGGGTTGATTATCGGCGGCATCGGGTACACCGATAAATCGCTGGGGAGCTACACCTCGGCCGACGAAGACGTGACGGCCGAAATCACCAGCGGCGATACCTGGCTCAGCGTGCAATTGACAGATGGGGTTATTCGGTTAAATGCCGAAAGCTACACCGGGAGCACCCCGCGAACGGCTACCCTGAAAATCGCCAACCCGAACGGCCGACTGTCCGAAGAAATCACACTGACCCAATACGCAGCCATCGACAAATCGGCATGGAGCATCGAAGCCGGTAACGACAAGACCGGAAGCACCTCCAACGAGCCCATCAGCAACATTATCGACGGCGACATAAACACACACTGGCAGTGGCAATGGAACGTCAATGGCGGGGCATCGAGCGATTTCCCCAACACGCCCTACGAATTTATCATCGATTTCGGGAAAGAAGAGGTGTTCAACACCATTTCATTATGGCAAACCCAAACCGCCGATAACGGCTATGTGCGTGACGTCCAATTCAAGGTGAGCAACGACAAGGCTTCATGGACCGACCTGGGGGTATATCGCATGTCCAATTCGAGCGACGATGCCATCGCCCACGGGAGCGACCCCTACTCCTATCTTTTACCGGCCGTTCAAAAGGCTCGTTACGTGCGCCTGATGATTCTGTCGAACGTCGACGACAGCAAAATCAACAACCGGAAGAACGCCTATATGGGAGAGTTCAGTATTTCAATCGATTAACCAGTAAACGACATGAATAAGATTCAAAACATCGCATTACTCGCAGGGTGGCTCTTGCTAGGACTCTCCTGCGGCAATCAGGAGTTGGACCTGTCCACTATCCAACCCACCCCGGGAACAGGGAGCGCAACATCGACCGGCGACACCATCACCTACCGCGCACAGGTGTGGGTCGACCGGGCCGACCTGGAATATTACGGTGGCGAAAGAACTTTCAACATCAAACTGAAAGAGATGTTCCGCAAAACCACCCGGTTCTGGAACGAAAGCCCCAACAAATTCAAATACTATTTTGAATTTGTCCCGGGCGAAGAGTTACACATCTACGACACCGGCAACGACCCTTCGAGATACGAAGAGTTCAGAAGCCAGGCCTACGGTCTGCTCAATACCGAAAAATATGATTTTGTCGTATTCTTTGCGCTGAATGCCGAAGAGACGGGGCTGTCGTGCGGAGGCGGAGGTGCAAGCGGGCAGTCGGTGGTCAATGCCTTCCTCCCGCGAAGCGTAGACATCTTTGCCGATGCCGAATACCCCAACCAGGGCACTTACAGCAACCTGGGACACGAGTATGGCCACATGCGCGGAGCCCAAGACCTGTACCAATATCTCATATCGGCCGAGAGCAACCGCGTCAGTGGCGAAGCCTACAACCCGCCCGCCTGCAACATGGGCACCGGCTACATGGTGTGGAGCGACTATTGCTCGGCCCTGTTCAACTACACGGCCCACCAAAAGCAACTGGACCGGGAGTTGAATAAAAAAATCTATCCCGACAAGCTAATCATCAACGTAACCAAGGACAAAGAGCCCAAACGGGGGGTTGTCATCAACTTCTTCGGGACACGGGCCGGCGGATATTTCGGCGGCCCCGATGTGTACGACGCCGAGGGGAACTCGCCCTACCTGGTGGAAAAGAGCAACAGCCAGGGACAGATTGTCATCAACAACACCTACAACATGTTCTTCCCGGGTGAAGGGGCTCCCAACACACCGCCGAAATCGCCCAAAGACGAATGGCCCTTCTCGCGCTGGTACTGCTTCCTAATGGAAATTGTCGATGGCGAGAACAAACGGTACATGTGGCTCTCCGACCTCGACATGTGTACCCACCTGCTCGAAACGGGAGAACGGGAATATACCATCTCGATCGATCTGTAACGACCACTCTGCTCCCCCCGCAAGAGCTTCCCTTTTGAGAGGGGCTCTTGCCCGGAGGCTCTCCCGCAGGATTGGCGGGAACGCCCCCAAAAACATGACACGATAAAAAAACTACCGTATGAGAAATCTGTTTGCTTATCTGCTGATTACCGTTCTCACCCTGTCGTCCTGTTCCAAAACGGGGCTCGATTTGCCGTCGGGCAACGGGGGTACGGGCGGAACAAATCCTCCCGTATCGACAAAAGACACGTTGACATTCAACGTATTGGTCTATATCGACCGAGCCAGCGTCGAAGGGCACTTGAATGCCAACGAGCGATCCATCAAGACCAAGATGGACGAATTGTTCCGCAAAGCCAGTAATTTCTGGAACGAAGCCTCAAAGGGGAAACTGAAACACACCTATCGCTACACGGTTGCCGGCGTATCCATCTACGACGGCTCATCGGCCGATCAGGCGCTTCGCTACGAAATCTACGACGCCCCCATCGACTTCGGGAAATACGACGTAACCGTATTCTTCGACTGCCTGCAAGACAACGACGAGACCGGCAACGGTGGTGCGGCCCACGGTGGCGGGAGCGACAACCGGTCGGTCATCACCGTGATGGCCGGGCCCAACAGCCCCAAAGAGATTTTCACCGACGAAACCTACAAGACCCTGGTACACGAACTGGGGCACTACCGGGGTGTGACCGACATGTATCAATACATTATCGAGCCGGCCGACAACCCCGTGAACCACATGCAATACCAACCGCCCAAATGTATCATGAGCAGCGCTTCCGATGGGGTGTGGAGCGACTACGCGGCAAATGTCATGAACTATACAGGCGGTGTAAAACAGGTGGGCACGGCCTTTCCCGACTTTTTCAACCAGCTCTACCCCGAAAAGATTGAACTAAACGTCACCGTGTCGGGCGAAGCCAAACGGGGCATTGTCGTCAACTTTTACGGTTCACGGGCCGGCGGAAGCGGGCATAATCGGGACATCTGGCCCGAAGTCTTTGTATCCAAGCGAACCGATACCAACGGCAAATGTATCTTGTACGACACCAAAGAGTATTATGTGCCCAACCCCAATTACGACAACAGCATGGTGGTTCCCCCCGACCTGCCTTATGGACGGATATTCGGACTTCTGGCCGAAGTAATTTACGACGACCAGACAAAATATGTGTGGATGCCCGAGTATGAAGTTCAGATGCCTTTCTTCAAGGGCGAAACAACCTACTCGGCAACCGTAGCCTTCTGACAGTCAACTGCAACAACCACAAACACAAGAACAATCCCATGAGAAAACGAATAGCCATTATCCTATTATCCCTGTCCATACTCTCCTGTTCCCCATTGCTGCAAGCAAAATCGGGCCAGAAGACGCTATTCATTCCACAACAGGATATTGAGGAACACGGCTTCAACGACCCCGACGGACCATTCGGCTATGACTACAAGGCCGAATCGGAGAACCTGGCCATCTTCTGGGCCAAGTCATTCGGCAAAGACCCGGCCTCTATCCAGGACGAGAACCGGCGCTTTTTCCCGCAGGAAATTTTGGAGGAGGGTGAACGATACTACCGTTATTTCATCGACAAGTTGAAGTTCGTACTTAAAGGGAAATCATACACCGACCGCGATAAAACCATCATATGGATGTATGACGACGACGTGCGCACGGCCTACGGCGGAGCGCACGACAGCATAGGCATGGTGTGGTTCCGTCCCTGCCGAATCAGCGGATACCCCTATTGTACTCTGGTTCACGAGTTGGGCCATGCCTTTCAGTACATGGTCAAGGCCGACGGGTACGAAGGATTCTCCTCCACCCTCATGGAATACACCTCGCAATGGATGTTGTGGCAGCTATACCCCGACTGGGTTACCATCGAAAACTACCACCTGAACAACTACATGAAACAGACCCACTACGCCTTGTTTCACAAGAAGAATCTCTATTGCGCCCCACAGTTTCTGGAATATTGGACCAACAAGCATGGCGTGAAACTGGTCGGAGAGTTGTGGCGAAACGCCCGCAAGGGGGAAACGCCCGAATCGGTCTACATGCGTCTGACGGGACTCTCCTACGAACAACTGAACGACGAAATCTACGACGCGGCCTCTCGATTCGTAACGTGGGATATTCCCCGCATCAAGTCGGTGTGCAGTTCGTATGCCAACCAACACCTCTGCAAATTGGAGCGACAAGAGAACGGCTGGTACCGGATTGCCCAAGAGAAGTGTCCCCAAAGCGGGGGCTACAACGCCATTCGCATGAAAGTTCCCCGGGGTGGCACCCGCATTACCCTGACCTTTGAAGGGCTGGCCGGGCACCCCGACTTCAACCCGAAGGGGCAGAAAGAGGCGGGCTGGCGATACGGATTCATCGCCATGCTCACCAACGGGAAGCGGGTTTACGGCGAGATGCACAAAGCCGGGAACGGGATTAACCCGTCGATCCACTTTACCTTGCCCGAGAAAACTCAATTCCTGTGGCTCGTCGTTACCGGGGCTCCCCGACACGCCATAGCCTCGTCCCAGCCCGACGAACCCGACGCAGAATTTCCCTATCAAATCCAAACCGAAGGAACGGCGCCCCACGCCTCCATGCTATAACCCCAATTAAACACTATCGAAACCATGAAGAAAATAGCCTTATTAACCCTCCTACTCCTGAGTACAACGATATGCGGCCACGCTCAATCCAAGGAGAAACAGAAATTGAAACAAGTGGAATACCGGGTCTGTGTCATCGCCGACAAACCCGGGGTAGACTATTTCGGCGGGAAAAAATCGTTTCAGAAAAAACTGGTCGGGCTCTTTGACAACGTGACCCGATTCTGGAACAACGGCTCCAACGATTTCGACTACTATTTCAAGTTCACCCCCACCCTGCACGCCGTCTTTGAAGGGTCGTCGAAAGATGTGCTCAAAACCTACGGTGGCGACGATTTCGACTTCAAGAAATACGACGTACTGGTCATGTTCGATATGATCAAAGATCACGCCGACGAACACCCGGGAGCCGCGGCCGGCGGAGTGAAAAACGGGCTCTGCGGCATCTACGTCAGGAATGGCGATTCGCTGAAAATGAAGGAGATTTTTACCGACGGAACCTACAAGACCGTGGCGCATGAGCTGGGACACTACCGCATGGTTACCGATGTATATGCTACCCAGGTGAGAGCCCACAAGAACCCGGTCACCCACGAAGCCTTCAAGCCGATTCCCTGCATCATGCACAGTGCCAGCCGGGACAGCCTGTGGAGCCCCTATGCGGCAAAAATCATCAACTACGTAGCCGAGTCGAGAGTCCCGGCCAACGACTATCCCGACCTGTTCCGACAAATGTTCCCCGACAGCATACAGTTCAACCTCACGGAGAACGGTCAGCCCAAAGCCGGAATCACCGTCAACCTCTATGGCTGCCGCGCGGTTCACAACGACGTGATCACACCAGCCTACCGCTCCTACCAAAGCGACTCGAACGGTCGAATTGTACTGACCGGGGTAAAAGACATGTATTGCAACCCGCCTCAACCGGGTCGTCCCGACGACCTGCCTTACGGCCGCTGGTTCAACTTCCTGATCGAAGCCATCGACGGGAATACCCGCAAATACTATTGGATGCCCGAGTATGCCGTTCAACTCATGTTCTTCGAGCACAAAAATCTATATGAAATGAATATCGATTTCTGAAACTCGGCCCCCCTCTCCCGGGTCCACAGTCGGCTGAGGGAAAAAGCAATCAATCAACCAATCGATTCCATACAATATTCCAAGACAAGATGAAACTAAACAGTCACACCGCACACCGGCTCCTCGTCTTATGGCTCACCGCAGCAGCCTGCTGCATTGCCGCTCAGGCACAACATAAAAACGGACACAACAGACTGGGGCTGGAAACCATCACCTACCGCGCCCAGGTGTGGGTCGAAAAGGACGACCTGGCCCGTTATGGCGGAGAAGAGCTCTTCACCGAAAACTTGAAAAAGATGTTTGAAAAAACGACCTACTTCTGGAACGAGAGCGAAAACAAATTCAAATACTACTTCGAGTTCATTCCCGCCGGGCTCCACATCTACGACATACAAGGCAACCGTGACCTGTACGACCAGTTCCAGAAACAGGCCTACGGTCCGTTGGATACCGCCCGGTACGACTTTGTCGTGTTCTTCGCGCTGAATGCCAAGAGCAACGGCCTGTGGTGCGGTGGCGGCGGACAAAGCGGACAATCGGTCGTGTGCTGTTACCAGACATTGGAGCAGCAGCAAAAGTATGGCGACATCTTTGCCAAGGAGCCCCCCGAACAAGGCACATACAGCAACCTGGGCCATGAATACGGACACGTGCGCGGAGCCACCGACATCTATCAATACATCATCAAAGCCGAGGACAATCCCATCAGCCACGAAGCCCTGCGCCCGCCCAAGTGCAACATGGGCAACGGCATGTGGGCATGGAGCGACTACTGTTCGCATCTGTTCAACTACACGGCCCATTACAAACAACTGCCCCAAGGGTTAAGCCGTCGTGTATTCCCCGACAAGATACGAATCAACGTACGGGTCAACGGGAAGAAGGGGAAAAACGTCACCTTGAAACTGTACGGTACCCGTGCCGGTGGTCGGAAGAACAATCGCGACGTCTACCCCCATGCCTATCGCACGCTGCAAACAAACTCGAAAGGGTTTGCCGAACTGACCGACGTATACGACCTCTATCACCCGGCCAAGGGTACTCCCGGCCTGCCGCCGAGCGATGAGTTCCCCTACGCCTACTGGTTCTGCTTCCTGGTCGAAGCCGAATACCAGGGTGAGAAGAAATACATCTGGATTCCCGACTGGGCTACTCAGATTACCAAGCTGAGCGGAAAAGATATTCACGAAGAGCTTATCGAGTTTTAGATTCCGACTCTTCCGAATCGCAGTTCACCACCTTCTACTGTCACACCCGATTTACACACCGACAAATATCTTTATATGAAACCCATACGATTTATCGCCCTACTGATTCTATCCGCCCTTGTTTCCCGGGCGACCGCTACCGACAACGCCATGCGACCCCGAATCGACCTGCAAGGCATGTGGCAATTTGAGCTCGACGCTCAAAATAAAGGGTTGGCCGAGCAATGGCAACTCAAACCCTTCTCCGACGCGGTTACCTTGCCCGGTACAACCGACACCAATCAAAAGGGGGTACGCAACACCTCAAAAAACGAAACCACCCACCTGTCGCGCGTCTATAAATATGTAGGCAAAGCCTGGTATAAAAAAGAGGTGACAATCCCCGACGACTGGCGCGGCAAGGAGATTGTACTGACGCTCGAACGCACCAAGCCTTCACACGTGTGGATCGACGGAGTTTCGGCCGGGAAGAACGATAATATCTCAACACCGCAGGTCTATGACCTGTCGGCGCTGCTCACTCCCGGGCATCACGAAATCACGGTTCTTGTCGATAACGGCGAGTCGGTTCCCCGCCAACTCCTGTCCAATTCACACGCCTATACCGAGTCGACACAAACCAACTGGAACGGCATCATCGGCGAACTGTTTCTCGAAGCCCGCAATCGGGTTCACCTGAAAAGTCTGCAACTCTACCCCTCGGCCGCCCAGAAATCGGTCGAGCTGAAAATCGAAATAGCCCATGCCGACAAGCTCGCCGACGGGACTGTTCTCGAACTGCAAGCTACCGCCTGGAACACCTCGAAAAAGCATCGGGGCAAACGGATAAAACTCCACCTGACACAGGGGCAAAGTGAATACACCCTGCAATATCCACTCGGGGAAAAGGCGCTCCTGTGGAGCGAATTCTCCCCGGCTCTGTATGCCATGGAGGTCGTGCTGAAAGGGTATGACAAACAAATCGTAAACTTCGGATTACGCGATTTCAAGACTCTCGACGGACAATTCACCATCAACGGCCAGACCACCTTCCTCCGAGGCAAGCACGACGCCTGTGTATTTCCCCTCACGGCCCATACCCCGATGAATGTGGAGGAGTGGCGACGCTATTTCCAAATCTGCAAAAGCTACGGCATCAACCACTGCCGGTTCCACTCGTGGTGCCCCCCGAGAGCCTGTTTCGAGGCCGCCGACATCGAGGGCATCTACCTGCAACCCGAACTGCCGTTCTGGGGCAGCCTGAAAAGAAGCGAGACATATCTCGTCGATTTTCTGCGGAAAGAGGGGGCCAATATCCAGCAGGAATATGGCAACCACGCCTCATTCGTCATGTTTGCCTTGGGGAACGAGTTGTCGGGCGACCTGGACCTGATGCGGGAGTTCACCGACTCGTTCCGCCAAATGGATTCCCGCCACCTTTATGCCTTCGGTTCAAACAACTTCCTGGGGACCAAAGGCGTTGTCAATGGTGAAGACTACCTCGTCACCTGTAAAATCGGGCCACGCGAGGGAAACAGCTACCGCAACCATGTGCGGGGCTCCTTCTCCTATGCCGATGCCTACGAGGGGGGCTATATCAACAACACCTACCCCAACTCGCAAATGACATTCAACGAAGCGGTAGCCCATTGTCCTGTCCCGGTCGTGAGCCACGAGACCGGTCAGTTCCAGGTATATCCCCACTATGCCGAGATGGAGAAATATACCGGAGTGCTGGCTCCGTGGAATTTCGAGATATTCCGCAACCGCCTCCAAGAGGCCGGTATGCTCGACCAGGCCGACGACTTTTTCAAGGCCTCCGGGCGATGGGCCGCCCAGCTTTACAAAGCCGATATCGAGATGGACCTGCGCACCGAAAAATTGGGCGGATTCCAACTGCTCGACTTGCAGGACTACCCGGGACAAGGGTCGGCCTATGTAGGCATGTTGGACGCGTTCATGGACAGCAAGGGACTTGTTTCGCCCGAAGAGTGGCGTGAATTTTGCAACGACGTGGTGCCCTTGTTCATCACCGAGAAATTCTGCTGGACCAATCGGGAAACCCTGTCGGGTCAACTAAAAATCGCCGACTACTCCAACCGCAACTTAAACGGCAAGACCCTCCGCTGGACATTAAAGGACAATACCGGGACCTCGATAGACCAGGGCTCCTTGAAAATCAAGACTACGGGTAAAGGCTTATCAACAATCGGAGTCATCACCCCGCACATCGCGTCGATAACCCGGGCCCAGAAGGTGTGCTTGGAGCTCCTGATCGAAGGGACCGACTATAAAAACCACTATGCCTTGTGGGTCTATCCCGATGAGGAGATTCAAGCTCCCGACGAAGCCATTTACATAAGCAAGCAACTGGACGAGCGCATGATCAACGAGCTGCGAAAAGGGAATCGGGTGCTGTGGTTCCCCGACTCTGCCACCTACGCCTCACAAACCGTGGGCGGCCTGTTCCAAACCGACTATTGGAACTATCGCATGTTCAAAAGCATTTGCGACCGCATCGGCTGTCCGGCCTCCCCGGGAACACTCGGCCTACTCACCTCGCCCGAGCACCCGCTGTTTACCCGATTCCCAACCGACAGTCACACCAACTGGCAATGGTACTCCATTATCAAACAGAGCTATCCGCTCATTCTCGACCGCATGCCGGCAGCCTATCGCCCCATTGTTCAGGTAATCGACAACGTAGAGCGCAACCACAAACTGGGATTGATATTCGAGTTCAATGTCGAAGGCGGCAAGCTCCTCATCTGCATGGCCAACCTCGATAACGTAAAGGATAAACCCGAAGTGCGGAGCCTCTACAACAGCATGATTCAATACATGAAATCGAGTGCATTTTCACCGAATACAAATCTAAGTATCGAAGCGCTAACCGATTTATTCACGCAGGAGAACGACACGGAAAAGATTGAAATACTGGATAATATCTCCTATTAACGGCTTCCGCTGATAAAAAAGTCGTTGCCCGAAAATGATTTTGTTGCTTTTCTGTACATTTTTATTCAAGTGCCATCAATGTCCTATTTACTTTTGTATACACAATTTGACAAAAAAGAAACACCATGAAAAAATTAGCATTACTCTTTATTTCGGTAGGTGTATACCTCGGCTTTATACAAGCAGCCGTGCCGGGAATATCACCCGTTATCAGTGACGACACCCATGAAACCTGGTACATTCTCCAGTTCAAGAACAGCGGCAAGGTAATCCAGGACATGGGCGACAACGAGAAACTTCAAATCGTGAAACAGGTAAATTGGAGCGACGACCAATTGTGGAAAATCGTAGCTGCCGATACGGAAGGCGAGTACCAGCTCGTAGGTAAAAGCGGACGCAAAATAGCTCTTATCGAGGGTGGGCCCGGTTATGCCGACAGTAACCGGTACGGAGCCAGCTCGACCCTGGCCACCAATTTCAAAATAAACTATTGCGGATCGTTCGTGTTCGACTTTGAACGTGTGGGCAGCCCCAACCACGAATCGTTGAACAAGAAAGAGAGCGGCGATGGTGGCGAAGTGGGCGAATGGACCAATAAGGACAATTCGAGCGACAACCACATCTACCTGGCCCTACCCAAAGAAATGCCCAAAATCAGCGATGCCGACCAGGAATACTGGTACAACATCATCTTTGAAAGAAGCCAGGCCAAAGAGGCCACCCAAATAAAGGCCTTTACCTACAAAGGCGAAGATACCAACCTGCAACAGGAACTGCTCAACACGACCAACTATAACCAATTGTGGAAGATTGTCCGCACCGAAAATGCCGACAACGAATACTACATCGTCAACAAAAACGGCTCCTACATATCGATTGCGCATGCCGATGAAATCGATGGAGGCGGTCGCAAATACCAGGCGACACAAGATGTATCGAAAGCCGAGGCCTTTGCCATCGAAAGCATCGACAGCAAATTGAGCGCCTGGACCATACGCCGTATCAGTGCCGTAGAGACAACTACTCCCGAGGGGGTTAAAAAAGACCACAAATGGATGAACGACCAGCAAGGGGGCACCATCTGTGAATACGATCAGGACGATGCCGGTGCCGGCATACGTTTCATCGAAGTCACTGCGTTGCGCGAGATGCCCAAAATCAGCGACGAAAATACCAACTACTGGTACAATCTGCTGTTTGTCTCCAACCAGGAAAACGGCAAGACCGTCATCACCTATCAGGGCGAAGATCAAGATTTGCGCCAGGAAGCCTACGTAGAAGATGAGACCGATCAATGGTGGCGGTTCGTAGCCGTTCCCGACTCGGAAGATGAATACTACATCGAAAACAAGAACAATGCAAAGATTACCCTCTCGCATGCCGACGAAGAGTATACGGGCAACCGAATCTACCAGGCCAGCGTGACGACAACCCCGGTCAAATTCAAACTGGGCGGAGGCTATGCCGACTACACCACATGGAGCTTGTTGCGCTCGGGCATGGAAAAATACGAATGCATGAACAACAAAGCCGATGGCACCGTGTGCGAATGGTACCAGAACGATGTCAGATCGGCCCTGCAATTCCTCTTTGTCAAGGAAGAAGATGGCGAAGGTTCTTCGTCGGCCCTACCCAATCAGTTGGTAAACCAGACGTCGATTACCGTCGATGGGGCAACAATCCGCATCGACGGCGAAGGGATACGCCACATCTCGGTCTACACCATAACGGGGCAGCCGCTGTATCATCAGGTATCGGCCCATGAACTGACCGTAACCTCGGCCGGTTGCTACATCATTCAGATTGCTCGTAACGACGGACAATCGGAGGTCAAGAAAGTAATCGTCAAATAAAACAAGCAACAAAATAGTTTTTTCCACTGCAAGGAGGGACGCCCGGTTAAAAGTGCGTCCCTCCTTCATTATATTACTACTTTTATGTACAATTTTTCCAACCGGGAAATATAAAAGTGAGCTATCTTTGAATCACAAACTTTTTTTTAAGAATCATCACCCATGAAAAGACTCATTTCATTCTTATTCTGCGTCGCGGTTTTCATGTTATGCGCGGGAGCAGAAAGAGAGACCAAAAATCAAAAAGAGATGAATCGGTTTATCGAAAACCTGATGAAGCAAATGACTCTCGAAGAGAAAATAGGACAACTGTCCCAATGCTCGGGCGAATTTGCAACAGGCCCCGACAACCACCGAATCAGCCGCACCGAAGAGATTAGCCAGGGATTAATCGGTTCCATGTTGAATGTCAGCGGAGCCGAGAAGACCCGGCGAATGCAAGAAGCCGCCATGCAATCCCGGTTGAAAATACCCTTGATCTTCGGGCAGGACGTCATTCATGGCTTCCGCACGGGGTTCCCGATTCCCCTGGCCGAAGCAGCCAGTTTCGACCTGAAAGCCATCGAGCAGAGCGCCCGCTGTGCCGCTATCGAAGCCTCGGCCGCAGGTTTGCACTGGACCTTTGCCCCCATGGTTGACATCAGCTGGGATGCCCGCTGGGGCCGGGTTCTCGAAGGAGCCGGCGAAGACCCATACTACGGCTCGTTGGTTGCCCAAGCCCGCGTAAGGGGATTCCAAGGCAACGATTTATCGGCCAACAATACCATCATGGCCTGCGTAAAACATTTTGCCGCCTACGGAGCACCCGCCGCCGGGAAAGACTACAACAGCGTAGACATGTCGATGGGCCATTTTGCCAACTTCTATATGCCTCCTTACCAAGCAGCCCTGGAAGCCGGAGCCGCCACGTTCATGAGCGCATTCAACGATTTCAACAACCAACCCTCGACCGGCAACTCGTTTTTGCTCAGGCACCTGCTCAAAGGGGAGTGGGGCTTTAAAGGTTTCGTGGTCTCGGATTGGGGCTCGGTACAGGAGATGATTTCGCACCGCTATGCCCGCGACGAACGTGAGGCCGCCCTCAAAGGAATCACAGCCGGGCTGGACATGGAGATGGTGTCGGAGTGCTACCGCCACAACCTGGCCCAACTGGTAGCCGACGGGACCATTGACGAGGAATTAATCGACGATGCCGTGCGCCGCATCTTGGTCAAGAAATACGAACTGGGACTGTTTGAAGACCCCTTCCGATATTGCGACGTGGAACGGGAGAAAAAGATTACCCACTCGCAACCTCTACGCGAGGCCTCGCGCCATATGGCCGAGCGGTCTATCGTTCTGCTGAAAAACGAGCAAAACATACTGCCGCTCTCTCCCGACATAAAAAGCGTAGCTCTGATCGGCCCCCTTTCCAAATCGCAAAAAGACATGTGTGGTGCCTGGTCTTGCGCCGACCCCAGTCGGGTCATCACCCTCTATGAGGCCATGCAGCAACGGGGTGTAACGATCAATTACAGCGAAGGATACGATTTGGAGAGCGACGAAATAGTCGATTTGCCCTATACCCTCGCCCAAGTCAATCGGTCGGACGTGGTGATTATCGCCATGGGCGAAGAGGCTTGGGAGAGTGGAGAAATGCGTTCGAAGGCCGACATCAATATCCCGGCCGGGCAACAACTGCTGGTCGAAGAGATTGTGAAAACAGGCAAACCGGTAGTCGTATTGATGATGTGTGGCCGACCGGTCATTTTCAATACGGTTCGCGAAAAAGCACCGGCCATTCTATGCACCTGGTGGTTGAGCAGCGAAGCCGGACCGGCCATCTGCAATGTGCTCTGGGGCGACTACAACCCCTCGGGAAAACTGCCCATGACATTCCCGCAACATATCGGACAGATACCGCTCTATTATCAATACAAGAGTACCGGACGTCCGGCCGGACAAAACGTCTGGTGTACCAAATACATCGACCAGTCGGACCAACCGGCCTACCCCTTCGGCTACGGACTGAGTTATACCCGATTTGACTACTCCAACCTCAGAATAGAACCGTCGAATGAAGAAGGGGTCTATGCCAACGTGCTGGTCGACGTAACCAACACAGGCCGATATGATGGCGAAGAGGTGGTGCAATTCTATGTCCGGGACGAATATGCGTCAATAACCCGTCCGGTGAAAGAGTTGAGGGGATTTGAAAAGATAGCTCTCAAACGAGGCGAAACCCGCACCGTGAAATTCCCCGTCACCGACAAACAGCTCGGCTTCTACGACAACCAAATGAACTACGTGGTCGAACCCGGCGATTTCACCTTCATGGTAGGGCCCAACAGCCAGGAGGTACAGTCTGTCCCGTTCACCTTGTAAAGGAGCGGCGACAAATCGAGCCGCCCCCTCATCGGCCTATGGAATGAACTCCCCCGAGTCATTCCATAGGCCGATTGCTTTTCCATTCTCTTCACCAGCTTTTCGGGGGGAATCCATCTTACGATTCAGGAACAAGGAAAAATTCATACCGCCACGGCCGTTATTGTACGGAAAACGGACCCAATATCGGCTTTTATACTCCCCGGTGGTTGGAATTGTTGTTTTTATGTACGATTTTTCCCCACACCGTTTTGCTCTCCGGCTATTTTTGTACAAGTAAACATGACTGCCCCCCTTGCAAAAGGGGAACAATTATAACTATAAACATAAGGTTACAACATGAAAGCACAATTTAAGAATGTGTTATTTGCGCTGATAATTATGCTCCCCGGTGGCATAACCGCACAAAAACAATTCACCTTGAATGCCCCTTCGGGAAAACTGCGGGTAGATGTAAACATTGAGAAAACAGATATCTCTTATTCTGTATGGCACGACAACGATTTAATGCTCGACCGCTCACCCATCTCCATGACATTGACCGACGGGACTCGATTCGGCATTAATCCACGGTTGCGTAAATCAAAAACGAAGACGGTCGATCAAACCATCTATCCGCCCATCTATAAAAAGAAGAGTATCCACGACCACTATAACGAACTTGTCTTGGAGTTCAAAGGCGGATATAATCTTGTATTCCGGGCCTACGACGACGGTATGGCCTACCGTTTTATCAGCCAGTTGAAAGAGCCCTTCCTGGTTCAAGACGAACAGGTGGAACTGAACTTCCCCAACGACCCTCAGGTGTATGTAGCCTTTCCCAAAGGTCGGCTAAACGATGGGAAAGAAGACCCCTTTTACAGTTCATTCCAAAACACCTATCTGCACACGCCCCTGTCAAAATGGGACAACGGTAAACTGGCATTCCTACCGATACTGGTCGAAGGTGCCAACGGGAAAAAAGTGTGTGTGACCGAGGCCGATTTGTTGAACTATCCCGGCCTCTATCTGCAAAACAATCGTGAGACCAAACACCTGGAAGGAGTTTTTGCAGCCTATCCCAAGGAGGTAAAACTCGAAGTCAAGAACCTGAAAGGGGTGGTAAAATCGCGCGAGCCCTATATTGCCAAAGCCGAGGGTTCCACCGCATTCCCGTGGCGGGTATTGATTGTATCGGAACATGATACCGACCTGTTGAACAACGATATGGTTTACAAATTGGCTACCCCGGCCCAAAAGGCCGACTACTCCTGGATAAAACCGGGAAAGGTGGCCTGGGATTGGTGGAACAACTGGAATATCTACCAGGTAGACTTTGAAAGCGGAATCAACAACGAGACTTACAAATACTACATCGACTTTGCCTCGCAACAAGGTATCGAGTATGTCATTCTCGATGAGGGGTGGTCCGTCCCCGGCGAAGCCGACCTGATGCAGGTCGTTCCCGAAATCGACTTGAAAGAGCTAATCCGATATGCCGGCGAACGCAACGTAGGCATTATCCTCTGGGCCGGATTCCACGCGTTCGATCGGGACATGGACCGGGTGTGCAAGCACTATGCCGAGATGGGCATCAAGGGTTTCAAAATAGATTTCATGGACCGGGACGACCAATACATGATCGATTTCAACCGACGTTGTGCCGAAACCGGAGCCAAATATAAATTGCTCATCGACTTGCACGGAACCTCAAAACCCACAGGGCTGCAACGCACCTACCCCAACACCATCAACTTCGAAGGAGTGCACGGACTCGAAGAGCTGAAATGGGCCGAACCGGGAACCGACCAGGTGGCATACGACGTGACCCTGCCCTTTATCCGCATGGTGGCTGGCCCCATCGACTACACGCAAGGAGCCATGAACAATGCCATCATGAAAAACTTCAATGCCGTCTATGAAGAGCCCATGAGCCAGGGCACCCGCTGCCGCCAACTGGCCTTGTATGTCATTTTCGACTCGCCCATCAGCATGTTGTGCGACGCACCTACCAATTACCTGAAAGAGGAGGAGTGCACCGAGTTCATCACCTCGATTCCCACCGTATGGGACCAAACGGTTCCCTTGGCCGGAGAGGTTGCAAAATACATCAGTATGGCCCGCCAGAAAGATGGAGTGTGGTATTTGGCCTCCATCACCGACTGGGAGCCCCGCGATGTGGAAATAGAGCTGTCGTTCCTGGCTCCCGGGCAGTACAAGGCCGAAATCTTCCGCGACGGCATCAATGCCGATAAAGTGGGAAAAGACTACAAGAAGGAAATCATCGACGTAACAGCCGGGCAGTGCTTGAAGGTTCATATGGCTCCCGGTGGAGGATTCGCCATGAAAATCTATAAATAATCTTCTTTTATCACACACCAGGGATATGGTGTCGATCCATATCGCCTGGTGTATTTACCCTCTTAATTCTTACCGTTATGAAAAACTCGATTCGACAGTTGACTATTTTCACGACTCTCTGTTTTTTCTCTTTTTCTTCACATGCCAGAGAATTTGCATTCGGCTACTCCGATACCCGACTCACCATTCAGGCCGACGAGTTTGAAGGTGTCCACACTCTCGGCGACGGGGTCAATGCCCCCAACCTCAACAACGGATACTGGCGGTGGAACAGAGACGGGAACATCTTTACCATCGGAAGCCTCGACTTCACCGACTTGGATCTGAATAAAATTGCCGTCGAGTATTCCTACAACAACAGCGACCCCAACCCCAGGTTTGAGATTTATCTCTCCGATCCTACCATAGCGGAGAACAAGATTGCCGAGGTTGCCATCACCAACACGGGAGGCTGGGACAACGAACAGGACTTTCAAGAATCATTTACGACCGATATCAATCTCCCGGAAAACATCGCGGGCATACACCCTTTCTATCTCAAATTGGCGGGAGGCGTTCCCAATGTCAAATCGATTTCTCTGGAAAGAACATTCGACGGAATAGACCCGGACGGATCGTATGCCCTGCAATTCCCCGGTGGCAGGAATTATGTGTCGGTCAACCACTTCCCGGTCACCGAGGAACTATCGGTCGAAGCCTGGATTCGCACCGACCAAAGTTCGACCGGGAGTATCGTTACCTGGAAAAATCCCGAAAACAATGGCGAAGCCGTCTTATTCCGCGTCGAAAGCGGGAAACTGGAATTCGGCGAATGGATTGGCGGGAAATGGAACTCTTACAAAAGTGCAGCCAACGTCAACACCGGCTCGTGGCTGCATGTGGCTGCGGTACGAGGCCCCGGTAGCCTGAAACTATACATCAACGGGGCCGAGAGCTATTCCAACACGGCCACCGCACTACCCAATTCGCTCTCACACACCACCACGCTGTCAATCGGTGCCATACAAACCGACACGTCGGGCGGCATCAACCCCGACGAGGTCTTTATCGGCAATATCGATGAGGTGAGAATCTGGCAACGCACCCTTTCGGAAACGGAGATTAACCAGAACATGCTGAGCTCCACACCCGTCAACAGCGAAAAGTTAAAAGCCTGTTTCAATTTCAACGGCAACGTATCCGACCAATCCGGCAACGGAAATCACGGGACTATCGTCGGCTCGCTGACCTACGTCCCCTCAGACATTCTTCATGCGCCCGAACTGAGCCTGCTCGCCTTTGAAGAGGAAGCGGGCCACATGCCCCTCATCAAAGCAAAAGGGAATAAAACGGGAACTCTGTTTTGGGCCATCGCTCAATCCACAACCGCTGTGCCTACACCCGAAGCCATCGAAGCCGGTGGTGACTTTACGGCCTGCGGGAACTTTGCCTACACCTATGCCAATGCCGAGATACAACAATCGCTCACCCACATAGCGTTGGAGCAAGGCCAATCGTACCGGATTCACGGAACGTTGAAGGTCGGGGCTCATTACTCCGCGGTTTTTTCATCGTCCGCATTTACCTACCAGGCTCTGCAACAACTCCCGGCAGGCTGGTTCAATACCGACGTGGGAAGTGCCGGGGTGAAAGGTTCGACCACATACGCCGACAACCGATTTACCATCGCGGGTAGCGGCAGCGACATCTCCGGCAATCGCGATGCGTTTCAATATGCCTGTCTGGAACGGAGCGGCGATACCGAACTGACTGCCTATATCGAATCGCAGGAGAATACAAACGGCTGGGCCAAAAGCGGAGTCATGATACGAAGCAGCCTGGACGATAATGCCGGATTTATCATGATGGCCGTAGCGCCCGAAGGGGGAATCCATTTTTCATACCGCAATGAAACTAACTGGAATCAAAAGATGTATTTCTCCGACAAAACCATCAACGCCCCCATTTGGCTGAAACTGATTTACAAAGAGGGCTACGCGCTGGGATATTACTCGGCCGACGGAGTTGCGTGGGAAAGAGTCCAGTATCCCGTACGACTGGCCACATCGGGTACCTACTATGCCGGCCTGGCCGCATGCTCCCACGACAACAGCCGCCTCGGCACCTCGATTTTCAGCCAGGTAACCGTTGACGAACCCGACGCGTCGGTCATCACCAAGGAGAAAGGCGCATACTTCTCCCAAAAAAGTTATATCGACGACCCCATACCCGTCTTCGCGGAAGACAAAGACGAACTGCCCGCCCCGATTCTCGATGCCAACCCCGAATGGATCGATCTATACTGGAAAGCCTGGGAGATAGCGTTCAGCCACATCGTCAAACCGCAAGCAGGATCGAACCACATATCCAACTATTACGACGACAGTTTCAACAGCGATATTTTCCAGTGGGACATCATCTTCATGACCCTGTTCGGGAAATATGCCAACCACCTGTTCCCCGCTGCACATTCGTTAAATAACTTCTATGCCAATCAGCATAAGGACGGACTGATTGTCCGCCAGATAACCTTGCAGGGCGACGATGCCGTCATGGGTGACCCGGCACTCATCTTCCCCCCGCTGTTCAGCTGGGCCGAGATGGAGAACTACAAAATCACGCCCGACAAGGAGCGGCTGCGCCAGGTACTTCCCGTGCTCGAAAAATATGTGGAGTACATCGAAGGTTACCACCGGGGCTGGGACACCGAACATCAGTTATACTGGACTCACGGCTACGCTTCGGGCATGGACAATACCCCACGCGACAACGGTCGCCCGAACGGACACAGTTCGTCCGACCACCAAGGCTGGACCGACCTGTCGGCTCAGATGGTTATCCAGTGCAAGAATATTGCCGACCTCTGCCACGAACTGGGAGAGAGCGAAAAGGAGACCTATTACCGAAACATGGCGAACGAAATAGGCAAACGGATAAACCAATTCATGTGGAACGAAGCCGACGGACTTTACTACGATGTAGATGTCGACAGCCGGCAGACCTGCCACAAAACGATTGCCTGTTTCTGGCCCATGCTGGCCGAGATTACTTCGGACGAACAAAACGAACGTCTGGTCGCCAACTTGAAAGATCCCCAACTGTTTTGGCGCGACATGGTATTCCCCACATTAGCAGCCGACCAACCCGAGTATAAAGACCACGGCGGCTACTGGCTGGGCGGCGTGTGGGCCCCGACCAACTATGCCACCATCAAGGGACTCTCGGTACAAGGGTATCACGCATTGGCCAAGGAGGCCTCCGAACGGTATGTCGAAGGCATGAACCAAGTCTACAAAACGACCGGAACCATTTGGGAAAACTACGCTCCCGAGAAAATCAACGGGAATTTCCGTCAGGGCGTTTCGGGTGGCGACGGACAGCACGATTGCCGTTCCAACTTTGTGGGTTGGAGTGGATTAGGACCTATTGCATTGCTCATCGAAGAGATTATCGGCATCCAGGCCGACGGAGTAAAGAATCAGGTGGTCTGGTATCTCGACCGCCTCGACCGCAACGGAATAGAAAAACTTCATTTTGGAAATGGAATCATCACCGACCTGATTTGCGACGAACGTGAACAAGACAGCAGCGATGCCTTTTTGACGGTAACCAGCAACAAGCCTTACGAACTGATTGTCTACAAATCGGGAACAGAATACAAGTTTTCCATCACCGCAGGAGAGAATCATCTGGTATGCTCAACGGCTACGGACATCAATCACCCGGGAAAAGAGGACGAGACTCGCCTCTTTCCCAATCCGGCCCAAGAGACCCTTTTCCTTACTCAAAAAGGAGAAGGCAAATGCGAAGTGAAGATTACCGACCTGCTGGGTCGCACGCAACAACAGGCCGTAATCGAGTCTGCCCACGCCCAACTCGATATCTCCAATCTAAGCCGTGGAAATTATCTGGTCATTCTCACAACCGGACACAAATCAGAGGTCAAGAGCCTCATTATCGAGTAACCTACTCACTATCAGTCTTACCCTAACAATTATTCATGATAACCGGGCACAAAGATTCCACCATAGCGAACACCTTTTTCAAAATCGTTGCTTTTCTTGCATGGCAATACAACTCTCGCTGGAACTTTGTGCCCGATGTCTCAAAAAAAATCAGATGATGAAAAGACGAATCTTCATAACCACCCTGACCTGCCTTTGGATTTTCACCGCCATCGCATCATGCAAACCGGCCGATGAAAACATCGTTACCCCCTCGCCCGGGACCGGGCTGAAAGGAGAGTTGAACAAGGCCGAACTGCCTCAACCGGTATTTTCTGAAAATCAGAATCTTATAGACCTATATTGGAAAGCCTGGGAACTGGCCTGGGGCCGGGTGAAATACCAGACCGGCGTATTTCAATCGCCCTACATGGACGAGAATCTGTGGGACGACACGATATGGATTTGGGACACCGAGTTCATGGTTTTGTTCTGCAAATATGCTCCTCACATCTTCCCGGGTATCGAAAGTCTGAACAATTTCTATCACCCCATCTTGAACCAGGTACCCAGCACACTGCGGATACAGCACCCCGACAATCCGGCATTCTACTCCTGGGTTGAATACGAATACTACAAAATGACCGGCGACAAGGAGCACATCAAACGTCTACTCACCGAGGAGCGATTCCTGCAACGGCATTACTACTGGTTCGACAACCTGAAACGCGGTACGAAATTCAACAACTTCGGCCATTCATGGATCGGGCTCGAAAAACGGGACATCGGCTACATATGGAGCTGGACCCCGAGCGGCATGGACAATACCCCCCGGGGAAGAGGTCGCAAAGGGGAGCTCCTGTGGATGGACGCATTGGCACAGCAGGCCACCTCGGCCCTGTATATCACCCGACTGGCCGAGGAGGTGGGCGATGCCGCTACGGCTAGGGAATTCAAGAATCTCTACAACCACAACAAAGAGTTGCTGAATACCTACTACTGGGACAAGCAAGATGGCTTTTACTATGACCTTTCGGAAGACGACCACTCTTTTGTGAAGGTAAAAACCCCGACTGTCTATTGGGCCATGCTGGCCGAGGTGGCCGATGCTGCTCAGGCTCAACGTCTGGCCCAGTATGCAACCGACCCCAACACCTTCGGCGGGGAATATCCCTGGCCCTCCGTATCGCGAGACGACCCCGATTACAATCACGAAATAGGCGACTACTGGCGTGGCGGCATTTGGCTGCCGCTTGCCTATATGGCTACCAAAGCGTTGGAAAAGTATGGCTACTACGATATGGCCTACGAAAATTCCTACAAGTTGCTGACTCAAATGTACGATACCTATGCACAATTCACCCCACATACCATTTGGGAATGCTACTCTCCTTCGCGGCCCCGACCCTCGGAAAGACAGCGGGAAAACGGCCGGGAACTGGTCTCGCCTGATTTCTGCGGGTGGTCGGCCCTCGGTCCTATCTCCCTGTTCATTGAAAACGTCATCGGTTTTTACAACATCGACGCAACCAAGAATCTGGTGGAATGGAGGAAAACGGGGCACGGAGAACAAGGCATAAAGAACCTCCGTTTCGGGAATACGGTAACCGACATCGTGGCCCGGGACAATGAGGTAACGGTCAACAGCAATGCCGTCTATACCTTGAAAATAAACGGCATCGAATACCCGATAAAAGCGGGCAATCAAACATTGCTTATCCCTTAACCGATACCGATTTATGAGAAAGATGGCATTTCAATAGAACTGAATTTAAATAGGCTCTGACTCAATTTGTAATCACAAACGTACTTTACACAAAAAAACGGACCGAATCTCCCGAATTTTTCTTACCTTTGTTTTCAAATTATCCTAAATATTATTCGTCATGAAAACGGTAGAACGATTACTGGCCGAGAAACTCTTAAAAATCAGAGCCATCAAACTGCAACCCGAGAATCCCTTCACCTGGGCTTCGGGCTGGAATTCACCCATATACACCGACAACCGTCGCACGCTCTCTTACCCCGAGGTAAGAACCTTTATCAAAGTGGAACTTTGCCGTGTCATCATGGAGAACTTCGGCTCGGTCGATGCCATTGCCGGCGTAGCCACCGGTGCCATTGCACAAGGTGCCCTGGTGGCCGAGACATTGGGCCTGCCCTATGTGTATGTGCGTTCGGCTCCGAAGGACCACGGTCTCGAAAACCTCATCGAGGGTAATCTGGTTCCCGGACAGAAAGTAGTCGTTATCGAGGACCTTATCTCGACCGGCGGCAGCAGCCTGAAAGCCGTCGAGGCTATCCGCAATGCCGGCTGCGAAGTGATAGGTATGGTAGCCATCTTTACCTACGGATTCCCCGTAGCTACCCGTAAATTCAAGACCGCTCAGGTCGAACTGATTACACTGAGCAACTACAACGCCATGCTCGAAACGGCTTTGGAGACCAACTACATCAAACCCGAGGATCTCGAAACGTTGCAGGAGTGGCGTAAAGATCCCGCAAACTGGCACGGACCCAACAACACACCCGCCGTATGACCAGTTTTGAAAGCAAAACGGTGCGGATTGCCCACGCCGTGGAGAAGGTGTATGCCCTTCTCTCGGATCTCTCGAACCTCGACCGGTTCCAAAGTGTGCTGAATGCTCCCGAGAACAGGAGCAAACTCAAAATCACCGGCTACGATTGCGACAGCCTCTCCATCGAGGTGAGCCCTATCGGCTCGGTCACCTTCCGCATCGTGAACCGGGAACCGAACAAAACCATCAAGTTCGAGGCCGAAAACTCACCGCTGCCGCTCAACCTGTGGATACAGTTTGTGCCCACCGGCGAAAACGAGACGGCCTCGCGCGTCACGGTCAAGGCCGAGTTGAACCCCTTCATCAAGCCCCTGGTATCGAAGCCGCTGCAAGAGGGGGTCGACAAGATGGCCGACATGCTGTTGGTTCTCCCCTACGAACAATAACCCCACTGCGGGCAAGGGCGGGAGACAAAAGCTCTTGCCCGAATTTTTTTCATGACAACCTAAAACGTAACTCGTATGGCACAAAAACTTTGGGAAAAATCGGTACAGGTCGATCACGATGTAGAGCGATTCACCGTGGGCCGCGACCGGGAGATGGATCTTTACCTCGCCCCCTACGACATACTGGGGTCGCTGGCTCATATTACCATGCTGCAATCCATCGGGCTGCTCACGGCCGATGAGTTGGAGATGCTGACCGCCGAGTTACGACAGATCTACCACGAAACCCAGGCGGGCTCCTTCACCATCGAAGAGGGGGTCGAGGACGTGCATTCACAGGTGGAACTGCTGCTCACCCGCCGACTGGGCGACATGGGCAAGAAGATTCACAGCGGACGCTCCCGCAACGACCAGGTGCTGGTCGACCTCAAACTCTTCACGCGAGCCCGGCTGCATAGGCTTGTCGAAGGGGTAGAACACCTGTTCACCACCCTCATCGACCAGAGCGAACGCTACAAAACGGTACTCATGCCGGGCTATACCCACCTGCAAGTGGCCATGCCTTCGTCGTTCGGCCTGTGGTTCGCAGCCTATGCCGAAAGTCTGGTCGACGACCTCATCGTCATGCAGGCCGCCTACCGGGTGTGCAACCGCAACCCCTTGGGTTCGGCCGCCGGTTACGGCTCGTCATTCCCCCTCGACCGCACCCGCACCACCGACCTGCTGGGCTTCGAGTCGATGGACTACAACGTGGTCTATGCCCAGATGGGACGCGGAAAGACCGAACGGCTCGTGGCCTCGGCCATCGCCTCGGTAGCCGCC
>JFBN01432897.1_pt1 | contig 61629 bp, 74 predicted proteins | sample 768741 | NCBI WGS metagenome assembly JFBN01 (sample SAMN01983846, study PRJNA193217) | chicken gut metagenome | biome: terrestrial biome; isolation source: ceca of Broiler chicken | host: Gallus gallus | place: United Kingdom: England | collected 2010-09-07
ACATAGCTTAAATCTTAAATAACATACACAAGAACCGTAGGAACTACGGGGATAGCCTGGAGATACTGTATTCGTTAGAATACTTGACCGGGAACCCCGCGACTTTAGTCGTGGGAGGTTCAGTGAATTTACCAATTACTGTAAAAACGACTGCTATTATTGCGGCATCCGCCGTTCGAACAAAAATGCCGTGCGCTACCGCCTGACGAAAGAGGAAATCCTGCTGTGCTGTAAAATCGGCTATACGAACGGATTGCGCACTTTCGTACTGCAAGGCGGTGAAGATATGTACTTTTCAGCGGAGAAGATGACTGATATTGTTTCTTCCATCAAGAAAGCATATCCTGACTGCGCCGTTACGCTTTCTGTCGGTGAAAAAGATTTTGTCGATTATGCGGCGTATTTTAAAGCAGGTGCCGACCGCTTTCTACTGCGCCACGAAACGGCAGACGAAAAGCATTATACTTTGCTTCATCCGTCAGAAATGAGCTTTGCGCACCGAATGAACTGTCTTAAGGAGCTAAAAGAAATCGGCTATCAGGTCGGTGCTGGAATGATGATTGGTTCACCATATCAAACAATAGATAATTTAATTGCCGATTTAAAATTTTTAAGCGAATTTAAACCGCATATGATAGGCATCGGTCCTTTTATTCCGCATAATCAGACACCGTTCAAGGATAAACAGGCAGGCAGCGTAGAGCTTACGCTCGTTATTTTATCCATCGTGCGGCTGTTGCTGCCGAAAGTTCTGTTGCCCGCGACGACGGCGCTGGCCACGCTCAGCGAAAACGGCACGGTAAAAGGGTTGGAGGCCGGAGCGAATGTCATCATGCCTAATATTTCGCCTACCAACATCAGAAATCTATATACTCTATATAACAACAAGAAAATAACGGGCGGCGAATCGCTGGAAGGGATTAATAATTTAAAAGGAATGCTAAAGCAATACGGTTACGAAGTAATTGTCGGTCGAGGCGATAGTTTAATTTGAGATAAATCTTTGAAAGTGCCGATTTGGCACAATATAAGGTAAAGAGAATTATTTATTAATTTATCTTCATATTGTGCCAGACAATTTTTCTTTGAAGGCAAAGAAAAGTTGCCGAAAAAGAAACCCTTTGGTTCGTGCACTGCTAAAAGATTTTTACTTTAAGAAAATAGTTTTTTATCTCTAACGTTTAAAAACTCGCTACGCTCAAACGTTTAAACTAAAAACAGAGCTAAAAAACTATTTTCTTAATAGCTAAAGCTATCGTAAAAATCTCCAACGCAGACAAAAATTTAGCATGACTAGCGAAATATTGTGTCAACAGCTTAAATTAAGTTTCTGTTGGAAATAGAGGGCACGAGCCAAATTCCAAACATTTCGAGCCGTTGTACTGTCTGTTTTTAGAGAAGGGTTGCGAAGGCTCGCCCAGTGCAGCGTTAGCGAAACGTAAAAAGGGTTTTTTCTTTTTGGTTCGTTTTTCTTTTGACCTTTCAAAAGAAAAATGAACAATAAACAACTTTTATGAAAGAAGTGGATATCTTTGTATAATCCGAAATCTGCTAAAGCGGAAGAATTTATCAATCATGAAGAAATTCTCGCTACACTTTCCTATGCTGATGAAAATAAGCATAATGAAACCTTAATCAGGGAAATTCTGGCTAAAGCCAAACTGGAAAAAGGTCTGTCGCATCGTGAAGCCTCCGTGCTGCTCGCTTGCGATATTCCGGAACTTAATGAGGAAATTTTTCATCTGGCAAAAAAAATAAAAGATGATTTTTACGGCGACAGAATTGTGCTGTTTGCACCGCTGTATCTTTCCAATTACTGCGTGAACGGCTGTGTTTACTGCCCGTACCATGCTAAAAACAAGCATATTCCGCGCAAAAAACTGTCGCAGGAGGATATCAAGCGCGAAGTAATCGCTCTTCAGGATATGGGGCATAAGCGTTTGGCGCTGGAAACAGGTGAAGACCCGGTGAACAATCCGATTGAATACGTGCTGGAAAGTATTAAGACCATTTACAGCATTAAGCACAAAAACGGTGCTATCCGCCGCGTAAATGTCAATATTGCCGCCACTACGGTGGAAAATTACCGCAAACTAAAAGAAGCCGGTATCGGCACGTATATTCTGTTTCAGGAAACGTATCATAAAGAAAGTTACGAAAAACTGCATCCGACCGGCCCGAAACACGATTACGCCTACCATACGGAAGCTATGGACAGGGCTATGGAAGGCGGCATCGACGATGTAGGATGCGGCGTGTTGTTCGGTCTGGAAAAATACCGCTATGAATTTGCCGGACTGCTCATGCATGCCGAACATCTGGAAGCCCGCTTCGGCGTCGGTCCGCATACTATCAGCGTGCCGCGTATTCGCCGCGCCGACGATATCGACCCGTCCACTTTCGATAACGGTATTGATGATGATACGTTTGCCAAAATTGTCGCTTGCATTCGTGTTGCCGTGCCGTATACGGGTATGATTGTATCAACGCGCGAAAGCCAGAAGTGCCGCGAACGTGTGCTGCAGCTCGGTATTTCGCAAATCAGCGGCGGTTCGCGCACTAGCGTCGGCGGTTATGCCGAACATGAACTGCCGGAAGAGGACTCCAGTCAGTTTGACGTAAGCGACAACAGAACGCTCGACGAAGTCGTAAACTGGCTGATGAAACAGGATTTCGTGCCGAGTTTCTGCACTGCCTGCTATCGTGCCGGCCGTGTCGGCGACCGTTTTATGAGCCTGTGCAAGAGCGGCCAGATTTCCAACTGCTGTCTGCCGAATGCGCTGATGACGCTGAAGGAATATCTTTGCGATTATGCAAGTGAAGATACGAAAAATACGGGCAACGCTTTAATCGAAAAACAAATTCCGCTGATAAAAAGTGAAAAAATCCGCGATATCGTCAAAAAACAGCTTGGACTTATTGAACAGGGACAGCGCGATTTCAGATTTTAAGAGAGGTCTTTCGTATGGATTTAAATCAGACACCGTCCGCCAACCGTATTCATATCGCTTTTTTCGGTATGCGCAATGCCGGTAAATCCAGCCTTATGAACGCCGTTACGGGTCAAAATATCGCCGTCGTTTCCGAGATAAAGGGTACGACGACCGACCCTGTGCAAAAATCAATGGAGCTTTTGCCGCTCGGACCCGTTACCGTCATTGATACGGCGGGGCTTGACGACAGCGGCGCGCTCGGCATTCTGCGCACGGAAAAAACAATGCAGGTGCTGCGCAAGACGGATATTGCCGTGCTTGTCATCAATGCGATGTACGGCATGACTTCCTTCGATGAACAGATTTTAAATCAGATAACAAGCCAGCAGATACCGTACGTTCTCGCTTACAATAAAATTGATTTGAAGCCCGATTTAAAGCGGCAGATTACAATCGATGAGCGGACCGTTTTCGTAAGCGCCGCCACCGGCGAAGGCGTTAAGGAATTAAAAGAAAAACTGGCTCATTTTGCCAAAAGGAAACAGGAAAAATTCATTCTGAAGGATATCGTAGCGCCGAAAGACATGGTCGTTCTCGTTATTCCGATAGACAAAGCCGCGCCGAAAGGCCGCCTTATCCTGCCGCAACAGCAGGTAATCCGCGAGCTTCTCAATATCGGCGCAACGGCCGTTATGACGCAGGATGACAATCTGGCCGATACGCTCGGTAATTTAAAGACGAAACCGCGCCTTGTAATCACCGACAGTCAAGCGTTTGCCAAAGTCAGCAAAATCGTGCCAGAGGATATGGAGCTGACATCGTTTTCCATTTTATTCTCGCGTTACAAGGGCAATTTAGAGCGGCAAGTGGCCGCCGTGAGAGTTCTCGATACGATTAAAGACGGCGACAGAATTCTTATTGCCGAAGGCTGTACGCATCATCGCCAATGTGACGATATCGGCACAGTCAAACTGCCGAACTGGATAAGAAAATACACGAAAGCCGAGCCGCAGTTCGTTTTCACCTCCGGCACGGAATTTCCGCAGGATTTATCCGGCTACAGACTGGTAATCCACTGCGGCGGCTGTATGCTCAACGAGCGCGAAATGCAGTCAAGACTGCAAACGGCGCAGAAGCAGAATGTACCGATTAGTAATTACGGTACTGCCATCGCCTACATGAACGGCATATTGCAGCGCACGGTGCGTCCGCTTAATATAGAGCTTGCCGATAAATAAAAAAAACAGAGTAGAGATTTTCTCTACTCTGTTTTTGTTTTAGAGTTTTACCTGTTTATCAGTGAAGATAGCAAGCTGAGACTGTTCATTCTGCAGAATTTTGTCAGCCGTTTCCAGCTGCATATCCACCTGTTTATAGGATGTTCCGCCGTAGGAATTGCGGTTTTTAACGCATGTTTCCGGTTTGATGGCTTCGTAGATGTCGTCTTCAAAGAGGTCGGACATCTGTTTGTATTCATCCATAGTCAAATCTTCCAGCCATTTACCCTGCTCAATGCAGTAGTGAACGGCATGACCGGATACGCTGTGCGCTTTTCTGAACGGCATACCTTTTTTTACGAGATAGTCGGCAAGGTCAGTCGCGTTGGAGAAGTCTTCGCGAACGGCTTTGAGCATAACGTCGCTTCTTACTTTCATGCCGCGAATGAGCTGAGCGTAAACGGCAAGGCTGAATTTGACCGTATCAATGGCATCGAACAGGCCTTCCTTGTCTTCCTGCAAGTCTTTATTATAGGCAAGCGGCAGACCTTTTACGGTCGTGAGCATTGCCATCAGATGACCGATTACACGGCCCGTTTTGCCGCGGACGAGTTCGGACACGTCCGGATTTTTCTTCTGCGGCATCATGCTGGAACCGGTGCAGTGAGCGTCGTCGAGTTCCACGAAGGAAAATTCGCGGGAGCACCAGAAGATGATTTCTTCGCTGATACGGCTCAGATGTATCATGAGAATGGAAGCTGCGGCTAAAAATTCCATGATGTAATCTCTGTCGCTTACGGCATCGAGGCTATTCGTGTAGATTGCGTCGAAGTTGAGCTGCTGTGCTACGAATTGACGGTCAATCGGGAAAGTCGTACCGGCAAGCGCGCCTGCGCCGAGCGGCATGATGTCGCAGCGTTCGTACACGCCCTTGAAGCGGGAGAAATCACGGCTGAGCATGGAGAAATACGCCATCATGTGGTGCGAGAACAAAATCGGCTGCGCACGTTGTAGATGGGTATAACCCGGCATGATTACTTCTTTGTATTTTTTTGCTGTATCGGCAAAAGCCGTTTGCAGTTCTTTAATGAGCTTTAAAACTTCAACCGTTTCGCGGCGGACGTACATATGCGTGTCGAGCGCTACCTGGTCGTTGCGGCTTCTGGCCGTATGCAGTCTGCCGCCGGCGTCGCCGATGGCTTCCGTCAGGCGTTTTTCGATATTCATATGAATGTCTTCCAATTCAACGGAGAAATTGAAATCGCCCTGTTCGATTTTTGCCAGAATGTTTTTCAGGCCGGTGATGATGGCGTTTGTATCTTCATCGTTTAATATGCCTACCTTGTTGAGCATTTTCGCATGAGCGATGCTGCCGGCGATATCTTCGTGATACATGCGCTTGTCGAAATTGATGGAGGCCTGAAACTCATTAATCATTTCGTCTGTAGATTTGGCGAACCTGCCGCCCCACATTTGTTCCGCCATTATTTAAGACCTGTTTTTTCTTTCATTAAAGCGCGGACTTTGAGCGGGAGGCCGAAGAGGTTGATGAAGCCCGTAGCGTCAGCCTGGTTGTAAACATCGTCTTCTTCGAATGTTACGAATTCCTGGCTGTAGAGGGAGTAAGGGGATTTAGCACCGGCAGGCATGATATTGCCTTTGTAGAGTTTGAGTTTTACTGTACCGGTAACTGTTTCCTGCGTTGCATCAACGAATGCAGCGAGAGCTTCGCGTAGCTGGGAGAACCACATGCCGTCATAAACGAGTTCAGCGTATTTGATAGCGACTGTTTCTTTGTAGTGGAGTGTCTGACGGTCGAGGCACAGATATTCCAGTTCCTGATGAGCGGCATATAAAATTGCTCCGCCCGGGTTTTCGTATACGCCGCGGGATTTCATGCCGACAAGACGGTTTTCCACGATATCCGTGATACCGATGCCGTTTTTAGCGCCGATATCGTTTAATGTTTCGAGCAGCTGTACAGGTGCCATTTTTTCGCCGTTTACGGCAACTGGAATACCTTTTTCAAAGTCGATTGTTACGTATTCAGCTTCGTCCGGAGCGTCTTTCGGTGCTTTGCTGATTAAATACATGCTGTCTTTCGGAGCGTTCCACGGGTCTTCAAGGTCGGAGCCTTCATGGCTTAAATGCCAGATGTTTCTGTCCATGGAATACGTTTTGTTTTCCGTAGCGATTGGAATACCGTGTTTTTCAGCGTAAGCGATTTCCTGTTCGCGGGAGCGCAGTTCCCATTCACGCCACGGAGCGATTAATTTGATGTTCGGAGCCAGTGCTTTGACGGAGAGTTCGAAACGAACCTGGTCGTTGCCTTTACCGGTAGCACCGTGAGCGATAGCGTCAGCGCCTTCTGCTTTGGCGATTTCCACGAGGCGTTTAGCAATCAGCGGACGGGCAAAGGAAGTGCCTAAAAGATATTTGCCTTCATAAACGGCACCGGCTTTCAACGTAGGGAAAACGTAGTTGGCTACGAAGTCTTCTGTTAGGTGTTCGATGAAAACTTTGGAAGCACCGGATTTTAATGCTTTATCATGAACAACGTTCAATTCGTCGCCCTGGCCGATATCAGCGCAGACAGCGATAACTTCGCAACCATTGTAATTTTCTTTGAGCCATGGAATGATAACGGATGTATCAAGTCCGCCGGAATAAGCGAGGACTACTTTTTTAATATTTTCCATTAATTGACATCTCCTTAAATTTTTTCGAGTAATCTAATCATAAATATGACTAATCATATATTAACAAATTTAGTCGCCCATTAAAAGAGCCATAATTGCTTTTTGTGTGTGTAAACGGTTTTCTGCTTCGTCAAAAATAATGTCGGCATTATTTTCCAGTACGTCTTCAGCGATTTCTTCACCGCGGTGCGCTGGCAGACAGTGCATGACGATAGCGCGTTTGTCGGCAACTTTAAGTAAATCCTGATTTATCTGGTAATCTTTGAAGATTTTTACGCGCGCGTCATGTTCGGCTTCTTGTCCCATGCTTGCCCAAACGTCCGTGTACAGAATATCGGCATCTTTGGCAGCTTCGTACGGATCGTTCAGGATTTCAACGACAGAGCCGGATTTTGCCGCGTCAAGCTTGGCATTGGCAACGACCTGAGCGTTCGGTTCATAGCCTTTCGGGCTGGCGCTGGCGAAATTCATGCCGACTTTGGCGCAGGCATACATGAGAGAGTGCGTCATATTGTTGCCGTCGCCGATATAAGCCATTTTCAGACCTTTGAGGTCTTTTCCCTTATGTTCTTGCGCCGTCAGAAGGTCGGTCAGCGCCTGGCAAGGGTGCAGAAGGTCAGTCAGAGCGTTGATTACAGGAATGTCGGCGTACTGCGCAAATTCTTCCACGATTTCATGACCGAATGTACGTATCATGACGCCGTCAAGATAGCGGGAAAGTACGCGGGCCGTATCCTTAATCGGTTCGCCGCGGCCGATTTGCAAGTCGCGGTTGGATAAAAACAGTGCCTGACCGCCGAGCTGATACATGCCGACTTCAAAAGAAACACGGGTGCGGGTGGAAGATTTTTCAAAAATCATGCCGAGCGTTTTGCCTTTCAGCAGATGGTGCTCGATACCGGCTTTCTGTTTAGCTTTCAGTTCATGCGCCAGGTCGAGGATTTCAAAGACTTCGTCAGTTGTTAAATCGTGTATGGATAAAAGGTCTTTGCCTTTAAGCATTCTAAAACCTCCAGTTTATTATTGAGCGTATTTCGGTAATACTTTATCTAAAATGGCGATAAGTTCATCAACGTGCGCTTTAGTGATGTTGAGCGGCGGCACGAAGCGCAGTACGTTTCCTGCCGTGCAGTTGATGATTGCGCCGTAATCAAGGCACTCGTTGGCAATTTCACGGCCCGGACGGGAAAGTTCCATACCGAGGATTAAGCCGCGGCCGCGTACGTCTTTGATGAGTGTCGGATATTTTTCTTTATAAGCATTGAATTTTTCTTTTAAATAAGCGCCGACTTCAACAGCGTTTTTCATTAAGTTGTCTTTTGTCAGTGCGTCGAGGACTACGCAGGCAGCGGCGCAGGCAAGCGGATTGCCGCCGAACGTGGAGCCGTGGTCGCCTGGGTGAAAGGCGCTTGCTACTTTGTCTGTAGCGAGAAATGCGCCGATTGGCACGCCGCCGGCAAGGCCTTTAGCCAGTGTTACGATATCCGGTTTAACGCCGAATTGCTGACAGCCGAAGAATGTACCGGTGCGTCCCATGCCGCACTGAACTTCGTCGAAGATTAAAACGGCATTGTATTTATCACACAGTGCGCGGACTTTCGGCAGATAATCCTCATCCGGCACATGCACGCCGCCTTCGCCCTGAATGGCTTCCAGCATAACGGCGCATGTTTTGTCGCTCATTTTGGCTTCGAGCGCTTCGATATCGTTGAACGGCACATAGTCAAATCCTTCCGGCAGCGGACCGAAACCGTGATGATAGTGGTCCTGACCTGTAGCGGTGAGGGTAGCTATTGTACGGCCGTGGAAGCTGTGCAGTGCGGAGATTATCTGGATTTTTTCCGGGTCGATATCGGTTGCGTATTTGCGGGCAAGTTTAATTGCGCCTTCATTGGCTTCCGCGCCGGAATTGCCGAAGAACACTTTGTCCATGTCGCTGAGTTTTTTCAGTTTTTCGGTTGCTTCAACCTGCACTTCCGTGTAATAGAGGTTGGAGCAGTGTATCATTTTGGCAGCCTGGCGGCTGATAGCGTCGACAAGTGGTTTATAATTGTGACCGACTACGTTTACGGCGATGCCGGCTAAGTAATCAATATATTTTTTGCCGTTTGTATCGTAAAGATACGGACCGTCTCCGTGGTCCAAAACTATATTGTAACGCGCAAAGACAGGCATGTAATCGTCTTTGTCCTTGGCGAAAATCTGTTCGTCAGTTAACATGTTTATTCCTCCAGTCAGCGAACAACTTCCGTACCGATACCTTGCGAGGTGAACAGCTCCAGAATTAAGGAATGGCTTTCACGTCCGTCGATAATGCAGGCTTTGCCCGTACCGCTGTCGAGCGCGTGCAGGCAGGCTTCGACTTTCGGTATCATGCCGCCGGCGATGTTGCCGCTGTTTATGAGTTTTTTCGCTTCGTTTTGTGTAAGCGTGGAGATGAAAGAGGATTTATCCTCAAAGTCGCGGTAGATGCCTTTTGTGTCGGTTAAAAGCAGCAGTTTTTCAGCCTGCAGAGCACCGGCTATTTCCGCCGCTACATAATCGGCATTGATATTGAAGGACTCGTCAGCGTGACCGGCGCCGATTGGCGCGATTACCGGCACGTAATCTTTATCGAGCAGGTCGTTGATTAATGCCGTATTGACTTTTTCCACTTCGCCGACGTAACCGATGTCCACCTGCTGAACGGTATCGGAACCGTCGTGAACTTCCGCCAGTTTTTTGTGGGCGATGATTAAATCGGAGTCTTTGCCGCTCAGACCTACGGCATGAACGCCGAGACGATTGAGTCGGTTGACGATTTCGGAATTGATTTTACCGGCAAGCACCATTTCCGCAATCTGCACCGTTTCCTTATCGGTTACGCGCAGACCGCTGATGAACTCAGTCGCCTTGCCGAATTTTTTGAGGAAAGATGTGATATCCGGGCCGCCGCCGTGTACGATTACGGGACGGATACCGACGTATTTCATCAATACGATATCCTTCATTACCTGCTGTTTCAGCTCTTCATTAATCATGGCATTGCCGCCGTATTTTATAACGATGGTCTTACCGTAGAATTCTTGAATGTACGGAAGAGCTTCTACGAGAATAGAAGCTTTGTCTTCCGCGGAAAAATTAGCAATATTACTCATCAGGTGTGATACTCCCCGTTAATTTTCACGTATTCGTAAGAAAGGTCGCATGTCCATACGGTAGCGTCAGCGTCGCCTATGTTGAGTTCAATGTCGATGACGATGTCTTTCTGTCTCATCACCTGTACGAGTGCTTCGCTGTCATATGTTGCGCCTACGCCGCAGTCAAAAATGGTGATGCCGCCGAATTTAACGACTGTTTTTTCCGGAACCATGTCCGCGCCGGAATAACCGACAGCGCAGATTACGCGGCCCCAGTTCGGGTCTTCGCCGAAAAACGCCGTTTTTACGAGCGGAGAGTTGGCTACAGCCATGCCGACCGTTTTGGCATCGGCAAAGGATTTTGCGCCTTTTACGTTGATTGTCAGGAATTTGCTGGCGCCTTCGCCGTCTGCTGCGATTTCTTTGGCAAGTTCAGTGCACAGTGCCATTAAATTAGTGCAGAATAATTCATATGCCGCGTTTTCTTCCGTGATTTTGGCATTGCCTGCAAGACCGTTGGCGAGAACGACAACCGTATCGTTCGTGCTCATGTCGCCGTCGACGGAAATCATGTTGAAGGATTTTTCCACGCAGGCAGATAATGCTTTCTGCAAAAGTTCCTGACTGATGGCAAGGTCAGTTGTGATATAGCAGAGCATCGTCGCCATGTTCGGGCGTATCATGCCGGAACCTTTGGCGATAGCGCCCATATGAACTTCCGTGCCGTCGATATCGAATTTAACTGTCATGGATTTGTTGTGCGTATCAGTGGTGATGATGGCATTGGCTGCATCAATGCTGCCTGTTTCGGATAAATTGGCTACAGCATCTTTAATGCCGGCTTCCAGTTTGTCCATAGGAAGCGTAACGCCGATAACGCCGGTAGAGCCGACGATTACGTCATCGGCTTTAATGCCGAGTGCAGCTGCTGCGATTTCTCTCGTTTTATAAGCATCGTTCATGCCCTGCTGACCAGTGCAGGCATTAGCGCAGCCGGCGTTGGCAACAATAGCATGAGCCGTTTTCGTAGCGACCGTTTCTTTGGAAACGTATACAGGAGCGGCAGCCACTTTATTCTGCGTGAATGTACCGGCAATAGCCGCTTCTGTTTCAGTGTAGATTACAGCGACATCGAGATTGCCGCTCTTTTTTATACCGGCTTTGACACCGGCTGCTTTAAATCCTTTGGCGTAAGTTACGCCCTGATTATCTTTCTTTATCATTATAATCCTCCCCTGTAATTACGGATAAATTGGAGTGAAATCAAGTCCCGTCTTTTCATCGAAGCCGCAGGCAATGTTCAAATTCTGAACGGCCTGACCGGCTGCGCCCTTCACGAGATTGTCGATAGCGGAAAGCACGATTATGCGGCCGGTGCGAAGGTCGATATGCCAGCCGATATCGCAGAAGTTGGAGCCGCGCACTTCTTTCGTTGACGGATAGCCGCCTCTGCCGAGCAGACGAATGAAAAATTCCTTGCCGTACATTTCGCTGTAGGCATTGTCAATCATTTCCGGCGTAACCCACTGTTTGATGTTGGCGTAGCACGTACTTAAAATGCCGCGGCTCATAGGCACAAGATGCGGTGTGAAATTAAGCGTAACCTTGCGTCCGCACAGATGGCCGAGCGCCTGTTCGATTTCCGGCGTGTGGCGGTGCGTAGCCACACCGTAGGCTTTGAAATTATCATAAAATTCCGGGTAGTGGTTCATGAGTTTCGGTGAACGGCCGGCGCCGGAAGTGCCGGATTTAGCATCAATAATAATGGTGTTCGGCTCGATAAATTCGTTTTTAACGAGCGGAGCAAGAGCTAAAATGCTTGCCGTAGTGTAACAGCCCGCATTGCCGATGATTTTGGCCGATTTTATTTCGTCGCGGTACAATTCGGCAAGCCCGTAAACGCGGGCGGCATCTTTATGCGTATGGGATACTTTATACCATTGTTCATAAACGGCCGTATCGTCAAAGCGGTAATCCGCGCCGAGGTCGATAATGCGTACGTCCGTATCAGCCAAAGCTTTGCCGACTTCCATGGCATGACCGTGCGGCAGACCGATGAAGACGAAATCGCTGTCTTTAGCGATTATGTCCAAATCCTTCATGCTGATTAATTTCTGGTCATACAGTCCGCGCAAATGCGGATATACTTCCGATATGGCTTTACCAGTATAGCTTTCAGAGGTAATATGCACTACTTCGACTTGCGGGTGATTGTACAAAAGGCGCAGAAGCTCCGCCCCTGCATAGCCGGTAGCGCCGATAATGCTTACTTTTACCATGATATCCTCCTATTAAAATAAAAAAACTGTGTAAAAGTGTAAATTACAGCAACCATATTATAGCATAAATAGAAAAAAACGCTAGTGAATAAGATGTTAATAATTATACAACCAACAGTAATAAAATTTCAATAGTAATTTGTAAAATTTTTAAAAATAAAAAGAGCAGCATGTATAACTATAAAAAAATTATACATACTGCTGAAAAATTATTTTTTGCTTTCAAGCGTGAGCATACGGTAGAATTTGTGCATGAACATATTGTAATTTTCGATGGTGTCGTTTTCCTGTTTGCCGTTGATAATGCGGTAGGACAGGATATAACTGTTGTCTTTGGCATTGTAGATATCAACGGTCATAACGACGTAGCTGTCATTGGAGAATGTGAACACTGCATAAGCATCGGCATAGTTTTTAATGTTGTCTTTATACAGTTTTTTGGCAGCCGCTTTGTCCAGCGTCGTAATGTCGATGCCGGTGCTGTTTAAGATGGCGCTGTTGATTTGTTTGTCGGAAAGAACGGTAAGACCGGTGTCATCTTCTTTGGCGACATCAACGGCAGCCTGAACGAGCATATCGGTTGTAACGATTTTCGGTGCGTTCGGACGATTTTTTTCGTTGAGGTAAACGCTTTGAGCGGACGGTTTGTAGTACGGAGTCGTAATCGCCAGCGTCTTGATGGATTTCAAATCGTAGTTTTCATCAATGACGGTCGTTGTTTCCGTAGCGGCAAATGCTGTAGCCATGCTGAAGAGCATTGCAGCAAGCAGGGAAATTATACATAGGGATTTTTTCATGAGAGAACCTCCTGTTTTTATTTTATACAGTAAATATTCTAGCTGAATGCGGCTATTCCTGCCGCGCTTTGCAGCAGGAAGCTGCTCTTTGGCAGAATTTATTTTAAGAAACCGTTGATAATTTGGTTTTCGGCTTCTTTTTCCGTAAGACCGAGGCTCATCAGTTTTATAAGCTGCTCACCGGCAATTTTGCCGATGGCGGCTTCGTGGATTAAGTTTGACTCCGGATGGTTGGCTTTTATTTCCGGGATAGCGGAGATGTTGGCATCGTTCATGATGATGGCATCACATTCGGAATGGCCGTGGCATTTGTTGTTGCCGTAAATTTTGGCGACGAAAATCTGTTTGGATTTATCCTGAGCTACGGCGCGGGATATTATATTGGAATGGGAATTTTCACCGTTCAGGTTGACTTCAAAATCACTTTCGGCAAACTGGTCGCCGTGCGTTAAAAGTTTTTCTTTGACGATGAGCGTGGCATTTTTGCCTACTGTTCCTTTTGTTATGCGTTTAGTGGAATTTACGCCGCGGATTTGCGTCGTTATCATTTCCATGTAGGAGTTTTCATCCATATCGACAATCGTCGTCGGGTTCATGATGCGCTTGCCTTCGCCGTCGCCGGAACCGTAATGCGTTTCGAGATATTTTACTTTGGAGTTTTTGCCGACGTAGAAAGCGTGAATGCCGTCGTGTTCGGAGTCCTCCTTGCCGCAGTTGTGAATACCGCAGCCGGCGACAATCGTTATGTCGCAGTCATCACCGATATAAAAATCGTTATAGACGGATTCGGTAATACCGGCTTTATCCATTATGACAGGAATGTAGCAGACTTCTTTTTTTGTGCCGGAGGCAATGCGGATGTCGATACCGTCCTTGTCTTCTTTTTTTGTAATGGTGATGTTTTCGCTGGAAGCACGGTCGACAGCTTTGCTGTTTATGCGGATATTGTAGGCCCCTTTTGGTTTATCCTTAATACCGGAAACTTTTTCCAGTAAATCTTTTTCGATATTATCAAGCATGGAAAATCCTCCTTATTTTTTGTAAAAATCGCAGACACCGGCAACTTCCATGAGCTGCGGCATGATTTCTTCTTTTGAGCCGATTTGCTTAACGGAACCGTTGGCAATCAGGACGATTTCATCGGCAATATTCAAAATGCGTTCCTGGTGGGAAATTATCATGATGGAGCGCTGCTCCTGGTGCATTTTTTCAAATACGCTGATGAGTTTTTGAAAGCTCCATAAATCGATACCGGCTTCCGGTTCGTCGAATACGGCCAGTTTTGTCTGCTTGCGTGCCAGGATGGTGGCGATTTCGATGCGTTTTATCTCACCGCCGGACAGAGAGCTGTCCACTTCGCGGCGCACATAGTCGGCAGCGCACAGACCGACTTCGGAAAGATAGGTGCATGCTCCGCTCGTCGTGAGTTTTTCACCTGCGGCGATACTCAGCAAATCCTTGACGCCGATGCCTTTGAAGCGGACCGGCTGCTGAAAGGCGAAGCTTATACCAGCGTTGGCGCGTTTGGTGATATCCCAGCCGGTGATGTCTTCACCGTTAAAGAGAATTTGACCGGAGGTAGGTTTTTCGATACCCATGATTATTTTGGCGAGGGTCGATTTACCGCCGCCGTTCGGTCCGGTTATTACAATAAATTTTTTGTCATCAATTTTCAGATTGATATTGTTGAGAATTTCCTTAGAAGAATTTCCTTCATTAACGGAAAATGATAGATTTTTCAATTCTAGCATTCCAAATGACTCCTATCATAATATATTTATTTGATTTATTATTGATTAATACACAATATACCATAACTATTATACAGTTTTTATGATAGATTAGCAAAAATATAATTTCCGCTTAAAGATTTCCTTATTAAATATATACGTATCATTTTATAAACGTCAAAACAACTTTTTTTAACTTTTTTTTAATTTTTTTCAAAAAAGGGCTTTACAAACACTTTGTCTTATGATAATATTATTAACTGTCAGCGCGGTGCTGATAAGAAAGCAGAAGGAATGCTGGTGTAGCTCAATTGGCAGAGCAGCTGACTTGTAATCAGCAGGTTGGGGGTTCAATTCCTCTCGCCAGCTCCAGAAAGTCTTTACCAATATCGCGGGGTGGAGCAGTTGGTAGCTCGTCGGGCTCATAACCCGAAGGCCAGAGGTTCAAGTCCTCTCCCCGCAACCAAAAGCCGATTTCTGCTGATGTAGCTCAGTCGGCAGAGCGTATCCTTGGTAAGGATAAGGTCACCGGTTCAATCCCGGTCATCAGCTCCACTATAAAACATAATAACATGGCGGCGTAGCTCAGTTGGCTAGAGCATGCGGTTCATACCCGCAGTGTCCGGAGTTCGAATCTCTGCGCCGCCACCAACCAAAATGATAACCCCTTATAAAAGTAGGGGCTTTATTTATGTTAGTGGGTTTGTGAATATAATTTAAAATATTCAACCAGTGTCAGGCGTTTTTGGTGTTTAATTTTCAATTTCGCCTGTAGTCGTTATTTATTTGACACAAAGAAGCAATTGTGATAAATTATATAGACGACGTTCTAAGACGAATATTATTACTAATTAATGTAAAGAGGGGTGCATGAGATGCGCAATGCTATTACTTTAGCCTGCACTGAATGCAAACAGCGCAATTACAGGACTAATAAAAATAAAAAAAATGATCCTGATAGAATTGAAATGAAAAAGTATTGCAAATTCTGTAAAAAACATACTTTACACAGAGAAACTAAATAAGGTTTTTTTCGTTAGTGTGAGGATGTGAAAAAATGGCACAGAATGAAAATACTCCAGTAAGACAGGAAAAATCCGGTATAATAGGCTTTTTATCCGGTGTTAAGACTGAATTAAAAAAAGTTGTATGGCCTACACGCAAAGAACTCGTTTCCTATACAGGAGTAGTTTTTGTTGCGGTGGCATTTGTTTGTGCTTTAATTTGGATATGTGATACTATTTTTGCCCGTATATTCAATCTCATATTACAGTAATCGCAGGAGGTGGAGATGTCTTGTCCCTTGGCATGGAATCAGAGAAGAAATGGTATGTAATCCATACATATTCCGGTTATGAAAACAAAGTTAAAGCCAATCTTGAAAGAAAAATCCACTCCATGGGCATGGAAGACAAAATCTTCCACGTAATCGTGCCTGTAGAAAAAGAAACTGAAAAGAGAAATGGCAAAGAAAAAGTAGTAGAAAGAAAAATTTTCCCGGGTTATGTTCTGCTGGAAATGATAGTAGACGAACGTTCCTGGTATATTGTAAGAAATACCCCGGGTGTTACAGGCTTTGTCGGTTCCAATACAAAACCTGTTCCATTGACAGATGAAGAAGCCAAAAGAATTTTAAAAGCAATGGGTATGGATGAAGAAGCCGAACAATCCAAGGAAATAAGAGAAGTTGTTGACCTTGATGTTGAAGTAGGCGACAAAGTAAACATCAAATCCGGAGCTTTTGAAAATTTTGTTGCAACTATAACCGAAATTGATTATAGTAAGAATAAGATTAAAGGCGTTGTTGATATGTTTGGAAGAGAAACTGCAGTAGAATGCAGTTTTGACCAGATAGAAAAAATATAAATCAGCAAATCAATATAACAACCGTTATATTTCTAAATCTCAAGGAGGTGTAAATAACAATGCCGAAAAAAGTTGTTAAACTTGTAAAACTGCAAGTTCTCGCTGGTAAAGCTACTCCTGCTCCTCCAGTTGGTCCTGCTTTAGGTCAGGCTGGTGTAAATATCATGGCTTTCGTTAAAGAATTCAACGAAAGAACTGCTAAACAGGGCGGTTTAATCATCCCAGTTGAAATTACAGTTTTTGAAGATAGATCCTTTACATTTATTACAAAAACTCCGCCGGCAGCTGTTCTTCTGAAAAAAGCAGCTGGTCTTGAAAAAGCATCCGGTGAACCTAATAAAAAGAAAGTAGCTAAACTGCCGCGCGCAGAAGCTGTAAAAATTGCTGAAACAAAAATGCAGGACCTCAATGCTGCAGATATTGAAGCTGCAACACGCATGATTGAAGGTACTGCACGCAGCATGGGTATCGAAATCGTTGACTGATAGTCATAGATGAAATATCCGTCTGTGGGAGGCTTATACCGTTACAACCACAAAGGAGAGATTTTTTAAATGGCTAAATTTGGTAAAAAATACCAAGAAGCTGCTAAATTAGTAGAAGCTGGCAAAGCTTACGATTTAGCTGAAGCTGTAGAAGTTGTGAAAAAAACTGCTACTGCTAAATTTGATGAAACTGTTGATGTAGCTGTACGTTTAGGTGTAAACCCTAAATATGCTGACCAGCAGGTTCGCGGTGCCGTTGTACTGCCGCATGGCACTGGCAAAACGAAAAAAGTATTAGTTTTTGCTAAAGGCGACAAAGTTGCTGAGGCTCAGGCAGCCGGAGCTGATTACGTTGGTTCCGACGAATACGTTGCAAAAATTAAAGAAGGCTGGTTCGACTTCGACGTTACTGTTGCAACTCCTGATATGATGGGTGTTGTTGGTCGTCTTGGTAGAATTCTCGGTCCTCGCGGCTTAATGCCAAACCCGAAACTTGGTACTGTTACAATGGATTTAACAAAAGCTGTTAATGAAATTAAAGCAGGTAAAGTTGAATATAGAACTGATAAAGCAGGTAATGTTCATGTGCCAATCGGCAAAGTTTCCTTCGAAAGCGAAAAACTTGTACAGAACTTACAGACATTGCTTGACACATTAGTAAAAGTAAAACCAGCAGCAGCTAAAGGTCAGTATATGCGCAATATCACTATTAGCACTACTATGGGACCAGCTGTTACTGTTAACACAAACTTTAAAGCTGTTAAAGCAGAATAAAATTAAATATTTATTTGATAAAGCGACTTAAGACAGCAGGTGTTGCCGCAAGGCGACATAATAAATAGCCTGCCGAGGTCTAAAACCTGGCATGGCAAGAAATTTGCGGTCTCCGGTCGTTGCACTGGAGACCGTTTTTTGGTTGAAATAAAGATACTCATTTGAGAGGGGGTGTCCATGAAATGGCAAACATTCGTCCAGAAAAACAAGCCGCAGTAGCTAGCCTTAAAGAACAGCTCAGCACTGCGAAAGGTGTTGTATTAACAGGTTATAAAGGTTTAACTGTAGCTCAGGATATGAAACTTCGTGCTAAATTCCGTGAAGCAGGTGTTAGCTATCATGTAGTAAAAAATACTATGCTCCGCATCGCTGCTAACGAAACTGGTTTAGAAGGTTTAGATCCAGTCTTAAACGGTACGACAGCTATTGCTGTATCCGCTGAAGATGCTGTAGCTCCAGCTAAAGTAGTATATGATTTCATCAAAGAAAACAAACTGGAAAAAACAGAAGTTTTAACAATTAAACTTGGTGTTGTTGAAGGCAAAGTTATCAGCGTTGATGAAGTTAAAGCTTTGGCATCCCTACCGCCTCGCGAAGTTCTCATCGCGAAAGTGCTTGGCAGCATGCAAGCTCCTATTTCCGGTATGGTCAACGTACTTCAGGGTACTATCCGCAATATGGTATATGTGCTTGATGCAATCCGCGCTCAGAAAGAATCTGCATAAGCAGTTTCTCTCTATATAAATTATTAATAAAACAAAAAGAAATTAATCAATTGAAATTTGGAGGAATATAAAAATGACTAAAGAAGAAATTATGCAAGCCATTGAAGAAATGACTGTTCTTGAATTATCCGAACTCGTAAAAGCTATGGAAGAAAAATTTGGTGTTAGCGCTGCTGCTCCTGTAGCTGTAGCTGCTGCTCCGGCTGCTGGCGCTGCTGCTGCTGAAGAAAAAACTGAATTCGACGTTGTTTTAGCTTCCGCTGGCGACAAAAAAATCAACGTAATCAAAGTTGTTCGTGAAGTAACTGGCCTTGGCTTAAAAGAAGCTAAAGCTCTCGTTGACGGCGCTCCTAAAGCTGTAAAAGAAGGCGTTTCCAAAGAAGACGCTGAAGCTTTAAAAGCTAAATTAGAAGAAGCTGGCGCAACTGTAGAACTCAAATAATTTTATTTGACACTATGAAAGGACATTGGATTAACTCCAGTGTCCTTTTTTGTGTTTTGGCAGGAAAATATTTTTTTAAATGACAGATGTTTTTGGGTATAGCAACTAGAAAAATAAATTTTGCGAAAATAATTTTATTTGAGGTCTAAAATGCCTTGAAAGCCTTGTAGATAAAGACTTTATCGAGGTTTACAATTAAAAAATGATACGCCAGGTAACGTGTGTATAAAAATACTTGTAAAATAAGTGTTGACAATGTTTTTTAATGATGATAATATTAGTAAGTGCCTGAAATCCTGTCAGTTAGTATTTAGGAGTGATAAGATGATAGCTACACTGAAAAATGCTAAACGCGTTATCGGTATAAAACAAGTTACTAAAGCGGTAAAAAACGATTTAGCAAAATGTGTTTACATAGCAGATGACGCTGATGATAGAGTTTTGAGCCCGTTAAAAGAGCTTTGCAGAACAAAAAACGTAGAAATGATTTTTGGTTCTACAATGGCTGAACTTGGTAAATCCTGTAATATTGAAGTCGGCGCCGCGGCAGTGGCACTGCTTGAGGGAGATACCGCTAACTAAGCTGAAAGTCTTACAGAAGTAGGATTTCTTAATCTAAATATCCGCAAGTTGGATAGGGCTTGGGAGCCTTTAATCTTTAGGAAGGAGGTGCATGTATGCCTACAATTAATCAGTTGATTCGTAAGAGCAGACAGAGCATGCAGGAAAAATCTACAGCACCGGCATTAAAAAATTGCCCGCAAAAACGTGGTGTTTGCACAAGAGTATATACAACTACTCCTAAAAAACCAAACTCCGCATTGCGTAAAGTTGCCCGTGTTCGTTTAACGAATAGTATTGAAGTAACAGCTTATATCCCTGGTATTGGTCACAATCTTCAGGAACATAGTGTTGTTTTAATTAGAGGCGGTCGTGTTAAGGACTTACCAGGTGTGCGTTATCACATCATCCGTGGTTCTCTGGATACTGCAGGTGTTCAGAACCGTGAACAGGGAAGATCCAAATACGGTGCAAAACGTCCTAAGAAAAAATAATTACTAGAAACATTGAAGACTATGACAAGGAGGGGTAGTAATGCCAAGAAAAGGTTCTGTACCTAAAAGAGACGTATTACCGGATCCGGTGTACAAATCTAAGGTCGTAACTAAATTTATAAATAAAGTTATGCTTTCCGGTAAAAAAGGTGTTGCTGAGAAAGTTGTATATGATGCATTTGACATCATTAAAGAAAAAACTGGCAAAGACCCAATGGAAGTTTTTGAAACTGCATTGAAAAATGTAATGCCAGTATTAGAAGTTCGTGCTCGCCGTGTCGGCGGTGCTAACTATCAGGTTCCTGTAGAAGTTCGTCAGGACCGTCGCATGACACTCGGTATTCGTTGGATTGTTAATTACGCTAGACTTCGTGGTGAAAAAACTATGAATGAACGTCTTTCTGGCGAATTGATGGATGCAGCAAATAATACCGGTGCAGCAATCAAGAAAAAAGAAGATACTCATAAAATGGCTGAAGCAAACAAAGCTTTTGCACATTATCGTTGGTAATTTGAAAGTATCTTTTATATAATATAAGGAGCGATGAAGTAAGTGGCAAGAGCGTTTTCACTTGAAAAAACTCGTAACATTGGTATTATAGCACACATCGATGCAGGTAAAACCACCACTACAGAGCGTATTCTGTTCTATACAGGCATACTTCATAAAATGGGTGAAGTTCATGAAGGCGGCGCTACCATGGACTGGATGGCACAGGAAAAAGAAAGAGGTATCACAATTACTTCTGCTGCAACAACTTGCCATTGGAAAAACCATCGTATCAACATCATTGATACGCCGGGTCACGTGGATTTCACGGTTGAAGTAGAACGCTCTTTGAAAGTACTTGATGGTGCAGTTACTGTATTATCTGCAAAAAGCGGTGTAGAACCACAGTCTGAAACAGTTTGGCGTCAAGCTGAAAGATATCATGTACCGCGTATGGTATACGTAAATAAAATGGATATCATCGGTGCTGATTTCTATAACGTTTTAAAGATGATGGTTGAACGTTTAAATGCAAATCCGGTAGCAATTCAGATACCAATCGGTGCTGAAGATACTTTCCAAGGACTTATTGACTTAATTAAAATGAAAGCTGTAATCTACGAGGAAGATTATACAAAAGAACCTGAATCAGTAGAAATTCCAGCTGAGTATAGAGAAAAAGCAGAAGAATATCGTCAGAAAATGCTCGACACAATCGCAGAAACTGATGATGAGTTAATGATGAAATATCTCGAAGGTGAAGAACTCACTGAAGAAGAAATCAAAGCAGCTCTGCGTAAAGCAACAGTAGAATGTACGCTTTGCCCGGTTGTATGCGGTTCTTCTTACAAAGATAAAGGTATTCAGCCGATGCTTGACGCAGTTGTTGATTACATGCCTTCTCCGCTTGATATTCCAGCAATTAAAGGTATCAATCCAGATACAAACGAAGAAGACCATCGCGATGCAGATGACAGTGCACCGTTCGCTGCACTTGCATTTAAAATCATGGCTGACCCGTTTGTTGGTAAACTTGCATTCTTCCGTGTATACTCCGGTACATTGAATGCTGGCTCTTATGTATTCAACTCTACAAAGGGCAAGAAAGAACGTATCGGACGTATTTTACAGATGCACGCTAATAACCGTAAGGAAATTGAAGTAGTTTACAGCGGCGATATCGCAGCGGCTGTAGGTCTTAAAGATACTACAACTGGTGATACGCTTTGCGATGAAAACAATCCGATTATCCTTGAATCCATGGAATTCCCGGATCCGGTTATTTCCGTAGCTATCGAACCGAAAACGAAAGCTGACCAGGAAAAAATGGGTATCGCTCTTCAGAAACTGGCTGAAGAAGACCCGACATTCCGCGTAAGAACGGATGCTGAAACCGGTCAGACAATTATTTCCGGTATGGGTGAATTGCATCTCGATATCATCGTAGACCGCATGAAACGCGAATTTAAAGTTGATTGCCAGGTAGGTAAACCGCAGGTTGCTTATCGTGAAACAATCCGCAAAACAGTTAAGGCTGAAGGTAAATTCGTTCGTCAGTCCGGTGGTAAAGGTCAATACGGTCATTGCTGGCTTGAACTTATTCCGCAGGATCCTGGCACAGGCTTCTCCTTTGAAAGCCAGATTGTCGGCGGTGTTATTCCGAAAGAATACATCGGACCAATCGAAAACGGTGTCAAAGAAGCTATGGAAAACGGTGTTGTTGCCGGTTATCCGATGGTTGACATCAAAGCTGTCGTTTACGACGGTTCTTATCATGAAGTTGACTCCTCAGAAATGGCCTTCAAAGTTGCAGGTTCTATGGCATTCAAAGCTGGTGCAGCAAAAGCAAATCCAGTTCTGCTCGAACCGTATGTAAAAGTTGAAGTTACTGTTCCTGAAGAATATATGGGCGATGTAATCGGTGACTTGAACTCCCGCCGCGGACGTATCGAAGGTATGGAACCGCGCAACGGTGTTGAAGTAATCAATGCATTCGTTCCGCTTTCTGAAATGTTCGGTTATGCAACCGACTTACGTTCTAAAACACAGGGTCGTGGGAACTACTCCATGGAAGTTTCTTACTATGATGAAGTTCCTAAAAATATATCTGATGCTATTGTCGCTAAAGTTAAAGGCGAATAATAAGGGAGGAAAAAAATTAAATGGCTAAACAAAAGTTTGAAAGAACTAAACCGCATGTAAACATTGGTACAATTGGTCACGTTGACCATGGTAAAACTACTTTAACTGCTGCTATCACTAAAGTATTATCCGAAAAAGGTATGGCTCAGTTCGAAGATTACAGCATGATCGATAAAGCTCCAGAAGAACGTGAACGCGGTATCACAATCAATACTGCACACGTTGAATATGAAACTGAAAACAGACATTATGCTCACGTAGACTGCCCGGGCCATGCTGACTATGTTAAAAACATGATCACTGGCGCTGCTCAGATGGACGGTGCTATCCTCGTTGTTAGTGCTGCTGACGGTCCTATGCCGCAGACTCGCGAACATATCCTGCTCGCTCGTCAGGTTGGCGTTCCGGCTATCGTTGTATTCCTCAACAAAGCTGACCAGGTTGACGACCCAGAACTTCTCGAACTCGTTGAAATGGAAGTTCGTGAACTTCTCTCCAGCTATGACTTCCCAGGCGATGATGTTCCAGTAATTACTGGTTCCGCTCTTCAGGCTCTCGAAGGCGATGCAGCTGCTAAAGAAAAAATTCTTGAATTAATGCAGGCTGTTGATGATTATATCCCAACTCCGACTCGTGATACGGACAAACCGTTCTTAATGCCTGTCGAAGACGTATTCACAATCACTGGTCGTGGTACTGTTGCTACTGGCCGTGTTGAACGTGGCGAACTCAAACTCGGTGACAGCGTTGAAATCGTTGGTCTTTCCGATGAAAAGAAATCCACAACTGTAACTGGTATTGAAATGTTCCGCAAAATGCTTGACAGCGCTGTTGCTGGTGATAACATCGGTGCACTTCTTCGCGGTATCGACCGTAAAGAAATCGAACGCGGTCAGGTTCTTGCAAAACCGGGTACAATTCATCCGCACAAAAAATTCAAAGCTCAGGTTTACGTTTTAACTAAAGAAGAAGGCGGCCGTCATACTCCGTTCTTCTCCAACTATCGTCCGCAGTTCTATTTCCGTACTACTGACGTTACTGGTGTTGTAACTCTTCCAGAAGGTACTGAAATGGTTATGCCTGGCGATAACATCGAAATGAGCATCGAGCTCATCACTCCAATCGCTATTGAAAAAGGCCTCCGCTTCGCTATTCGTGAAGGTGGCCATACAGTAGGCGCTGGTCGTGTAATCGATATCGAAGAATAATTTAATCTGGTAACTTTAATAAATAAGTTCTTTGTATGAGGGCGGCATTTTGCTGCCCTTATATAAAGTTTAAAATGCGATGACGCGGCAGATTGCTTGCCTCGTGCAAGGGAACTGGCGTGGAGAAATTGTCCGGGTCGAGAACCTGGGCGACAAGGAGGAAAATAATTTGGCTAAACAGCAAAAAATCAGAATTCGTTTAAAAGCATATGATCATAAAGCACTTGATCAAAGCTCCGTTAAAATTGTTGAAACGGCTAAAAGAACAGGTGCAATGGTATCCGGTCCTATTCCATTGCCGACTGAAAAAAATATTTTTACAATTTTAAGATCTCCACATGTTAATAAAGACTCCCGTGAACAGTTCGAAATGAGAACTCACAAACGTCTTATTGACATTTTAGAACCTACATCTAAAACTGTTGACGCTTTAATGCGTTTAGATTTGCCAGCAGGTGTGGATATCGAAATTAAATTGTAAGAGGAGGTGGCAATAGATGGCAAAAGTAATTTTAGGTAAAAAACTTGGCATGACTCAAATCTTTACTGAAGAAGGTAAAGTAGTTCCTGTTACAGTTGTAGAATCCGGTAAAAACGTTGTTCTTCAGAGCAAAACAGTTGAAACTGACGGTTATAACGCAGTTCAGATTGGCTTTGGAACAATTAAAGAAAAAAATGTAACTAAACCAATGAAAGGCCATTTCGCAAAAGCTGGTGTTGAACCAGTAAAATTCATCCGCGAATTCCGCCTTGCAGATGTTCCAGAATATAAAGCTGGTGACTCCATCAGCGTTGACATATTTGGTGCCGGTGATTTAGTTGATGTTACTGGTACTTCTAAAGGTAAGGGTTTTGCCGGCGGTATTAAACGTCACAACTTTGCTAGAGGTCCTATGGGTCACGGTTCTAAATCTCATCGTGAACCAGGTTCTACAGGTGCTATGATTTCCGGTCATGGCGGACGTGTACTTAAAGGTAAAAAATTACCGGGCCGTATGGGTGGCGCTAAAGTTACAGTACAGCGTTTAAGCATTGTTCGCGTAGATGCTGACCGTAACCTTATTTTAATCAAAGGTGCTATTCCAGGTGCTAAAAACAGCTTTGTAGTAATTAAAGATACAGTTAAACCTAATAAATAATAATTGGAAGGAGGATTATGCTATATTATGCCTAAAGTAGCAGTTTATACAGTTGCCGGCCAGCAGATCGGTGATATCGAATTAAATGAAAGCGTATTTGGCGTTGAAGTAAACGAAGGCCTTGTTCATCAGGCAGTAGTAATGCAGTTGGCAGCTCAGCGTTTAGGAACGCATGCGACAAAAACTAGAGGTTTAGTACGCGGCGGCGGACGTAAACCTTGGAAACAAAAAGGTACAGGTCGTGCTCGTAGCGGAAGCACCCGTTCCCCACTTTGGGTAGGCGGTGGTACAGTATTCGGTCCATCTCCTCGTTCCTATGCCTTCAGAATGCCTCGTAAACAGCGCCGTTTAGCTATTAAATGCGCTTTAACAGATAAAGTAAACAATGGTGATTTCATTGTGTTAGAAAGCTTAGATTTTGCAGCTCCGAAAACAAAAGAAGTTGTAAAAATGATGAGTGATTTCAACGTTAACGAGAAAGCTCTTATCGTTACTGCTGATGTAGTAGAAAACGTGGAAAAATCTTCTCGTAATATCCCTGGTGTAAAAGCTATCAGTTCTTGCGGATTGAATGTTTATGATATCTTAAATCATAACAAACTCTTCATTACAAAAGATGCTATTACACGTATTGAGGAGGTATTAGCATAAGATGGAAGCTAGAGATATCTTAATCAGACCGCTTGTTACAGAAATGACAACTGAAATGATGGAAGAAGGCAAATACGTATTTGTTGTTGCTAAACAAGCAAACAAAATTGAAATTGCCAAAGCAGTAGCTACGATTTTCAATGTAAAAGTTGAATCCGTAAACACAATCAACGTTCTTGGTAAAGTAAAACGTATGGGCCGCAACATCGGCAAACGTTCTGACTATAAAAAAGCAATCGTAAAACTTGCAGCTGGAGAAACTATCGAGTTCTTCCAAGCTTAAGTAAAAAGATAAAAAAAGGAGGTTAATTAAGTGGCAATAAAGAGTTTTAAACCTTATTCTGCAGGTAGAAGATTTATGACTGTTTCTTCCTTCGAAGAAATTACAGCTAAAAAACCTGAGAAATCCTTGGTTGAAAGTCTTAAAAGCAAAGGCGGTCGTAACTTCCAGGGCCGTTTAACAGTAAGACATCAAGGCGGCGGACACAAACGTTTATATCGTGTAATCGACTTTAAACGCAATAAAGACGGTGTTCCGGCACGCGTTGCTACTATAGAATACGATCCGAACCGTAGCGCTCGTATCGCACTGCTCAACTACTTTGACGGTGAAAAACGTTACATCCTCGCTCCGAACGGATTAAAAGTTGGTGACCAGGTTATATCCGGTCCGGAAGCAGATATTAAAGTAGGTAATACATTACCGCTCGCTAATATTCCGCTTGGTACATTAGTACACAACATTGAAATCAAAATCGGTAAAGGTGGCCAGATGGTACGTTCTGCCGGTGCTGCAGCTCAGCTCATGGCAAAAGAAGGCAACTATGCACTCTTACGTATGCCGTCCGGTGAAATCCGTAAAATTCATATCAACTGCCGTGCAACAATCGGTCAGATTGGTAACTTAGATCATGAAAACCTCACAATCGGTAAAGCAGGCCGCAGCCGTTGGCTCGGTATCCGTCCGGAAAACCGCGGTGTTGCTATGAACCCTTGCGACCATCCGCATGGTGGTGGTGAAGGCCGCAGCCCAGTTGGCCGTAAACATCCTGTTACTAAATGGGGTAAATGTGCTAGAGGCGTTAGAACTCGTCGCAAAAAAGCATCCGATAAACTCATCGTTAAACGTCGTAAATAATAAAATAATGAATAAGGCCGCTTAATAAAGTGCCTTATTCTGAAATGAAAGGAGGACATATTTTGTCAAGATCAGTAAAAAAAGGACCTTTTGTCGCAGAAAGCCTTGAAAAGAAAATTGATGCTTTAAATGCAGCAAATGACAAAAAAGTTGTTAAAACTTGGTCCCGCAGTTCGACAATCCTTCCTACATTCGTAGGCCATACAATTGCAGTTCATGATGGTCGCAAACATGTTCCTGTATATGTTACAGAAGACATGGTTGGTCATAAACTTGGTGAATTCGCACCGACAAGAACTTATAAAGGCCATGCAGGCGAAGAAAGACGTACATCTTTGAAATAATTGTTGAAAGGAGGAGCAGCTGTGGAAGCAAAAGCAGTAGCAAAATATATCCGTATTTCTCCGCGTAAAGTACGTATTGTTATGAACCTCATTCGTGGCAAAAACGTAGCTGACGCGTTTGCAATATTAAAATTCACACCTAAAGCAGGTGCTGATGTAATCAATAAAGTTTTAAAATCAGCAGTAGCAAATGCTGAAAACAATTTCGACATGAATCCTGATAACCTCTATGTGGCTACAGCATTCGTTGACCAGGGTCCTACCCTCAAACGTATTCACCCACGTTCCCGTGGACAGGCATTCAAAATCTTAAAACGTACATCTCACGTTACAATCGTAGTTAAAGAAAAATAATTAGAAGGAGGGAATAGATTTGGGACAAAAAGTTAATCCACATGGCATGCGCCTTGGTATTGTAAAAACTTGGGATGCAAAATGGTATGCTGGTAAAGACTTTGCTGCTAACTTGCATGAAGATATCAAAATTCGCAGCTTCTTAAAAGATACATTAAAAGTTTCTGGCGTTTCCAGAATTGAAACAGAACGCTCCAAAAATCGTCTCAGATTAACTATTCATACTGCTAAACCTGGTATGGTTATCGGCCGCGGCGGTTCGGGTATTGAACAGCTCAAAAAAGGCCTTAAAAAATACACTGACAAACATGTAGATATTAATATCGCAGAAATCAAACAGCCGGATATGGATGCTACGCTTGTTGCTGAAAACATCGCTGCTCAGCTCGAACGCCGCGTTGCTTTCCGCCGTGCTATGAAACAGGCTGTTAGCCGTACAATCCGTATGGGCGCTAAAGGTATCAAAGTAACAGTAGGCGGCCGTCTCGGCGGTGCTGAAATTGCCCGCAGCGAATCTTACCGTGAAGGTAGTATTCCTCTTCATACTCTGCGTGCTGATATTGATTACGGTACAGCTGAAGCTCATACAACTTACGGCCGTCTCGGCGTAAAAGTATGGATTTTCAAAGGCGAAGTTCTTCCTGAAAAGAAAACTGCTGTGCAGGCAGAAACTGTTGAAGGGAGCGAAGACTAATGTTAATACCTAAAAGAGTAAAATACCGCAAACAGTTCCGTGGCACTATGAAAGGTAAAGCTCATAAAGGCAATACAGTAGTTCATGGTGAATTCGGTTTACAGGCTCTCGAACCTGCATGGATTACAAACCGTCAGATTGAAGCAGCCCGTATTGCGATGACTCGTTATATTAAACGTGGCGGTCAGGTTTGGATTAAAATTTTCCCGGATAAACCTGTAACTGCAAAACCTGCTGAAACTCGTATGGGTAGCGGTAAAGGTTCGCCTGAATACTGGGTAGCAGTAGTTAAACCAGGTCGTGTAATGTTTGAAATGGGCGGCGTTAGCGAAGAAATTGCTAAAGAAGCTATGCGTCTTGCAAGCCATAAACTCCCAATCAAAACAAAATTCATTAAGCGTGAAGTGCAAGGGGAGGGTGAAGTAAATGAAGGTTAATGAAATACGTGAAATGAGTGCTGGCGAACTTAACCAGAAACTTGCTTCGCTTAAAGAAGAATTATTCAACCTCAGATTTCAGCTTGCTACAGGTCAGCTTGAAAACCCTATGCGTATCAAAGAAGTAAAGAAAACTATTGCTCGCATTAAAACTGTTCAGCGTGAACAAGAATTAAAAGCCTAATGGTTTTTGTAGTATAATGATATGCAGAAGGAAGGAGGGTTCTTTTAATGAGCGAAAGAAATGTACGCAAAGTTAAATTCGGTAAAGTTGTAAGCGACAAAATGGAAAAAACTATTGTTGTTGCTGTAGTTGATACAGAAAGTCATCCACTGTACAAAAAAGCAGTTAAGAAAACTGTAAAATTCAAAGCACACGATGAAAATAACGAAGCTCATGTAGGAGATACGGTTTCTATCATGGAAACTCGTCCGTTATCCAAAGATAAACGTTGGAGACTCGTTGAAATTCTTGAAAGAGCAAAATAATCGTTTAGTTTGTTCCAATTTTAAGAAGGAGGTAAAGCAATGATTCAGCAACAGACAATGTTGAATGTTGGTGACAACACTGGTGCGAAAGAAATTATGTGCATCCGTGTAATGGGCGGTTCTTATCGCAAATATGCCAACATTGGTGATATAATCGTAGCTGCAGTAAAAACTGCTTCACCTGGCGGTGTTGTAAAAAAAGGTGATGTTGTTAAAGCTGTAGTAGTACGTTCTAAAAAGGGTTTACGCCGTGCAGATGGTTCTTATATTCGCTTTGATGAAAACGCTGCTGTTATTATTAAAGACGACAAGACTCCACGCGGAACTCGTATTTTTGGCCCGGTAGCCAGAGAATTACGTGACAAAGATTTTATGAAAATCGTTTCACTGGCACCAGAAGTAATTTAATAAATAGACAGGAGGTGCCAAGATTTGTCACAGGCTAAATTGCATGTAAAAAAAGGTGATACTGTTTTAGTATTATCCGGTAAAGATAAAGGTAAACAAGGTAAAATCCTTCAGGCTATGCCAGCTAAAGATAAAGTTATCGTAGAAGGCGTTAACAAAATCAAACGTCATACTAAACCTAATCAGAAAGCTCCGAACGGCGGCATCATTGAAAAAGAAGCTCCGATGTTTGCTTCCAAAGTTATGGTTGTATGCCCGGCTTGCTCCAAAGCAACTCGCGTAGCTAAAAAAGAAATCAACGGTAAAATGGTTCGCGTATGCAAAAAATGCGGTGAAGCATTAGACCAGGCAAAATAATAAAGGAAGGAGGATATCTTGGTGGATAGATTACAAGAAAAATACGTAAAAGAAGTAGTTCCTGCACTTACTGAACAATTCGGTTACAAAAACGTAATGGAACTGCCTAAAGTTGAAAAAGTTATCATTAGTATGGGTGTTGGTGAAGCTGCTCACAACTCTAAAGCATTAGATTCTGCTGTAGCTGACCTTACAATCATCGCTGGTCAGAAACCGGTTCTGACTCGTGCTAAAAAATCTCTTGCAGCATGGAAACTGCGTGCAGGAATGCCTATCGGTGCAAAAGTTACTCTTCGCGGAACTCGTATGTATCAGTTCCTTGATAAATTTATGAATATCGCTTTGCCTCGTGTTCGTGACTTCCGTGGCGTAAGCCCTAAAGCTTTTGATGGTCGCGGAAACTATTCAGTTGGTCTGAAAGAACAATTGATTTTCCCTGAAATTGAATATGACAAAATCGAAAAAATTCACGGTATGAATATTATTATTGTTACTACGGCAAAGACGGATGAAGAAGCAAGAGCTCTTCTTAAATTAATGGGTATGCCGTTTAGTGCTTAATTCTTAAGAGGAGGTATACTGATCTATGGCCAGAAAGGCATTGATCCAGAAATGGAGCAAAGAACCGAAATTCAAGGTTCGCAAATATAATAGATGCAAAATCTGTGGTCGTCCACACGGTTATATGCGTAAATTTGATATGTGCCGTATCTGTTTCAGAGAACAGAGTTATAAAGGTGCAATCCCTGGCGTAACAAAAGCTAGTTGGTAAAGTAGAAAGAAAGGAGGATATCGATTCATGGCAATGACTGATCCTATTGCAGATATGTTAACTCGTTTGCGCAATGCAAACTCCGTGCTTCATGATAAAGTTGAAATTCCTGGTTCTAAAATGAAACGCGCTATTGCGGAAGTTCTTAAAGATGAAGGTTTCATCAAAGACTTCTCCTTCGCAGAAGACAATAAACAAGGTGTTATTACAATCACTTTGAAATACGGTCCAAACCGTGAACAAGTAATCACTGGTATTAAACGTATTTCCAAACCTGGTCTTCGTGCTTATGCTAAGAAAGACCAATTACCTCGCGTACTTGGTGGTCTTGGTATTGCTATCATCTCTACATCCAAAGGTATTATGAGTGATAAGCAGGCACGTCGTGCAGGTGTCGGCGGCGAAGTATTAGCATACGTATGGTAAAATTGTTTTAGACTAGGAGGTGTACAGATGTCAAGAATTGGTAGAGAACCGATTACAATCCCTGCTGGGGTTACTGTAACAGTTGATGAACACAATCACGTAGCGGTAAAAGGTCCAAAAGGCGAAATCAGCCGCGACTGTCATAAAGATATGAAAATTACAGTAGGAGACGGCGTTATCACAGTAGAACGTCCTTCCGAAGATAAAATGCATAGATCTTTACATGGTCTTACTCGTACTCTTATCAACAATATGGTGGTAGGCGTTACTCAAGGCTTTGTAAAAAACTTAGAAATTAACGGTGTAGGTTACAGAGCTGCACAAGCTGGTAAAAACCTGAACTTATCCTTAGGTTTTTCTCATCCAGTAGTTGTTGAACCTCCTGTTGGTATTAAATTAGAAGCTCCTGCTCCTAACAAGATTGTTGTATCTGGTATTGACAAAGAAGCTGTTGGCGCTATGGCAGCAAAAATTCGTTCTTACAGAGAACCGGAACCTTACAAAGGCAAAGGTATTAAGTACGAAGGTGAACATATTCGCCGCAAAGCAGGTAAAACTGGTTCGAAGAAATAATAATCTTTAGTTAGAATAGAAAGGAGAGGCTGATTTTGTTTAAGAAACAGGATAAAAATCAAGCTCGTCAGAAACGTCATTTAAGAGTTCGTAATCATATTTCTGGCACAGCTGAAAAACCTCGTTTAAACGTATTCCGTAGCCTGAGCAACATCTATGCTCAGATTATCGATGACGTAAACGGTGTTACTTTAGTTGCAGCTAGCTCTAAAGATAAAGACTTTAACGGTTACGGCGGTAACGTGGAAGCAGCAAAAGCTGTCGGCGCTACTGTAGCAAAACGCGCTTTAGAAAAAGGTATTACTGAAGTTGTATTTGACCGCGGTGGCTATGTATATCATGGTCGTGTAGCAGCTTTAGCAGATGCAGCTCGTGAAGCTGGTCTGAAATTCTAATATTGGAACAGGAGGTAAATTAATGGCCAAGATTGACGCAAACGCACTTGAATTAGAAGAAAAAGTCGTTTATATTAATCGCGTTGCAAAGGTTGTAAAAGGTGGCCGTCGCTTCTCCTTCAGCGCTCTTGTTGTAGTAGGCGATAGAAACGGTCATGTAGGTGCAGGTCTGGGCAAAGCTAGCGAAGTACCTGAAGCAATCAGAAAAGGCATTGAAGATGCTAAAAAGAATCTTGTAGAAGTTTCTTTAGTAGATAAAACTATTCCGCATGAAAGCATCGGTGTATTTGGTGCGGGTAAAGTTCTCTTAAAACCGGCTGCAAAAGGTACTGGTGTTATCGCAGGCGGTCCGGCACGTGCGGTACTTGAACTTGCAGGTGTCAACAACATTTTGACTAAATCCTTAGGTTCTTCCAATCCGAACAACATGGTTCGCGCAACCATCAAAGGTTTGGAACAGCTCAAAAAAGCTGAGCTTGTAGCTGAACTTCGTGGAAAATCCGTTCAGGAACTTTTAGGTTAAGGAGGAAATATTTCAATGGCAAAAGTGAAAATTACCCTTACAAGAAGTCTGATCGGCAGACCTGAAACTCAGAGAAGAACAATTCAGGCTTTGGGATTACGCAAATTAAATTCTACAGTAGAACATGAAGATACTCCGGCTATCAAAGGTATGCTTCATAAAGTAGAACATCTTATTACAGTAGAAAAAATCAGCGAATAATTTAGAGGAGGTGTCCAGGTTATGAAATTGCATGAATTATCACCAGCACCGGGCTCTAAAAAAGTTCGTACTCGTGTTGGTCGTGGCTTAGGCTCCGGTTTAGGTAAAACTTCCGGCCGTGGCCATAAAGGTCAGAACGCTCGTTCTGGCGGCGGTGTTCGCACTGGCTTTGAAGGTGGACAGATGCCTTTATACCGCAGATTGCCAAAACGTGGCTTCAAAAATGTTTTTGCAAAAGAATATGCTGAAGTTAACGTTTCTTCTTTAAACCGTTTTGAAGATGGTGCAACAGTAGACCCGGCAGCATTAGTTGAAGCAGGTATTCTTAAAAATGTTTGCGACGGTGTTCGTGTTCTTGGTAACGGCGAAATTACTAAGAAATTAACAGTAGTAGCAAACGGCTTTACTAAATCTGCTGAAGAAAAAATTACAGCAGCAGGTGGAAAAGTAGAGGTGATCTAAGTGCTTTCAGCTCTTAGCAATATCCTCAAAATCACCGAATTGCGACAGAAAATAGTTTTTACACTTGTGATGTTTGCAATCTTCAGGCTCGGGACTCATATCCCGGTGCCTGGAGTAAATCCTGCGGCGCTTGAACAGTTATTTAACAGCGGTAACTTGTTCGGGCTGCTTGATTTATTTTCCGGTGGTGCTTTAAGTAAATTCTCTCTCTTTGCTATGAGTATTACGCCATATATCAACGCGTCAATCATCATTCAGTTATTGACCGTGGTAATACCTACTTTGGAACAGTGGTCCAAAGAGGGTGAAGAGGGGCATAAAAAAATTACCAAGACGACTCGTTATCTTACTGTTGTCTTGGCATTTTTACAAGCTATTGGTATGTCCATTGGTCTTAGACAGGCCATTATAAATCCTAGTTTTACATCTATTTTTATTATTGCTATTACCCTGACAGCAGGAACGGTATTCCTTATGTGGATTGGTGAACAGATAACTGCACACGGTGTGGGAAATGGTATATCGCTTATCATTTTTGCAGGTATTGTTGCGGCTCTTCCGCATAATTTGGGTACTATATATAATTATTTACAAGCAGGAACAATCAGTTATTTCAATGTATTGTTCTTTGGAATTATTGCCCTGGCGATGATAGTTTTTGTTATTGCTATCAACGAAGGACAACGCAGAGTTCCGGTTTCGTATGCTAAACGGATTGTAGGTCGTAAGACATACGGCGGCCATTCTACGCATATACCGCTTAAAGTAAATCAGGCCGGCGTTATTCCAATCATCTTTGCATCCTCCGTGCTGATGTTTCCTCCGACGATTGCGCAGTTTGTGGAAAATCCTACGATTAGACAGATTGCCGATTATTTCCAGTGGGGAACGCCTTTTCAGTCGGCGCTTTATGCACTGCTGATTATATTCTTTACGTATTTCTACACAGCCGTTACTTTTAAAATTCCGGACCTCGCTGATAATTTGAAAAAATACGGTGGTTTTATTCCTGGTATTCGTCCAGGACAGGCGACTGCAGATTATTTGGACCGTATTATGACACGTATTACATTAGCGGGTGCATTTTTCCTTGCATTCATTGCAATATTGCCTACGATGATTGCCGGTGCTACTCATATTGAAGGCATTCATTTCGGTGGTACGGCATTACTAATCGTTGTAGGGGTTGCACTCAATACGATGCAACAGATTGAGTCAATGGTCGTAATGCGTCATTATGAAGGCTTTATGAAGTAAGGAGGATTTCTATGCACATCCTTTTAATGGGCCCTCCTGGTGCCGGCAAAGGCACGCAGGCAGCAAGGCTGGTAGAAGAATTTAAAATTCCTCATATCTCTACTGGAGATATGTTTCGTGCAGCAGTAAAAGAAGGTACTGAACTTGGCAAACAGGCAAAAGCCTGCATGGATTCCGGCAAGCTCGTACCAGATGACGTTACTATCGGTATTGTGAAGGAACGTTTATCTAAAGCTGACTGCGAAAAAGGATTTATATTGGATGGTTTCCCTCGTACAGTAGAACAGGCTGTGGCTTTGGATAAAATTCTCAGTGAATTAGGTTTAAAACTTGACTGTGCTTTGAATGTAGCTGTTCCGGCTAGTGAGCTGATAAGAAGAGCAGTAGGTCGCCGTATCTGCAAAAAATGCGGAAGCACTTATCATGTAGAATTCAAACCATCTAAGGAAGACGGAATTTGTGACGTGTGTGGCGGTGAACTTTATCAAAGAGCTGACGACAGCGAAGCAACAATGAAAAATCGTCTTTCTGTTTATGAAGAACAGACAAAGCCTCTTATTTCTTATTATGAAAAAGAAGAACTTTACAAAGAAGTTGACGGTAGTCAGTCAATGGATAAAGTATTCCAAGACATTGTTGCAATTTTGCGCAGTTAATTGATAATATAATACGGTAATATATCTGTAAAAAAAGTGTAAAAAAAATCGCTGATAATGATATATTTAAACGCTGTAATATGTTATAATTAATATTCGGGCAGTAAACAAACACGTTTTACTGCGGCAGATAACAATAATGTTGGGCATGGCATTGCTGTAAAAACGGATTACTGACAGGTTTGGGCATATCATGGGCATGATAATTCAAACCTCATAGAGTTTTCGGCCCAACTTAAGCTTTAATTGAAGGAGAATTTCATGTCTAAGCAAGATGTAATTGAAGTTGAAGGTAAAGTACTGGAAGCTTTGCCGAATGCAATGTTTAAAGTAGAGCTGGAAAACGGACACGTTGTTTTGGCTCACGTTTCCGGTAAAATTCGCATGAATTTTATCCGCATCCTGCCGGGTGATAAAGTTACTATCGAACTTACGCCTTATGATTTGACCAGAGGCCGAATCACTTACCGTTTTAAATAAGACCTAGATTTAGGCATTATAGCAATGTAAAAGGAGGTACATGCAGTGAAAGTTAGACCATCAGTAAAACCAATTTGTGAAAAATGCAAAGTTATTAAACGCAAAGGTCATGTAATGGTTATTTGCGAAAACCCTAAACATAAACAGAAACAAGGATAAGGAGGTGCTCATTGTATGGCACGTATTGCCGGTGTAGATTTACCACGCGATAAACGAGTTGAAATTGCTTTAACATATATTTTTGGTATTGGTCTGAAAACTTCTCAGGGTATTTTAGCTGCTACTGGTATTAATCCAGATACTAGAGCACGTGATCTTACTGAAGATGAAGTTGCTAAGTTACGTGAATATATCGATAAAAATCACCTTGTAGAAGGTGACCTTCGTCGTGAAATTTCTTTGAATATTAAACGTTTAGTTGAAATCGGCTGCTACAGAGGTAGACGTCATCGTTTAGGTCTGCCTGTACGCGGTCAGAACACTAAAAACAATGCACGTACTCGTAAAGGTCCGAAAAAGACTGTAATGGGTAAAAAAGGCTAAGAAGAAGGAGGTTTAATAAGTGGCAGCAAATAAAACATCTCGTCCGAAGAGAAAAGATCGTAAAAACGTCGAATACGGTGTGGCTCACATTCGTTCGACTTTCAATAATACAATTGTTACTATCACTGATAAAAATGGTAACGCTCTGTCTTGGGCTAGTGCTGGCGGACTCGGTTTCAGAGGTTCCAGAAAAAGCACTCCGTTTGCAGCTCAGATGGCAGCAGAAGTTGCAGCAAAAGCAGCTATGGAACATGGTTTAAAACAGGTTGAAGTTTATGTAAAAGGTCCTGGTGCAGGTCGTGAAGCTGCAATCAGATCTTTACAGGCAACTGGTCTTGAAGTAAACATGATTAAAGATGTTACTCCAATTCCGCACAATGGTTGCCGTCCGCCTAAACGCAGAAGAGTATAATTAGGAGGTTGAAATAGAAATATGGCTATCGACAGAGTTCCTTCTCTGAAAAGATGTCGCGCTCTCGGCTTAGAAACAGCAGTAGTTGGTCTTGCTAAAAGCTCCAAAAGACAGCCAAAACGTTCTGGCCGTAAAGTAAGCGAATACGGAATGCAGTTAAAAGAAAAACAAAAAGCTAAATTTATATATGGTGTATTAGAAAAACAGTTCAGAGCTTATTACGACAAAGCACAGAAAATGCAGGGCATTACTGGTGAAAACTTACTCGGTCTTCTCGAACGCAGAATTGACAACGTTGTTTTCCGTTTAGGTCTTGCTTCCACTCGTCGTCAGGCTCGTCAGCTCGTTTCTCATGGACATATCACTGTAAACGGCAAACGCCTCAACATTCCGTCTGCACTCGTTAATGTAGGCGATGTAATCGGCGTTAAAGAAAAAAGCCGCTCTACTGAATTGTTCAAAGAAATTGCTGAAAGCAAAAATGCTTTAAGCGTACCGGCTTGGCTTACTGCTGATATTCAAAATCTCACTGGTTCTGTTACGAGATTCCCGAACCGTGATGAAATCGATGTTCCGGTTAACGAACAGGCGATTGTCGAATTGTACTCCAAATAATATGTCTGTGTTATATAGCGTATAGAATAGGAGGTTACTTCAGATGATCGAAATCGAAAGACCAAAGATTGAGATTGTAGAAATAAGTGAAGACAATCGTTATGGCAAATTTGTCTGCGAACCGTTGGAACGCGGATATGGTACTACTCTTGGCAACAGTTTACGCCGTATATTGTTGTCTTCTTTAGAGGGCGCAGCCATAACATCTATCAAAATCGATGGTGTTCTTCATGAATTCTCTACTATTCCTGGGGTTCGTGATGATGTAACAAACATTATCTTAAACTTGAAAGAATTGTGCCTGAAAATGCACGACGAAGAACCTCATACCATTCGTATAGATGTTACTGGTGAAAAAGAAGTAACAGCAGCTGACATCATAGTTGATTCCGATATTGAAATTCTTAACAAAGATTTGCATATCGCTACTGTTGATGAAACTGGTTCTTTGAAAATGGAAATGGTGGTTGAACGTGGACGTGGATACACTCCGGCGGATAAAAACAAAAAACCTGACCAGGTAATTGGCATTATCCCAATCGATTCCATCTTCTCTCCTATTCAAAGAGTTAATTACACAGTAACGGATACTCGTGTTGGTAATGTTACCGATTATGATAAACTTACGTTGGAAGTATGGACTGACGGTTCCATTAAACCGGAAGAAGCAGTAAGCAAATCAGCAAGCATTCTGATTGCGCATCTGCGTCTTTTCCAGAATATGGGCGGTTCCGTTGAAGATATTCCGGCTGATGAAGCTATCTTGAATAATCCGGAAGAAGACAACACTTCCAAAGTAATGGAAATGACAATCGAGGACCTTGATTTGTCCGTACGTTCTTATAACTGCTTAAAGAGAGCTGAAATCAACACTGTTGCAGATTTGATGCAGAAAAGTGAAGAAGATATGATTAAGGTTAGAAATCTTGGTCGCAAGTCTCTGGAAGAAGTTAAAAAGAAATTACAGGAATTAGGGTTAACACTCGCTGACAAAGAATAACAGGAAAGGACAGGCTGCTAATGGGCTACAGTAAATTAGGACGCAACTCCAGCGCACGCAAAGCATTGTTCCGCAGTGTACTGGTTTCCTTATTTAAACATGAACGCATTGAAACAACTGAGGCTAAAGCTAAAGAAATCAGCGGTCTTGCAGAAAAACTCATTACACTTGCAAAACGCGATGATTTAAGTGCTCGCCGTCAGGTTATTGCTGAACTTGTTGATAAAGAAGTTGCTAAAAAATTATTCGATGAAATTGCACCTAAATATAAAGAACGCAATGGCGGATACACTCGTATCCTCAAATTAGGAGTTCGTCGTGGCGACGCTGCTCCGATGGCTTTACTTGAATTAGTAAAATAATTTAGGTTCATTGAAATATATGATACGTGAGGCGGCCGTATGGTCGCCTTCGCCTTATCAGGCAAGTCAAAAATAATTTATGCGATTTTTGGTTTACTTGATAAGGCGATTGTGTTGACAATTAAAACTTAGTATAATAAGAACTGTGATTTTACACAGTTCTTATTTTTTTGGTAAAAACAGGTGATAATTTTGGCATTTATAGAGATAAAGCATTTAACACATGTCTTTAAAAGTAATGATGAAAAAAAAGACGGGCTGAAGGCTCTGGATGATATCAATCTAAATATTGATAAGGGTGAATTCATCGCTGTTATCGGCGTGAACGGCTCGGGAAAGTCAACGCTTGCCAAGCATTTAAACGGGCTTTTGTTACCGACTGAGGGCGCGTGTTTTGTGGACGGTATTAAGGTGGAAGACAGTGAGGAAATCTGGAAGGTGCGGCAGAAAGTCAGTATGGTGTTTCAAAATCCGGATAATCAGATAATCGCGACGATTGTGGAGGATGATATTGCTTTCGGACCGGAGAATATGGGTCTGCCGCGAGAGGAAATAAGAAAGCGCGTGGAATTTGCACTGCAATCGCTGCATATAGAACATCTGCGCAAATTTGCGCCACATCTGCTGTCGGGTGGACAAAAACAGCTGACGGCGATTGCCGGAGCGATTGCCATGCGTACAAACTGTCTTATACTGGATGAGCCGACGGCAATGCTCGACCCACAGGGTAGAATTGCAGTGATGAATGCGCTTAAAGAGCTGCATGAAAAATACAATATGACGATAATCATGATTACGCATTTTATGGAAGAAGCGATGCAGGCGCAGCGTATTGTCGTCATGGATAACGGAAAAGTTGTTCAGGATGGCACGCCGGAGCAGATTTTTGCTGACAGGCAGAAACTGCGCTCGCTGGGATTGGAAGTACCACTTAGTGTGGATATGGCGGCTGAACTGAAAAAGCGCGGCGTGAAGATTGCAGACAATGTGTTTACAGCAGAGCAGTTGGCAGCGGAATTGGAGAAGATTGTTTTATGTCAATAGAAATAAAAAATGTAACGCATATTTATATGGAAAAAACACCGTATGAAAAAACGGCGCTCGATGATGTGAGTCTGGTTATTGAAGAAGGCAGTTTTACGGCGATTGCAGGTCATACTGGTTCGGGAAAATCCACGCTTATGCAGCATGTGAACGGATTATTGTCGCCGGATAAGGGCTCGGTGTATATTGACGGCATGGATATAAGCAAAAAAAATAAAGCGGCACTGGCGGCGCGCCGCAGTGTGGGGCTTGTTTTTCAGTATCCGGAACAGCAGCTGTTTGAAGAAACGATAGAGAAGGATATTGCTTTCGGTCCGAGAAATTTCGGTTTCAGTGAGGAAGAAATACAAAAGCGCGTACGAGAAGCGATGGAATTTGTCGAGCTTGATTATGAACAGTATAAGGATAAATCGCCGTTTGAACTGAGCGGTGGACAGATGCGCCGCGTGGCCATTGCCGGAATTATTGCTTTAAAGCCGAAATATCTGGTGCTAGACGAACCGACGGCAGGGCTTGACCCGCGCTTAAAAGCGAATTTGTTATCGAAGATAAAAAAACTGCATGACAAAGAGAAAATGACGATTATCATGGTGTCGCACAATATGGACGATATCGCGAAACTGGCGGATAAAGTGGCGGTGATGAATGGGGGAAAACTCATGCTGTATGATGAGCCGGAAAAAGTTTTCGCCAATCGGCAGATTATAAAAGAAGCGGGCCTTTTAGAGCCGGAGGTAATGCAGCTTATGCAAAAAATTAAAGACAGGGGATTTGATGTCAATGTAAATGTTCTGGATAAAGATGATGCTTTGGCGGAAATTTTACAAGCTTTGAGAAAGCGGGGGATAAAATGCTGACGGATATAAAAATAGGACAGTATTTTCCGGCGAATTCAATACTGCATAAACTGGACGCCCGATTTAAGATTGTAAGCCTGCTGTTTCTAATTGTGGGTATTTTTATTTTTGACAATCAGCTGTCGTATATTATCTGGTGCGCGATTGTCGGGGGATTGATAAAAATATCGAAAATTCCCGTGAAGATGTTTTTCAATTCCATAAAACCGATAATGTGGATTATTTTATTTACATTCATATTGCATTTGTTCAGCGGCAGCGGCGAACCGCTCGTGCAGATTTGGAAACTTAGTATTACATGGAACGGTATTGCCAACGGGTCGTTTGTCTGTCTAAGATTACTGCTTTTGATGTTCGGTGCGTCGCTGCTTACCTTTACGACACCTCCGCTCGTTTTGGCCGATGCGATTGAGGATTTGATGAGTCCGCTCAAAAAAGTGGGGGTGCCGGCGCATGAACTGGCGATGATGATGACAATTGCTCTGCGCTTTATTCCGACACTGCTGGAAGAAACGGATAAAATCATTAAAGCGCAGAAATCGCGCGGTGCCGATTTTGTAACGGGCAATATTTTCGCGCGCATGAAATCGGTAATGCCGGTACTCATTCCGTTGTTCATCAGTGCTTTCCGCCGTGCCGACGAGCTGGCGATGGCGATGGAGGCGAGATGCTATCACGGCGGTATCGGCAGGACGCGGCTGAAAGAACTGAAAATGCAAAAATGCGATTATACGGCAATGGCGGTATTTGCTGTTGTTATAGTTCTTTTAATCGGCATAAAAGCATTTCTGCCGGATTTGGTGCTTTTTTCATTAAAATAAAAAAACAGGCTTAATGAGCCTGTTTTTATTTTGTCATATTTTCAACTTCACGGCATAATTGTTCCAATAGATAAAGGGACTGGGAAATATCATCTGTTTTTAACTGGAGAATTTGATTAATACGTGCGTGATAGTTTGGCGGCACTTTAGAAAATGTATTTATTCTTAGGGTAGCTTTCTTTTCGTTTAAACAATAAACTCGGTTAAGTGCGAACAGAACTTGATTTAATGATGAAATGGAGCGGAATATATGTCCGTTAATATAATATAAATCATCATTGCCGATATGTTTTTGAGCCAGCATACAGGAAAAATTTGCTTCAAACATGGCAAAAGAAATAAGTGCTTTTTGCAGTGTATCGGGATAATATTCAGCGTGATGTTTTAACTGTATAAAATCATTATTTTTAGCAAAAAGTATTTTAGAGACAGAAAGTTCGCCGCGATACATGACATTTAAATAAGCGTGAGGGTGTCCTGTCTGGTAATGAAATGATATATTTCCGTTATCTGTTTGAGTAATACAGTCTTTTACGCGGGATATATCACGCAGTATCAAATCAACAGGAAAATTATTTACAGTAAGCCAGCCGCCGCAGTTTACCCAGTTGCCCCATTCGCCTTCATGGCAGATTAAATTTGGGCGGTGTTTATCGTCTATTTCGGCGGCAATAGTATTTAATATGCCATAATCAATGCAGTCTTTATTGTAATAAATGCCTATATCATAATCGGAGTTGTTGGAAGCTGTATTTGTGGCACGTGAACCGCCGAGAACTATTCCTTCGATAAAGTTGCATGGTTTGAATTTATCTGTTATGAGTTGTAATAAGTCAGGCATGATATCAGTCCTTTCGAGTGTGTTTTGCAATTTGTTAATGAGTGATGATACAATAATTATAGTATATTTCAACATGAAAGGGAGAAAAAATGAGACCGGAGCATAAAGAGATGATGAAGGCGCGTGCGCGCAATATTAAACTGACGCTCATGTATGACGGAACGAGATATCACGGTTTTCAGCGTCAGAATAAAGTCGTGGCGGTGCAGAACGTACTGGAGGATGTTTTGCAGAAATTGTTCGGCGACAGTATTGAACTAGCTGCAGCAGGCAGGACGGATGCCGGTGTGCATGCCAGAGGGCAGGTCGTGAATTTCTTTACGGACGGGACGATACCGATAGAACGCGTGGCTTATGCGGCGAACAGGCTTTTGCCGGAGGATATAGTGATTACGAAAGCGGAAGAAGCGGCTAAGGATTTCAGCGCGCTTCACTGCGTGCGCTCGAAGATTTATCAGTACAAAGTGTATCAATCACCTGTCGCCAACCCGTTTATGGCGCGCTATTTCTGGCATGTGAATAAGGATTTAAACCTGGAAAATATGCAGAAGGCTTTAAAATATATTGAGGGGGAGCATGATTTTTCCTCATTTCGTTCCGTAGGGGGAAATGATACAAGTCCTGTACGCGAGATTTACGAAGCCAGTTGCAGGCAAGAAGGCAATATTTTTGTATTTAAATTCTGGGGCAGCGGCTTTTTGTACCATATGGTCAGAAATATCATGGGACTTATGGTCAATATCGGTCTGGGCAGAGTGGATAAGGATGAAGTGCCGAAAATAATCGCGGCGAAAAATCGGGCGCTTGCCGGAAAAATGGCACCGGCGAATGGATTGTATCTGTATAAGGTGTATTATTAAAGTGAATGGAATATAAAAAATCCCGCAGGAAATATTTCTGCGGGATTTTTTGCGTGTATATATTAAGTTTGTAAATTAATTGTTACCGGAGCAGCCGTGTTTATCTTCGCCGCACTGGTGCTGGCCGCAGGAGTGCTGATGAGCGTGATGATTGCAGGTAGCGTTGGCGGTGTATTCAAGCGTACCGGCAAGGTAAGCTTTTACGGCTTCGTCAGCACTGCCCGTTACGCCGCCGAACAGTTTAATGCCCGCCTGAGCCAGAGCGTTCTGTGCACCGCCGCCGATACCGCCGCAGATTAATACATCAACCTGATTGCCGTTTAAGAGCGTGGCGAGAGCGCCGTGTCCCTGTCCGTTCGTGTCGATAACCTGCTGGTTTACAATCTGGTTGTCTTCGATATCGTAGATTTTGAATTGGGAAGAATGACCGAAATGCTGAAAAATATTTCCGTTAGCGTAAGTTACTGCTATTCTCATAGTATTATCTCCTTTTTGCTGTATAAATCGGGTGATTTTTCCTTGATGTTTGCAGCAGTTTCTGCGGCAGTTTGCCGGAGTTTCGCTGCAAATACGGTAGTTGCCGCCGGAAATTACAAGCTCTTTGCCGTTTACGATACTGTCGGCTATTTTGCAGCGTGCCGTTTCGTAGATTTCCGTGACGGTCGTGCGGGAAATTTCCATTTGTTTAGCACATTCCAAATGGGTGAGTTTTTCCAAATCAATCAGGCGGATTACTTCGTATTCGTCTAATGTTAAAATGATTTTTTCACCGGAGGAAATCCCGTCGGGTGCAAAGCTGTCATAAGCCGGTTCAAAACAGATACGGCGGCAGCGCGTCGGCCGTGCCATAAAATCACCTCGCTGAATTTATTTTCGACATATGTCGATTATTATTATAGCACTATATTTGTAAAAGTACAATAAAAAAGAAAAACTGACAGCTGAAAATGTTGAGCTGTCAGTTTTACGCATTTGTAAAAATTAGTTTTCTCTAAATAAAGCCAAAAAGCCAAACTTAATTGACCAGTTAGTTTGGCTTTTTCAATCAAATTACAACGATAGAGAAGGCTAACGCAGCGAACGTTAATTGCCTTGTCTTTTTGTATCTTTATTATACTACATAGAAAGTGTAAATTCAAATATGATATAATAGTAAAAGCATTTGAGTTTCTTGAGGTGGTTTTATGGGCAATTTTGCTTTTTTGCAGGAAAAATTTCCGCTGTTGGCTAATTTGGGAGATTTAGCGGAAAAATATCTGTACAATGACCCTAATTCCTGTCTTATAAAATTGGGGATGATTGGTGAAACTATCGTTAATCTGATTTTTGAGTATGATAAACTGGTAAAACCGGCAGAAGACAAGGCGGTAAATAAAATAAATATTCTCATGCGGGAAGGTCTGATTGACAGGCAGATTGAAGATATGCTGCATGCTCTTCGCAAGGCGAGAAATAAAGCTGTGCATGAGAATTTTGCTGATGAAAAGTCCTGCGGGATTTTAATTGAATTTGCGTATACTTTGACGGAATGGTTTATGCAGGCTTACGGCGATTATACGTATGAGCACCGTGATTTTGTATTGCCTGAGAAAAATAGTAATATCATTTATTATACGAATGTACAGGAAAATGAAATTGAACAGCAGGAACAGAAAGCGTTAAAAGCAGCACTAAAAGCGACAACTGTTAAGCGCGAAGAGCGACTGAAACTCATACAGAAAGCTACGGCAGGAATAAAGCTTACCGAAGCGCAGACGCGGTATATTATTGATGAGCAGCTGAAAACTGCCGGCTGGGAAGCTGATACGAACACGCTTCGTTATTCAAGCAGTACGCGACCTAGCAAAAACCGTAATCTGGCGATAGCGGAATGGCCGACATTTACGAACAATAAGAATACGGGGCACGTTGATTATGCGCTGTTTATCGGTTTAAAGCTTGTCGGCATAATTGAAGCTAAAAGTATAGATAAAAATATTCCTTCCGTTTTGGATTATCAAGGCAGGGAATATGCTAAAAATATAATCGTTGATGAAAAGTTTCTGGTTAATAAACAAAATGAGTATAAAGTACCGTTTGTATTCGCCACGAACGGCAGACCGTATGTAAAACAGCTCGAAACCATGTCCGGTGTTTGGTTTGCCGACTTGCAGAACAGTTTTTCCGCACCGAAAGCGTTGAAGGGATTTATTTCACCGGAAGGAATAATGAATTTACTCAATGGCGATATTAAAGCGGTCAATCAGAATTTAATTGATGAAAATCAGGGATTTTTGACAGATAAGAACGGACTGAATTTGCGGTATTATCAGCTCAATGCCATAAAAGCCGTGGTGAATGCCGTTATTGCAGGGCAGAAAAATATTCTGCTGGCGATGGCGACCGGTACGGGCAAGACACGCACTATTTTGGGCATGATTTATCTGTTTTTGAAAACGAAAAGGTTTCGGCGTATTTTGTTTCTTGTTGACAGAACGAGTCTAGGGCAGCAGGCTTTTGATACGTTTAAGGAAGTAAAGCTGGAAGAACTTATGACCTTGAATGAAATTTATGCGATTAAAGGGCTGGAAGATAAAACGATTGACAGGGAAACGAAAATACAGATTGCTACCGTGCAAAGCATGGTGAAGCGTCTATTGTATCTGGATGAAGATAATTATAATATGCCGAATGTGAGCGATTTTGATTTAATTATCGTTGACGAAGCGCACCGAGGTTATATTCTGGATAAGCAGATGACGCAGGAAGAGATGCTGTATAATAATCAGAATGACTATATCAGCAAATACCGCTATGTAATTGATTATTTCGATGCGGTGAAAATCGGTCTTACGGCAACGCCTGCCCTGCATACGACAGAGATTTTTGGCAATCCCGTTTTCACTTATTCGTACCGTGAGGCGGTAAACGACAGATTTCTTGTTGACCATGATGTACCGCATGAAATCAGGACGAAGCTGTATAATGAGGGCATTACGTATAAAAAAGGCGATGAGATGGTTTTATTCGATACGGATACAAATGAAATTGAAAATACAGCCTGTCTTGAAGATGAAGTGCATATTGAAGTGGATAAATTCAATCATGAAGTGATAACGGAAGGATTTAACCGCGCCGTACTGGAAGAGATAATCGCCGATATTGCCAAAAAGAACAGCGTTAAAGATGAAAACAAGCGCGGCAAAGTATTGATTTTCGCTGTTGATGATGTTCATGCTGATTTAGTGGTGAAAATTCTTAAAGAAATTTGTCCCGATTATAATATCGACAGCGATGAAATCATCAAAATTACGGCGAGCGCCGGCGAAGGCAACCGTCAGCGCATACTGGAATACATTCGCCGCTTTAAGAACGAAAACAGCCCGTCTATTGTAGTAACAGTCGACTTGCTGTCTACAGGAATTGATGTACCGAAAATTGATACGCTCGTATTTTTGCGTCGTGTAAAATCGCGTATACTGTTTGAGCAAATGCTCGGCAGAGCAACGCGTCTTTGTCCGGAGATTGGCAAAACGTGTTTTGAAATTTACGACCCTGTCGGTGTATATGAAGCAATGGACAGTGTAAATACAATGAAGCCGGTGGCGGTCAATCCGAAAATCAGCATAAGCGATATAATAAAAGGTATTAAAGAAGATAAACCGGAATATACAGTGCAGATGAAGAAAAAACAGCTTGAACAGCTGGTGGCAAAACTAAACCGTCGCCAAATGGCAATAAGCGATAAAGTAAAACAGGATTTTCAGACTTTAACAGGCAAAACGGCAGCGCAGTTTATAGATGAACTGAAAATTGTCCCGGCGGAAAATCTTGCCGATTACGTTATAAAACATGAAGCATGGTTTAATGTACTGCTGGAAAAAAATGCCCTGCCGCATAAAAAGCGCATTATCTATGAAGGCGAGGATGAAGTCGTATCGCATACGCGTGATTTCGGCAACACGGACAGACCGCAGGATTATATTGAAAGTTTCAGACAGTATCTGAAAGAAAATATGAATGAAATAATGGCATTAAAACTTATTTGTACAAAACCGAGTGATTTAAAACGTGAGGACTTAAAAAAATTACGCATGGAACTTTCCAACAGTGGTTTCAGTGAAACGCATTTAAATACAGCGTTCAATCAGATGACAAATAAGGAAATCACGGCGGACATCATAAGTCTTATCCGTCAATGCGTGTTGGGCAGTGCCAGAGTCGGTCATGAAGAACGGATAAAAAAGGCAATGGAGAAGCTGAAAAGCAATCATTATTTCAATGCAAAAGAACTCAGCTTTTTGCAGTCAATAGAAAAATATCTCATACATGAATCTGTAATAAATGTAGAAACTTTTGATTTGGATATGAAGTTTAAGAAAAAAGGCGGATTTAAGCGTATTAACAAGATTTTTGCTGATAAATTGGAAGATGTTATAAATGAATTAAATCAATATCTATATGATGACGGAGGAAAAACAGCTTGAATACACAGGAGATAGTGGCAAAACTTTGGAATTTGTGCAATGTACTGCGAGATGACGGGATAACGTATCATCAGTATGTAACGGAGCTTACGTACATTCTGTTTTTGAAAATGGCAAAAGAAACGGGTGCAGAAAAAAATATTCCGAAGCAGTATCGCTGGGATAATCTGGTAAACAAAAGCGGCATTGAACTGAAGAATTTTTATAAAGAACTGCTGGATAAACTGGGCACGGAATGCACAGGCAGAGTTCGGGAAATTTATCAGGGAGCGGCGACGAATATTGAAGAGCCGAAAAATCTGGAAAAAATCATCAAGACGATTGATGAACTCGACTGGTACAGCGCCAAAGAAGAAGGGCTCGGCAATCTGTATGAAGGATTGCTGGAAAAAAACGCCAACGAGAAAAAATCGGGTGCAGGGCAATATTTTACGCCGCGCGTGCTGATAGACGTAATCGTCGAACTCATTGCGCCGCAGGCGGGAGAGAGTTGCAACGACCCGGCGTGCGGAACGTTCGGTTTCATGATTTCCGCCGATAATTATGTAAAAGCGCATACGAACGATTATGATGATTTAAACGAAGATGAAAGAAAATTTCAGTATGAACAGGCCTTTACCGGTTGCGAGCTGGTGCATGATACGCACAGACTGGCACTGATGAATGCCATGCTGCACGATATCGACGGCGAGATAAAACTTGCCGATACACTTTCCAATCAGGGAAAAAGTCTGAAAGATTTTGACGTAGTATTGGCAAATCCGCCGTTCGGCACGAAAAAGGGCGGTGAACGCGCTACCCGTGATGACTTCACCTACCCGACGAGCAATAAACAGCTTAATTTTCTTCAGCATATCTACCGCAGCTTAAAAGCGGACGGCAAAGCTAGAGCCGGCGTGGTACTGCCGGATAATGTATTATCTGAAACAGGTATTGGAGAAAAGATACGTATTGACTTAATGGATAAATGCAATCTGCATACAATTTTGCGCCTGCCGACAGGAATTTTCTATGCTCAAGGCGTAAAGACGAACGTACTTTTCTTCACCAGAGGAAAAACGGACAAGGATAATACAAAAAAAGTTTGGTTTTATGATTTGCGCACAAATATGCCGTCATTCGGCAAGACCAATCCGCTCAAGAAAAGTGATTTTGCCGATTTTATCAAAGCGTATAAGGCAGAAGACAGACATAAAGTGCAGGATGAAAGATTTTCCGTATTTACAAGACAGCAAATAGCTGAAAAAGGCAACAGTCTTGATTTGGGTTTAATCAAAGATGACAGTATACTCGATTATGACGATTTGCCAAGCCCGATTGACTGCACCGAAGAAATGATAGCCAACCTGTCCGAAGCACAGGCACTGCTCATTGAAGTGGTGAATGAGTTAAAATCACTGGAAAAAGAGGAAGCATAATGGCGGCAAAAAAGAAACAGCAATTAACAGTAGAAGAAAAAATGCAGCAGGCACTTGTGCCGCAAGAAGAACAGCCGTATAAAATTCCTGCAAACTGGTGTTGGACATATATAAAAGATGTTTCAAATGTAATTACAGGTAAAACACCTAACAAAAAAAACAAAGAATATTATGGAGAAACTTTTCCTTTTTTTAAACCGGCTGATTTAGATATGGGAAGAAGTGTATTTGCAGCTTCAGAATATTTGTCAGAAAGTGGAAAAAAAATATCTACAAAAATACCTAAAAACTCTACACTTATATGTTGCATAGGAACAATCGGTAAAAGTGGTTATTTATTAGTTGACGGAACAACAAACCAACAGATAAATTCACTTATACCTAAAATAAATCCTTTGTTTTTGTATTATTACACGAATACAGAAAGATTTGTACAAGAATTGAAATTGAAAGCTTCGGCAACAACGATAGCTATTGTAAACAAAAGTAAAACAGAAACATGTACATTTCCATTAGCTCCATTGAATGAACAGCAAAGAATAGTAAATGTAATTGAAAGTTTATTTGCTAAACTAGATGAAGCAAAACAGTTAATTCAAAATACTATAGATAAATTTGAGCAGAATAAAATGGCAATACTGCATAAAGCCTTTAGCGGAGAACTTACGGCAAAATGGCGGGAAGAAAATAATATAGATTTATCCAGTTGGGAGAACCAATCTATTAATGAAGTATGTGAAATAAATCCTAAGAAGGTTGATACAAAAAAATTAGATGATAATTTATCGGTTTCATTTATACCTATGCCTTGTGTTTCTGATATTTTAGGAAAAATTACATCTATGGAAATAAGAAATTTAGTTGAAGTAAAAAAAGGTTATACTAATTTCAGTGAAGGTGATATACTTTTTGCTAAGATTACACCTTGTATGGAAAATGGTAAATCTGCTATTGTTGGTAAACTAGAAAATGATATTGGTTTTGGCTCAACTGAATTTCATGTATTAAGATGTGATACAGATAAAATAAATAATAAATTTCTGCATTATTTTGTACGGCAAAGAAAATTCAGAGATGAGGCAAAAGCGCAAATGACGGGAGCTGTAGGCCAACAGCGTGTGCCTAAAATTTTTATTGAAGATTATAAAATAAATCTGCCTATTATTGAAGAACAGCAGGCAATCGTTAATATTCTCGATAAAGTTTTTATTAAGTATGATAAAATAAAAGATTTACAAGCACAGATTGATAAAATTGAACTCTTAAAAAAATCCATATTGGCAAAAGCCTTTCGCGGCGAGCTCGGCACGAATGACCCGAATGAGGAGAGTGCGGAAGTTTTGCTGCGTGAGATTTTGGCAGGAAGATGATGCTTCATAATATAATAAAAAATATTATTAGAAAGGAATATATAATGAGTGAAAAGTATTGTTATGAATGTGGAAGCAAATTAATTAAAAAAGAGCTTGAAAATGAAGGGATTATCTCATTTTGTCCAAAATGTAATCAATATCATTTTCCTATGTATAATGTTGCAGTTAGTATGATTGTAATAAATAAAGAAACAAATAAATTACTATTGATAAAACAGTATGGAAAACCGTTTTATATTCTTGTGGCAGGTTATGTAAATAGAACAGAACAACTAGAACACGCTGTGGCAAGGGAAATAAAAGAGGAAACGGGAATGAATGTATCTTCTATTAAATTTAATCGAACAAGTTTTTATGAACCTTCAAATGTATTGATGTGTAATTTTACTGCATTTGTAGAAAATGATAAAGATTTTTGTGTTAATGAAGAAATTGATGATTACAGTTGGTTTACCTACGAAGAAGCGAAAAAATATATACGTGAAAATAGTCTTGCAGCATATTTTTTAAATGCTTATCTTGATGAATAAATTTATATAGTAGAATGGAAAGTAATAAAGAAGGGATTGATGTTGTTTTATGAAAACAGTAACATTAGATGCATTAATAGAGAGAGAAGATTTTGATATATTAACAAGTCCAGGAAGTGTAGAAAATACAAGGAATAAAAGTACATTATCCATAGAAGATTTAAAATATGATTCATTTTTTTCACCAATATTAAGAAAGCCTATATTTCAAAGAGAAACAAATGAATGGGATACTAATAAAGTTGTAGGATTAATTGAAAGTTTTATAAAAGGAGAATTAATACCAGCAATTATTTTATGGAAAAGTAAAAGTGGATATGTATTTATAATAGATGGAGCACATAGACTGAGTAGTTTGAGTGCATGGATAAATGATGATTATGGTGATGGAGAAATTTCGAGAAAATACTATAATAATTTTATAAGTCAAGAACAAAAAGATATTGCTGAAAAAACAAGAGAATTAGTTAATAATAAAGTGGGTTCTTTTAAAGATTTATTAAAGATAACAAGGAATGTTGATTTAGCTAAAAATGAAGAACAAAAAGAATATGCTAAAAATTTAGGGTCATTAGCTTTACAATTACAATGGGTTGATGGAGATGCAGATAAAGCAGAAGATTCTTTTTTTAAAATAAATCAATCAGCAACTAAAATAAGTGATGCAGAATTAGAGTTAATAAAATTTAGAAATAAAAGTTATGCAGTAGCAGCAAGAGCAATTGTTAGAGCAGGAAAGGGATATAAATATTGGGCGGATTTTTCAGAAGATGGAAATAAAATGGTAGAGATTTTATCACAAAAAATTTATAATATATTATTCGGAAAGGAAAGTTTTAATCCTAATGATATAAATACTTTTTCTATAGGAGGGATTCAGTCATCTAATTTTACTTTAGATGTCGTTACACAAACAGTTAAAATTTGTAATGACATAAGTGACAAAAATGATTTTGTAGATAAATCAGAGTCAGAAGTGAAAAAGTATTTGCAAAAAGTTTTAAAACTTTTACAATATATAAATTCAACGGAGAAGTTTTCATTAGGGATACATCCGTTTATTTATTTTTATTCGGATTTAGGAAAACATAAAATAGGAAGCTATTATGGATTTTTATTATTTATAAAAGTAATTATTGAACAAAATCGTTTAAATGATTTTACTAAAATAAGAGGAACTTTTGAAGATTTTATTTATCAGTATAGTTTTTTAATACAACAAATTGTAAGGAAATATAGACAAAGTAAAAAAGCATATGAACATGTATCAAAATTTTATAAATGTGTAATGGATTTGTTAATAGAAAATAATAAATTGGATATTGTTCAAATTGCAAAAGAAATAATAAAAAATGAAGAGTTTATATATTTAAAAGTAGATATTGTAGATAATGAAGAGGTTCAAATAAAGGGTAATTTTTCTAGAGGAAAAAAACAACAAATAAAATTAAAAACTTTTGTAAAATCGATACCTAGATGTCCCATTTGTAATGGCTATTTAAGTATAAAATCAACATCAATAGATCATATACAAAGGAAACGGGATGGAGGAAATAATTCAATTAATAATGGACAATTAACGCATATTTATTGTAATACCACATATAAAAATTAATTTTATGTGTAAAATTTTAAATAAAAAAGTAATTTATTGAGATGGAAAAAATAGCAACATAGAAGGGGGTTATTAATATTTATATTACTGTGATGAAAAAATTATTAATAGTTTATATTACAATAAAAGAAAATTGAAAAGGAGTCGTTCATATGACAGAAAAAGAAAAAATGCAAAAGGGTATGTGGTACGATGCCAATTATGATAAAGAGCTTCTGGCGGAACGGCTGATTGCGGATGATTTATGCTATGAATTCAATCAGACCCGCCCAAAGGATACGGAAAAAAGAGAGGCGATTTTGGCAGAACTTTTGCCGAACAAAGCAAAAGACGTGAGTATTTTAGCTCCTTTTTATGCTGATTACGGCGTAAACTGCATAATTGGTGAAGGTACTTTCATAAATCACGGTGCATATCTTATGGATTGCGCGCCGATTACTATCGGTAAACACTGTTTTATCGGACCGAATTGCGGTATGTATACGGCGACACATGCTTTTATAGCGGATGAGCGTAATAAGGGGATTGAAAAAGCCAACCCGATTACATTGAAGGATAATGTATGGCTGGGCGGTGACGTTACTATTTTGCCGGGTGTAACTATCGGCGAGGGCAGTATAATCGGGGCGAAAAGTCTTGTTAATAAGGATATTCCACCGAATGTAATAGCAGCTGGCAATCCGTGCAAAGTAATCCGCGCAATAACAGAAGAAGACAGAATTAATCGGAAAAAATAAAGGGTGGTTAATATGTATACAGCTTCAAACAGCAGATATAAATCTATGCAGTACGCCCATTGCGGCAAAAGCGGTCTTTGTCTGCCACGCGTTTCGCTCGGTCTTTGGCACAATTTCGGTGATACGGCGTCATTTGCCAATATGAAAGAGCTTTGTTTCACGGCTTTTGACAACGGCATTACGCATTTTGACCTGGCTAACAATTACGGACCTGCGCCGGGCAGTGCGGAAAAGAATTTCGGACGCATTTTAAAAGAGGATTTAATGGCGTATCGTGATGAAATTGTTATCAGCACGAAAGCAGGCTATGAAATGTGGGACGGACCGTACGGCAACTGGGGTAGCCGAAAGCATATGCTGGCAAGTCTCGACCAGAGTTTAAAGCGTATGGGTCTTGAATATGTGGATATTTTCTATCATCACCGCATGGATAAGAATACGCCGCTGGAAGAAACGATGGGCGCACTCGCTCAGGCAGTCAAAAGCGGCAAGGCGATTTATGCGGGGCTTTCCAATTATGACGGGGAAACGCTGGAGAAAGCGGCAACTATTTTGGCGAATTTGCATTGTCCGTTTATCATCAACCAGAACCGTTATTCCATTTTTGACAGGACGATTGAAAATAACGGTTTAAAGGAAATGGCGGCGAATTTGGAAAAAGGAATAATTGCTTTCAGCCCGCTGGCGCAGGGAATGCTCACTGACAGATATCTGCACGGTATTCCGGCCGACAGCCGCATAAAAACGGACGGACGTTTTCTGAAAGAAGCGGCGCTTACGCAAAACCGCTTGCAGCAGATTGCCCGATTGAATGAAATTGCACAGAAAAGAGGACAGACGCTGGCGGAAATGGCGCTCAGCTGGGTATTAAAAGACGGTATCGTTACGAGCGTATTAATCGGTGCATCGAAACCGTCGCAGATTTTGGACAATATTAAGGCGATTGAAAATACATCGTTTACGGAAGAAGAATTGCAAATGATAGATGATATATCGCTGGAAAAATAAAAGATAAAAAAAGAAGCCAAACATTGGAGGGAAGAGATAATGTTTGGCTTTTTTATTTTATTTTTTGTATTAGATTAAAGCGTTATTTGATGTTGAGACTGTCAATCCAGCTTGCCACTTCATCGGCTGAAACACCGCCGCCGAGGCGTTTGCCGTCGAGCCAGTTGATATCACTGTAGGTGGATTTAAGCTGATTTATGCTGTTAGTGATATTGCTGCCGCCGGACGTGCAGAACGGAATGACCGTTTTACCGGAGAAATTATAGCTTTCCATAAAGGTATTGATAACGCGCGGTGCCTGGTCCCACCATATTGGATAGCCGACGAAGATTACATTGTATTGTTCGAAGTTGTCAACTGTGCCGCTTAAAGCCGGACGAATATTCGGGTCATGCTGTTCTGTTGTAGCGCGGGTCGTATCGTCGTTATAATTCAAGTCGTCAGCTGTATAAGGCTGAGCCGGCTGGATTGCATATAAATCGCCGCCCGTTGCCGCGGCAATCTGTTTAGCTGCATTTTCCGTATTGCCGGTGCAGGAGAAATAAGCAACGAGTATTTTCGAACCGGATTTTTCTGTTGTGCTAGGGGCGGAAGAACTCTGCTGAGTTGATTGAGCTGTATTGTCAGTAGAATTTTCCGAAGCACAGGCGCTGAAGCAGAAAAGCATCAAAGACGAGAAAATCAGAACGAGTATCTGAGAAAGTTTTTTCAATTTAATTCCTCCTTATGTATTGTTTGTTGATTTCAGTTTAGCATTGAAAAAACATAAGTGCAAATACTTTATCGGAATAAAGAAAAATGTTTGAAAGGCATAATAAATATTATTTCTGCGGCGGATTTAATGAATTTATATCGGTATGAAATCATTGGGTTATAATAAACTTAAATTGAAGCGAAAGAAGGGATTTAAATGGAAAATCTGGCATATACAGATGATGAAACGCAAAAACAGCGGACAGAAATAATAGACGGTGTTATTGTGATGATGTCGCCGCGCCCAAGACCGGAGCATACCGTCATCAGCGGAAGAATTTTTGCGGAATTCGACCGTTATTTGCGCAAAAAACAGTGCAAGGCTTATCCGAATGGCGTCGATTTGTTTTTGGATGAGAAAAATCATTTTATTCCCGATGCGATGATTGTCTGCGACCGAAATAAAATAACGAAAAGAGGCGTTGTCGGTGCGCCGGATTTGGCAGTGGAAGTATTATCGCAGACGACAGCCATGTATGACAGAACGAAAAAGAAAGATATTTACGAGAAAGCGGGCGTTAAAGAATACTGGATTGTCGACGGCTGGGGAAAATTCATCGAAGTATATATTTTAACGAACGGGAAATTTGAGCTTAATAATATATACTATTATTTACCGGCAGAAGAAAAAGCACAGCTGCAATCCTTACCGGAAAAGGAACAGGCGCAGATAAACAAATCGGCTTATGGGAAAATAAAAGTTTCGCTATATGATGATTTATATATTGATTTAGATGATATTTTTGATGATGTTTGAAAATTGTCTTGACTTATAGTCGACTTAAAGGATTAGAATGAAAGAAAATAATTCATTCAGAAATTGTGAGGTTGATTTATTATGAAAACTTTGGTTGCATATTTCTCCGCAAGCGGACAGACGGCAAGACTGGCTAAAACTATTGCCGATGTAACAGGCGGCGACCTTTATGAAATAGAACCGGCAGAAAAATACACATCCGCCGATTTAAACTGGAATGATAAACAGAGCCGCAGTACGAAAGAAATGAATGATGCTTCTTCCCGTCCGGCAATTTCCGGCAAAGTAGCGGATATGGGTCAGTATGATACAGTGTTTGTCGGTTTCCCGATTTGGTGGTATGTAGCGCCGCGTATTATACAGACTTTTCTCGAAAGCTATGATTTTTCCGGAAAAATGGTAGTACCGTTTGCCACCTCCGGCGGAAGCAGTATGGGCAATACAAACAGCGTACTGCAAAAATCCTGCTCTGCTTCGACCAAATGGAAGGATGGCAGACGCATGAGCAGTAGAGAAAGCGCATCTTCCGTGCAAAAATGGGTGGACAGTCTGAATTTATAAAGGAAATAGCAAAAGGCAAGAACGTAATTGTTCTTGCCTTTTAGTTATTTATTTTAGTCAGTCAATATCGATTTGACTGGAGGAGGAGACATTATTCAATTTCGGCAGAGTGATTTTGAGTACTCCGTCAGTATATTCAGCTTTAGCATTAGCTTTATCTATCTGACCTACATAGAAACTTCTCTGCACTGTGCCGTAGTAGCGTTCTTTGCAGATATAGTTGTGAGCTTCGTCACTATTATTCTGTTCTTTATTCATTACAGCTTTGATAGTCAGGTAATCATTCTGATAATCAAGCTGAATGTCTTCTTTTTTTGTTCCCGGCAGTTCAGCGGTGAGTTCATAGCTGTCGCCGGTGTCTTTTACATCGACTTTGAAACCGTTCATATTCTGCATCGGTGCAAAAGCGTTCTGGAAGAACGGTTCATTGAAAACATCAAAAACGGATGGAAAAGTATTTTCTTCTCTATTAGCAGGATTGTTAAACATAAAAGGAACTAAACCAAACATAAGGCAAACCTCCAATTTATCTATACGATACGAAAATCAGAAAATCAAATTTAAATCTGCAAAATCAGTCAATGTTGATGGTCGTTGCCGTTTCTTTTTTGACTGCTTTTGGAAGTGTAACAGTTAAGATACCGTCTTTATAGGCGGCTTTGATGTTAGCTTCGTCGATATCATCGATATAGAAGCTGCGCTGCATTTCGCCGTAGTAGCGTTCGCGGCGCAGATATTTTTCAGAAGCTTTTTTATCGTCTTTTGCATCTTTGGCGTTGGCTTCTTTTACAGGCTGTTCTTCTTTTTTGTCTACTGTAGTTTTTATAGTCAGATAGCTGTTATCATAACTTAAAGCAATATTTTCTTTTTTTACCCCCGGAAGTTCAGCTGTAAGTTCATAACTATCGCCTTTATCCTTAACGTCGACACTGAAGGATTTTACAGCGGAAGATACAGGAGTAAACGTGTTCTGGAAGAACGGTTCATCAAAAATATCAAAGATAGAAGGAATTTTGTTTTCTTCTTTATTAGCAGGATTAAAAGTAAAAGGAACTAAACCAAACATAAGACAGACCTCCAATTTATCTGTACGATTTAAAAATCAAAAAGTCAAATTAACATCTGAAAAAAATCAGTCAATATTGATGGCTGTTGCCGTTTCTTTTTTGACTGCTTTCGGAAGCGTAACGGTCAGGATACCGTCTTTGTAAGTGGCTTTGACATTAGCTTCGTCGATATCGTCAATATAGAAGCTGCGCTGCATTTCACCGTAATAACGTTCGCGGCGCAGATATTTTTCAGACTGTTTTTCTTTATCGTCAACGGTTTTTTCTTCTTTGTTGGCGACTTTTATGGTCAAATAACTGTTTTCATAGCTTAAAGAGATATTTTCTTTTTTGATACCCGGAAGTTCAGCGGTGAGTTCATAAGCAGAACCTAAATCTTTTACATCAACTTTAAAGGATTTCGCAGTTGAAAACGGTGATAAAGCGTTATGGAAAAATGGTTCGTTGAAAACATCGAATAAGCTGTTGAAGTCATCGTCTTTATTAGAAATATTTTTTGCAAATGGAACTAAACCAAACATAATGCAAACCTCCATTTTAATAACATTTCTTAAAGTCAAAAAGTCAAACTCGATTTTAAGAAAAACGAACCTGCAATCACAGGCTCGCGTCTGTTGTCATTTAGAATTTATTTTGTAAGAATATCTGTAAGAGTTTCTCTTTTAAGCCCTCATCGTTCTTACAATTATTATTATAGTCTAATTGGTCAAAAAGTCAACACTTATTTTTGACTTTTTGACATTTTTTTAAAATTTTTTTGCCGGTTGTTAAAACGGTATTCGGAGTATTGTTTCCATACGAATATGCTATAATAAATAAAACATCGAATACAGCTTCGGTGCAATATATATATTAAGGAGGAATTTACTTTGAATGAGATAAAACCACCGAAAAAACCGCTGATATACTATTACGGGATAGCGTTTGTCCTGCTGATACTGTTCAATTCGCTTGTCATGCCGTTTGCGGAAAAACATCAGATAGAAGAGGTAAGCTACAACACGTTTATTCAGAAAACGGAAGATAAGGATATCGGCAGTGTAAAAATTGAGGATAATGAAATCACTTTTACCGATAAGGACAAGAGCCATGTCTACTGTACGGGTGAGATGAACGACCCTGATTTGGTAAAGAGGCTGGCAGCTTCCGGGGCGGATTTTAAGAATATACCGGCTCGGCAGGCTTCGCCGATAGAAAATTTCTTTCTGAACTGGATTTTGCCGATACTGATTTTATAGGGCATTGGAAGTTATGTATCCGGTAAAATGATGAACCGGATGGGCGGAAATGCTATGACGTTCGGCAAAGCGAATGCCAAAGTCTATGTAAAATCGAAAGACGGCGGTATAACATTTGCTGATGTCGCCGGCGAGGATGAAGCGAAGGAAAGTCTGTCGGAGATAGTAAATTATCTGCATGACCCGAAGAAATATCAGGAAATCGGCGCTTCCATGCCGAAAGGTATTCTGCTCGTCGGTCCGCCGGGCACAGGTAAGACGATGCTGGCAAAGGCGGTTGCCGGTGAATCGCATGTACCGTTTTTCGCCATGTCAGGCTCGGAATTTGTGGAAATGTTCGTCGGTCTCGGCGCTTCCAAAGTGCGCGATTTATTCAAGCAGGCGAAGGAAAAAGCGCCTTGCATTGTGTTTATTGACGAAATCGATGCCATAGGTGAAAAACGCAGTAATCAAATCGGCGGCAATGATGAACGCGAACAGACTTTGAACCAGCTTTTGACGGAGATGGACGGTTTTGAAAGTAATAACGGCGTCGTAATTTTAGCGGCGACGAACAGACCGGAAGCACTCGACCCTGCGCTTACCCGCCCGGGACGTTTTGACCGCCGCGTGCCGGTGGAATTGCCGGATTTGAAAGGGCGCGAAGCGATTTTGAAGGTACATGCCAAGAAAGTGAAAATGGACGAAGATATCGATTTCAATAAGATTGCCCGAATGTCATCCGGTGCTTCCGGGGCAGAACTTGCCAATATTATAAATGAAGGTGCACTTCGGGCTGTGCGCGAAAATCGGCAGACGGTTACGCAGAGCGACCTGGAAGAAAGTATTGAAGTCGTCATCGCCGGTTATCAGAAGAAAAATGCCATTTTAACGGATAAGGAAAAGTGGACGGTAGCCTACCATGAAATCGGTCATGCACTGGTAGCGGCAAAGCAGACCAATTCCGCACCGGTGCAGAAAATAACGATAATCCCGCGAACGTCGGGTGCACTCGGTTATACGATGCAGGTGGAGGAAGGCAACCATTATCTGTATACGAAAGAGGAACTGGAAAATAAAATCGCGACCTGCACCGGCGGCAGAGCGGCGGAAGAAGTCGTGTTTGGCAGTATATCGACAGGTGCCGCCAACGATATTGAACAGGCGACGAAAATGGCGCGGGCGATGGTAACACGCTACGGCATGAGCGATGATTTCGACATGGTTGCACTGGAAAGTGTGAACAACAGATATCTGGGCGGCGACACTTCGCTGATTTGCTCGGCGCAGACGCAGACACAGATAGATAAACTGGTTGTAACTATCGTAAAGAAAGAACACGAAAAAGCCAAAAAGATTTTAACGGACAATAGAGAAAAACTCGATGAACTGGCGAAATTCCTGTATGAAAGAGAAACTATCACCGGTGAAGAGTTTATGAACATACTGGAAAAATAATAAAAAGCCGTAACAGTTTCAATATTGTTACGGCTTTTTTGCGGTTTACAGTGCGAGATAATATCTTTAGAAAAATATTGACTTGGAGTTCACTTAAAAAGCTACAATAAAAGCAAGATTATATTAATTGGAGGGAATTTTTATGGAATATCGCGAACTTCCGCACGGCGGAGAAAAAATCAGCGTTTTAGGTCTCGGTATGGGTTATATTTCCGGTACGACGGAGGAGATAGCCGAGGTCATCAGAACGGCGATAAAAAACGGCATAAATTATTTTGATTTGGCAGCAGCAGAACGAGCACCATATGTAGGATATGCTGAAGCTTTTGCCGGTCAGCGCGATAAAATCTATACGCAGATGCACTTCGGGGCAACGTATGAAAACGGCAAATACGGCTGGACGAGAGATTTGGCAACGATAAAGCGCGTTTTTGAGTGGGAACTCGATTTATTTCAGACAGATTATACTGATATGGGCTTTATTCACTGTACGGATGACATGGACGATTTGCAGACGATAAAGCGAAACGGCATTTGGGATTATATGAAAGAATTGAAAGCGGAAGGTAAAATCCGCCATCTCGGCTTTTCGTCGCATAATCCTGAAGTTGCACGCCGCCTTCTGGATACGGGAATGATGGATATGTGCATGTTCAGCATAAATCCGGCTTACGATTATGAAAAAGGCGATGAATACGGTATCGGTGAAGTGCAGGAGCGCGCTCGGTTTTATCGCGACTGTGAAAGTATGGGCGTCGGTATCTCCGTTATGAAACCGTTCGGCGGAGGACAGCTTCTTGATGCGAAGTTGTCGCCGTTTAAACAGGCTTTGACGAAAAATCAGTGCATACAGTACGCGCTCGACAGACCGGCTGTAATGACGGTATTGCCGGGTATCCGCAATATGCAGGATTTGGAGGAGATTTTATCATATGCAAAGGCAACGGCAGAAGAAAGGGATTATTCCGTTATCGGTAACTTCACGCCGCAGAAGGCATACGGAACATGCGTTTACTGCAATCACTGCCAGCCGTGCCCGGCGGGGCTTAATGTCGGTCTGATTAACAAGTATTATGATTTGGCAAAAGCGGGCGACATTATGGCGGTCGGTCATTATCAGAAACTCAATCGGCATGCTGACGACTGCATAAAATGCGGCCATTGCGAAGCAAGATGTCCGTTTCATGTAAAACAGGAAACTCGTATGGAAGAAATTGCAGTATACTTTAAAGAATAGTTCATTTTTCTTTTGCGGTCAAAAGAAAAACGAACCAAAAATCACCTAAAGGTATAACAGGCTCTAATTACTAAAGTAATAATAGCCTGTAAAAAAATCCTTTTAACGTTTCGCTTACGCTGCACTGGGCGAGCCTTCGCAACTTTTATATAAATACAGTCAGTACAACGGCTCGAAATATTAGAATTCAGCTCGTGCCTTTCGTTCTCAGCAAGAATTTAAATTGAGCTGTTGGCACTGTAATTTGTTATTTATAATAAAATTTTGTCTGCGTTGGAGATTTTTACGGTAGCTTTAGCTATTAAAAAACTATTTTCTTGAAGTAAAAATCTCTTAGCAGTGCACGAATTAAGGCACTTT
>JFBN01307264.1_pt1 | contig 61554 bp, 51 predicted proteins | sample 768741 | NCBI WGS metagenome assembly JFBN01 (sample SAMN01983846, study PRJNA193217) | chicken gut metagenome | biome: terrestrial biome; isolation source: ceca of Broiler chicken | host: Gallus gallus | place: United Kingdom: England | collected 2010-09-07
ATATCCACCAGAGAACCAAAACAATAGCAATATCTTCCGCGTTTAAATCTTTGTATCAGTTTATCAATATCCACCAGAGAACCAAAACCGCAATATCTTGTGGATATTTGCGGTTTTGGTGTGTTTTTTACCTATTCATTATAATTCAATCAAATCGCGCGTGTCAAGGAAATTTTCGTCCTTCACCTTTTCGCCCACCAAAAGCTGCATTTGCATGTATTGTTTTTCCGTTACAATCATGGAGCGCACCGAGCCGTGCGGCGGCAAGTTCGCCTGCACGGTGCGCAGGTGCTTTTGTGCGTCGTCGTGGTTGCGCGCCAGCCGCGAATAGACCGAATATTGCAGCATCATAAACCCGTCTTTCAGCAGTGCTTTGCGAAACTGGGCATAGTCGCGGCGCAGTTTTTTGGTGGTAACAGGCAAATCGAAAAAAATCAGCACTCTCATCCAACGGTCACCCATCCTGCTCATCCTCAAAGCACGGGTCGCTGCGCAGCAGCTCCGGCAGGCGCAGCAGCCCGGCGTCCTGTCCCTGCACGGCGGCGGTAAAGCTTTTTACATACCAGTCGATGGCGTAGCGCACCCGCATTTTTTTATTCTCGAACCGGATAACATGGTTCACCAGTGCAATCAGGCTGCTGCGGTTCGATTTCGTCAGCGTTTCAAATAATTCGTCACAATGACTATCCACCCAGTAATCCACCAGCGGGCGCAGCGGCTCCATCAAATCGTCCGCCAAATTAAAGGCGTTGCCGCGCCCCATGTGATGGATGCCCAGCGCGCAGTTGTAGCCGTATGCCGCCAGCGTTTTGCACACCGCCGAGCGCAAAATGGTATAGCCGTAGTTCAAAGCGGCGTTGGTAACGTCGTCATCGCCGCGCGTAAAGCCCGCGCCGAACAAGGCGCGGAAGTGGCGCTTTGCCGCCTGTGCTTCGCGGTTGCCCTTGTCGCCGGGCAGTACCGCGGCGGCGAGGGCTTCCAGCTCCTGCACTTTTTCGGTTTTCACATGGCAAAAGCGCAGGGCGCGCGCCTGATTTGCAATTTTTGCCTGCACAATGCGCTGCCAAACCAAGTCTTTCCATTCCTGCGTCCATGCCATTTGTGCCGAAAGCACGGCAAGCGGCTGGTAGTGCGCATTCAGGGGAAGCAGTTGGGCGGTGGGGACATGGCTCTCGTCACAAAACAAAATGTGAACGCCCGCCTGTGCCAGCGTGGTAAGCACCGCCACGCTGAGCACGGCGCGGCGGTTGTCAATCACCACGGAATACAAATCGCCCACCGGCACACGCGCTTCCTGTTCCTCGGAACACACATACAGCCAGTTGTTTTGCAGGGTTATTTTTTCGCCGGCTTGTACAATAAGGGTGCGCCACATGCCACTTCACCTCCCAGCCTGCCCAGCAGCGACACGGCGTATTTGCGCACAGTGTCTTTTTTGCCGATGCTCATGGCTTTTTTTCCATCAAAAGGTGCATTGCCTGCGATATAGCACAGTGCATTTTGATTGATATTAAATACCGACTTATAAAACCCGCGGTACTTTTCCTCACCGTTGCTTTTTGTGACAACAATATATTCATAGGGGAATAAATACATGACATGCGCGGCGTAATCGGCAGGGGGCGGCGTTTGCAGCACCAGCTTTTTGCCCTCGCGCTTTACGTCCGCGTTCATAATGCCGCGCATTTGCAGCTCGCCTTTTTCGTTGCGGTACAGCTCCACGCACCAGTAATTGCGTGTATCCAGCGCGGTTTTGCCGCTTTCGGGCGTTTCCTTATAATACGGGTTGCGCCACTCGTTGCCCGTCAGGGTCACTTTGCGCACCGTCCTGCCTTTCTGGGTGACAAATTCCGTTTTGCCCTGTGCCTTTAAAATCTCGCCCAGCGGGTCGTCCTCTTTTTTGCGCGGCAGGGCAAACGCGGCTTCCAGCGATTCGCGCAGGTCGGTGTCATCGGTGCAAAGCTTGTCCAGCTCCTTGGCTTTCAGGCTCAGCACGTCGCGGCGCTTCATTTCCACCGCGCCTTCCGGCGTTTGCTTTATCAGCAGGGCGTTTTGCGAAGTGACGGCGCCGCGGCAGCGTGTGGACGTTTTATAGCTCACCAGCGGCGGCGACAACCGCGCCACAAAAGCCTCGTCGTGGTAAAAGTTGCGCAGCTGGTTGTAGTAGCGCTCCAACAGTTCGGCGCGTGTGGGAACGGGCGGCACTTCCTCGCCGTCCTTTTTGGCTTGCTTGGCGAAAAGCTCGGCTTCTTTCCGTGCGGCGTCCACGTCAAAAAAGCGCACGTCTACCTCCAGCCCCAGCGCCGGGTGCAGGGCGGTGCAGCCGTCTTTGCGGCACAAAATTTCCATCGAAACGCGGCGCGGCATGTGGTAATGGTCTTCCAGCGCGTTGATGCACTTTTCCATCGTTTGGTAATATTCCGATGTTTTCTGCTTGCCCGCGGCGTGGTAGATGCGGTTTAAACGCAGTTTGTTTTCCATCAGCATGGAGGTGGCAGGTGTGATATGTGCGATGACAACGGCATCCACTGCGTGGTGCAGCTGGGTTTCCGTGCGGGTGGCGTCCTTTTCGTCTTTGCCCCACGTCTGTTTGTTCAGCCATTGCCGCCGCAGGGAGGAGGTAAGCTGGCCTTTAACACCAAACACGGGCGTGCTGCGCGCACCGGGGGCAAATTGCAGCGTTTCGCTTAAATAGCGCACCAGATATTTTGTAATATAGCGCGTGTCGTTTAAATTGCGCGATTTCCACTCAGAAAGCAGCTCGGTGTTGTCCAAATTGGGCAAGGTTAAGTAGCGGTAGGTGCGCTCAGAAATCTGCTTGTGTTTCAGCATGTCATTAGCACGCACACGCAGGCGGTCGCACGCGGCGGCATCCAGATACATCAAAGGCACAGTTTGCCCCTTGCGGCGGTTTTCGTCGGTATACACCAGCGCTTTGTTGTGAATGGTATCGTCCAAAATCAGCGAAAACGGCACAATGTGATCCACCTCAAACTCCTGACGGCGTGGGTTCAGCGCGGTGACTTTATCAATGGGCTTGTCGGAATACAGGCAGTGCCAGCCCTGCCGCTCACCCAACCGATAGCGCAGGCGCATTTCGCCCGTGACAGCAGTTGGCTCAATGCCCAGCAGCGCGGCAACGGTTTCGGTGATTTGCTGGTTGTTTTTTTCGTTTTCTTTCTGACGGTTGTCAATATTTTGGCGTTCTTCAAAGCTGTTGCCCACTTCGCTTGCCACCTCTACATTGATGGCGTAGGGCGCGCCATAGGCTTGGATGACGGCATTGATAATTTTTCGCGTTTCGTTTAAGCTGCGCATAACGACAGCATTTTTGGCAAATTCGGCATCAGGCGAAAAGGCGGGAAGCAAGCGGTGTGTACCGCCCTTTGCCATAATGGGGGCGTTGTCGAGTTTTGACTGGAAATGGCCATACAGCTCGCCGCCTTCAAATGCCGCAATCGCACCCTTCATATATTTTTCCGAAACGGCAGCCGTGCCGGAAAAATTTTGCCCGGCAAGCTTGCGGATGGCGGCTTCATTCAGTTCCGGCACAGCCCGCAGCGCCCGCAGGCGGCGGCGCGGGGTATGGTTTTCGCACACAATTTTGCTGATGCGGTTTAACAACGTGTCGGGCGCGGTGTAGTTCTCGCCCACGGCAGAAAGCCAGTCAATGCCGCACTCGTCCAGCAGCTTTTTCATCGGCTTTAAAAACTTCAGGCATTTGCCAAGCGTTTCCTGCTTTCCGCTTTCTTTGGCTGTGGGCATATTGACCCCAGTATCGAATTTTTTTGCCAGCTTGGTGACATCATTTTTTTTCAGTTCACCTTGTTCCAATGCTTTTTGCAGCAAAGCGCGTGCCAGCTCGGGGGCAAGCGTTAGCTCACCCGTTTCCAAATTGGTGTAGCGATACTGAGAAAGTACGTTCACTAATGAGTAAATGTCGGCAAGGGGAGAAGCGCGGAAGGCGCACGGTTCATCCCGGTAATACCGGCAGTTGCCCAGCGTGTCCAAAAAGCCTTTGTATTTGCGCATGGGGTCGCCCGCTGTGCCGGGGCCATCCTCAAAGTCGCGCTGGTTCAGCAAAATTTCCTCTAAAATTTCGGCGTTCGTCATGGGGCTGGCAAGCGGCTCTTTCCCGGCGCGTTTTTTGACTGCCGGGTTGGGCGCGAGTAAAATGGGGTAAGTTTCGCCTTGCTTTTGCAAAAGCATTTGCACCTCTTTGCGCAGCAGGTCACGCCCTACCAAGCAGCGATCAGTTACATAAGGGTGGTTGAGGTAAGCGCGCTGTTCGCCACCGGTGGGGCAGGCAAAAGCGGCGTCACGCAAAAACATTTCGGCGGCGGTGCGGTAGCCGCCCTGCTCCATCAGTCGGTTGACGCGGCTGATGCCCGCCAGCTCTTGCTCGGCTTCCTCTTTTTCGGCTTTTGTCATATCCTCGGTATCGGTTTCAAAATAGTCCTGATAGCCGCGGTGATTGCTGATATGAATGAGGCATGCTGCCAGCTCGCACGGGGAAAGCGGTTCGTCCAAGCCTTTGACGCGCAGAGAAAGCGGGTCGGGATGAGGAGCTTCAAAGTAGCGGGAAAGCTCGTCCAGCGTTAAAAGCCCCATGCGCTGCAAATGCTGCTTCACACGCATTTTGCGGTGACTGCGCCGCCGAGTAACGCGGCGGGCGGCACGCTGTGCGCGGCGCTCCTGATTTTTATTGCATTTATCTTTGGGATTTTCCGAGGAGTCGAACAGGCGCACGCCAAAATCTTCAATCCAGTGTTCCCCCTCATTTTGAACCACTGCCCAACCTACCGAGCCAATGCCAATATCTAAACCAAGCGTGTACTTCATGTTTTTTCATCCTTTCTGTTGACCTTTCCAAAGAAATACGATATAATACCCCTAGAGCTCAGATTATGATGTGTCGGTTTATCTATATCCATCAGAGAAACTTATTTTGAAAACTGTGTCAGTTTATCAATATCCATCAGAGTTCTGAGATAAGGCCGTTGTGCCGAAGGGTATGGTGGTAACCCGGCTTTTGCCGAACCCACTTTTTTTGTTGCTTTTTTGCCGCGCTTTGCGCGGCTTTTTCTTTTGTTCCTATTTTTTGTAAAGGAAAATATTTCCTGTTTTATTATACCAAATGAATTGTACGATAAAAACACCTGCAAATAAAATAATTAAAATTTGTGCATTTACAACAAAAACCGTGGATGTCGTTTGACATCCACGGTTTTTGTTTACCGCATACGCCGGTGAGCGCTGCGGACGATATTTTTTAATATTTTGCTGCGATGGCTTTCATCTGCTCCCAGCAGTTTTCCATGTCGCTTACCAGCTTGAACTGGGTGCGGCAGCGGTCGAGGTTCTGGCCTTCGCGGTGTACGCGGAAATAGTGGTCACCCTCGAGATAGTCGGTGAGGAAGCGGATGCCGCATTCCAGCGTCATCAGCTTAGCGCCCCAAGGCAGATATTCTTTCTCTGCGGGGGTCAATGCATCGCCGGCGGCTTCCATGAAGCCTTTGGTGTAGATTTCATACAGCTCAATGTCGAAGTTTACCTTAGACAGGTCTTTCTCATCCTCTGCGCTGTGGTTGGCACCAAAGCGGATGGAGTCGCCGTAGTCATTCAGTGCAAGGCCGGGCATAACGGTGTCGAGGTCGATGACGCAAATGCCGGTGCCGGTGGCTTTATCCATCAAAATATTGTTCAGCTTGGTGTCGTTGTGGGTAACACGCAAGGGAAGCTTGCCGGCCTCCAGCAAATCCATCAGCACAGCGCAGTCTTTTTCACGCGCCAGCACGAAGTCGATTTCCGCCTGCACGTCTTTTGCACGGCCACATGCATCGGCATCCAATGCCTTTTTAAAGTTGGCGAAACGGTTGCGTGTATCGTGGAACTTGGCAATCGTTTCGTGCAGGGTAGAAGCGTCATAGCCGGAGAGCAAGCGCTGGAAATGGCCGAACGCTTTAGCGCTCTCATAGAACTGCTCGGGCTTTTCTACACTTTGCAGGCACACGGTTCCCTCAATGAAGGGATACACGCGCCAGCAGCCGCCCTCACTGTCACGATAGAAGTTTTTGCCTTCTTTGGTGCGCAGAACCGTCATGGTTTCGCGTGCGGCATCGCCGCCGTTTTTCTCAATGATGCTGCGCAGGTAATCGGTAACGCCCACAATGTTTTCCATCAGGCCGTCAGGATCGGTGAAGGTATTGGTGTTGATGCGCTGAAGAATGTAGCGCACACAGTCGCCTTCTTCATTTTGTGTATAAACACAGAACGTGTCGTTGATATGTCCTTTTCCGTAGCGCACTGCGCCGACGATTTCGCCGCCGAAATCAAAGCCGGTTAAGGCTTGGGACAGAGTTTCTTCCGCTTTGCAAAGTGCCATTTGCTTATGCCTCCCACAAGTTGTCCGGGTACAATCCGGCTTTTGTTTTCTCCGCGATGGCATTTACCACAACGGGCTTATCCTCTTTGTAAGTAACGCCATACCATTTGTCGCCGCTGCGCAGTACGCGGACGTCGGCTTTGCCTTCTTCAATCAGCTGGCTGACCACGCTGGGCAGGAAGTACTCGCCCTTCAGCGGATTTTTCACCAATGCTTCATCGAGGAATTTGGCAAAACGAGCCTGAGTCTCTTTCACAAAGCTCTCAGTGAAGCCCCACAAGTTCATGGAAACGATGCTGTCCGGGGAAACGTCGGTCCAGGTTGCACCGTCGTCCTCAGTGAAGTGGATGCCGCCCTCATAAGTCTCAATTTTGGTGCGCTCGGTAACGCTGGCCAAAGTGCCGTCGTTATTCTCTACGCACACGCCGCGGGCAACGCTGCCGTGCTCGGTAACGGTGTTCTTGAGCAGATAGCCCACCATGGCGTAGCTGTATTTCTCGCCGTCCTCATGCGTGGACAGGTAGTTGTAAATTTCGCGGAATGCCTCGGGGCCATAGTAGTCGTCGGCGTTGATAACGGCAAACGGTGCGTCAATCACATCGCGTGCAGCCAAGATAGCGTGGCTGGTGCCCCAGGGTTTGGTGCGGCCTTCCGGCACGGTGTAGCCTGCGGGAAGGTCTTCCAGCTGCTGATAAGCATAGCGCACGTCCATGATTTTGGAAAGACGGTCGCCGATGGCTTCTTTAAAAGCGTCCTCAATTTCGTGCTTGATGATGAACACGACAGTTTCAAAGCCGGCGCGGCGTGCGTCGAAAATGGAATAGTCGATGATGATTTGGCCATGGTTGCCCACCGGGTCAATTTGTTTTAATCCACCGTAGCGGCTGCCCATACCGGCTGCCATAACAACAAGAATCGGTTTTTTCATACGATAACCTCCGCATATTATCAGCGGCAGTGCAAAACAAAGTACACTGCCGCTCTATTACGATTGAAAATAGATAGCGAATAACGGCTTAGCCTTTGTAGCCGTTGGGGTTCATGCTCTGCCATTTGTAGCTGGATGCGCACATCTCGTCAATGCCGTACTCAGCTTCCCAGCCCAGCTCTTCACGCGCTTTTGTGGGGTCGGCATAGCACTCGGCAATATCGCCGGGGCGGCGCGGGTCGATGACATAGGGCAGCTCTTTGCCGCAGGCTTTGGAGTATGCCTTGATGACATCCAAAACACTGTAACCGTGGCCGGTACCCAGGTTGCAGATGAACAGGCCGCAGTTGGTGGACAGCTTTTTCAGGGCTGCAACGTGGCCGCGAGCCAAATCAACAACATGGATATAGTCGCGCACACCGGTGCCGTCCGGGGTGGGGTAGTCGTTGCCGAACACATGTACCTCTTTCAGCTTGCCGACAGCCACTTTTGCAATGTACGGCACGAGGTTGTTGGGAATGCCGTTGGGATCCTCGCCAATCAGGCCGCTCTCATGTGCGCCAATCGGGTTGAAGTAACGCAGCAGGGCAACGTTCATGGTGGGGTCTGCCTTGCAGATATCCTTGAGCATATTTTCGTTCATGACCTTGGTAGCGCCGTACGGGTTTGTGGTAGCGCCAACAGGGAAGTCCTCACGGATGGGCACGCTGGCGGGATCGCCGTACACCGTAGCGGAGGAGGAGAACACAAAGTTCTTCACGCCGTATTTTTTCATGGCGTTCAGCACGTTCAATGCGCTGATGAGGTTGTTGCTGTAATATTCCAGCGGCTTCTGCACGCTTTCGCCCACGGCCTTGTAAGCGGCAAAGTGGATGACCGCGTCAATTTCAGGATGGTCAGCAAACAGCTTGTCAACCGCAGGCTGGTCGCAAAGGTCGATGTTGATAAAGGGAACAGGCTTTCCGGCGATTTGCTCCACACGGTGCAGCGCTTCTTCACAGGAGTTGTAAAGGTTATCCGCTACGAGAATCTCATATCCGGCTTTCATCAACTCAATGCAGGTGTGGCTGCCGATGTAGCCGGCGCCGCCGCTTACTAAAATAGACATAGTGCATCATGCTCCTTTGCGTTGTTTCGTGTATAACGTCACGAACGCGATTTGCGTTCGTGCTCTTTCATTGTTTATTTTAAGAGTTTCTGCGCGATTATAAAATAGATTTTTTCGTATAATATTTGCACAATTATCCCCTAGGTGTCTAATCGTCCGCAAGATGTTCAAAGATGTTCACTTTCCGGCGCTTTACCAGACAAACCTTTTACCGACGATGCATACTCTGACGGTGTCATGCCGGTAGTTTTTTTGAAGTGGCGGGAAAAATAATGAATCGAGGAATAACCCAGCATAGAGGCAATTTCGGTAAAATTATAGCATCCTTCGCGGATTTTTTCTTTTGCCGCTTCGATTTTCAGCTGCCCGAAATACTCCATCGCACCGCCGCCGGTGCGCTCGCGGAAAATTTTCTGCAAATAGCTGCGGCCCACCAGATTATCGCGGCAGATGTCGGCAAGCGTCAGCTTGCGGGAAAGGTTATCCTGCAAATAACGTGTCATGGAGGCGATAAAATCCTGCTGGTTATGCTCACGCATCATCGTTCCAGAGCGCTCGGTTTGCAGCGAGCCGGCACGGCGCACCAGACGCACAAGCAGCTGCTCCAGCGCACAGGCAATCAGCTGCTCTGCGCCGAAGGAAGCATTTTCGCGGCGCTCAAGCCGAAGCATTTGAGGGTCGCCCAAATTAGAAGAGAAGGCGGCAGATGCTTCGGTGACAATGGAAGCCAAAAGCGCGCGTCCGCTGTCGCCCAGCGATTCGATGCGCTCTTCAAAAAAGCGCATGTGTTCACTGCGGCACACAAAGCCTACCACAACCAGATTGGGTGCGGTGCCGCCGCAAGAGCAAACGCTGTGAAATTCGCCCGGCTTGTGAAAAATAATCTGTCCTTTTTGCAGAATGTGCTGGCATTCTCCGGCACAAACGGATACCTCTCCTTTATCTACATATAAAAATTCCCAAAAGTTGTGGCTTTCCCCTTCAAAAGAATAAGTACTGGTATACTCAAAATAGTGGATGGAAATAATTTCATCCACCACGAACGGCTTTTGCAGCTGAATGGTTTCATAGCCCAAGAGTAAGAACCTCCTCTTTGTGTTGCATAGGCGGCGAAAAAGGCTGCCGTGTGTTATTTTCCGTCGTCTTGCACGTGTTCACGCGCGAGGCGGCATTGCTTACGGTATTCCATGGGGCTTTGCGCGGTCAGCCGGCGAAAGCTTTGGGAAAAATAGCTTGGCGAAGAAAAGCCCAAAAGATGAGAAATTTGGGACAGGGAGTAGTCGGTGTTTTCCAAAAGGTACTTGCTTTCTCGAATGCGGCGTTCAATTAAGTAGTTAATGGGGGAGATGCCGTATTCTTTGTTAAACGCATGAACCAGATAATACTTATTGACGTGCGCAATATCCGCCAGCAAATTTAAGGTAATGGCTTCAGCGAAATGCTCATCAATATAGCGCCGGGCAGCGGCGCATTCCTTATTGGTACGCCGTGTGGGCTCCAGCTGCATGGTAAAATGGGTGTGACGCAAAATCAGTGTGAGCAGCACCTCTAAAAGATGCTGACACACATCTTCCCATCCGCGGGGATGATCTTCCGCTTCCTTTAAAAGCGTGCGCAGGAAAAAGATAATTTCGTTGCGGTCTTCGCGATAGTTTAAGATGGCATGGTCTTTATTTTGGGTTCCAAAGCTGAAATCCAGCCCGTCAATGCCTAAAACGATGTATTCCAGCGGATTGCTGGTAATACTGGACTCGGTGTGCTCGATATTCGGGTTCACAATTACCATGTCGTCGCTTCCGACAGGGATAACTTGGTCTTTCATGCGAAACTCACCAATGCCGCGCATACAGTAAAACAGCTCGGTGCATGGGTGACTGTGCAGAGTGCTGTGCCAATCTGTGCTGAAGTGGGCTTCCGTGACATATAAAAGCCGTGCGCCGCTGAGATTGTTTCCGGTGCGGTTTCTTCCGGAGGGTTTATCGCCGATGTCATATCTGCTGTTGCTCATGGTGAACCTCCTCGTCGCTTGTGCACGCTGTCATATATTTTTGCTTTGGCAAAAGTTTTTTTGAGCTTGTCGTGCAAAAAATCTGTGTTATTTTTATGTTCTGCTGAGGAATTAACAACATCTTTATATTTTGGATGTTGATTTCATTATAAGTGTAAAAAAGGTGGAATACAAGGACAAAAAAGCTTAAATGGAGCAATGTTTCGTCTTTTTTCGCTTATAAGGCCTGTTTTTTCCAGCTTGTACGAAGAAACGCTTGGTTTTTTAGCAAATAGAACCAAAAAAGAATCTCATTTAGGGAGGTTAACAGTTATCAAACAGTCATAAAATTTGTCAAATATTGCTTTAGTGGAAAAATATAGCCATACAGCAAAAACATTGTGAGCAATATTTATTAAATTATAAATCCGGTTAATTAACGAAAGACAAATAGATAAAGTAATTTTTGTAAAATAACTTGCATAATGTACACATAATATCTTAGATGTTTGATATAATTTTGGATGAAAAAAGGATATAAAGTGAAAATAACCAGAAAAAAACACATTGTTTTGTGCATTTAGCTATAAAAGGACGCAAATTCGGCTCTTTTTTGAAGAAAATGACCATCAAAACAATATTTATAAACTTAAAAGCAACAAATCTCTTGCATTAAATTTCAAAAAAGCTATACTGGAAGCATAGGGCAGACAACCGGCAAACGTGTGGAGCAATTCGGAAGCCGGGATGTCTGCACGGGTTATTTCATTTCACAATTATAGGAGGTTTGTTTTATGAAAAAGGCAATCAGTACTGTACTGGCCTTCGGCATGAGCTTGTCGATGCTGACAGCTTGCGGCGGGGCAACATCGTCTTCCACCGCAGCTTCCACAGCGGCTTCCGAGAGCACGGCAGCTTCTACTTCCACTTCTGCGGCAGCAACCGGCACCGGTGACTATGCCGGCCAGACGCTGAAGGTAGCGGCTATCGAGACCGCTTACGGCGCAGAGATGTGGCAGCAAATTGCCGATGGCTTTGAGGCAAAAACGGGCGCTACCGTTGAGCTGACCACCGACAAAAACCTGGAGGACGTGATCGATCCCCAGATGAAGGCAGGCAACTTCTACGATGTAGTTCACCTGGCAGCAGGCCGTGAGAAGGCTTTGCCGGAGACCATGCTGAAAGAGAATGCCATCGAGGAAGTAACCGACGTTCTGAGCATGAACGTTCTGGGCGAGGATATCACCGTTGGTGAGAAGATCATCCCCGGCTTCACCGGCAACCTGACCACCAACCCCTATGGCGATGACCGCGTATTCATGATGCCGATGTTCTACGGCCCCTGCGGCTTGTTCTACAACAAGGCAAACTTCACTGAAGGCGGCGGCGATCTGGAGCTGCCCACCACTTGGGACGAGTTCTTTGCTCTGGCTGACCAGACTGATATCCCCCTGTTCACCTATCCGGTAGCTGGCTACCTCGACGCTTTCACCTATGCTTTGATCGCAGAGATTGGCGGCCAGGACTTCTTCAACAAGGCTTTGCAGTATGACGAGACTGTTTGGAGCAGCCCCGAGATGGACAAAATGTTCGAAATCCTGGGCAAGCTGGCTGAGAACACCAACGACGCTACCACTGGCTATGCAAACAACGACAACTTCACCAAGAACCAGCAGATGATCCTCGACAACGAGGCCCTCTTCATGCCGAACGGCAACTGGGTAATCGGTGAGATGGCTGACGCTCCTCGTGCAGAAGGCTTCGAGTGGGGCTTCATGGCTCTGCCCGCAATTGAAGAGGGCGGCGACCGTTACAGCTACACCTTCTTTGAGCAGAGCTGGATTCCGGCCGGCGCAGAGAACAAAGAGCTGGCAAAAGTGTTCCTGACCTATCTGTACAGCGATGAGGCAGCTGAAATCTTTGCAGCTTCTGGTGCAGTTCAGCCCATCACCGGCATGACCGATAAGCTCAGCGACGACAACAAAGTTTATTACAGCGTATACGACAACGGTGCAAAAGCTGCTATCGGTACCTTCGCAACCACAGCTCCTGTGGAAGGCGTGAACATCAAAGAGGACGTTTGCTTCACCATGGATAGTGTTGTAAACGGCACCAAGACTGTTGACGACTGGAAAGCAGCAGTGCAGGCTTCTTGTGCAGCATTGCGTGAGGCAATGTAAAAAAGTTTCATCAGGATGCTTGAAAGATAATCTGTGAGAAAGCATCCATCACGACAAAGGCGAACCGATTCAAACAAGGATGGCACCGTCTGGTGTCTGCCGCGTAGGAGATAAGGTAAACCAAGGCGGTGAGTGAAAGGCGATGCTTTTTGCTCACCGCTTTTTAAATCGAAATGGAGATGGTACAATGCAAAAGAATAAGGCGCGTAGCCGGTTTATCGTAGCCTGCGTGGCTCCGGCAACCATTTTGGCATTTATTTTTCTTGTGGTTCCTACGTTCAACGTGTTCCGCATGTCCCTGTTTAAATGGGGCGGATACTCCCCTAACCAAACTTTTGTGGCGTTTGATAACTTTGTAACGCTGTTCAAAGACGAAAACTTCTACCGCGCATGCCGCAACAGCATCTTGCTGATTGTGGTGGTAACGGTGATTACCATTGTGTTTGCACTGCTCTTTGCGTTTATCTTAACACGCGAAAAGCTGAAGGGACAGAACATTTTCCGCATTATTTTCTATATTCCGAACATTCTTTCCGTCGTTGTTATCAGCGCAATTTTCAGCGCTATTTACGACGTGAACCGCGGCCTTCTGAACAACCTGCTCAGCATTTTCGGCATTGGAGCCGAAAGCCCCATTGCATGGCTGGGCGACCAAAAGATTGTTATTTACAGCTTGGTTGGCGCAATGGTTTGGCAGGCAATTGGCTACTACATGGTTATGTACATGGCTTCTATGTCCGCGATTCCCGAAAGCTTGTATGAGAGCGCTAACTTGGAAGGCGCTTCCCGTATGACCCAATTCTTCCAGATCACCTTGCCGTTAATCTGGACGAATATCCGTACCACGCTGACCTTCTTTATTATTTCTAACATCAACATGAGCTTCCTGTTTGTAAAAGCAATGACAGGCGGCGGCCCGGACGGCGCGTCCGAGGTATTCCTCAGCTACATGTATAAGCAAGCGTATACCAACTCCACTTACGGCTACGGCATGGCTGTTGGCGTTGTGGTGTTCAGCTTCTCGTTTGCACTGGCGGCCATTGTGAACCGTGTGACCAAGCGCGAGCCGCTGGAATTCTAAGGAAGGACGGTGTATGTGAGAATGAATGAAAAAATCGCAGGCACGAAAACAAGTATTGTGCCGAAGGTTATCATCTATATTTTACTGATTTTACTACTGATTTCCATTGTAGTTCCTGTGGCTTGGGTGTTTATGGCATCCATTAAGCAGAACACGGAATTTTATGGCAACCCGTTTGCACTGCCGCAGGGCGTTTACCTGCAAAACTTTGTCGATGCGTGGACAAAGGCACGCATGGGCGATTACTTCTTCTATTCCGTTGTGATTACTGCATTGTCGCTGTTGATCCTGCTTTTGGTTGCGCTGCCGGCCTCTTATGTGCTCAGCCGCTATCGCTTCTGGGGCAGCAAGGTGTTGAATACCTGCTTCATGGCCGGTTTGTTCATCAACGTCAGCTACATTGTAGTTCCCATCTTCTTGATGTTTGTTTCCGGTGACAAAATTGTCAAGAGCATGTTCGGCACCACATTTTTCTTGAACAATCCGTTTGTGGTTGCTGTTGTGTTGGCCTCCACCACGCTTCCGTTTACCATTTACTTACTCAGCGGCTATTTGGCCACTTTGCCGAAGGATTATGAGGAAGCAGCTTATGTGGACGGCGCAGGCTACTTCACCACGATGGTTCGCATCATCCTGCCGATGGCAAAGCCCAGCATTATCACGGTTATTTTGTTCGAGTTCTTGGCTTACTGGAACGAGTACATCATTTCCATGACCATGCTGACCGACCCCAACGGCGCACGCACGCTGCCGGTTGGTTTGCTGAACCTGATGAAGGCACAGAACGCGAAAGCAGAGTACGGCCAGATGTACGCCGGCATGGTGATGGTAATGCTTCCCACGTTGATTTTGTACATGTGCGTACAAAAGAAACTGACACAAGGCATGACCTTGGGCGGCCTGAAGGGTTAAGGAGGCGAACAAGCAATGAATGAATACACAAAGAAAAAGCTGACCGTTGCCGCAGGCGTTGTGGCGCTGCTGGTATGCATTGGGCTCGTTATTTTCGGCCATAGCTACGGCTTTTCTGGAGAATTGTCAAAGGGCATTTCCGGCCTTGGCATCGAGCTGCTGGGTTTGGCAGGTATTTTAGTGCTGCTGTACCTCTATAACAAACCTTTTACAAAATAAGCTGGCGCTGAAAGGCGCTTTTCACACAAAATAAACAGGCTTTGTACCCCGATGCACAATAGGTGCAAAGTCTGTTTATGTGTGTCAAAAACCATCTGAAATTAAAATATGAAGGAGTAACCGCAATGAGCGATTTGACCAAAGGCCGCGTAACCATTCCGACCAACCTCGATGTCGTTCCCGAAACCATTGATATTTTGAAGCGCTGGGGCGCTGACGCAATCCGCGACTGCGACGGAACCGAGTTCCCCGAGGAGCTGACACAGGTAGGCGCTAAGATTTATTCTACCTATTACACCACCCGTAAGGATAACGCATGGGCAAAGGCAAACCCGGATGAGGTGCAGCAGTGCTACATCATGACCGGTTTCTATACGGCAACCGGCGGCAAGCTGGAGATTCCCCTGATGAAGGGCATTTCCGACGAGCTGATGGAAGTGAACACCCGCGACGACATCAAACGCTGGTGGGAAGTTGTCGACCGTACAACAGGTGAAGTTGTCTCCACCGACGCATGGTGCTACAACAAAGAGACCGGCTGTGTCGAAATTGCCGAGCCGAAGGAGTTCCACGATTATACCGTCAGCTTCTTGGCTTACTTAATTTGGGACCCCGTGCATATGTACAATGCGGTGACCAATAACTGGCAGAACTTTGAGCATCAAATTACGTTCGACGTGCGTCAGCCGAAAACCCACAAGTTCACGATGGAGCGTCTGCGCAAGTTTATTGCCGATCATCCCTATGTCAACGTGATTCGCTACACCACGTTCTTCCATCAGTTCACCCTGATGTTCGACGAGCTCAAGCGCGAAAAATATGTAGATTGGTACGGCTATTCTGCTTCCGTTTCTCCGTACATTTTGGAGCAGTTTGAGAAGGAAGTCGGCTACAAATTCCGCCCCGAGTTCATCATTGACCAGGGCTACTACAACAACCAGTATCGTGTACCTTCTAAAGAGTTTAAAGACTTTATGGCCTTCCAGCGCCGTGAGGTAGCAAAGCTGGCCAAAGAGATGGTAGACATCACCCATGAGCTGGGCAAAGAGGCCATGATGTTCCTCGGCGACCACTTCATCGGCACCGAGCCGTTTATGGACGAGTTCAAAACCATCGGTTTGGATGCTGTCGTAGGCAGCGTGGGCAACGGTTCCACCCTGCGTTTGATCAGCGATATCCCCGGCGTAAAATACACCGAGGGCCGCTTCCTGCCGTACTTCTTCCCCGATACCTTCCACGAGGGCGGCGACCCTGTGAAAGAGGGCAAGGAGAACTGGGTAACTGCTCGCCGCGCAATTCTGCGTAAGCCGATTGACCGTATCGGATACGGCGGCTACCTGAAGCTGGCTTTGGAATTCCCCGAGTTTATTGATTACATCGAGAGCGTTTGCAACGAGTTCCGCGTGCTGTATGAAAACATCAAGGGCACCACACCGTATTGCGTCAAGACCGTGGCTGTTCTGAACAGCTGGGGTAAGTGCCGCAGCTGGGGTTGCCACATGGTACACCATGCACTGTATCAAAAGCAGAATTACAGCTATGCAGGCATTATCGAAGCGCTGTCCGGCGCTCCGTTTGATGTGAAGTTCATCAGCTTTGACGACATCAAAGAGAATCCGTCTATTCTGGACGAGATTGATGTCATCATCAACGTGGGCGACGGCGATACCGCACACACCGGCGGTGCTGTTTGGGAGGATGCTGAAATCTCCAGCGCCATTAAAGCATTCGTACACAATGGCGGCGGCTTCATCGGCGTTGGTGAGCCGGCTGGCCACCAGTACGAGGGCCGTTACTTGCAGTTGGCCGGCGTGATGGGCGTAGAGAAAGAAACCGGCTTCACGCTCAACTACGACAAGTACAACTGGGATGAGCACAAAGATCATTTTATCCTGGCCGACACCACGAAAGAGGTCGATTTCGGCGAGGGCAAAAAGTCGATCTATGCCCTCGAGGGCGCTCAGATTCTCGTGCAGCGCGAGAAAGAAGTACAGATGGCTGTCAACGAGTTCGGCAAAGGCCGCAGCGTTTATATCAGCGGTTTGCCTTACAGCTTTGAAAACAGCCGTATTCTGTACCGTGCAATCCTGTGGTCCACTCACGATGAAGAAGAGCTGCACAAGTGGTTCTCCTCCAACTTCAACGTGGAAGTACATGCCTATGTAAAGAACGGCAAATACTGCGTAGTAAACAATACTTATGAACCCCAGCACACCACTGTGTATAAAGGCGACGGCAGCAGCTTTGAGCTGGACATGGAAGCCAACGAAATCAAGTGGTATGAGATCTAATAAAAGCCAATTGTTTCGGTCAAAGAACATTGGTGAATCCGCTCTGCGTATTTTGCGCAGAGCGGATTTTTTTGCCTTAAAACAACTTTTGGGTGTAAAATTGCTTTACAAAAACAACTTTTAGTAGTAAAATGAAGAAAACAAACCGCTTTTGCAGAAAGCAGGACAAGGAGTGGATGCCTGTGTTTGCACAGAGATTGAAAGAACTGCGCAAGCAAAACGGCCTTTCTCAGGCCAGTTTGGCGCAGCAGCTGGGAATGACTCAGCAGGCGGTCGGCAAGTGGGAGCGTGGAACGGCAACTCCAGACCCGCAAACCATTGCAAAATTGGCGGAAATTTTCAATGTGCCGAGCGATGTATTATTGGGGCTGGATGCAGGCAGTATTCGGCCTTATTCATCCGGGCAGGAATTTCTGGTACCGATTTTGGGTACTGTGCGTGCCGGATATGGGTTATTTGCCGAACAGGAGGAACTGGGCCGAGAGTATGCGCGCGTCAAGGACCCAGAAAGCTACTTTTATTTAGAAGTCAAAGGGGACAGTATGGAGCCGCGTATCTGTGAAGGTGATTTAGCTTTAGTCCATCGACAAAATACGCTAAATTCCGGCGACTTAGGTGTGGTAGTATTTGGAGAAGGCGAGGGAACCTTGAAGAAATATGTCATCAAGGGTGACACTGTTGTGCTGCAGCCCTTTAACCCCGCTTACCCACCCCAGATTTTGACTGGTGAGGATTTAAACTCATTATTTATTGCCGGAAAAGTAGTACAGACCATTCGACGCTGGTGAAAATAACTATTAGTATAAATTGTTATACCAATAGTTATTACACAAGACGGCGAAACGGCAATCACGAAACGGGGGACGCGATCATGGATTTGATGCAAAAGCTGAATATTTTGGCCGACAGTGCGAAATATGATGTGGCCTGTACCTCGTCCGGGGTGCAGCGCAAGGGCAATGGCTCCGGGATCGGGAGCACGGCGGCACAGGGCATTTGCCATGCTTTTTCTGCGGATGGACGCTGCATTAGTCTATTAAAGGTGCTTTTAACAAATTTTTGTGTGTACGACTGCAAATACTGCGTCAACCGTCGTTCACGCGATGTGCCGCGCGCCGCGTTTTCACCCAAAGAATTGGCTGAACTCACCATCGAATTTTATCGCCGCAATTACATCGAAGGTCTTTTCTTGTCCAGTGCAGTTTGCGGCAGTGCGGACAATACCATGGAGCGTATGATTGAAGTGCTGCGGCTGCTGCGGGAAGAATACGGCTTTCGCGGTTATATTCACGCCAAAACCATTCCCGGCGCCAGTGCCGCGCTGATCGAGAGAATGGGGCTGTTAGCAGACCGCTTGAGCGTTAACATCGAACTGCCAAGCGAAGAAAGCCTGCGCCGTTTGGCGCCCGAAAAGACAAAGGCGGGTATTTTGGCGCCCATGAAGCAAGTGCGCATTGGAATTTTAGAAAATCAAACCGACTTGGTTCGATATCGCCATGCGCCGCAGTTTGCGCCCGCAGGTCAAAGCACACAGATGATTGTGGGGGCAAGCGGCGAAAGCGACCGTCAAATTTTACGCTTGACGCAGGGCTTATACAATCGCTATCAGCTCAAGCGAGTCTTTTTTTCCGCCTATATTCCCGTGGTACAGGATGCAGCATTGCCCGATGCCCAAACACCACCTCCGCTTTTGCGCGAACATCGGCTGTATCAGGCGGATTGGCTGCTTCGCTTTTATGGGTTCCATGCAGATGAATTGCTGGATGAACAGCAGCAAAACTTTGAACCTTACTTAGATCCAAAATGTAGTTGGGCACTGCGCCATTTGGAAGAATTTCCGGTGGATGTCAACAAATGTACTTATGAGCAGCTTTTGCGCGTGCCGGGTATCGGGGTAAAAAGTGCGCGCAGGATTTGCACTGCACGTCGGGCAGGGCGTTTGTCTATGCTGGACTTGAAGCGCTTAGGCGTTGTGCTCAAGCGCGCCCAGCACTTTATTATTTGTTCTGATTTTGGGCTGCGTCGTTTTGCCGCGAGGCCCAACCAAAGCCAAATTGTACACGCCTTGCTGGACCCACAGGCGTTTCATTTCGGCTATGAACAGCTTTCCATGTTTTCACCGGAGGAAGGGGTGCAAAGCCCCAACAAGCAAATATGGATTGCAGAGAAAAGGGGGGAGGCAGCAGAATGCCTTTTGCGTCAGATATAAGATATTTGTATGATGGAAGCTTTGAAGGCTTTCTGTCTTGCGTATTTGATGCAGTTTACAGCAGAACCGTTCCCGTGGACATTTGCGAACAGTCAATTGCACAGCCAAGCTTTTATCAAGATGTGTGGGTTTCTACAGATTTGGAACATGCACAGCGTGTTTATGATTCCATCCCCAAAAAGATTTGTCCAGACGCTGCCGAATTGGTGCGTGATGCATTTTGCAGCTGTGTTCCGCAAAAGGAATTGCTGATTTTTCGCTTTTTAATTTTTGGCTATCGTTACGGCAAACAAGTATACTATATGAGAAGTCATGCACGAGTGGCGCCTTTGTATGAAGCACAGCGCCATTTGCATAACGAGGCGCACTTGCTGCAAGGTTTTGTTCGCTTTACCGACACGGGCAGAGCGCTGGTGGCCAAAATTACGCCTAAAAATTTTGTTTTGCCTTATTTAGCGCCGCATTTTTGCGAGCGCTATGCCACAGAAGATTTTTTGATTTATGATGATACTCACGGTGTCGCCTTAATGTGGAAGCAGGGTGTGGGCAGTATGCTCCCCTTAGAGGCACTTGAAATGCCGCCTGTGACGGAAAAAGAAGCGCAGATGCGCGCGCTGTGGAAAAACTTTTATCAAACGATTGCAATTAAAGAGCGCGAAAACCCGGTATGCCGCCGCACCCACTGCCCAATGCGCTATTGGAGCAATATGACGGAGTTTTTGCCGGAAGTTCCTATTCATACGCCTCAGTCTCTTTCGGCGCCGCGTTCGGACTGGAATGAACAGCCGTGGATTGAATTGCCGTGACATTCCCAAAGTTTGTGCGCAGCAAATTTTAATACATACAAAATATGCAAAGAAAAAGCTAGGAGAAAGCGGCTGCTTTCTCCTAGCTTTTTTGTGAGATACTGTCAAGCGAGGTAAGTTTTATTCGTTATCTTCAATATGCAGACGGAATTGTGCAACCAATTTTTTCATCATACGCGCCTGGCCTGCAAGCTGCTCGCTGGCGGCGGCAGCTTCTTCGGCAGTTGCGGAGTTTGTTTGAATGACAGAAGAAATTTGATCAACGCCGATTGCCGTTTGCTGAACCTGTTTATCCTGCTCCTCCGAATTTTGCACAACGTGGCTGGTTTGTTCTGCCACGCGGTTTACGCCCTCAAATACACGGTGGAACGAAGCCGCGGTTTCATCGGCAATCGTTTTGCCGTTTTGAACGGCCACAAGCGCTTTTTCAATCAGCGTTGCCGTTGTTTTAGACGCTTCTGCCGATTTGCCGGCCAGATTTCTCACCTCGTCAGCAACGACGGCAAAGCCTTTTCCGGCCTGTCCGGCGCGTGCAGCCTCTACGGCGGCATTCAGCGCAAGAATATTGGTTTGGAATGCGATATCCTCAATGCTCTTGATGATTTTCTCAATCTCCAAAGAGCTTTGTGTAATTTCGTTCATTGCTTGGAGCATATGTTCCATTTTTTGGTCGCCGGAACGAATCTCCGTGACAACGGCGGTCATTTCTTCATTGGCGCTTTCCAAGTGATGGGTGCTGCTGTTAATTTGCTCGGAAATCTGTGCCACCGTAGCGGTAAGCTGCTCTGCGCTGGCTGCCTGCTCGGTAGCGCCCTGTGCCTGAGACTGAGCACCGATAGAAACTTGCTCGGCGCCGGTGCTTACCTCATCCGCAGCAACCACAACTTCATGCAGCGTTTGCGACAACAGCTCCTGAACGCGCAAAAGCTCATCTTTAACCCTAGAAAACTCGCCGGCATAGTCATGCTCCAGCGTGAAATCGAGATTACCTTTACTGATTTCCAAAAGCACATCACAAATTTCGTCAATGTACTCCATGTAGGTTTTCAAGCGGGCAACAATACGCGAAATATTGTAGCCCAGCACGGCAACTTCATCGCTGCCGGTAACATCGACGTTGACATTCAATTCGCCCGCCGCAATCTTTCCGGCAACATGGGTCAGCTTGCGCACAGAACGTGTGATATTAAACCCAAACAGCGTTACAATCACGCCAAGAACGATGATGCAAGCGACAAAGCAAATCGTGATGGATAAAACGGTTTCACTGATGTAGGAGTTGTACTCTGCCTGCGGAACAATTCCTAACACAACGCCGCCAAACGCCTCTAAGTAATAAACAGAACCTTGATAGGCTTGGCCATCTCGGACATAAGAAAGGCTCTTTTGTGTTTCGTTGTTATTGATTGCCTGTGCAATATTTTCAGAATAATCCACTTCGGAGATGTTCTTTCCTACCAAAGAGGAATCGGGATGGAAAGCAATGGTTTTTGTCGGGTCAAACAAGGTGATATAACCGCTTTCACCAATTTTTACGGAAGAGAGTTCGTCAATGAGGCCCGAAATGGAAACGTCCATTCCGACGATGGCTTTAATCGTACCGTTTTGAACAACCGGTGCGGCAACGGTGACAATGGTTTCGCCGCTGAGTGTATCCTCATAAGCACTGCTTACTGTGCATTCGCCTGTGTTCATAATGGATTGATACCAATCGCGCTGGGATACGTCCTGCTTTTCGCTTCCATACAAGCTGCCGTCTGCAAAAAGCGTCTGCCCATTCTTGCTGATGTTGCACAGCCACGCACTGGAAATGTTTGCGGTATCGGCATCCATTAAGCTTTTCAGCTCTTGTGTAGCTGCAGCAAACGACTCACTTTTTTCAAAGTCCTCGGTACCCCAGTCTTTTATGGCGTTAAAAAATACCTGAGAGCCGGAGTGCGCGCGCACCATGCCCAGAAACTCAGAGAAAAAGGCATCCACCTGCCAGCCGGCACGATGAGTTTCTGCCGAAAGATAGTTGTCGTCCAAGTCTACTACCATCTTCTTCATGCTATTTGTAATCAAAGCCCCGGCGATCAGCAAAACGACCGCAAGAGGAAGCATAATACCGGCAATGAGCTTGACAAGGACACTGACTTTCACTTTAGTCACGCTCTTTTTATCAGCGCTTACTGTCGATTTCATCCTTCATCATTCCTTCCCACCTGATGATTGATAGTTGTGAGTCGACCTGAAAAATTTTATTCATCTAAAGTGTAAAAAGATATGTTCAAGCAACTCTAGTATAATTATACTTCCTTTTCTATAATGTTGAAATTGATTTTTTGGACAAAGAATGAAAAAATTTTGTGGTAAAAATGACTAATCCTACAAATAAAGGGCAATTAGTATAAAAGTTTTTCATATAATACTGGATGTATTTGTTTCTTATGCCTAAAAGTTTGACAATTGAAAAAGTTTTTTGCGACACAATGAAAGCAGGGTGTTATTGTATAAAAATACAATAACACCCTGCTTGAGTGCAAATTATTCTTTGTTTTCGTTTTCGTCGGTTTGTGCTGCACCGTCAAACGGCTCCATCAAGCTGTTCCAAGTAGAGGTTACATAATCTACTGCTTCCAAATACTTGCGGGAAATCGTTTCCATGCTGAGGTTCAGCTCCTGTGCAATGCGTGTTACACGCGGCCACTCGCCTTGCTCGTAGGCGATGGTCAAACGGTACAGAGAACCGCACATGCCTTCTTTTTTCACAAGGCCGTTTTTCAGCTCGTCGGAAACCGGCAGCGATTTCAGTGCCTCTTCCAAAGTAACATCCAACAGACGATCCAAAATGGAGAACATACCCAGCATATAAGCCTCGCTGTATGCCAAGGGGAAATCGGGGATTTCCTGAGACAGTGCCTGGCAGAACACAGCGCGCTGGAACGAAATTTTAATGATCTCGTCGGTGAAGTCACCCTCGCCGCCGAAGCTCAACAGATAAATCCACTGACGCAGCTGGCCCAAGCCCAAAATGGTAAGCGCCTGCTTAATGTCTTTTACACGGTTGGGAATGGCGAAGTAAGCCGAGTTTACCATTTTCAGCAAAGAGAACGTAAGAGTAACGTCCATGCCGATCAGCTCTGCAATCTCCTCCAAGTCCGGCTCCTCGCGGGTAGCGGCAGCCATCAAGCGGAAGAAGTTCGACTGCAGGTGCTTGGGGTTTTTCTGGGCTTTGCTTTGAGCAATGTCCGCCACACTGGTGCCCTGCAAATAATCAAAGTGATTGCTTTCTGCCAATGCGCGTGCCTCGGGAGTATCAATGTGATAGGCCGCAAGCTTTAAATTGAACTCTTTGGCAACAGAAAGATAAGTATCCAGCTTTTTCTGGGAAATGCCGTCAAAGTTGATTTTTAAAATATCAATCAGCGACAAAATGTTCATATAGCGGCTGTTGAACTGGAAGCCGGAAAGAGAAAGACGATACCCCTGCTTTTTGTAGCGCTGAAGCATCATACGCGCCACAGGATGAACCAGCACGCTGTCCTCCACTTGAATGACCAGCTTGTGAGGGTCAAACACGCGGGGAATATTCTGCATCAGCAAATTGGGCGTAAAGCTCAAAAAGGCATCGCGCCCATCCAAGAACGAAGACTCATCCAATTGGTTAAAAAACTGCACAATGGCTTGTGCGGTATGGAAGTCATGCGGGCTGTCTACCGTTTGGCTGTTTTGAAAATAAAGCAGCTCATACGCAGCAATCTTTCCGTCCTTGCCGATAATCGGCTGGCGTGCAATACAATTATCCATATTATTTCCTCCTTAATACAGTGCCCCGGCAAGGCCGGAGTGAGTATTATGTTGACTGGGGTTCCTGCGCTTGGGGCTGCGCTTCGAGCGAAGGCTCGGCCGCAGCGGCAGGGGTAGGGGCAGGGGGCGGCTCACGGCGCACAGGCACAGGTGCCGGCGCCCCTTGCAGCTGAGAAGCTGTTTTTAAAATTTGCAGGTAAATGGCAGCCACAAGCTCATACATATCACGAGGAATCGTGGTGCCGATTTCCAACATGCACAGCATCGAGGCAGCGCTGTCATCGCGATAAACGGGAATACCGCGCTGTTCGGCAATATCAATGATATTTTCCGCCACTTCGCCGTAACCCGAAGCAATCACAACGGGTGCAAGATCCTGCTCGGCGTTATACTTTAAGGCAACCGCCTTTTTATCAAACTTTGACATCAAGACCCATCCTTTTATACGGAAGCGATTTAAAGGCTTCCATCAGAGAACGCGGGCGCTCCAGCGCGTCAAAACGCATCGAGCCCGCACGGTAATCCATCGCGGTAAACATTTGGGCCAAGGGCTTGGACATTTGAGAAAACGTTGATTCAAGCCCGGGCGGACAGAATAGCTGGAAGTCGACAACGCGGTCTTTGTCGTGCACATAAACGTCTGCTTCAAAGCGGCCAACGCCCTCGGAGTCAATGACCAGCAAGAAGTGGACGCCTTTTCCGGCCCCCTTGGGCATATCTTTTTCATCGCTGTCGGGGTTAACCCAAATTTCCGCGAATGCGCGGGAGCCCAGATGGTCTACCGGAATAATAAAGTGTAAAAGCGGCGTAAAGTTGCACGGCGAAGAAAGCAAGCTGTGCAGAATTTGCTCCACCTTTGCCTCGTCACCTGCGGAAAGGCGCTCGTTTGCCGCTTGAATGCCCAGCAGCTTTGTCAGCGTGTCCATTACGCGCGATGTGCCGTCTTTGAGTTCGGGATGAAAGCGACCCTCACGCAAACCGGCCAAAAAGCCGTCGATTAAACCGGAAAACATACGGCGCTGCGGCCCGCTGAGATGCTGACGCAGGAAAAAAGCCGACTCGTGAAAATAATCCTCACTGGCGGTGTAACGCGAAAGGTTGTACTTTAAAATAGACAGCACTTTATCCATTTTGGAGTTGTACAAAATGCTGGATTCCACATCGGACAAAAACGAGAGAATCTCACGCTTGAGAGCGGGGAAATCCTCCACATTTTTCATGGTCTGCTTTCCCTCAGACGTTTCCACGGGCTTTTCCAGCGCTTGCTTTAAGGCTGAAAGTTCCTCGTCGGTGTGAGCCGTTTGAGCGCCGCCCGCCATTTGTGCCGCTTGGCCGGACGCCATTGGCTTAGCCTGCTGCATGGCCTCGTTTAATGCAGAAGCACTTTGCTGACCCGCCTGAGGCGTTTCTTCCGCAAGCTGAGCAAGCAGGCGGTCAAGTTTGGCCGATAAATCCTTGCTGGAATGAAGCGATTTTTTCAAATACAGAAGGTTGTTGTAAACCGCCCCTTGAATATCCTGCCGACAAAGCAAGCCGTTGGCCGCGCGCAGAAAATTGGCAATTGCAGCTTGCAGATCACTGCGCGGCGCGGCCTTTTCGTTAATCTGGCGCAAAAAATCGAACAGCTCACCGCGCAAAAGCGTGGCTGTTTCGCCCTGACGCATCATCTCGGGAGCAATTTCCTGCTCGTTCATCATCATGCCGCCGAACAATTGCTCAATTTCCGCCGTCATAGAGCGGTTATTGGCAGGAAGTAGCTTGAAAATCTCCTCCAAAAACGAAATGTTTTTGAGGTAGGAGGCGGCGACGGCAGGGTCTTTCAAAAGGCTTAAAAGCATTGCCGGCGCGCTGGAATTTTCAAGGCCGTTGTTGTGTTCCTGGCTCAGATTGGTTTGATTATGGGTTTGGATGACCTTTTCTGTGTTTTGAATATTTAATATGCCTGGAGCATCCGTAGGCATATTCGGCTGAACCGGTTGATTTTTATTGATGACCGGTGTCATTACTTTCAGTAAATCTGCCAATGCCGAATCTCCTTCACAAGTAAAATTGCCGCAAATATAGGTGCACACGCGCACCCTACATATAAGTTATCTCACAGAAAACCAAAATTTCAAGACTAAGCAGCACAAAAATCAATATTTTTTCCTTGACTGACGTCAAAGAAATCAAGAAAGTGAAATACCTGCCCGTTAACAGTGCACACACGATATTGTGTTTGCTGTGCGGACAAGTGGGCAAAAAGCGCAAGTTTTGGCGTAAAGCGCTGCAAAAAAATTTACAAAAAAGTTGCTTTATACATGGGTATGTAGTAAAATAAAACCTATAAGGCTTGGGGAATTGGTGTCTGTGCAGGCCCGAACAGCATGCAAAATAAGTGAATGAAACGCGGGGAACGCCAAGCGAAACATTCTCGCAGTATGCGCAGGGAAAAGCACAAATATGCACCCCGGCCAAGAGCGGCTTGTGCGTATGTTTGGCGCAGGACAGCCCGTGCTGTGAAAAAGCGTACAACTTTTTAACATGTCTTTCCCTTTGACAAACAGGGAAAGCTCCGGTGCGCCGCCGTTTGAAGCGGCGGGGGTTGCGCGCAAAAATACGCGGCATACAGGGCTGTTTTTTAGTCGATTGACAGTGTGCATAACCGCGACAACTGTCCGGCATACGGGTGAGGTGAAAATATAAAAATCGCCTGTCAAGGCTTGTATTTTCCTTAAACCGTGTGATAATAAAATTACGAGGTATTATCTGCTTACTGGCACTGAACAGGCCGGGGACGCCGGCGCTTTTTAAAAGCGATGTGTGCGGCCCGTTTGGGGTGTCAAATGAAATGAAGAGGGTGAATGTTTATGAGCGAGATCGATTCCGGAATGGAATCCCTGGTGGAGGCATTTATTTACGAAACCAGTGGACTGTTAGACGAGCTGGATGAAATCCTGCTTGAGTCCGAAAAGGCAAAAAACATCAGCGAAGATAACATCAATATGATTTTCCGCATTACTCACACAATCAAAGGTTCTGCGGCCATGCTGGAATTTGCGGAGATGTCTACGCTGGCGCATGCGGTGGAGGATGTTTTCTACATCATCCGTGAAGATCCTTCCAAATTGGATTTGGTGTTTGACGCTATTTTTGACTTGGTGTTCCAAACGTCTGATTTCCTGCGCAAAGAGATTGCGTCTTTGCAAACCTCCAGCTATACGCCGGCAGACCCCAGCGCTTTGGTAGAGCAGCTGCATGAGCAAGCGGCTATCATGAAGGGCGAGGCCAGCGCACCGGCGAACGACCAGGAGGCACCTGCAACGCAGGAAACAGCAGCCGCTGAGCCTGCACCTGAGGCAGCGCAGGCAGCGGCACCGGCTGGTGACGGCGATGAGCTGCGCGTGCGCGTTTATTTTGACGATGGCTGCCAGATGGAAAATATGCGTGCCTTCATGCTGATTTCTCAGCTGAAAGGCTGCTGCATCAGCGTAACGTCTGTGCCGGCAAATCCTGAAACGGATGCATCGACGAGCGCGGAAATTATCAAAAACGGTCTTTTGCTGATCTGCCGTCCGGCTGATTCTGAGGACGAGGTTATCAAAACGATTGAGGAGTCGCTCAATATTAAATCGTATCAGGTTGAGGCCAACGTTCCGGCACAGGAAGCACAGCCCGAGAGCGCACCGGCCGCACAGCCCGCAGCGAAGGCAAAGCCCAGCGCTGCTGTTGAGAAGGCACCGGCAAAACCGGCTGCTTCTAGGCCGAGCGCGGCAGAGTCTGCCCAAAAGGGTACGCCGGCCGCTGCAAAAGTTGGCGTAAAGCAAAGCCTCATCAGCGTCAATCAGTCTAAGCTGGACCGCTTGATGGATTTGGTGGGCGAAATTGTAACTGCCGAGTCGATGGTTGCGCGTGACCCCGATTTGAACGGCCTGCGTTTGGACCACTTCACAAAGTCCATCCGTGAGCTGCGCAAGCTGACCGACGAATTGCAGGATGTCGTTATGAGCATCCGCATGGTGCCGCTGCACGGCACGTTCCAGAAAATGTCCCGCATTGTGCGCGATATGGCGAAAAAGCTGGATAAGCAGGCAGAGCTGGTTACATACGGCGGCGATACTGAGGTGGATAAAACCATCAATGACGCCATTGCCGACCCGTTTATGCACATGATCCGCAACTCGATGGATCATGCCATTGAGCATCCCGATGAGCGTGTCAAGCTTGGAAAACCGGCCATGGGTAAGATTACGCTGGCTGCACGCAATGTGGGTGGTGAAATTCACATTGATGTGGCGGATGACGGCTGCGGCTTGGATCCGAAAAAGATTTTGGCCAAAGCGCGCGAGAACGGCTTGCTGACAAAGCTGGAAAGCGAATATACGGACAAAGAAATTTTCCAGATGATTATGCTTCCGGGCTTCTCTACCAACAAAGAGGTAACGGAGTATTCCGGCCGCGGCGTGGGTATGGACGTTGTGCGCAAAAACATTGAAAAAGTTGGCGGCAGCATTACCATTCACAGCGAGTACGGCAAAGGCACAACCTTTACCATTAAGATTCCGCTGACGCTGGCAATTGTAGACGGTATGAACCTGGCAGTGGGCAACACCGTATTCACTTTGCCGATTACTTCCATCAAGCAGTCGTTTAAGCCTACCGGCCCCGAGCAGATTATCCACAATGCAAACGGCACCGAGATGATTATGGTTCGCGGCGAGTGTTTGCCGATTTTGCGTTTGCATAAGATGTATCAAATTGACGCAAAGCACTCCGACATTATGGACGGTATTTTGATTCAAGTAGAAAACAGCTCCTCGAGCGCCTGCATCTTTGCGGATGAGCTGTTGGGCGAGTATCAAGTTGTGGTAAAGCCCTTCCCGACCTTCTTTAATAAGTACGACTTGAAGTCGCAGGGGCTTTCGGGATGCAGCATCCTGGGCGACGGTACCGTCAGCCTGATTTTGGATGCCAATGCGTTGATCAACAATCTGTAATGAGGGAGGCAAACGTATGGCGGAAGAACTTATGTTAAACGCAGAACAAAACAGTCACTCCGAGCTGGAGGGCCGTTATCTGCTGTTTTATATTCAAGACATGCTGTACAGCGTAGAGCTGCGGTATGTAATCGAAATTATTGCAGTGCAGACGGCAACCCATCTGCCCAATTTGCCTATCTATATCAAGGGAATTATCAACCTGCGCGGCAAGGTGATTCCGGTGATTGATATGCGGTTGAAGCTGGGCTTGCCCGAGCGCGAATACGACGACAAAACGTGTATTGTTGTGATTGATATCAGCGATATTCACATTGGTTTGATTGTGGACAGCGTGTCTGAGGTTGTCACGATTTCCGAGTCGCAGATTTCCGACACACCTTCCGGCGATATTGCCGAAAAGTATATTTCGTCGGTTTCTACCCACACGGATGGCGGTACGATCTTAAACATTGACAGTGAAAAGCTGTTCATCAATGATTTTGGAACCATTGTGGCACAATGATGCACACAGCTTTTAGCATCATACAGGAAAGGAGCTGCGTGATATGCCCATATTGATGGATACGCAGGGACTTATCAAGCTTACGGATAAAGAATTTAACGATTTGGTTGCATTTGTTTACAAAAAATACGGTATCGATTTAAGCAGAAAGCGTCAGCTTATTGAGGGACGGCTGTCACACACGATTCGTGCAAAGGGAATGGCAAATTTTTCCCAGTACATGGAGCGGCTGTTTCATGACGGAAGCGGCGAGGAGATGCACCAGTTCTTAAATAAGATCACAACCAATCATTCTTATTTTGCGCGCGAGAACGAGCATTTTGAGTTTTTGATGAAGGTGGCACTGCCGCAGCTTGAAAAGACAAGGCGGGGAGATTTGCGCATTTGGAGCGCGGGTTGCTCCGCCGGGCAGGAGGCTTACAATATTGCCATGGTAATGGATCAATATTTTGGGCCGCGTAAGCCTCAATGGGATACCACGATTTTAGCAACCGATATTTCTACCAATGTTTTAACAAAGGCAAGAGAGGGCATTTATCCTGCCGACAGCGTGAAAGGGCTGCCTGCCGCATGGAAAACAAAATACCTGCGGCAGCTTCCAAACGGTGATTATCAGGTGTGTGATAAAATTCGCAAAGAGGTCGTATTCCGTATTTTTAACTTGATGGATCCCTTTGTTTACAAAAAACCGTTTGACATTATTTTCTGCAGAAACGTCATGATTTATTTTGACGCACAAACCACCAATCGAACCGTGGAAAAGTTCTATAATGCAACTGCTCCCGGAGGGTATCTCTTCATTGGTCATTCTGAAAGCGTTGACAGGGCAAGTTCTAAATATACCTACTTGATGCCTGCAATTTATCAAAAGCAGCCAAATAAAGGAGGACGTTGAAGATGAATCAGCCTGTACGGGTTCTGGTGGTGGATGATTCGATTCTGTTTCGCACAAAGCTTCGCATGAGCCTTTCGGAAGATCCTTCGTTGTCGGTTGTCGGCAGCGCAATGGATCCCGAGGACGCCATGCGCAAAATAGAGCAGCTGAAGCCGGATGTTATTACGCTGGACGTGGAAATGCCGAAGATGAACGGCATCGAGTTTTTAAAGAAACTGATGCCCATTAAGCCGATTCCCGTTATCGTTGTGACATCGCTTCCCATGAATGCTCTGGACGCTTTGGAAGCGGGCGCCGTTGACTTTGTCAACAAGCCTTCCGCCGATGCACCGGGCAGCGTGGACATCTTTTTGCAAAATTTGCGCAGCAAAGTAAAAATGGCTGCGCAGGCGAAGGTAAGGCGTCCGGGCGCTGTGGTGCGTCAGCCGTCTTTGGTGCAGCGCTTGGCGCCGCCCATTAAAGCTTCGCAGGATACACTGATTGCCATTGGTGCATCCACAGGCGGTACCGAGGCCATTATTGAAGTGGTGAAGAATCTGCCGCCCACAACACCGGGTATCATTATCGTACAGCATATGCCGGCGAATTTTACGAATTTGTATGCACAGCGTTTGGACCGCATTTGCAAGATGTCGGTTAAGGAGGCGCAGGATATGGACCGAGTGATGACGGGCCATATCATTGTTGCGGCAGGCGACTACCATTTAACGCTGAAAAAAGACGGAAAAGGCTATTATATCAGAAGCATGAAGGGCGAGCGCGTAAGCGGCCATTGTCCCTCTGTGGATGTGATGTTTGATTCTGTGGCAGACGTGGCGCGTGACAAAGCGATTGGCGTCATTTTAACCGGTATGGGTGCAGATGGCGCACGCGGATTGACAAAAATGCGCAAGGCCGGGGCCTATACCATTGGCCAAGACCGTGAGAGCTGTGTTGTTTACGGTATGCCCATGGAGGCTTACAAGATGGGCGGCGTTTGCAAACAGCTTCCGTTGGATCAAATCGGCGACGAGATTTTGTATTCTCTTTCCAAAAGTGCAAAAAGAGGCTGATTTGGCTTCTGGCAGGAAAGAGATCGTCCAATAGCCTCAAAAAGGTAAAATTGCCTTTCAATTTGTTTTGAAGCAATGGTGCGTAAAAATTTTTAGGTGCTGCTGCTCCAAAAAATATGCAACGGATGTTGAACAAGAAAGGAGAATGGCTATGGATATGAGCATTGCAAGTGCAAGCACAGCAATGGCACAAGTTGACGTGCTGCAGCAAACCTCGATTTCTTTGTTGAAAAAAACAATGGAAACACAGGAAGTGCAGGCACAGCAGCTGATGGAGATGCTGCCGCGCCAGGCTGCATCTTTTGGCCATCAGCTGGATGTTTACATCTAACGTGCAGTAATGCAAAAGCGCCGTGACGAGCGAATTTCGTTCGTCACGGCGCTTTTGCGTGTTTCAACTTCAAGTTTGTCCAAGTAAATCAGAACTTGCCGATGAAAATACCGCCCGATTCTTGACCGGGCGGTATCTTTGGTTTAAATAATCGGTTATTCAGGTGCTTTCATGCTTTCTACCATGTTGATGCGCTGCAATTTGCGGTGCATCACAAGATTGACCAAAACGCTGAAAGCAATTGTCAAAGCGGAACTGTACAAATAGCTCAAGGGCTTAATCGTTCGGCCAAACATCACGGCATCCACTTCCACGCTTTGGATGACAAAGATATGCAGGAAAATGCCGAAAATCAGGCCAAAAAACGTGCCGATCACTGTTAATGCGGCCGATTCGCGGTAAACATAGGCCGAAACCTCTCGGTCAAAAAAGCCCAGCACCTTAATAGTGGCAATTTCCTTGGTACGCTCCGTAATATTGATGTTGGTTAGGTTGTACAGCACCACAAAGGCAAGCATACCGGCCGAAAGAATGAGCACAACCACAATGATATTGATTTTTTCCAGCATGTTTTCAAAGCTGGCTTTTAAATCGCTGATAAAGCTTACCCCCGATACCGTTCCCGTGTTCAGTAAAGCTTCGCTCAATTGGTCGTGTACTTCTTGTGAGCTGCCCGCAGCACGAAGCACAATGGTATCAAAAGAGGGCTCGCTTCCAAAAGCGGCGCGATAGGTTTCGGCGGAAAGATAGACGTAGTTTTGCACATAGTTTTCCGCAACGCCATCCACACGGAATTCAGCCTCTTTGCCGCTGCTGTTTGCCAAAGTAATGACATCGCCCGGCTTTGCGTTCATGCGTTCACTCATTTTTTCTGTAATGACAATGCCGCTTTCACTGAAAGGAACAGGGCTTTGCGATAAGCGGTCTTTCAGCGTCACAAAGCTGTCAAACAAAGCGGTATTTTCGGGAACAAATAAAGTAGTGCTGAATGTTTCGCCGTCAACGTCATTTTCGCTGTTTTCTTGGTGCACCAGTAAGCAGCTTTCTACTAACTCACCATTGTTGAGGACATCGGAAAGAGAGTCTTCCACGCCTTTGTCGGCATCTTTTAAGGTAGTAGTTAAATCGTAGGTGAAAATGGAACCAAACTGCTGGTACACAATATCACTGATAGAGTCATGCAGACCAAAGCCTGTCAGCAGCAGTCCGGTACAGCCTGCAATGCCGATGACCGTCATAAAAAAGCGCTTTTTATAGCGGAACAAGTTGCGCGCCGTTACCTTGTGCGTAAATTTCATGCGGTTCCAAACCGGTTTCACACGCTCCAGCAAAATGCGTTTTCCGGCTCGCGGTGCCTTGGGCAGCATCAAAGAACCGGCATTTTCCCGCAGCGTGGTAAGAGAAGCGTTCAGGGTTGCCGCCAACGTGGCAACGAGCGCCAGCCCGCAAGCCATTAAAGCATAGGGGGCATCAAATAAATAGTGCAGCGGCGGCAGGAGGTACATCATGGTGTAGGCGTTCCAGATGACCGTGGGGAACAGGTAAAGGCCAACAGAAATGCCGATGACGCAGCCGGAGCCGGTGGCCGCAACGGCATAGAGCAGATATTTTTTCATAATATCAAAGCTGCTGTATCCAAGCGCCTTCATGGTTCCGATTTGCGTGCGTTCTTCTTCCACCATGCGCGTCATTGTGGTGAGCGACACCAATGCCGCAACCAAGAAGAAGAAAATGGGGAAAACACCGGCGATGGCTTCTACCTTTTCCACATTGGAGGAGAAAGAGGCATAGCTGACATTTGTCGAACGAGTCAGCACATACCATTCCGGCACCTTCATTTCACTTAAAGCGCGTTCACCATCTTCCAACTGCTTGCGTGCGTCGTCGAGCTGTGCCTGTGCCTCCTCTTTGCTGGCCTGGTACTCGTTTTCGCCCTGCGCCAGCTCCTGCTTGGCGGCTTCCAGCTGTTCTTCTCCGTCTGCCACTTCGTTTTTCGAGTTTTCCAGCTTGGCCTCAGCGAGTTCCATTTGCAGCCGTGCCAGATCGGGCGCCAGATTCAATGAAGTTTCACCGGCAGCAAGCTGTGCTTCCGCGGCAGTAATTTGTGCCTTTGCTTGGGCAAGCTGTACTTTGCCCTGTGCCAACTGCTGCTCACCCTGTTCAATCTTGGGCGTATTTTCTGCAATTTGCTGTTTGGCGCTTTCCAGCTGTGCCGAAGTATCATCCACTGCCTGCTGGGCGGCTATCAAACCGTCCTGTGCCGCTTTTAAAGACGCCTTTGCTGCATCGGCTTGTATTTGTGCGGCAGAGGCAGCCGCTTCCAGCACGGCCAAGCGCTGCTTTTCGGCTTCATAGGCCGCTCGTGCGCTGTCGCGCGCACTTAACAGCGGTGCTGCGGCAGTGGGGTCTTGCGCTGCCCATTCTGCTTCTGATAAATCGCCGCGGGCCGCATCAACGGCAGCTTGTGCGTCTAAATAAGTTTGCTCCAGCGTGGCGAGCGGCGACGAAGCCAGCGCCGTATCATATTCTTTTTGCGCTGCATCCGCCGCGCTTTGCAGTGACGAAGCCTGCTGCTCCAATGCGGGAATCTGCGCTTGTGCGCTCGACAGCGCGCTTTGTGCGCGTGTGAGCATCGGCTCTAAAGTAGTGACAAGCGTCTGCGCTTGTGCCAGCTGCTGCTTTGCATTGTTTAATTCCGTTTCTTTTTCGGCCAAAAGAGCGGCGTTTTCTTCACACTGCGCCTTGGCCTGCACCAGCTGTGCCTTACCGGCACTGAGCTCCTCCGTTTTTTGGGTCAGCTCACCGCCGATGGAAGCCTGCGACTGCTCCAGCTCGGCCTCGCCCTGTTCAATTTGCTCTTTGGCATCGTTTAAGAGGGCTTCATTATCGGCAATTTCCTGCCGCCCATCCTCCAGCTTTTGCTCGGCTTGTGCAAATTCCTCGTTGGCATCGCTGAGGGCGTCTTCGTACTCCTTACGCGCTTTTTCCAGTTCTTCCTGCGTTTGGGTGTAAACCTCGTTATAACGGATTTCGCACCGCTCTCCCGCGATGGCTTCCATGCGGGAAACGGTTTCCTCTACAAGGCTTTCATAATCGTCCGTCAGACTGTTTTGTGCCGCAGCACCGCTGACCGTGACATAAATATCAGTGTACGCTTCCAGTGCAAAGTTTTGCTCGCCTGTATAGACAATCATGGCGACGCTGCCGTTGCCTACCGTAGAACTTTCATTTTCAATGGAAAAGTAATAAGGCGACGTGACAATGCCGGTCACTTGATATTCCGTGCAGGAAAAATTGGTATCTGCATTGGGGCTGTCCGGCGAAATAGTCAGCGTTTCTCCCACTTGTACGGGTGCGCCCGTCAGCTCGTTGTTGATAATGACAACGCATTCGTTATCACGCACGGGTAAGCGGCCTTGCGCGACCTCCAGCCGGTTGAGATAGCCCACCGGTTCTTGAGCTTCAATTTGGTCCATGGGCAGGCTGTGAAAGCGCGTGACCAGCGTATCGCCGCCGGAGGTGTTTACCAGGGCATCGGCGCTGTAAGCGGGCATGATTTCTTCCACACCCTCCAACGCTTGAATGGCGTCGGCATCGTCTTGCGTCAGCGCAAGCGTACCCACCACGCGAATGTCGAACAAATGACCTTCGTCAAAAAAGCGATCAGCCGAATAGCGCATGTCGGGCGTGGTGGTGAGCAGACCGGCAAAAAAGCCCGTGCCCAGCGCGACAATTGCCACAATGGCGGCAAAGCGGCTGAAAGAGCTTTTCACCGTGCGCAGGATATTTTTGCGATATGTTTTTTTCACTTACCACTCAATCCTTTCCACCGGGGTGGGGCAGGCGTTGATTTCCATTGCCTGAACCGTACCGCTCTTGATATGGATTACCCGGTCCGCCATGGCGGTCAGCGCCGTGTTGTGCGTGATGACAATAACGGTTTTTCCGGTGCGGCGGCAGGTGTCCTGCAAAAGCTTGAGCACCTGCTTGCCCGTCACATAGTCCAATGCGCCGGTCGGTTCATCGCACAGCAAAATTTTGGGGTTTTTGGCCAGTGCGCGCGCAATGGAAACGCGCTGCTGTTCGCCGCCGGAAAGCTGTGCGGGGAAATTGTCCAAACGATGCTCTAAGCCCACCTCACGCAGGACGGTAGCGGCATCCAGCGGGTCGCGGCAAATTTCGGACGCAAGCTCGACGTTTTCCAGTGCGGTCAAGTTCTGCACCAAGTTGTAAAACTGAAACACAAAACCCACGTCATAGCGGCGGTATTGCGTCAGCTGGCGGTCATTGTAGGCGCTGATTTCATTTCCGTCCAGCAAAATTTTTCCTTCGTCGCACATGTCCATGCCGCCCAGCATGTTGAGCACTGTGGTTTTTCCCGCGCCCGAAGGCCCGACAATGATGCAGAACTCCCCTTGTTCAATCGTAAAGGAAACGTGGTCGGCTGCGGCAATACGCACACCGCCGTTTTGGTAATATTTACAAACGTTTTCAAACGTGACAAACGATGGCTGCATGAGTCAATCCTCCAATAATAGACAAAATCATCGGCTGCAAAAACCGATAATAATAAACGCAGTGTTGATTATTTTATTTGCTTTCTCTATTATAATGAAAAGAACAAAAAACGACAATCCGTAAAAAAGCGTATTTTGCCGATAAATGAACAAATGATAAAAAAGGTGTCGATTAACAAAATGTGAAATTTTTGTAAAGCAACAGGAGGGCGTGAGATGGAAAAAGTGGATGCACGGGTGAAGAAAACCAAAAAACGGCTGTGTGATGCGCTGATTGGCCTCATGCAGGAAAAGCGGCTGGAGCATATTACGGTAAAAGAGCTGTGCGCCCGAAGCGGGTTAAACCGCGGAACGTTCTATCTGCACTATCAAAATGTATTTGAGCTGATGCAGGACGTGGAGCAAGGCTTGGAGGAGGGCTTTTCTCAAGTTCTGCTTCGTGCACCCATTGAGACGCTTTATGCAGGGGGACAAAAACCGGTGCTGGATGACGTGTGCCGCTACTTTGAAGAACATGCGGCAGCGTGTCGGCTGTTTTTGTCCCGCGGAGAGCACACAGCGTTGGTAGAGCGTGTGAAGCGCGTGGTGCGTGAGCGCGCGTTGGCGCAGTGGCGGCTGATGTATGGCGAGGACCCCCGCTATGAGTATGCCTTTGCCTTTGTTGCTTCGGGCTGTATCGGAATGCTGAGCCTTTGGCTGGAGCAGGACACGCCCTGCTCTGCCGAGGAAATGGCACAGATGATGGAGGGCTTTATTGCAAAGGCGGCGGAGGCCATGGCGCCGCAAAGCGACCCGAAAACCCGCTGAACATCCGCTTTGACCGGCGGGAGCTTTCCCTTGTACAAAAAAGCGCTTCGTGGTATAATAGCCGCAAAGCGGCGAAAAAACGCCCTTCGGGGCGGTGTAAAACGGATCGTTTTCTCAAGCGCGCTGTGAGACAGGAGGCGTTGAACATCAAAAAAGGACGATTGATTTTCGTGCTGTGCATCGGGTGCCTTTTGATGCTGACCGCCTGCGGCGGCGTTTCTTTAACCGGGCAAAATGTGGAGGAGCTTCTGCGTGCGCCGCAGCTGAGCACCATGCAGAATGCCGTCCAAACGGCGCTGAACCACTATTTGGGGGAAACGCTGCAGCTGAAATATCCGCGTGGGGGTGAGGAAATGGCCCCGTTTTTGTTTGAGGATTTTGACGGCGACGGCGCGCAGGAGGCGGCTGTGCTGTACACGACGGAGGCCGGCGCCAAGACGGTGAATATTGCTGTTTTGGAGCAAGACGGCAGCGATTGGCTTGTGGCGTATAACTTGCCGGGTTTAGGCGCTGAAGTGGCGCAGGCGCAGGTGGTGACGTTAACAGAGGGCGGAAAGCAGCTTGTCATCGGTTATGCCAACGCCAATTTAACCGAAAAATATTTGGTGGCCTACGGCTATGCAGACGACCAGCTGCATGTGATGACAACGCAGGCTTACGATGCCTACACTGCACAGGATTTGTTTGACACCGGCCTTCAGCAGCTGCTGTTGGTGCCGCCGGCAACACAGCCCGGTGCGCTGAGTATGCAGGTGTATGACGGCAGCAGCGGCGAGGTAACGCTGCGGCAAACGCTGCTTTTGGACGAAAGACTGACGCGATGCACCGCTTTAGACGCCACGCAGTCCGGCCGGCGGCGAGGGATTGTCGTAAGCGCAGAGCTGAGCGCGGGCGGAACGGCGAATCAGGTGGCGTGCGCCGATGATGGTGCGCTGGTGCTTTGGCCGAAAGACCACCCGGAAGATGTGGTGCAAGCCTCGTCCCGCACCGACGAAGCGCTCACGGTGCGCGATTTGTGGCAGCGCGGCACACTGTATATTCCCTGCTTGCCCGGAAGCTTTTCTACGCAAAGTACCTCTCAGCGTTATTATGCAGTGGAGTGGCGCGATTATCTTTCCGACGGCAGCACCGGGCAGTTTGGAATTTTTGACAGCACATCCGGCGTTTATGTGCGTGTTCCGCTGTATTGGAAGGGTGAAATTCAGCTTGAAGATGGTTTGGAAGAAAACGTGTGGCGTATTTGTCAAAAGAGCACCGGCGAAACCTTAGTGGTTTTGCGCATCGGAACAAACGAAACGCCGCTTGGCGCCTATCAGATGCTGCGCACAAAGGGCAGTGTTGCTGTTATGGCTTTATTCGGGGAAGGCTGCACTCCGTCGGAACGCAGCATCCTTCAAACCGGGATTCAATTCTTTTAACGCTTGTTTTTAAGCGGCTTGCTGCGAAAGTAAGCTGTAATGAGAATCGCCGCGGGCTGCGGCGGATACAATGAACAGCAAAGGAGAAGCAAATCATGCAAAAGATATTGGTCGTTGAGGACGAGGAATCGATCCGCGAGGTATTGGTGCTCAATTTGCGCATGGCAGGCTATGAAGTGGCGGAAGCCGGCAGCGCGGAATCTGCCTTGAGCTTGTTTGAGTCGGGCGCCGTGTTTGACGCTGCGATTTTGGATATTATGCTTCCCGGCATGAACGGGTTTTCCCTTTGCGAAACCATCCGGCGGGAACATGCTGATATTGGTATTATCATGCTGAGTGCTAAGGCGATGGAGGCCGACAAAATTAAGGGCCTTTCCATTGGTGCAGACGATTATATGACAAAGCCGTTCAGCGTCAGCGAGCTTTTGGCGCGCGTAGAGGCGCTGGTGCGCCGTGTTGCGCGTGTGAGCAATGAGCGGCAGGAGGATGGACGCATTGTCAGCGGTAACTTTGTGCTGGACGAAAAAAGCCGTGTGCTGTATAAAAACGGTGTCCCCATTGATTTAACCCAAGTGGAGTTTCAAATTATGGAGCTGTTTTTCGCCAACCCCGGCGTCGCGCTGGTGCGCGAGAAAATTTTGGAGGGCGTTTGGGGCGAAAACTACTATGGCGATGTGAAAATTGTGGATGTGAACATCCGCCGTCTTCGCATGAAAGTGGAGGACGAGCCGTCCAGCCCCAAGCATATTCTGACCGTGTGGGGTTACGGTTACCGCTGGAACGCATAACATTGCCCCGGCAAGCGCAAAACAGGAAAAGGAGGCCGCGCATTGGATAGCATTACACGCCGCTGGGTGCGCGGCAGCTTATTGATTACCGTTTTGGTTTTGGTGTTTGCCGAGGCCATGTTTTTGTATTTTTCCATCAGCGGCTATTATGAAGGCGCGGCGCGCACTTTGCGCAGCCGCATTGACACGCTGATCACCCAGCTTTCCGTCAACGACGCTTCTACACCGCAAAGCCGTGAGCTGGTGCTGCGCCGTATGGTGGAGCAGTTTGCCGAGAAAGATAAGTTTGAGCTGATGCTGATTGACACGCAGGGACGCATCTCGGTGTCTACCGCGGGCTTTGCCGCCGATAAGGACACCCGCGCCGAGGATTTTGCACAGGCGCTGTTTGACAAGGAAGGCATCGGCCAGTCGATTTACCGTACTTCCAGCGGCGAGCGCGTGATGGCCATGAGCGCTATTTTGCCCTTTGCCTGCGGCGAAATTTTGTCGGTGCGGCTGGTGACCAGCATGGCGCTGATTGATAAAACGCTTTTTTCCATGATTGCTGTCAGCCTTTTGGTGGCGGCGGCTGTGCTGGGCTTTACCCTGTGGTCGGGCCTGTTTTTTATTCGCAGTATTGTGCGCCCCATCGGCGTGATTGAGGCCAACGCGGCACGCATTGCCCGCGGCAATTTGGACGTGCGCATTGACAACAAATATGATGACGAGGTGGGCAAGCTGGCGAACGCCATCAACCGCATGGCGGGAGATTTGGAAAAGACCGAGCGCATGAAAAACGAATTTATTTCCTCGGTTTCGCACGAGCTGCGCACCCCGCTGACTTCCATTAAAGGCTGGGTGGAAACCATCCGCAGCACCAAAGACACGAGCGACCCCATTTTTCAGCGCGGTTTGCAGGTGATTGCCGGCGAAACTGACCGTTTATATGAAATGGTGGAGGAGCTGCTGGACTTTTCCCGGATGCAAAGCGGGTTGGTTTTGAAGTGTCAAAAGCTGGATTTAGCCGCCGAGGTGAGCGACGCGGTATTGGTGGTAGAGCAGCGCGCCGGTTTGGAGGGCGTTGCTTTGTCTTGGGAAGAACCGGCGGAGCCCGTTGTGGTCAGCGCCGACCCCGGACGGCTGCGGCAGGTGTTCGTGAATCTTTTGGATAACGCTTTAAAATACTCCGGCAAAGGCACTGCCATTCGTTTGGAAATGCTGGAGGACGGCAGAAGCGTCTATGTGAATATCACAGATGAAGGCCCCGGCATTGCGCCCGAGGACTTGGAGCATGTGAAGATGAAATTTTACAAAGGCAAGGGGGCGGTACGCGGAAGCGGCATCGGCCTTGCCGTGGTAGATGAAATTGTGCGCGCGCACGGGGGAACGTTTGATATTCAAAGCGAGCAGGGCAAAGGAACCACCGTGACGGTGCGTTTGCCGCTGGAAGGACGCGCACAAATTGCAAACGATGAAAGGACAAAACAAGTATGAAGCAGCGTTCGGGCGGCAATGCCGCCTTTAAAACAACCGTTGGCGGTCAAGCGCTGATGGAAGGCGTGATGATGCGCGGGCCGCACAAAATTGCTTATGCCGTGCGAAGCCCCGAGGGAAAAATTGTGACAGAGGTGGAGCCGGTAAAAAAGTATGCCTGGCAGAAAATTCCATTTGTACGCGGCGTGGGAAGCTTTATCGAAAGCATGGTGAACGGCTATCGCTATTTGATGAAAAGCGCCGATATTGCCATGACGGAAGAAGAAAAGCAGGAGGAACAGCCCTCGCGCTTCGAGCTTTGGATGGAAAAGCATTTGGGCGAAAAAGGCTTTCAGGTTTTGATGACGCTTTCCTCCGTGCTCGGCGCCGTGATTGCCATTGTGCTGTTTATGGTGGTGCCGACGTTCCTGGTCGGGCTTTTGAACAAGGTGGTAGACCTCGGCGGTTGGAAAACGCTGTTGGAAGGCATTGTCAAAATTGCGCTCTTGGTGGGATACATGGCGGCGGTCAGCCTTGTGCCGGACATTGCCCGCATGTTCCGCTATCACGGCGCAGAACATAAAACGATTGCATGCTATGAACATGATTTGGAACTGACGGTGGAAAACGTGCGCCAGTGCAGCCGATTTCATCCCCGCTGCGGCACCAGCTTTATTTTAATTATTTTGGTGGTTTCGGTGCTGCTGTTCAGCGTCATTCCCTGGTCAAGCCTGGGTTTGCGCATTGTGTATAAGATTTTGCTGCTGCCTGTCGTGATGGGCGTCAGCTACGAAATTTTAAAAATCTGCGGCAGATATGATAACCTTGTCACAAGGGCTATTTCTGCGCCCGGCCTGTGGCTCCAGCGCATTACGACGAAAGAGCCGGATGACAGCATGATTGAATGTGCGATTGCCGCTGTTAAGCCCGTTTTGCCCGAAGACAGACGCGAGGGCGAATGGTGACGGCGCGTGAACACGCCGCCCGTCTGCGTGCGGCGCTGGAACAGGCGGGGCTGGAAGATGCCGCGTTTGAAGCCGTTCAGCTGCTGGAAATTGTAGGGATATCCGCCCGGCGCACGCCGGATGCGGTGCTTTTGCCGCGCCAAAGCGAACAGCTGGACCATTTGTTGGAACAGCGCCTTCGCCGCGTCCCCTTGCAGTATTTGGCAGGAGAATGGGACTTTTGGGATTTTACCGTTTGTGTTGGGGAAGGGGTGTTGATCCCGCGCCCGGATACCGAGCTGTGCGCGATGCTCACCGTAGAGAAAGCGGCTGCGGCGGGTGAAAACGCCTGTGTGCTCGATTTGTGCAGCGGAAGCGGTATCATTGCGCTGGCGGCGGCACTTCACTGCCCGAAAGCGAAGGTGACGGCTGTCGAGCTTTCCGACGCGGCGCTTCCTTACTTGCGGCGCAATAACGAGCGCCACGGCGAACGCTGCACCATTGTGCAGGCCGATGTGCTGACGTGGCACGAAACGCAGCCGTCGGCGGCATGGGACGTGATTGCCTCAAACCCGCCTTATGTAACGGAAGAAGAATATCAAGTGCTGGAACCGGAGCTGTTTTATGAGCCGAAAATGGCGCTGACTGCCCCCGAACAGGGGCTTGCCTTTTACCGGCGCATCATTCCGGCCTATCATCGCCTGTTAAAGCCGGGCGGCTGGATGGTGCTGGAAATTGGCGAAACACAAGCGCCGGACGTTTGCGCCTTTTATGAGCAGGCCGGTTATGCAAATGTGCAGGTGCATCGGGATTTGGCTGGGCTGCCGCGTGTGGTGATGGCGCAAAAGCCGTCAACCGGCCACAAAACCGTATAGGAAAAATTTTTTTGGAAAATTTTATTGAAGGTGTTTTTATCGGACATCTGATTCGGTACAATAGAAGTAAGAGAGCAAACATTTGTGCTTTGCTGATCAAGCAACAAACAGGAGGAACACAACTATGGCTGAAAAGAAGCCCTTGCCGCCCGTAGAAAAGAAAGCGGGAAATGAAAAGAAAAATGCATTGGAAACCGCGCTTTCGCAAATTGAAAAGCAATTCGGAAAAGGCGCTGTGATGAAGCTGGGGCAAAACGTGACTATGCAGGTGGACGCCATCAGCACGGGCAGCCTGTCGCTGGACTTGGCGCTGGGCATCGGCGGCTTGCCGCGCGGCCGTGTGGTAGAGGTGTACGGCCCGGAATCTTCCGGTAAAACCACCTTGGCGCTGCACTGCATTGCCCAGGCGCAGAAAAACGGCGGCGAGGTTGCGTTTATCGACGTAGAACACGCGCTCGACCCCGTGTATGCCAAGGCGCTGGGCGTGGACATCGACTCTTTGCTGGTCAGCCAGCCGGATACCGGCGAGCAGGCGCTGGAAATTTGTGAAGCGCTGGTGCGTTCGGGCGCTATTGACGCTATTGTCATCGACTCCGTTGCCGCTATGGTTCCCCGCGCCGAAATTGAGGGCGAAATGGGCGATTCCCACGTCGGTTTGCAGGCGCGTTTGATGAGCCAGGCGCTGCGCAAGCTGACCAGCATCATCGGCAAAACCGGAACCGTTGCCATTTTCATCAACCAGCTGCGTGAAAAAGTGGGCGTGGTATATGGCAACCCCGAAGTAACCACGGGTGGCCGTGCTTTGAAGTATTACTCCTCTGTGCGCATTGATGTACGCCGCGTGGAGGGCCTCAAGGATTCCAGCGGTGCATTTATCGGCAACCGCACCCGCGCCAAAGTGGTGAAAAACAAGGTGGCTCCTCCGTTTAAGGAAGCGGAATTTGACATCATGTTTGGTCAGGGCATTTCCAAGACAGGCGAGCTGGTGGATTTGGCCGTTAAGCTTGGCTTTATTCAAAAGAGCGGAGCATGGTTCAGCTACGGTGAAACGCGCTTGGGTCAAGGCCGCGACAACACCAAGAATTATTTAGACGAGCATCCCGAGCTGTTTGCCGAGATTGAAACGCTTGTGCGTGAAAACGCCGATAAGCTCTATGCCGGAAAGCCCAAGGCAAGCGGTAAGAAGGCCGCCAGCTTGGACGATGCCCCCGCAAAAACAGAACAGGCCGCCCCGGCAGAACCGGAAAAACCGGCGGAAAAGCCCGCCCGTGCCCCCAAAGCCAACATTGATATCATGGTGGAGGATGAATGAGAATTTCCAAAATCACGCAGACGCGCCGCGGGCGCTTTGCGCTGTTTGATGAAAACGAGGAATTTCTCTTTTCCGTGGATGGGGAGACGCTGGTGCGTCACCATTTGGAAGAAGGAACGCTGCTGGAGCCTTACCAGCTGAAAGAAGTTTTTTCCCAAAGCGAAACGCGCCGCGCCAAAGATCAGGCGCTGCGCTGGCTTTCCCTGCGCGCTTATGCATCGGGAGAGCTGTATGACAAGCTGTGCCAAAAGTTTGACGAGCATTCTGCGGCGGCCGCCGTGGCGGAGATGAACCGGCTGGAGCTGCTCGATGACGAAGCTTATGCCGAACGGCGTGCTGCCTATCTTTGTCAAAAGGGAAAGTCGGCGCGTGAAATTGCCGCCGATTTGAGCCGAAAAGGGCTGTGCCGTGAGCTGATCCAGCAAGTGATGGACGAGCTTGCGCCCGACGAAGGCGAACAGTGCTACCGTTTGGTGTGCAAAAGCTATTGGTCAAAACTGCTGGCGGGACAAACCGACAAGGTCATGGCGGCTTTGGCAAGGCGCGGCTTTTCCTACGGGGAAGCAAGGCGTGCGGTGGAGCGTGCGCTGGAGGAGCAGAATCTCGACTGCGATGTTTTGGACGATGAATGAAAAGGAGCAAAACGATGAAAATTGCCATTATTTCTTTGGGATGCCCCAAAAACCAAGCGGATGCCGATGTGATGGCGCATTCGCTGTTGGCGGCTGGGCACACCACCACACCGGAGCTTTCCGAAGCCGACTGCATCATGGTGAACACCTGCGGCTTCATTGAAAGCGCCAAGCAGGAGGCCATTGAAAACATTTTAAAGGCGTGTGCCGGGAAAGAGGAAAACCCGAATTTGAAAGTGGTGGTAACGGGCTGTCTTGCCGAGCGCTACCGCCATGAAATTGTCACGGAAATCCCCGAAGTAGATGCTGTGGTGGGTATGGCATCCAACCAAAACATTGTAGATATCATCGAGCAGACCGTGCGCGGCAGTGAACAGCCCGTGGAGGCGTACGGCGCAAAAGAGGATTATGCCTTGGGCGGTGCGCGTGTGATTTCCACGCCGTCCCACTATGCCTATTTGAAAATTGCCGAAGGCTGCAACAACCGCTGCACCTACTGCGCCATTCCGCTGATTCGCGGCAATCTGCGCAGCCGCACCGTAGAGGATGTGGTAAAGGAAGCTGAGTTTTTGGCGCAGCAGGGCGTAAAAGAACTTATTTTGGTGGCACAGGACTTGACGGCGTTTGGCCAAGACCGCGGCGCGGTGGAAATTGCGCCTTTGCTGGATGCACTCAACGCGGTAGAGGGCATTGAGTGGGTTCGCTTGCTGTACGCTTATCCCGAGCGCATTACCGACGAGTTTATCGCGGCAATGGTGCGCAATGAAAAAGTGCTGCATTATTTGGATGTCCCCATCCAGCACATTGACAGCGACGTGCTGCGCGCCATGAACCGCAAGGGCGACGAGCAAACCGTCCGCAGTGCGCTGGCTCGCTTGCGCAAGGCGATGCCGGACATCACCCTGCGCACGACGCTGATTGCGGGCTTCCCCGGCGAAACGGAACGGCAGTTTGAAAAGCTGTGCGCCTTTGTGCGCGAGGAGCGCTTTGACCGCCTGGGCTGTTTTGCTTACAGCGAGGAGGAAGGCACACCGGCGGCGCAGATGGAGCAAATGCCTATGGAGGTGCGCGAGCAGCGCGCCGAGGCCGTGATGCGTGCACAGGCCGATGTAATGAACGAGCTGCAAGCGGCAAAAGTGGGCACTGTGATGCAGGTGATTTGCGACGGCTACGACGATGAAAATGACCTGTATTTGTGCCGCAGCCGTGGAGATGCACCGGAAATTGATTCTGAGGTTTGCGTGGCAAGCGAGGAACCGCTTTATCCGGGTAATTTCTATACGGTTTGTATTAAAGATAGTGATGTTTACGATTTGTACGGAGAACTGACAGAGGAGGCGCAGGCATGAATCTTCCCAATAAATTGACAATGCTGCGTATTTTGCTCGTGCCGGTATTTATGGTTTTGGCGGCTTATCACTGGATGCTGGCGGCGGGCGTGGTATTTGCACTGGCGAGCATTACCGACTTTTTGGACGGCGCCATTGCGCGCAAGTATCACTTGGTGACGGATTTCGGCAAATTTGCCGACCCGCTTGCGGATAAGCTGCTCACAACAACGGCTTTTATTTACATGATTGTGGACGGTGTGTGCAGCCCGGTTGTGGTTGTTATTATTTTGGCACGCGAATTTGCCGTTTCGGGCCTGCGCATGATTGCCGCCGGTGCGCCGGATGGAAAAGTCATTGCCGCCAACTGGTGGGGTAAGGTAAAAACCGTGCTGCAAATGCTGACGATTATTTTTTATTACTTCGCCGTCCCCATTGAACAAATGACCGCCGGTGCGCCGGCACAAAGCGCCTTGCTGACGCAAACGGTTACTTATGTGCTGTGCTGGCTGGTTGCGGCTGTGACGCTGTTTTCCGGCGTGAAGTATCTTTGGGACAATAGAAGCTTTATCAATACTGCGAAATAAAGCCTTGCAAAATAAAACGCCCGCTGTTTCGTCTCAGTTTTGTCAACTGGGAAGAAACGGCGGGCGTTTTTATGATGGTGTGCCGGTTTGCGTAGGCGTAGAATCCCGGCCGACAAGAAGGAGTTTTTGCAGATAGCGAAGTGAAAAAAAGATGGGCAGACACAGCAAAAACCAGTAAAAACTAAACAGCGGACAAATTTGCCCCCACAAATTCAAGGGGTAGGCGTAATAATCCCATACATTCCAGCCCAAAATGTGGTTGACGACAATACCCACGCAAAGTTCAGCAGCTGTAATGACTGCCGCGCCCAGCAAGGCTTGCGCCCCGATGCGCCAGCTGGGAAAGCGTCGGGAAATGTGGCACAGCACCATCAAACACAGCCCTCCGAGCAGGGTCATGCTCCAGTGCGTATACCCCCGAACCAAAATTTCGATGAAGCTGTATCCGGCCGCCCCAATACAAAATTGAAATGAATATTTCATGCAAATCACCCGCCATTAGTATGAACGGGAAAAGACGTATTTATTTACAAAAAAGTGTCAGTATGGTATAATCAAGGGAAATATGGGAGAAGGAGAATCGTTGTGGAGAAAACACCGGTTACGGCGGGAATCGTCACTTACAATGGGTACGAGGAGGCGGTGCAGGCGGCGCGCAGTGTTTTGCAGCACACGAAAGGTGTGGATCTGCACCTGTTTTTAATCGACAATCATTCTCCCGATGGAACAGGCGAGCGTTTGCGCAATACGGACTTTGGCGAACATGCAACGGTGCTTTGCCTGGAGAAAAATATCGGCTTCGGCAGTGGACACAATCAGGTGCTGCCGCATTTGAACAGCCGGTATCATGCCGTCATCAATCCTGATATTGAATTAACCGAGGACAGCATTGCCGCGCTTTGCGCGTGGATGGACGAGCATCCCGATGTGGTGATGGCAACGCCGCGTCTGCGCTTTCCCAGCGGGCAGGAGCAGTTTACCGCAAAACGCCGCCCCACCTTTGCGGCGCTTTTGGCGCGTCAAGTTCCGCTGCCCTTTTTAAAAAAGGTGGAGCGTCACTATTTGATGCTGGACGAGGATTTATCCGTCCCGCGCGAAATTGACTTTTGCACGGGATGCTTTTTTGTCATGCGCAGCGATGTGTATGAAAAGATTGGCGGTTTTGACGAGGAATACTTCATGTATGTGGAAGATGCCGACATCACGCGCAAGGCGCAGGCCTACGGGAAAGTGATGTATGTGCCTGTCACCACGGTGACGCACGCTTGGCACCGCGATGCAAACCGCAAATGGAAAAACTTTTGGATGCAGGTGCATTCCATGTTCCGTTACTGGAAAAAATGGGGCTTTCGGCTGTTCTAAAAGCGGCGTTTTTGGCCGGATACAGCGCAAAAAGCATTCTTTGATATGGTAAGTGTGTGGGCGGTACTTAGCCCGTTGAAATATATTCGTATAAGGAGTTTTGACATGAAAGGGATTATTTTGGCCGGCGGCGCCGGAACAAGACTGTACCCCCTCACGATGGTGACGTCGAAGCAGCTGCTGCCTGTGTATGACAAGCCGATGATCTACTATCCGCTTTCCACGCTGATGCTGGCGGGGGTTCAAGACATCTTGATTATCTCTACCCCGCAGGACACGCCGCGCTTTGAGGATTTGCTGGGTGACGGCAGTCAGTACGGCGTGCATTTTTCCTACAAGGTGCAGCCCAGCCCGGACGGTTTGGCACAGGCATTTTTGCTGGGCGAGGAGTTCATTGGGGACGATTGCTGCGCCATGGTTTTGGGCGACAATATTTTCTATGGAAACGGTTTTTCGCGCATTTTGCGCAATGCGGTAGAAAACGCCGAGCAGCGCGGCCGTGCAACCGTGTTTGGCTATTATGTCAACGACCCCGAGCGCTTCGGCATTGTCGAGTTTGACGCAAGCGGTAAAGTGATCAGCGTGGAGGAGAAGCCGCAAAACCCGAAGTCCAACTACGCCATCACCGGTCTGTATTTCTACGACAAGCGCGTGGTGGAATTGGCAAAGCAAGTGAAGCCCTCCGCGCGCGGAGAGCTGGAAATTACCACGCTTAACGACCTGTATTTGCAGCAGGGCGATTTGGACGTGCAGCTGCTGGGACGCGGTTTTGCATGGCTGGACACCGGCACAATGGACAGCCTTGTCGATGCCGCTGATTTTGTGCGCATGGTGGAAAAACGCCAGGGCATTAAAATTTCCGCTCCCGAGGAGATTGCCTTCAAAAACGGCTGGATCACCAAAGAAAAATTGCTGGAAAGCGCCGAGCGCTACGGCAAAAGCCCCTACGGCCAGCATTTGCGCCGTGTGGCAGACGGCAAGCTGCGTTATTGAGTGTTTTGACAAGGAGGGCTGCGCAAATCCCAGCGCGCCCCCCTTTTCCGTATCAAACACACGAAACCAATAGGAGTGTATCCATGAAAATTTTGATTACCGGAGCGGCGGGACAGCTTGGCACCGAGCTGCGCCGCCAATTGGAGCAGGGCGCTTGCGCCCTTGGCGAAATTCCTGAAAAGCTGCGCCGTGCAACCGTGCTTTGCACCGATCTTGGCGTGGAAGGGATGCGCGAGCTGGACATTACCAATCGGCACGAGGTGGCGGCGTTTGTGCGCCATCATCAACCCGATGTCATTATCTGCTGTGCGGCATATACCAACGTAGACGGCTGCGAAACCCACCGTGAGGACGCATTCCGTGTGAACGCGCTTGGCCCGCGCAACTTAGCGCTGGCAGCGGAAGAAATCGGCGCAAAGCTGATTCATGTTTCTACCGACTATGTGTTCAGCGGTGCCGATAACGGCGGCGTCCCGCTGGACGAAGCGTGCGGCACTTGCCCTGTCAGCGCCTATGGCCAGACCAAGCTGCTGGGTGAGGAGTATGTGCGCCAGTTCTGCAAACGCTCTTTTGTGGTGCGCACCGCTTGGCTGTACAGCTTGACGGGCAAAAACTTTGTGTTTACCGTGATGAACGCGGGCAAAAAGTTCGGCAAGCTGACCGTTGTCAACGACCAGCTGGGCAACCCCACCAACGCCGAAGATTTGGCATATCACCTTTTGAAAATGGTGGTCAGCAAAGAGTACGGCGTTTATCACTGCACGGGCGAGGGCATTTGCTCGTGGTATGACTTTGCCGTTGAGATTATGCGCCTGTCGGGCGTTGAGGCCGAAGTTGCGCCCTGCACCAGCGAGGAATATGCCGCCGCCCATCCCGAGGCTGCGCGCCGTCCCGCTTGGAGTGCGCTGGAAAACAGAATGCTCGCTTGCACCGTCGGCAATGAAATGCGTCCGTGGCGCGAAGCGCTGGAAAGCTTTTTCGAGCAGTGGCGCGCGCGTCAGCAATAAAGCGAGCAAGCGAATACGAATGGAATAAAGGAGAGTATCCTGATGAAAAAATATTTGATTACCGGCTGTGCCGGCTTTATTGGTTCCAACTTTGTTTACTATGTGCTGAACAAGTATAACGATATTTTGCTGGTAAACCTCGATAAGCTCACTTATGCCGGCAACCTGGAAAACCTGAAAGGCGTTGAGGGCGATTCCCGCCATGTCTTTGTACAGGGCGATATTTGCGACCGTGCGCTGGTGACAAGCCTGTTTGAAAAGTATGACTTCGACTATGTGATTAACTTTGCGGCGGAAAGCCATGTCGACCGTTCCATCACCAACCCGGAAATCTTTGTGGAAACCAATGTGCTTGGCACGGTAAACCTGTTGCAATGCACCAAAAATGCGTGGCTGAAAGACGGCGTGTGGGCCGAGGGCAAAAAATATGTGCAGGTTTCTACTGACGAGGTATATGGCTCGCTGGGCGATGAGGGCTACTTCATGGAGACCACACCGCTGTGTCCGCACAGCCCGTATTCCTCCTCGAAGGCCAGCGCGGATATGTTTGTCATGGCGTTCCACGACACCTACGGCTTGCCCGTGAACATCACGCGCTGCTCCAACAACTACGGCCCGTATCAGTTCCCTGAAAAACTGATTCCGCTGATGATCAACAACGTCAAAAACCACAAGAAGCTGCCTGTTTACGGCGACGGCATGAACGTGCGCGACTGGCTGTATGTGGAAGACCACTGCAAGGCCATTGATATGGTGGCCGAGGGCGGCCGTGACGGCGAAGTGTACAACGTGGGCGGCCACAACGAGCGCCCCAATATCTTCATTGTCAAAACGATTATTGCACAGCTGCATGACCGTTTGAAGGATGACGGCATCAGCGAAGATTTGATTCAGTACGTTGCCGACCGTTTGGGCCATGACCGCCGCTATGGCATCGACCCGACCAAGATTAAGGACGAGCTGGGCTGGTACCCCGAAACGACCTTTGAAGTGGGCATCGTCAAAACCATCGACTGGTACTTGGAAAACCAGGAGTGGATGCAGCGCGTCACCTCCGGCGACTATATGAAGTACTACGAAGAAATGTACAAAAACAAAGCGTAAGGCAAAAGAACAGCCGCCCTGTGCATCATGCACAGGGCGGCTGTTCCAGTTTGTCGAAAAAGCTTTGCTTTTTCACAAACNNTGTCCCTATTTCAAATGGAAAAGAGGGCTAGCCCCCTTTTCCAAGCCTTTTTCCCCTTGCAGCTCAGGTTCTTTCTGAATCAGGCGGCAATTTTTCGAGAGTCTGCTTTTATAAGTTGCTGGGTTTTAAAGCATAGAAATCACGCTGTACGCAAACGCGGCAATAACCGCGATGCGGTGAACCCATGGCTTTTGCAAAAAAGCAAAGGGGAACAGGTTTAAAACAATAATCGTGAGGGCAACGGGGTAAATCAGCGTCAGGATGGGCACGGAAATTTGAAGAATAAAGCCCAGCCCGAACACGGAAATCACGCACCCGGAAACGGTGAATACATTCAGCCATGCGGCAAACGACAGGCGCGGAAATTCTTTGCTGAAAAACGAAGCGCAGCTGCTCAAAAGCCCGGTGCATACGTTAAAGCACGCCACAAGGAAAATGACGGCCAGCAACACCGCACCCGCATTGCCGAAGAACAGGCGGCACAGCTCGGAAAGCACCACAGAGCCATCGGACGCTTCGGGCAAAACAGCACTTGCGCGTGCGCCCAGAATGGCCAGCATTCCGTATACAATGGTCAGCACTACACCCGCCAGCAAGCCGCTGATAGAAGTTTCTACGCGCAGCTGTTTGGCGTCCTCCAAGCCGAAGTCCTGAATGTTTACGGCAATCAAAATGCCGAATACCATCGCCGCCAGCGCGTCCATGGTGTTGTAGCCCTCCACAAACCCGGCGGCAAACGGTGCGCCCGCATACGGTGCGCGGGCAGCGCCTGCTCCGGCAGGAAGAAGGAACATTCCGCCCGCGAACAGAACAACGACCAGCACCAGCAAAAGCGGCGTTAAAATTTTGCCTAAAATGTCTTTTAAGTGAGAGGGCCGCTTGGCAAAAAAGCGCGAGGCGGCAAAGAATATCACCGAGAACACAACCGCCAAAACCTGCTCTAACGTAAAAGGTCCGATAGAAACCGAAGCCGCAGAGGCAGTGGCAAAGCGCATCATGGAAAAGGCCATGCTCGCCGTGCGCGGAATCGCCAGCATCGGCCCGATACACAGGTAAATAATGAGGGTAAACCACTTGGAAAACTGTGGGTGAACCTTGCTGCAAAGCCCGTCCATGCCGCCCGCCCGCGCCGTGGCAACAATACCCAAAACCGGGAACAAAACGGCGGTGGAAATCAGCCCCAAAAAGGCGGGTACGGCCTCTGCCCCGGCACAGTAACCTGTAAACGGCGGGAAAATTAAGTTTCCCGCGCCGAAGAACATGGAAAATAGGGTAACTCCCATCAAAAGACGCTGACGAAAAGACAGGCGCTTCATGCGTTTGCTTCCTCCTGTTTCTGAGCCGCCAAGTATTGCGCGGGGCCGTCCTCATACAGATTGTGTCCCTCGCTGTCAATGATGACGGTTAAAGGCATGTTTTCGACAGTCAACCGGCGCACGGCTTCACTGCCAAGGTCATCATAGCAAACGACTTCCGCCTGTTTGACGCACGATGCCATGACCGCGCCGGCACCGCCGATGGCGGCAAAGTAAACGGCGCCGCACTCTTTCATTGCTTCGACGACTTGGGCGCTGCGCGCACCCTTGCCAATCATGCCGATGACCCCTTGGCGCATCAGCGTGGGAGCATAAGCATCCATGCGTCCGCTGGTGGTCGGCCCGCACGAGCCAATGACCTCTCCGGGGCGTGCCGGGGTAGGGCCTGCATAGTAGATGACGGCATTTTGCAAGTTCAGCGGAAGTGTTTCGCCGCGCTCCAGCGCTTCACAAAGACGCTTATGGGCAGCGTCGCGCGCGGTATAAATAGTGCCGGAAAGCAAAACGGTATCGCCGCTTTTCAATTGCTGGGCTTGTGCGCTTGTCAGCGGTGTTGTCAAATGGTGTTGCATTATAAAACAGCCTCCTTGTGGCGCGTGACGTGGCAGCTGATATTGACCGCCACGGGCATTCCCGCAATATGGGTGGGATAAGTTTCAATTTGCAGCCCCAGCGCCGTGGTTTTTCCGCCAAAGCCCTGTGCGCCGATGCCCAAAGCGTTGATGCGTGTCAAAAGGGTTTGCTCCATTTCGGCATAATAGGGGTCGGGATGGTGTGTGTCCACACCGCGCAGAAGTGCCCGTTTCGCCAGCATGGCGCACAGCTCAAAGGTGCCGCCAATGCCAACGCCTACCACAATCGGCGGGCAGGGGTTCGGCCCGGCAAGGCGCACGGCTTCAACAATAAAATCCATCACGCCTTCCTTGCCCTGTGCCGGTTTCAGCATGGCGATGCGGCTCATGTTTTCGCTGCCGAAGCCCTTGGGGGCAACGGTCAGGCGTACACGGTCGCCGGGCACAAGGCGTGTGTGAATGACAGCGGGGGTGTTGTCGCCCGTGTTGCCGCGCCGGATGGGGTCAGCGACAACCGACTTGCGCAAAAATCCCTCGGTGTAGCCTTTTGCCACGCCGTCATGGACAGCCTGTTCAAAATTGCCCTCGATGAATACTTCTTGGCCGATGTCCGCAAATACCACCGCCATGCCCGTGTCTTGGCAAATGGGAAGGCCGGTTTCTTTGGCCGCATCTAAGTTTTGGCAAATGGTGTCCAGCGCGGCTTTTGCCACCGGCCACGGCTCGGCGGCCCGGGCGTTCGTCAGCGCATTTGTCATGTCGGGCGAAAGCGTGCGGTTCGCCTCAATGCACAGGCGGGCGATGGTATCGGTAATTTCGCGTGCGGTAATCGTTCTCACAGGCGCGCCACCCCCGTTTTCTGCGCCGCAGCTGCCACGGCATCAGCCACGGCATTTGCCACACGCTCGTCAAAAGCGCCGGGAATGATATAATCTTCGTTGCGTTCTTCGTCCGAAACTAAGTCGGCAATGGCGTAGGCCGCCGCTACTTTCATTTCGGTGTTGATGTCGCGGGCACGCACGCGCAAAGCACCTTTAAACACGCCGGGGAACGCCAGCACATTATTGATTTGGTTGGCAAAATCGCTGCGCCCTGTTCCCACGACACGCGCACCGGCAGCTTTGGCTTCATCGGGCGTAATTTCCGGCACGGGGTTTGCCATAGCAAAAATAATGGCATCCTTCGCCATTGTGCGCACCATGTCGGGGGTCAATGCGCCGCCCACGGAAACACCGATAAACACGTCGGCGCCTTTTACGGCATCCGCCAGCGTGCCGGTGAGGTGATCGGGATTGGTGATGGTGCAAAGCATAGCTTTATGGTCGGCAATGCCCACGCCGCGCTCGGCATACAGAATGCCGTTTTCATCACAGGCGATGATGTGCTGCACGCCCGCGCTGCGCAGCATTTTAATAATTGCGGTTCCGGCTGCGCCCGGCCCGTTGAGTACAACGCGAATATCGGAAAGCTCTTTTTTCACAACGCGCAGCGCACCCAGCAAAGCGGCCGTAACCACAATGGCGGTTCCGTGCTGGTCATCGTGGAATACGGGGATGTCCAGCTCGCGCTCCAGCTGCTCCTCGATGGCAAAGCAGGCGGGGGAAGCAATGTCCTCCAGGTTGATGCCGCCGAATACGGGGGCAATCAGCTTGACGGTGCGGATGATTTCCTCCGGGTCTTGCGTGTCCAAGCAGATGGGGAACGCATCCACGCCGCCGAACTCTTTAAACAAAATGGCCTTGCCCTCCATGACGGGCTGAGAAGCCGCCGCGCCAATATTGCCAAGGCCCAAAACAGCCGTTCCGTTGGAAACAACGGCCACCATATTGCCTTTGCAGGTGTATTCATAGGCGGCGGCTGGGTTTTGCGCAATCTCGCGGCAGGGCTGTGCCACGCCGGGGGTGTACGCGGTGGAAAGGTCGTCGCGTGTTTTTACCGGCACTTTGCTGGTGACTTCCAGCTTGCCGTGATGCTTTGCGTGAAGATGTAATGCCTCTTTGTAGTAATCCATTGGTCCATTCCTGCCTTTTTGTGCGCCCTGCCCAGCCAGGGGCTTCCTGAAAAGTCGAAATTTTCGGCTTTTTCTGCATGAACCGGTGTCTGCTGTGTTAAAAATGCTTGCAATCCACAAAGGATTTCTGCGCTTTTTGCCTTGCAGCCGTCGGGCTTATGAGAAAAATCTGTGCATTTCCTTGTTTTCAGAAATGCCCTAAAAAACCGGGCGAAAAGGGCGGTATTTTCACATGCTTGTGCAGTGCGCACAACGCCTTTTCATTAACAGTATAAAAGAAAATTTTTGCATTTTAAAGAGTGAAATTGAATTTTTAGGGAAAATATGATATAATGCAATGGTTATGCGGCTTGCGCCGCGCCCGTTTAAGGGAAACCGAACCAATTTTTTAAAAACGCGCCTTCTGCCCGGGGCAGGAAGCGCCATGGAGGATACGATGAAAAAAACGATTGCTTTTTTGGCCGCTCTCGTCATGATGGCGTCCGCATTGGCGGGCTGTGCAGGTACAGCAGCCTCCGGCTCTGCTTCCGGTTCTGCTTCGGCTTCGGCTTCCACCTCGGCATCTGCTTCGGCTTCTGAGGCGGCTCACGAGCCCGGCTTGTTTGTGGACGGCACAAAAGTGGAAAACGCCGACCCCATTATGACCATCGACGGCGAGGATGTCAGCCTGGACACCTACCGTTTTTACTATCTGCGCACGCTGGCTATGATGGGCGGTGCGGAAAGCGTGATTGCAATGGCCGGCGATCAAACCGAGGAGCTGTATACCAACCTGCGCGATTCTGCCGCTCACAGCCTGAAGCTGGCGAAAGTTTACCGCGACTTTGCGGCGGAAAAAGGCGTAACGGTGAGCGAGGATTTGCTCAAAGAGCTGGATAACAGCATTGCACAAGCCAAGGAGTCTTTGGGCGAGGAGGAATTCCAAAAGAGCCTGGAAGCCCAGTACTTCAGCACGGAGGAGGAGTACCGCTCCTTTATGCAGGATATTCTCTTGCAGCAGCAGGTGCTCATTGACGTGTACGGCGATGAAATTTTGAACAACGTGAAAGAAAACTATGTGCATGTGCAGCACATTTTGATTCCGTTTGAAACGGAGGAAGCTTCCTCGGAGAGCACTTCTGCAAGTACGTCCGCAAGTGCGTCCGGCTCGGAGAGCACCGCCTCTGACGACCACAGCGCCGAGCTTGCAACCGCTCAGGAAGTGCTGGAAAAAGCGAAAAACGGCGATGATTTTGCCGCATTGATGGCTGAATACAGCCAAGATCCCGGCCAGCCGGAGGAGGGCTATACCTTTACCAAAGGCTATATGGTGCAGGAGTTTGAAGATGCTTCCTATGCGCTGAAAGAGGGCGAAATCAGCGACATTGTGGAAACCGATTATGGTTACCACATCATTAAGCGTTTGCCGATTGACGAGGCCAACATCAAAGAGAATTTGCTGCAATACGTTGACAGCAATATGGACACCATTCTGTCCACCGACTTGCAGCCTCTGATGGACAAGGTGAAGGTGGAGTACGGCGAGTACTACGATAAGATTGCTCCCGATACCCTTTATTAAGTAAAAAGCAACGACTGCCGCTTGGTTTGCATGGTGCAAGCCGGGCGGCTGTTTTCTTTTAGATAAAAGAAACGGACGTTTCTGCAAAAAAATGTGCGTTTTGTCAATATACTTTTTCGGTGGTTTGTGCCATTATGAAAGGTAAATAACGCCGTCGAAGGCACGGCGTTGCCTTGTTGCAGAGAGGAGAATGACCGAAATGAACAAGCGCCCGAATATTCTTTTGCTGATGGTGGACGAAATGCGCGGTGACTGCACCGGATATGCCGGGCATCCCGATGTAAAAACGCCCTACCTGGATTCTTTAGCCTCGCAGGGAATTGTGTTTCCCAATGCATATTCCTCTTGCCCCACTTGTGTGCCCGCCCGCGCGATTCTTCACACGGGTTTAAGCCAACGTCACACGGGAAAGGTGGGCTATCAAGATCGTGTCGATTGGAACTATGGCTGCACCATGGCCGGAGAACTGGCCAAAGCGGGCTATTACACCGAATGTGTCGGAAAAATGCATGTGCATCCTTTGCGCAATTATTTGGGCTTTCACCATGTAGAGCTGCACGACGGTTATCTGCATGAGTATCGTTATCCCAACGTGCCCTATTCCGAAAACCAGCTCGTCGCCGACGACTATTTCTACTGGCTGAAAAACGAAAAGGGCATTGAGTGTGACGTGACGGATACCGGCATGGACTGCAACGGTTGGACGGCACGCCCGTGGCCGTATGAGGAGAAATATCATCCCACCAACTGGGTGGCATCCCGCACCATCGACTTTTTGCGCCGCCGCGACCCGCGTCAGCCGTTTTTCCTGATGGCCAGCTTTGTGCGTCCTCATGCGCCTTACGATGCACCTCAGCATTATTTTGATTTGTACGAAAACAAAAACCTGCGTCCTCCTATGCGCGGCGATTGGAACAACGAAGCGCTTTTGCAGGAAAAGGGCCGCATCTTTAACTCCTGCACCGGCCCGTCGGACCCCGAGCTGATTCGTCAGCAGCAGGTGGGTTACTATGCTTGCATTACGCATATTGACCACCAAATCGGACGCATTATTCAGGCTTTGATTGAGCATCAGCTCATGGATGATACCGTTATCCTGTTTACGTCCGACCACGGCGAGATGCTTTCCGACCACGGCTTTTGCCGCAAGGCTTTGCCGTACCGCGGCAGCGCGCATATTCCCATGTTTTTGTCGGGCAGTGAAAAATACCTCGGCAAAGTCGGCGTAACGGATGATTCTCTGGTAGAACTGCGCGACGTGATGCCTACCTTGCTCGACTTGGCGGGCGCACCCATCCCGAAACATTTGGACGGTGAAAGTATGCTGCGCGGCGTAAAGCGCACCTATCTGCACGGCGAGCACGCGTTCTTCTTCCACAACTATTCCAGCCAGTTTATTGTCACAAAGCACGATAAATTCATTTGGCTCAATCAACGTGCTGAGTATCAATATTTCGATCTCGACAAAGACCCGTATGAAACCCATAACGCCATCAACGATCCGCAGTATGCCGAGCGCATTGAGGAGCTGCGCCGTCTGTTGGCAAAAGAGCTCAAAGACTCCGAAGAAGGTTATTCCGACGGGGAACACCTCATTGAAGGACGCACCCCGCAAAACTGCCTGTCGAATGCAGAGCTTCCCAACTGTTAAACAAAATTGCCCTTTCGGGTAAAAAAGCCGCCCCTTTTTCTGTCCGTAAAAAGACAGAGAGGGGGCGGCTTTTTGCTGCGAAAAAGGATATTTAAGCGCCGGAAAACAGCTGCGCCAGCGCTTGCGCGGCCATGCGTCCTGCGGCAAGTGCTTCGGAAAGCGTGTTGGCGTGGCCGCCAACCTCCAAAAGAAGGCTGCCGGTGGAGAGGTCTTGGTTATAATAGCGGTAATCAAACAGCACCGGGCGAGTCAAACCGGGAAACATGCCTTCCATTTGGGCCTGCCACGCGGCGGCAAAACGCAAATTTTGTTTGTAGTTGGGCAAATTTCCATCTTGGTCGGCACAGGAAATCAGCATCACCTGTGCGCTCTTTTCGCCGTTGATTGTAACCACAGGTTTCACGCGGGTGCCGTCGGCGCGCTGAATGGCGTCGCGGTGAACATCAATCACCACTTTAATGGAGGGGTATTGCTGTAAGTAGCTGCGCACGGTGGCGTTGCTTTTTTCGTAACTGCCGGTATAGCTGGGGTAATCGTGCAGCGTTGTGTCGTGCAGCGTGTTGATACCGGCGGCGTTTAAAATATCGGTCATCTGCTGTCCTACGGCCACCATGTTTACAGCGGTGTCGGTAGTTCGGGCGGAAAACGCCGGGTCGGTGTAGCTGTGTTCGGCGCCTTCATAACATTCTGTTGCATGGGTGTGAACAATCAGCACTTGCGGCTCGGAAGAATTTTTTTCTACCGAAAACGGCAAGGGCTGCCCCACTTCGGCGGCAATTTCTGCATCCGGCAAACTGGTTGAGTTGCGAATGAGCGCTGTTCCGGTGGGGATATACCCGGTGCCCGCCGATGCCTGAAAATGCTGCTCTAAAAGCGGAACCATCCCTTCAGGAACGGCTTCCCCGGCAATCGGGGCGCGTGCCTCCAGCGGTTCATCCGCAGAAACGGGAGCGGCGGCGCTCTCGGCGGCTGGTGCGCTGCTTTCTGCCGTCGGGGCGGGATTTTCCACGGGGGCTTGTACTTCTTCGGCGGGAACGCTTTCCGTGGCGGCTGCCGCTGCGCTCTCTGCGCTGAAAAACTCTTGCGCCGTGCGCAGTGCCGCAACCGGAGACGCAAAAAATGCGCCTGTGCCTGCAAGCACCAGCGGGGGAGAAACGCGCAGAAGCCCCGCAGATAAAAACACCGTGCACGACACGGCAAAAACAAACGATGCAAGGCGCACGAACGTGCGGCGGCGTTGTTTGTACATCCAAAATCACCTCGCAATATGCTTATGATTTTGGACAGGCATTTAGAACCCGTGCGGCAGGCTTTGCTGCTGTGTTTGCAACATCAAAATTTTATGAAGCACTGTGGTTCCACGCCAGCGAAAGGCGCTGTACCGCCGGGGGGATGGCATCATCCGCAAGGCCCGCATAGCCCAGCACCACCTGGGCGCGTGTTTCGTGGGGCGTGTGTGCGTCATAGGACGAAAGGCTGCTGCACCGCACGCTTTGCGTGGCTGCCGCTTGCACCAGCTGTTCCGCGTCCGGCCAGCCGGGCAGAGCCGCCAGCAAATGCAGCCCTGTGTGAGTGCCCTGCAAAGCGATATCGGGAAATGCGCCCCGCAGCGCATCAATCAACAAATCGCGGCGGCGGCGGTAGGCCAGACGCAGGCGGCGCAAATGGGCGGCAAACTGCCCGTTTTCCATCATTTGTGCCAGCGTGTGCTGTTCAAAGCGGCTGACCGTACAGGAATAAAAGCCGAATTCACTGTTCCAGCGCGGCACAAGCGTTTGGGGCAAAACAATATAGGCAATGCGAAACGCGGGTGCAAGGCTTTTGGAAAATGTACCCACATAAATCACGCGCCCTGCTGCGTCCATACCCTGCAAGCTTGGCAGCGGCTTTGTATCAAAACGAAATTCGCTGTCGTAATCATCCTCAATAATATAGCGCCCCGGCGCTTGACCTGCCCAAGTCAACAGCTCATAGCGGCGGGCGGCGGGCATGGTTACTCCGGTGGGGAACTGATGGCTGGGCGTGATATACGCAATCTGCGCTTCACTTTCGCAAAGGTGCTGGACAGACATGCCCTGCGCGTCAAGCGATACAAAGCGCACGGCGGCCCCGTTGTTTTTTAAAATATGTGCGGTGCGCGGATAACCCGGGTTTTCCACTGCAAAACACGATCCAGAAAACAACCGCGCAAGCAGACCCAGTAAATATTCCATGCCCGCGCCCACCACCACTTGATGTGCGCCGCACACCACCCCGCGATGTTCGCGCAAATGGGCGGCAATGGCGCGCCGAAGCACCTCGTCGCCCGAACGCTCGCCATGATTCAGCAGCTGCGGCTCTTGGGATAAAATGCTTTGGTGAATGCGCCGCCATGTTTTAAAAGGGAAAAGAGTGGTGTCAATGGAAGATGTGGTGAAATCATATAAAAATTGCGGCGCGGGTGTGCTGACGGGCGGCTGTACGAGAGGAGCGGCCCTTGTTGTAACATTTAAAAGTTTACATACAGTAAACCCACTGCGTGGTATTGATTGAATGTATCCTTCGGCTGCCAGCATACCATACGCCGTGTCTACGGTATTTACACTTACGTCAAGGTCTGCCGCCAGCCGGCGTTTTCCGGGCAGCCGTTCGCCCGCTTGCAGCTGCCCGGTGCGGATTTGCTGCTGCAAAGCGGTGTAAAGTTGAAGATACAGCGGCGTTTTCCCACGCCGCAGCGAAAGCGTAAGTGTTTGCATAAAGCGTTCCCCTTTGCGGTCAAAAATCAGCTAAAACTGAACCCATAAAAATATTATAAACTGAATATTTCCTTGGAGTCAGTTTTTGGATACAATTAGGATAAATCAAGTGGCCGCACCTGTCAAGAGGAGCGGCAAGGGAAAGGGAGAGCCATATGAAACAACATGAAAAAGTAAAAAAGATTGCGGTGACGGGGCTGCTCAGCGCACTGGTATTTTTATTCAGCTGGGTACAAATTCCCATTGGGGATGTGGCGCGTCTGCATTTGGGCAATGTGTTCTGCGCACTGTCCGGCTTACTGTTCGGGCCGCTGGTGGGCGGAATTGCCTCCGGTTTTGGCAGTATGCTGTTTGATTTTACAAACCCCGCTTATATTGCCGAAAGCTGGATCACCTTTATCACAAAATTTGCCATTGGCTTTTTGGCGGGTGTGATTGCAAAGCGCAGTGCAGCAGGGCGTGCCGGTGTGCTGCGTGACACAGCGGCGGCAGGTGTTGGCTGTTTTGCGTATGTGGTGCTGTACTTGTTAAAATCCTTTATTATGATGGCTTGGGTGGAGGGCCAAGTGATGGAAGCAGTTTACACGCAGCTCATTACAAAAGGCATCACCTCGGCAGTGAATGCGCTGTGCGCGGTAGTATTTTCTGTGGTATTGGCACAGGCAATGCGCCCGGCTTTGCGCCGCGCCCACTTGTGGCAGGAGTCTACCTTGCCTTGACTGCGTAAAACCAAATTTTATAATAGACAGTGATTTTTTACCATCACTGTCTCAGTTTGTCGAAAAAGCTTCACTTTTTCACAAACTGAAACATTATCTAAAATGGAAAAGGGGGCTAGCCCCC